>Ga0272446_1000699_pt1 | contig 51382 bp, 33 predicted proteins | sample YNPCB0061_FD_194587 | JGI IMG/M metagenome (GOLD analysis project Ga0272446, IMG submission 194587) | Hot spring microbial mat communities from Yellowstone National Park, WY, United States - YNP-CB-006-1 | ecosystem: Environmental > Aquatic > Thermal springs > Hot (42-90C) > Sediment | place... | reverse complement strand
GGATAACTGGGTTCTCCTGGGAGGGCTTTGCCCTCCCTGGCCCTCCCCCGGGCTGGGGCGTGGGGAAACCCGGTTTCCCCACACCCCTCTTCAAGAGCCTATTTTCAGGTTAGGGCGAAGCAAAGGTGTTTGCCTGGGAGGGCGCGCAGCCCGCCCACACCCTCCCGTGGATGGACCGGACCGGTTACGAAGCGCCCTCCCCGCGGATGATCGCCAGCACCTCATCGCGGCGAGCGGCCATCTCCTCCGGCGAGGCGATCGACTCCAGGTTGAGGCGGATCAGCGGCTCGGTGTTCGAGCCGCGCACGTTGAAGTGCCAGGTGGCGTAGCTCACCGAGACGCCGTCGAGGCGCTCGACCTTGCCATCGGCGTAGCGGGCGGCGAGTTCGTCGAGTCTGGCGGGCACGTCGGGCACCTTCGAGTTGATCTCCCCGGAGATGAAATACTTCGCCTCCAGATCGGCCAGCAGCGCGCTCATTCTCACGCCGCGCTTCGCCAGCAGTTCCATCAACAGCAGCGACGGAATAATGCCCGAGTCGGCGTAGAAGAAGTCGCGGAAGTAGTAATGGCCGGTGACCTCGCCGGCAAAGACCGCGTCTTCTTTGGCCATGCGCCGCTTGATGAAGGCGTGCCCGACACGTTCCATCAGCGGAATGCCCCCGCTGGCGCGGATCAGGTCGGGCACGGCCCAGGAGGCGCGCACATCGTAGATCACCTTCGCGCCGGGAGACTTCTCCAGCATATACTGCCCCAGGATCGCCGTCAGAAAGTCGCCGGAAATGAAGCGGCCGCGATCGTCAACGGCGAAGAAGCGGTCGCCATCGCCGTCGAAGAGAAAGCCGATGTCGAACCCTTCGGCGGGCACGCGCGCCTGCAACTCGGCGCGATTCTCGGGTTGCAGGGGGTCGAGGCCGTGGTTGGGCAGCGTGCCATCAGGTTCGAGGTACATGCCACTAAAGGTAATCGGCAGCCGACGGTAGATCTCCTGGAGAATGGGGCCAACCATGCCGTTGCCGGTGTCGGCGATGACCCGCAGGGGGCGGCCCAGGGCGCCGCCGTTCTCCAGCGCCGCCACGTCGATCAGCGAGAGCGCCCTGGCGATAAACGCTTCCTGGAAGTCGTACCGTTTGACGGCGCCCTTTCGCGCAGGTTGGGGGAAGGCTTCCCGTTCAACCAGCCGCCGCAGGTCCTGAATGCCCTCGTCGCCGCTGAGCAGGTAGGGCATCTGGCGCACCATTTTGAAGCCGCTGTACTCCTTGGGGTTGTGCGAGGCCGTCACCATCATGCCAGGGAGACCGAGGGTAGCGCAGGCGAAGTAGTACTGGTCGGTGCTGACCATGCCGATGTCGGTCACGTCGGCGCCCTGCTCGGTGATGCCGCGGGTGACCGCCTCGAACATCGCCGGGCCGGAGGTGCGCATATCGCGCCCGACAATGACCGTCTCGGCGCCGAGGAGGGTCACGAAGGCCCGCCCGATAAGGTAGCCGATCGCCTCGTTCAAATCGGTGGGGTAGATCCCGCGAATGTCGTAGGCTTTGAAGATTCCCGGATTGACCTGCACAGGCGCGCTCCTTCCGCAGAGAATGACTATACTGTGGCTATGCTGCCGATGGGAGTTAACGGTTGTGTTTTTGCTCACCTGGCTGAAGCTGAGAACTTTGTAAGTGGGGGCCAGAGGGAACACCATGTTAGCGCGAATACGTCCTGGGTCAAGCCGTGCGGCGCCGGAAGCGCGGGCAGCTTGCCCCTCGTGCCGTGGGGCTGATGGTCTTGAGAAATTCATTCGGTATATCGGGCTGGCCGTGGGGCTGAAGCCCTCGGCTATGGGATGCGAAGCCCGCCTGCGCGGGCTATACGGGATTAATTTCTCAAAGACCATAACCCAACGGTTATTCGCGCTAACAACACGGTTCCCCTGGCGTGCGAGCGCTGTTGGCTGCGGAGGGTAGAATGGGCCGGCGACAGATTGTGACGGCGCTCCTGATCGCGCAGGTGGCGGGCGCCACCGTGGTTGCCATCGGCCAGATGCTTAAGGACATGCGTGAGCCGGCCTTTGCCATCAGCGTGGCGGCCACCCTGCTGAGCCTCGGCATCCTGGGGGCTTACCGGCGCGGCTGGGAGGCGGCGTTGGCGGTGAACATGGTGGCCGTGACCGTGGCCGTGGGTCTGGGAACGCCTGAGAAATTCGTGCGCGAGTATTCGGCGCTGGTGGTGCTGGTGCCGCCGGCGGTGGCGCAGGTGCTGGCCGGGCCGCGCTGGATCGTAGGCAGCACCCTGGGCTTGCTGGCCATCCTGGCGCTGCGCGCCGGGCCGGAGGCGCGCTTTTTGAGCGCCTACACCAACGATCTGCGCACCTTCGGGAGCTTCGCCCTGGTGGTGAGTTGTATGCTCCTCAGCCGCCTGGTGGCTGACACGGCCCTGCGGGCGGCCACGGCGAACGGCACGCGGGCCGAGGAGGCGCTGCGCCGCGCCAATGCCCAGGCGCGCGCATTGCGGGCGCAGGCCGAGACGTTACGCGAACAGAACGCGCGCCAGCAGCGCCTGCTTGAGCTGGTGGCGCGGCTGGAAACGCCGGCGATCGCCCTGGCCGAAGGGGTGTTGCTGGCGCCCATCGTCGGCCCGGTTGACGATGGGCGCGCCGAGGACCTGGTGGGGCGCCTGGTGCGCCGCGCCAATGAGCAACGCGCGCGGCTGGTGGTGCTCGATGTCGCCGGCGCCTCGAACGTGGACGCCGACGCGGCGCGGGCGCTGGGGCGCGCGGTCGAGGCCCTGCGCCTCATCGGCTGCCGGGTGGCGATCAGCGGGATCTCCGCCACGACGGCCAGCGCCCTGGCCGAGAGCCAGGTGTCGTTCAACGGCGCAGTCACCGTGCGAACGCCGCGTGAGGCCCTGGAGCGCGAACGGGCGCTCTAGAGGGTTATGCGGCGTGGTTGACGCCAGGGCGCGGAGGCGCGAAGTGTGTGAGGCGCACACGATCCGCTATCCGCGCCCGGTTGACGCAAAGGCGCCAGGGCGCAAAGGGTGTGAGGCGCACACGATCCGCTATTCGCGCCCGGTTGACGCAAAGGCGCCAGGGCGCAAAGGGTGTGAGGTGAAAACAATCCCCTCACGGAAGGGTTTGGGCGGGCGCCGCCCGGGACGCGCGAACCTAGGCGGCGAGTTCCTCCTCCCGGCGGAACTGGCTGGTGTACAGGGCATAGTAGGCCCCGCGCAGGGCCAGCAGTTCCTCGTGCGTGCCGCGCTCGACGATCTGCCCGCCCTGCACCATGAGCACCTGGTCGGCGTTGCGGATGGTGCTGAGCCGGTGGGCGATCACGAAACTGGTGCGTCCCTCCAGCAGCGTGTCGAAGGCCCGCTGGATCAAACGCTCGGTGCGCGTGTCCACGCTGCTGGTGGCCTCGTCGAGGATCAGGATGCGCGGGTTGGCCAGCACCGCGCGGGCGATGGCGATCAGTTGACGCTGGCCCTGGCTGAGACCGGCGCCCCGCTCGCCCAGCCGCGTCTGGTAGCCTTCGGGGAGACGGGCGATGAAGTCGTGGGCCATGGCCAGCTTCGCCGCGGCAATCACGTCCTCGTCCGTGGCCTCGAGGCGGCCGTAGCGGATGTTGTTCATCACCGTATCGGAGAAGAGGAAGGTGTCCTGCAAGACAATGCCGATCTGGCCGCGCAGACTGGCCGCGGTGACCTCGCGCACATCGTGGCCGTCAATCGTCACCCGGCCCCGGCTGACGTCGTAGAAGCGCGGAATGAGGTTAATGATCGTCGTCTTGCCCGCCCCGGTCGGCCCGACGATCGCCACCGTCTGCCCCGGTTCGGCAACGAAACTAACGCCCTTCAGCACCGGCTCGCCGGGCCTGTACTCGGCCCAGACCTCCTCGAAGGCCACCCGCCCGGTGATCGGCGGCAAGGGCCGGGCGTCAGGGCGATCCACGATCTCGGGAACCTCGTCGAGCAAGCCGAAGATGCGCTCGCCGCCGGCAATCGCGCTTTGAATGTTTGTCCAGAGCACGGCGATCTGCTGGATGGGCTGGTTGAACCGTTGCACGTACTGAATGAAGGCGAAGACCGTGCCCAGCGAAATGACGGTGGTGCCTAGCAGCGGCTGGTTGCGCAGGGCGCTCAGGCCGCCGACGACCACGACGATGGCGATCGCCAGGTAGCCCAGGGCTTCCAGCACCGGGTTGAGGGCGCTGGTAAAACTGGCCGCGCGCACATTGGCATCGCGGTTGGCCGCGTTGGCGCGCCGGAACTGTTCGATGCTCTCCTCCTCGCGGCTGAAGGCCTGCACCTCGCGCACCCCGGCGATGCTCTCCTGCAACCCCGCGTTGACGCTGCCCATCTCCTGGCGGCTGCGCCGGAACGCCCGCCGCGCCTGCTGCGAGAAGTAGAAGGTGGCCCAGGCCATCAGCGGCAGCACGCTCAGGCTGAGCAGAGCGTAGGGGACATTGGTTTGCAGCATCAATGCCCCGGTGATCGTCAATTGGAGCGCGCCGCTCACCACGCTGAGCAGGGCGAAGCCGAGGGTCTGCTGGATGGTGTCGGTGTCGTTGGTGATGCGGCTCATGATGTTCCCGGCCTCGTTGCGGGTGTAGAAGCCCAGGGAGAGGCGGTGGATCTGGGCGAAGGTGTCTTCGCGGATCTGGCGCAGGGCGCGCTGCCCGGCCCAGTTCAGAGTGAAGAAGGCCAGGCCCTGGAGCAGCGAGCCGGCGGTGAAGAGTAGCGCCAGGATGGCTACCAGGCGGCCCAGGCCCGCCAGGCGGGCCTGGACCTCGAGGTTGACCGCCGGCGGATCGATCCAGCAGGCCGCCGGGTTCGGCGCGAGGTAGCAGTCAACCGCCTGGCCGATCACCGGCGCCGTGGCCACTTGCAGGGTCGTGGCAACGACGATCAGCGCCACGGTCAGCGCGACGGCGTACCACCACGGGCGGAAGTAGCTCCAGAAGCGCGCCAGGGTCGCCCCGACCCGTCTGGGCTTCTGCGTTTCCTGGTTCAGCAGGCGGCCAGGGCCGCCCGGTCCTCCCATCATCATCTGGGTGTTCCTTATTGTCCGGGGTGTCAGGCACCCCCACACTGGTTACGAAGGTGGGGAAACCGGGTTTCCCCATGTCTCTGCCGCGGGCGCGAGCAGGGCCGCCGGGGTTCCCCTTGCCCCGGCCGCGGGCGGGGCCGCCGGGGGTTCGGCATGCTCCGGCCCGGCAAGATCAGCTACCTCGTAGTCTCGTTCGTGTCGGCCACCAGTTGCGAGTGGTAGATCTCGGCGTAGATGGGGCTGGTCTCCATCAATTCGGCGTGTGTGCCGCGGGCGGCCACGCGCCCCTTGTCGAGCACGATGATCTGATCGGCGTGCAACACGGTGCTGATGCGCTGGGCGATCACAAAACTCGTGCGCCCTTGCATCAAGCCCTCCAGCGCGCGTTGAATGGTCCGCTCGGTTTGCAGGTCAACGCTGCTGGTCGAGTCGTCGAGGATGAGCAAGCGCGGATTGAGCAGCAGGGCGCGAGCGATGGCGATGCGCTGCTTCTGCCCGCCGGAGAGGGTCACTCCGCGCTCGCCCACACGGGTGGCGTAGCCCTCGGGAAAACTCATGATGAAGTCGTGCGCGGCTGCCGCGCGAGCGGCGGCCATCACCTCCTCATCGCTGGCCTCGGGCCGCCCGAAGGCGATATTGTCGCGGATGCTGCCGCTGAACAGGTTCGTCTCCTGCAGCACGATGCCGATCTGCGAGCGCAGGCTATCAATGGTGACATTGCGCACATCGTGGCCGTCAATCAACACCGCCCCTTCGCTCACATCGTAGAAACGGGGGATCAGATTGATGATGCTGGTCTTGCCGCTGCCGGTGGCCCCCAGCAGGGCGATGGTCTGCCCCGGTTCGGCCACGAAGCTGACCTCGCGCAGCACCGGTTCGCTGCTGCCAAAGTAGCGGAAGGTGACGTTGCGGAACTCGACGCGCCCCTCGATGGGCGGCAGCGGATAGGCGTCGGGCCGGTCGCTGATCTCATTTTGCGTGTCGAGCACCTCGAAGATCCGATCCGCCGAGGCCGCTGCCTGGGCCATCAGGGCGATGATAAAGCCCAACTGGCCCAGGGGGAAGAACACATAGACCAGGTACAGGCTGAACTTTTGATACTCGCCCAGGTTGAGCGTGCCGCCCAGGATCTGCTGCCCGCCGAAGTAGAGGATGGCGGCCTGGCCGATCTGGGCCACCAGAAAGACCACCGGAAACAGGAACGAGAAGATCCGGCTGACGCGCAACTGCTGGGCCATCAGATCGGTGACCGCCGCATCGAAGCGACGTTCCTCATACGGCTCACGGGCGAAGGCTTTGACTACCTTGATGCCCGCCAGGTTCTCCTGCAAGATCGTGTTGAGCACTGCGAGCTTCTGCTGCACGACCGCGAAGAGGGGCTGGATCAGGCGCCCGAAGACGACGAAGATCGCCAGGGCGATCGGCAGCAGCGGCAACACCACCAGGGTCAGTTGCAGATTGGTGAGGGCCAGCACCACCAGCGCCCCGCCCAGGAGCAGAAAGGCCTGGACGCTCATCATCAGGCCCTGGGCGATGAAGGTGCGTAAGCGTTCGACATCGTCGGTGGCGCGGACCATGAGCTGGCCCGTCTGGTTCTGGTCGTAGTAGCTGAAGGAGAGCCGCTGGATCTTCTCGAAGATCGCGTTACGCAGATCGAAGGCCAGTCCCTGCGAGGTGCTCTCCGACATAAAGGCCTGGAGGAAAGAAAAGACGCCCCGCAGCACGGCGAAGAGCAGAATCAGGGCGGCGCCGTTGAGGATGACCCGCTCGGCGACGGACAGGTCGGCGCCGGCCCGGGTCACGGCGTCGATCATATTCTGCACCACCTGGGGCACGGCGAGTTGCGCCAGGGTGGCAATGACCAGGGCGCCATAGGCGATCGAGGCGCTGCGGCGCTGATTGCCGAGGTAGCCGATGGCGCGGAGCAGGCCGCGGCGTCGTGTGGCGGAGCCGCTGGCCCCTATGCGCGCCGGCGGGTTCATGTGAGCTTGCAAGGTGGTTTCCTTATTGGTGCAGAGCCTGGCTGCGGCGCTTCAGTCCCCCCTCCCACTCTCCCCCTGCCGGGGGGAGGAGCCGCACTCCCGCCCCCGGCGGGGGGAGGCTGGGAGGGGGCTGAACGCGGCGCACGATGGTCACCTCAGAACTGGCTTATCCGCTCCTCGCCGGCGCGAATGGCCCGCTCCAGCAAATCCAGCAACAGATCTTGCTCGTTGAGGCACAGCCCGGCCAGAAACTGGCCCATGCGCGTCAGTTGCTCTTCGATAACCTGCGCGTGCAACGCCTCCCCGGCGGGGGTCAGTTCAAGCAGCACTACGCGGCTATCATCGGCGTGGGGGCGTCGCGTGACCAGCCCCGTGGCCGCCAGCCGCCGGGTCAGCGCCGTTACCGAGGGCGGGCTGATGCCCAGACGCTCGGCCAGTTCCTTCATCGCCAGCGGACCCTCCGACCGCAGGAGGCGCATGAGGCGAATGTGCGATGGCGAGAGGTGCAGATCGGTGAGCCGCTGAAAGGTCGGGCCGATCAACTGGGGGCGCAGGCGCTCGACCAGGCACAGCAGGCGGTGCGCGTTATCCGGCGCTGGCGCTTCGCAATTCCGGGAGGGCGGCGGCATCGGGAAGCCCTTCCATATGGTTCGCGCGATTAGTTAGATGAACTAATCGTACATGTATCCTACCACTACTCCGCTCGCTGTCAAGGAACGGCGCGCCGGTTGGAGGGGGAGGGGGAAACCTGGTTTCCCTATCACCTGCCCTTTGCCTTTTCCCTTTTGCCTTTTGCCTTTATACTGCTCATAGCGCATGCGCGGCGCAGGGCCGCGGGCCCTCTACCAACCGATTGTTGCCCGCCCGCGGCGGACGGGCCGTGGGGGTTGCGCCAGGCCGCCTGGCCGCCGCGGTCGGGAAAAGGGATGTGGGGAGGCGAAGCCTCCCCGCACCCCTCCACCGCGTAACTCCTGTAATATCACCCGGGTGCCTTATGCAGCAGACCGCTGCCGGCGACCTCGAAATCGATCTGTCGCCCATTCGCAAGATGTACCCCTTTCGCGCGCGGCGTCTCGCCGTGCCGGGCGGCGCGCTGAGTTACGTGGATGAAGGCGCCGGCCCGCCGGTGGTGCTGCTGCACGGCAATCCTACCTGGTCGTTCTACTACCGCCGGCTCATCTCCGGCCTCCGCGATGCCCACCGGGTCATCGCTCCTGACCATATGGGCTGCGGGCTTTCCGACAAACCCCAGGCGTACCCCTACACCCTCAGCACCCATATTGCCAACCTCGACCGTTTGCTCAGCCATCTCGATCTGGGACGGATTGACCTGGTGGTTCACGACTGGGGCGGCCCGATCGGCCTGGGGTGGGCCGTGGCCCACCCGGAGCGGGTGCGGCGTCTGGTGGTGCTGAACACGGCGGCGTTTCTCTCGCCGCGGCTGCCCTGGCGCATCGCCGTGTGTCGCTACCCGCTCTTCGGCGACCTGGCCGTGCGTGGTCTTAACGCCTTCGTACTCGGGGGCACGCTGATGGCCGTGGAACGTCCTATGCACCCCGAGGTGCGCTACGGCTACGTGCTGCCGTACCGCTCGTGGCGCGACCGTGTTGCCATCCAGGGTTTCGTGCGCGATATTCCCATGCATCCCGGCCATCCCACCTGGGCCGTCGTAGACGCGATTGACCGCGATCTGGCCGCGCTGCGGAAGCATCCTCTGCTCATTCTGTGGGGCGGCAAGGACTGGTGCTTCACCGACCATTTTCTCGCCGGCTGGCTCGAACGCTTCCCCGCCGCCGAGGCGCTGCGTTTCGACGATGCCGGTCACTATGTGCTTGAAGATGCCCACGAGGAGATCGTGCCGCGCGTGCGGCGCTTCCTGGCGTAAGGCGGGGGTACGCGGGGAGGCGATGCCTCCCCGCACCCCTCCACCGCTGTGAAACCAGGCCTGAGAACGAGACCCGCATGACCATCAACCTCGAACGCACCGAAACCGGCGTGTATGGCGCCAACATCGCCCGCTACCTGCCGCAGATGGCCCGCGAGCGCCCCGAACAGGTCGCCGTGGTGGCCGGAACGGGCCGCGACCGCGCCGGCAGGCCGATCTACCGGCGCCTCAGTTTCGCCGAACTCGACCGGGTGAGCGATCGCTACGCCTGGGGCCTGAGCGCCTCCGGGATCGGGCCAGGCACGCGGGTGCTCTCGATGGTGCCCGCCGGCATCCCTCTGATCAGCCTGACCTTCGCGCTGTTGAAGGTTGGCGCGGTGCCCATTCTGATCGACCCGGCGATGGGCCGGCGCAACCTGGCGCAGTGCATCGAAGCGTGCGCCCCCGAGGCCCTCATCGGCGTGCCGCGCGCCCATCTGGCGGCGCTGATCTTTCCGCGCGCCTTTCGCGCCGTGAGACGGCGCATCGTCGTCGGCTCGCGCTGCGTCCCCCTCGGCGACGCGAACCTCGCCGACCTGAGCGTGCCGCTCGATACGCCGTTTCCGCTGGAACCGGTCGCCCCCGAGGCGCCCGCGGCGATCATCTTTACCACCGGCAGCACCGGCGTCCCCAAAGGCGTGCTCTACGAGCACGCCATGTTCGAGGCGCAGGTGCGCCTGCTGCGCGATCTGTTCGGCATCGAGCCGGGCGAAGTGGACATGCCGGCCTTTCCCCTGTTTGCCCTGTTCAACGTGGCCCTGGGCTGCACCTCGGCCATCCCGCCGATTGACCCCACCCGTCCCGCGGCGTGCGACCCCGCCGCCGTCGTGGCCTTTATGCAGGACCAGCGGGTCACCTCCACCTTCGGCTCGCCGGCGATCTGGGCGAAGGTGAGCGCCTATTGTCTTGAGCATAGCATCACGCTGCCGCATCTGCGGCGCGTGTTGATGGCCGGGGCGCCTGTGCCTGCCGCGCTCCACGAACGTTTCCGGCGTATTCTGGCGCCTGCCGCCGACACGCACACCCCCTACGGGGCCACCGAAGCTCTGCCGATCACGTCGATCAGCGGCGCCGAGGTGCTCGCCGCGATTGCCGGTCGCGGCGCCGATCCAACCTCGGGCACGTGCGTGGGTCGCCCCGTGCCCGAGGTGACTCTGCGCATCATCCCTATCAGCGAGGCGCCGATTGAGCGTTGGGACGAGGCCCTGGGGCTGCCGCCCTTCCAGGTCGGCGAGATCTGCGTCAAAGGGCCTTCGGTGACGAAGACCTACCTCAACCGTCCCGAGGCCACCGCGCGGGCCAAGATCGCCGACGCCGACGGCGTGTGGCACCGTATGGGGGATCTGGGCTATCTCGACGACGCGGGCCGGCTGTGGTTCTACGGGCGCAAGAGCCATCGCGTCGTGACGCCCGCGGAGACGTTGTTCACCGAGCCGGTGGAACTGATCTTCAACCAGCACCCGGGCGTGGCTCGCAGCGCCCTGGTCGGCGTGGGCGCGATGGGGGCGCAGCGCCCGGTCGTCATCGTCGAGCCGCGCGACCGGCGCGTGCTGCGCGAGCCCGCCGCCCGCGCCCACCTGCTGGACGAGTTGCGCGCCCTGGGCGCGCGCTACCCGATGACCGCCGGCATCGCCACCTTCCTGGTGCATCCGGCCTTCCCGGTGGACATCCGGCACAACGCCAAGATCTTCCGCGAGCAACTGGCCGCCTGGGCCGCCCGCCGGATCTGAGGCCGGCTTCGGGGGTGAGGGGAACCCGGGTTTCCCCATGCCCCCACCCGGTGGGAGGGTGTGGGAGGGCGCAGCCCGCACGTAGGGGGATGGGGAACCCGGGTTTCCCCATGCCCCCACCCGGTGGGAGGGTGTGGGAGGGCGCAGCCCGCACGCAGGGGGATGGGGAACCCGGGTTTCCCCCTACCTCCGCCCGCGGGAGGGTGTGGGAGGGCAAAGCCCTCCCAGGAGAACCCTGTTATCCCCTTGCGGATGCGGGCCGGAGGCCCGCGCACCCGGGTCCCGACCTACGGGAGGGTCTGGGAGGGCGCAGCCCTCCCAGGAACAACCTGTTTTCATCCCGTCGGGGTGCGGCGCAGCCGCATTCGCTAACGTGAACATACGCCCTCGGCGAGGGGGTGGGGAAACCCGGTTTCCCCACGCCCCCGCCCCGCAGGGGCATGGGGAAACCGGGTTTCCCCCTTACCTCCGCCCGCGGGAGGGTGTGGGAGGGCGCAGCCCTCCCAGGAACAACCGTATGTTCATCGCGGCGTGGTGCGGCGCAGCCGCATGGACGGCTACCGTGAACATAGGCTCTCGAAGAGGGGGGTGGGGAAACCGGGTTTCCCCACGCCCCCGCCCCGCAGGGGCATGGGGAAACCGGGTTTCCCCATGCCCCCACCCGCGGGAGGGTGTGGGAGGGCTTCACCCTCCCAAGAACAAACGTATGTTCATTGCGGCGTTGTGCGGCGCAGCCGCATGGACGGCTGAGGTGACCATAGGCCGGTAGCGGGGGCAGCTTGCCCGCGGAGACGCGCCGCGGGCGGGCCGCCCGCGCTCCCAGCGTAACCCAACAGTTACTCGCGCCAACCCGGTCTGCCAGACCTGTCAGGTCCGGGTTGCCTGGAACGGCTATGCTGACTCTGGTTACCGGCGGAAATGGCTTTATCGGGCGGGCCATCGTGGAGCAACTGCTGGCCCGGGGCGACCGCGTGCGGGTCATCGGGCGGAATGAGTATCCCGACCTGGCCGCGCGCGGGGTCGAGTGTGTGCGCGCCAATCTGGCCGCCCCCGACGCCAACGCCGTGCTGAACGCGGCTATGCGGGGGGTCGAGGTGGTGTTCCACGTCGCGGCGAAGGCGGGCGTGTGGGGCCCCTTTGACGACTACTACCGCAACAACGTCAGCGCCACGCAGCGGGTGGTGCGCGCGGCGGAACGGGCCGGTGTGCCCAGGCTGGTCTTTACCTCGTCGCCCTCGGTGGTGTTCGGCGAAGAAGACGTGGAAGGAGCCGATGAGTCCCGGCCATATCCCGAACGCTACCTGAGCCATTACCAGCACACCAAGGCCCTGGCCGAGCGGTTCGTGCTGGGGCGCGAGGCCATCGCCACCACGGCCATCCGCCCGCCGCTGGTCTGGGGGCCGGGCGATCCGCACCTCTTTCCACGCATCCTGGCGCGGGCGCGCGCCGGCCGGCTCATCCAGATCGGCGATGGCAACAACAAAGTTGACATAACTTACGTGGAGAACTGCGCCGAGGCCCATCTGCTGGCTGCCGACCGGCTCGGCGAGCATTCGCCGTTGCGCGGGCGGGCCTACTTTATTGGGCAGGAGCAGCCGGTCAACCTGTGGGACTTCATGAACGAGGTGGTCACCCGGATGGGGTACCGTCCGGCGCGGCGCAAGATCTCCCTCAAGCGCGCCGTGCGCATTGCGACCTTGCTGGAGCGGACCTACGAGGCGCTGGGTCTCCCCATGGAACCGCCCCTCACCCGTCTCACGGCGGTGCAACTGGCGCGCTCGCGCTGGTTCGACCTCAGCGCCGCCCGCCGCGATCTGGGCTACGGCCCGCGCATCAGCACCGAGGAGGGCCTGCGCCGCACCCTGGCGGCGCTGGGGCATCCCCGCGCGTAGCGCGTGACGCCTGTGGTATACTGCCCCTGGAACCTGCCGCCGCCAAGCCTGCCGGTGCCGTATGAGCGCCAACGAGCCGATCATCGCTACGGAGCAGCGCCACACCTCCGGTCTCTACCCCAAGCGTCCCGTGGCGATCGTGCGGGGCGAGGGCGCGCGCCTGTACGACGCCGACGGGCGTGTGTACATTGATTGTGTCGGCGGGCAGGGCGCGGCCAACCTCGGCCACGGCCATCCGAGGGTGGTGGCGGCGGTGCAGGTCCAGGCCGCCACCCTCATGAGTTGCCCCGAAATCTTCTACAACGACCAGCGCGCCGCCTACCTGAGCGAACTTGCGGCGGCCCTGCCCTTCCCCGCGCGGATCTTCCTCTGCAACAGCGGCGCCGAGGCGGTCGAAGCCGGGCTGAAATTCGCGCGCCTGCTCAGTGGCCGCCGGAAGATCGTCGCCGCCATGCGCGGCTTCCACGGGCGCACCATGGGCGCCCTGAGCGCCACCTGGGAGCCGAAGTACCGCGAACCCTTCGCGCCCCTCGTGCCGGAGTTCGTCCACGTGCCCTACGCCGATGTCGAGGCCCTGGCCGCGAGCGTCGGGGCGGATACGGCCGCGGTGATCCTCGAACCGGTCCAGGGCGAGGGCGGCGTTCGCCCGGCGCCGACCGGCTACCTGGAGGCCGCGCGGCGCATCTGCGACGAGGGCGGCGCCTTGCTCCTGATTGATGAGGTGCAGACGGGTTTTGGCCGCACCGGGCGGCTCTTCGCCATCGAGCATAGCGGCGTGGTTCCCGACGGGTTGCTGCTCGCCAAGAGCATCGCCGCCGGCTTGCCCATGGGCGCAGTGGCGCTGCACGAACGCCACGGGCCGCTCCCCGGCGGGGTCCATGGTTCGACCTTTGGCGGCAACCCCCTGCTCTGCGCCGCGGCCCGAGCGGCGCTCCGCGCGTATATTGAAGAGGACCTGCCCCGTCAGGCCGCCGAGAAGGGTGCGTGGCTCCTGGAGCGCCTGCGCGCCCTGCGCCTGCCCGCCGCGCGCGAGGTGCGCGGTCTGGGCCTGCTGGTGGGCATTGAACTGCGGACGCGCGCGCAGCCCTACCTCCAGGCCCTCCTCGAACGGGGCGTGCTGGCCCTGCCCGCCGGCCCGAATGTGCTGCGCCTGCTGCCGCCCCTGGTGATCACGTATGACGATCTTGACATCGTCGCCGCGGCGATCGCCGAGGTGGTGTGGTAGAACATCATCAACGGTTCTGGGGGAAACTGCTCCTCCCTGCATCGAGCAATCCTACGTGGGTCGCGAAGGCCCGAACCTGTCAGGCGCGCGCCGGGAGTTCTGCTGGCGCGGCGCGCGGTCCCGCGCCGCGCCTGACAGATGTGCCACTCGCCTGAGATTGCTGCATCAGCCGTCCATGCGGCTCGCGCCGCGCACCGACGGGATAGATGAAAAAAGGTTCCTCCTGGGAGGGCTACGCCCTCCCAGACCCTCCCACCGCGTGGGGGGCGTGGGGAAACCAGGTTTCCCCACACCCCGCTCCGAGCGCTTATATTCACGTTAGCGGCAACACCTATGCGCAAAATCGGCATTATCGATCTCGGCTCGAACACCACCCGTCTGATTGTGATGGCTTACGCGCCCGGGCGGTGTTTCCGCCTGGTGGATGAAGTGAGCGCGGTCGTGCGCCTGGCCGAGGGGGTGGATGCCAGCGGCAAGCTCCAACCCCGGCCCATTCAGCGCGCCGTCGAGGCCCTGGCAATGTTCGAACGGCTGTGCCGCAACACCGGGGTTGAGGAGATCATCGCCGTCGGCACCAGCGCCGTCCGCGAGGCGAGCAATCAGGAGGTCTTCTGGGCGGCGCTGCGCAGCCAGACCAGCCTCGATCTGCGGATCATCTCCGCCCGCGAGGAGGCCTCCTACGCCTACGTCGGGGCGGTGAACGCCCTCAACCTCCACCATGGGTTCATATTCGACACCGGCGGCGGCTCGACCCAGGTGGACGCGGTTGTCAACCGCCGTCTGGTAGAATCGTTCTCGGCCCAGGCGGGCGTGGTGCGCTTCACCGAACGCTACGTCAAAAGCGACCCGATCAGCAAGTCCGACCTGCGCGCGCTGCTGGGCGCGGCGCGGCAGGTCTTCGCCGATCTCGACTGGCTGCGCGCCGGCGAGGGCCGGGTCCTGGCCGGCATGGGCGGGACGGTGCGCACCCTGGCGCGCATCGATCAGAAGCAGCGCCAGTATCCGCTCGACCGGGTGCATGGCTATGTGTTGACCCGCGTGGCCCTGCTCGGGATCATCGAGCAACTGGCGCGCAAGAACCGCCGCGAGCGCGAGCAGATTCCCGGTCTCAAGGCCGATCGCGCCGATGTCACCCTGGCCGGGGCGGTGATCATCGATCAGTTGATGGAGCGGGGCGGGTTCGATGAACTGGTGGTCAGCGGCCAGGGGGTGCGCGAGGGCATCTTTTACAGCCACTTCCTGCGCGGCATGGAACCGCCGTTGATTGACGATCCGCGCGCCTTCAGCGTGATCAACCTGGCCCGCCTCGACGACTACGAGCAAGAGCACTGCGGCAAGGTCGCCAGTATTTGTCTGAGCCTCTTCGACCAGTTGGCGCCGCTGCACCACTATGGCCCATGGGAGCGGGAGTTGCTCGGCTACGCCGCGACCCTGCACGACATTGGCGTGATTGTCGGCTACTACGATCACCACAAACACAGCGAGTACCTGATCCACAACGCCGCCTTGCTCGGCTTCACCCACCGCGAGATCGTCATCCTCGGCGCGCTGGTGCGCAACCACCGCAAGGGGTGGGCCGATCTGCATCCCTATGCCGAGTTGCTTCAACCCGGCGACACGTTGCGCATCATGCGCCTCAGCGCCCTGTTGCGCATCGCCGAGTACCTGGAGCGCAGCAAGAGCCAGGTGGTGCGCGAGGTGCGTGTGGAACTGGGCGATCCCGTGCGCATCCTCGTGGATAGCCGCGGCGATGCCACGGTGGAGATCTGGGAGGCCAATCGCCGCGCCACGCTCTTCGAGCGCGCCTTTCAGCGTAAGGTCGAGATCAGCGCCGGGCGCGTCGATGCCAGGAAGCTGGAGGCGGTTGCCTGAGTTCCTGCCATTCCTTATATGCGGCTACGCCGCACTCCGATGGGATGAAAAAAGATTGTTCCTGGGCGGGCGCAGCCCGCCCAGACCCTCCCGCGGGCGGGACGGTGGGGAAACCCGGTTGCCCCACCGCCCCTGCGCGCGGGCTGCGCCCGCCCACACCCTCCCACCGGGTGAGAGGATGGGGAAACCGGGTTTCCCCCTCCCCCTGCGCGCGGGCTGCGCCCGCCCAAACCTTCCCACCGGGTGAGAGGACGGGGAAACCGGGTTTCTCCACATCCCCTGCTTCAACTTTCATCTCAGCCGTCCACGCCGCCGGGCGGCACACCGCCCAATGAAAACGGGGGTATGGGGGAACCTGGTTCCCCCATGTTCACGTTAGCCATAGCCCTTTGCATCCCCACCAAAACGTGTTATAATCAAAGCCGCTTGCCAACGTCACATGCTGCGAGACTGGCATCAGAGACCTCGTCCGTCCCCTGGTGGCTCGTCAGAACTTCTTCGCTCGAAGGGAATGTACGTTGTGGTGGCCGAGCGAGGCAGTCGGGTTCTGACCCGGGTGTCGGCCTGTGGGTTTGTCGGGAAGGTCTGTCAGGCGGCGGTCGTGGCGCCGCCCGTCCTGCCACACGGCGCAGTCGCGCCGAGGAGAACTCTGATGCTGGTGAAGCTGTTTGTCGGGAACCTGTCCTGGAGCATTGGCGACGATGAGCTGGCGCGCTTCTTCGCGGACCACGGCGATGTGCAGAGCGCCCGCGTGATCACCGATCGCGATACGGGCCGCTCGCGCGGCTTCGGCTTCGTGGAGATCGAGGTCGAGAACGTTGCGAACGTGATCCGCGCCACCGATGGCCAGGATCTGAATGGTCGCCCCATTCGCGTGAACGAGTCCGAGGATCGCAATCGCGGCGGTCGCGGCGGGAATCGCGGCGGTGGCGGCTACGGCCGGTACTGACGTGAACATAGGCCGGTGGCGCGGGCATCCCGCCCGCGATCCCAGGCGATGTTCATCTGGCGTTGTGCGCCCCGCGCATGGGGCCTGACGTGAACATAGGGGCAACCGGGTTCCCCCATACCCCCGCCCGCGGGAAGGTGAGGGCGCAGCCCTCGATCAGGGGTCTGGAGGAACCGGGTTGCCCCACACCCCTCCCCGCGAGAGGGTCTGGGAGGGCGTAGCCCTCGATCAGGGGTCTGGGGGAACCGAGTTGCCCCAGACCCCCACCCGATGGGAGGGTCTGGGAGGGCGTAGCCCTCCCAGGAACAATCTTTTTTCATCCGCTCAATGGCAGTGATGGGGACGAGTACTCGCGTTCGTTCGCGCCCAGCGAGCCTGGGACGGTGAGAGCCAGGCGGTCGAACCCGCGACGAAGATCACCCCTGAGCCGGCAGGTGAACGGCCCACGGGCCCACTAGCCCCGCCCGGAGTTGTCCTCCGTTATCGGGACAGAGCGTTGGCTGACGCTCCCTGAGCGCAATGATCGTGTAGGCTTCGCGCGCGCCCGGCCCTGCCGGCGTGGTTCGTTGCGGCGCCACGGCGACATTGAACTGGGGTGGTACCGCGGGGTGCATGCTGCGCCTCGTCCCCTTCCGGGGGCGGGGTGTTTTTTGTTGCCCCTGAAGGTGCACCCGCGGGTTCCCAGGGTAGGGGCGCAAGATCTTCCAGGAGGTCGTCATGTTCAAACCGGTCGCGCCCGATGTCGCCTTCCCCCGGCTGGAGGAGGAGATCCTGGCCTGGTGGCAGGCTCACCGGGTGGTTGAACGCTCCCTCGCCGGCGGCGAGCGGCCCTTTGTCTTCTACGAAGGCCCGCCGACGGCCAATGGCCGCCCGGGCCTGCACCACGTGATCAGCCGCACGTTTAAGGACGTGATCCTGCGCTACCGGGCCATGCAGGGCCATCGCATCATCGGTCGCCGCGAAGGCTGGGACACCCACGGCCTGCCGGTCGAGATCGAGATCGAAAAGAAACTTGGCTTCAATGGCAAGCCCGACATCGAGAAGTTCGGCATCGCCGAGTTTAATCGCCTGTGCCGCGAGAGCGTCTGGGAATACATCCAGGAGTGGAAAACCTTCACCCGCCGCATCGCCTACTGGGTTGATGAGCAGGGCTACTATACCTACGATAACAAGTACATCGAGTCGCTGTGGTGGATCTTTCGCCAGCTCTGGGATCGCGGGTTGCTCTTCCGCGACTACAAGGTGACCATGCACTGCCCCCGCTGCGGCACCAGCCTCAGCGATCACGAGGTTTCGCTGGGCGCCCGCGATGATGTGGACGATCCCAGCGTCTATATCAAGTTCCGCGTCACCGGCGAGACCGCCCGGGGATGCGCCTCGCCCCTGGCCGCCGACCTGCAGGGCGCCTTCTTGCTGGCCTGGACCACCACGCCCTGGACGTTGCCGGCCAACGTGGCCCTGGCGGTGCAGCACGGCGCGACCTACGTCGAGGCCCACGCCGGCGGCGAACGCTACGTGCTGGCCGAGGCCCTCGTCGCGCCGGTGCTGGGGGAGGAGGTCAGCATCGCGCGGCGCTTCAAGGGCAACGACCTGGTGGGGCTGCGCTACGAGCCGCTCTTCGCCGGCGCGCCGGCGCCCGGCGATACGCCGGATCTCGCGACTGCCTACCGCGTCGTGGCCGATGAGATCGTCACCCTTGACGACGGCACCGGCATCGTGCACATCGCCCCGGCCTACGGCGATCTGGAGGTGGGCCGCAAACACGGCCTGCCCACCCTGTTCTCGGTGGACCTCAACGGCGTCGTGATGCCCGAACTGGGCGATCTGCCCTTTGTCGGCAAGTTCTTCAAAGAGGCCGATCCCGAGATCACCCGCAACCTGAAGCAACGGGGCCTGCTGCTGAAGAGCGGGCGCGTGCGCCACTACTACCCCTTCTGCTGGCGCTGCGGTACGCCCCTGCTCTACTACGCCAAGCGTTCGTGGTATATCAAGACGACTGCGTTCAAAGATGACCTGGTGGCCAACAACCAGCAGATCCACTGGGTGCCCGAGCATATCCGCGACGGGCGCTTCGGCAACTGGCTGGAGAACAACATTGACTGGGCCATCAGCCGCGAACGCTACTGGGGCACTCCGCTGCCGATCTGGATCAATGCCGATGGCAGCCACATCGAGTGCATCGGCAGCCTGGCCGAACTCGAAGCGAAGGTGGGGCGCTCCTTGCGCGACCTCGACCTGCACCGCCCCTACGTGGACGAGATCACCTGGGAGGACCCCCAGCACGGCCTGATGCGCCGCATCCCCGACGTGGCCGACTGCTGGTACGACAGTGGTTCCATGCCCGTGGCCCAGTGGCACTACCCGTTCGAGAACCAGGACCTGTTCGAGTCCGCCCATCCCGCCGACTACATCTGCGAGGCGGTGGACCAGACCCGCGGCTGGTTCTACACGCTCCATGCCATCAGCACGCTGCTCTTCGACCGCCCGGCCTTCAACAATGTGATCTGCCTGGGGCACATCCTCGACGAGCACGGCGTCAAGATGAGCAAGAGTAAGGGCAACGTGATCCAGCCCGAGGAGGTGATTGACGCCTACGGCGTTGACGCGCTGCGCTGGTACCTCTTCGCCGCTGCGCCGCCCGGCAATGCGCGCCGTTTCAGTCTGGGCCTGGTGAACGAGAGTCTGCGCAAGTTCCTGCTGACGCTGTGGAACACCTACAGCTTCTTCGTCACCTACGCCACGCTGGATGGGTGGCGGCCACCCCTCGAGGTGCTGCGCGCGGCGGCCAATGGGTCGGTCAGCGCCCCCACGCCGGAGTTGCGCGACGCCCTGACGCCCACCGACCGCTGGGCCCTGGCGGCGCTGAACGCCCTGGTGCGCGATGTGACCCGCGACTTCGAGGACTACGAGGTGTACCCTGCCGCTCGCGCCATCGAGCAGTTCGTGGACGAGCTTTCCAACTGGTACGTGCGGCGCAACCGGCGGCGCTTCTGGAAGAGCGAGGCCGATGCCGACAAGCAGGCGGCCTACTTCACGCTCTACACCTGCCTGCTGACCCTCACCAGGCTGATCGCGCCCTTCACCCCCTTCGTCGCCGAGGAGGTGTACCGTAACCTCACCGGGCAGTCCGGAGGCGCGCCGGCAGGCGACGTGCCCGACAGCGTGCACCTGGCGCGCTGGCCCACCGTCAACGCCGACTTCCTCGACGAACAACTGGTGGCCGACACCGAGGCCCTGCTGGCCGCGGTCTCGCTGGGGCGCGCCGCGCGGAAGCAAGCCGGCCTCAAGGTGCGCCAGCCCCTCAGCGAGTTGTGGCTGCGCGCCAGCAGTCCCGCGGTGACCGAAGGCGTGCGGCGCTTCGAGGCCGACCTGCGCGATGAGTTGAACGTCAAGGCGGTGCGCTACCTCGACGCTGCGTCGGACATCGTGGAGTACCGCTTCCGGCCCAATCTGCGACTGGTGGGCAAGAAGTACGGCCGGCTGGTGCCGGCCCTCACCGAGGCGCTCAAGGCCCTGGCGGGCGAACCCGCCCGCGCCGCCGCCCACGCCGTGGAACAGGGGCAACCTGTGCGCCTGGCGGTGGACGGCCAGGAGCTTGCATTGCTGCCTGAGGAGGTGCTGGTGGAGAGCAGCGCCCCCACCGGGTACGCCGTGGCCGAGGGTGATGGTCTGATCGTGGCCCTCGACACCACCATCACGCCTGAACTGCGCCTCGAAGGGGCCGCGCGCGATCTGGTGCGCAACGTGCAGGACGCGCGCAAGAGCGCCGGTCTGGCCATCGCCGACCGCATCACCCTCTACGTGAGCAGCGAGAGCGAAGCTGCCCTGCTCGAGGAGACCCTGGCCCGGTGGGGCGAGTATGTTCGGAACGAAACCCTGGCGGCGCAACTGGTCGTCGCGCCGCCCCCGGCGGGGGCCTATGCCGAGACGGTGGAGTTCGGCGACGCCGAGGCGACCATCGGGGTGGTGAAGGCGTAAGGCAGGGGGGCTGCCCCCCGAACGCCCCGGAACGGGAAATCCTGCCGGGGGCCGCGGCCCCCGTAACTCCGGCCGACCGCTGGCGCCTTGCGATACCCACTGCGGTGGGGGCAGGAGTGACCATGACCAGCGTGCTCGAAGGCATGGCCCGGGGAGCGCCGCCGTGGCGTCATCTGCTCATCCGGCAGGGCCGGTGCGAGGCGGCGCCCGGCGCGCTCCGGTTGATCGTGGAGGAGGCCTCGGCGCGGGGGCTGGCCTATTCCGACGCGCAGATCGACGATTATCAGGCCGGGCCTGGCCCGCGCTTCATCCGCAGCCCGCCGTTGCGGCTGCGGGTGCGGGCGCGGTTTTCGCGCCCCGAGGGCGGCCTGCGCGGCACGGCGGGCTTCGGCTTCTGGAACTACCCGATCGCCTGGCCGTTGCGCCTGCCGCGGGCGATCTGGTTCTTCTACGCCTCGCCGCCGAACGACATGCCCCTGGCCCTGGGAGTGCCCGGGTGGGGCTGGAAGGCGGCGGTGATTGACGCCACGCGTCCGGCTGCCCTGGCCCTGCTGCCCCTGGCCCCGGCGCTGGCGCCCCTGTTCAACCTGTCGTCCCTGTATCGAGGGCTGTACCCACCCGTCCAGCGTGCCTTTGGCGTCGCCGAGGCATCGGTGCGCGTTCCGATGGAGCAATGGCATGAGTACGTCATCGAATGGGGGCCGCGCACGAGCCGTTTCCTGGTCGATGGGCGCGTGGTGCTCTCCGATGCGCCCTCGCCGCGGGGACCGTTGTGCTTCGTCACCTGGGTGGATAACCAGTACCTGATCGCCACCCCCCAGGGTCGGGTGCGCTGGGGGGTGCTCGATGTCCCCGGCGCGCAATGGCTGGAACTGGCCGGCGTATGGCTGGAGGCCCGGTAATACCAATTCGGATGGTAGATGTTGGTGTTAGATTGCCGTATATGGCCTTCCCATCGGACCTGGCAGAGGAGGGTCTGGGAGGGCTGCGCCCTCCCAGCAACCTTGCTCCCCGACCATTGGCGGAACCGGACCGGCCGGAGGCGCCGCGGCGGGTTTGAGGAGGGAAGGAAACCGGTAAGCGTTCACCTTTCTCCTGGGAGCGCGGGCAGCTTGCCCGCGGAGACGCGACGAAGGCGGGACGCCCTCGCTCCCAGGCGCGTGGGTTACCCCAAGAGTGATGGTCTTTGATAATCCGCTATAGCCCGCGCAGGCGGGCTTCGCATCCCGTAGCCGAGGGCTTTAGCCCGACGGCCAGCCCGGCATAGCGGATGAATTTCTCAAAGACCATAACCCTTACGGAACCCAGGGTTCCCCTCGCCGCTCCTGCCCGCTGGTGGCATTACCAGGTCACACTCATCATCGAACAGTTCAGCCCCGAACCGATACCCAGCAACCCCACGTGGTCGCCGGGCCGAAGCCGGCCGGCCTCGTCCGCCTGCGCCAGACTGATCGGCAGGGCGGCGGGCCCGATGTTGCCCAGCACGGGGAAGTTCAGGTAGAGCTTGGCGGGGGTGATCCCGATCGCCTCGGCCACGGCGGCCATGTGCCGCGCGCCGACCTGGTGGGGAGCGTAGAGCGCGATCTGCTCGTCGCTCCAGTCTGGCAGTTGCTCCTGGGCCAGTTGCCAGGTCTCGGCGGCGAGTTTGACTCCGGCTACCAGCAGGGCGCTGGCATCGGTCTTCATATAATCGGGCATGCCCACGCACAGGTCGTTGTACTCCGTCGCGGCCAGCGAAACGACGCCGTTGAGCTTGTGGCCCTGCTTTGAAACCCGCCGATGGGCCAGCACCATCGCCGCGGCGCCCGAGCCGAGGGTAAGGGTGGCGAAATTGTCGCGGAACTCCTGGAGCGTGGTTTCGGGGCGCTGCAGGCGGCGGATGGTGCTCATCACCGCGTCTTGCGAGCCTTCGCCGTTGACGATCAGGGCATAGTCAATCTCGCCCGACTCGATCATCAGCGCCGCGATGTACATCCCGTTCAGGAAGCCCAGGCAGGCATTGCGCACGTCGTAGTTGATCGCCCGGGGCGTGAGACCGAGATTGCGGTGCACGAAACAGGCCGTCGAAGGTTCGAGGTAATCCTGGCAGACCGAGGTGTTGATCACGATCCCGATCTGCGCCGGGTCAATGTCGGCAGCCGCGATCGCCTTGCGCGCCGCCAGCGTCGCCACGGCGCTGGGCAGGGTTCCCTCGTCCCAGAAGCGCCGCTCACGGATCCCCGAGAGTTGTTCCAGGCGCCCCCGGGGAATGCCGAGACGCTGCATCGTCGCGCTAATCTGATCCTCCAGCCAGTCCGAGCTAATGCGATGCGGCGCCAGTTCGTAGCCCAGGGCCTCGATCGCGACGTTCTGAAAGAGCACGCCAGACCTCCCACTCAGTAAGCGATGCGACACTCGTGCGGCCGGGCCGCACACCACGGAGATGCTACCATTTTAGATTTTAGATTGCGGATTGTAGATTGCGGCTCAATGCAATCCGTGTGCTATTACTGTACCACAATGTTTCAGGACCTATGCGGTGGAGGGGCGCGGGGAGGCGCAGCCTCTCCGTATCCTCTCCTGCTGGGGAGGGACCCGACTCCTCCCCCCAGCGGGTGGGGGGAGGGGGAAACCCGATTTCCCCCTCCCCTGCGCAAGGGCTGCGCCCTCCCACACCCTCCTGCGGGCGGGGGGATGGGGGAACCTGGTTCCCCCATGTTCACGTTAGACTGTCAGGCGCAAACCGCAGGTTTTGAACCATGCCTGACCCCTGAATGTTACGGCGGTGATGGGGGCGTGGGTATGGTAGAATAACCCGCGGTTGTTCACCCTCCGGGCCGCCGGTATGCGCAATGTGGGGCTAGCGATCCCCACCGGCGCGACGCATGGCCCGCCTGCAACCCAGGAGCGCCGTGGACTTCTTCGCGACGATCTTCCGCCTGGCCGTCGGCGGACTCTTGCTCGATGCCCGCGTCTACCGCGCCCAGCGCGACTCGCCGACCGGCGTGCAGCGGGCGCTGCTCGTTGTCGTTCTGGTGGGGCTTCTCGTCGGCCTCGCCGCCTGGATCGGCGACATCGGCGAGTATCTGACCCAGCCCGACCCCCAGGCCGTGCGCGACACGCTGTACACCGGGCTGACCGCCATGCCCTGGTACGCTCAGGTCGCGCAGGCCAATCCCGATTTTGTGGTGGTCTTTGAACAACTCTTCGCCGATCCGTCTACCTTTACGCTGACGGCCAACCCTCTGGTCGGGGCGCTGGGGATCGTGGTAACGCCGCTGGTCGGGATCATCGGCTGGTTCCTTGGCGGATCGATCGTGCATATCGCGGCCAGGGCCTTTGGCGGGGCAGCGCGCTACCCGCAGACCCTGGCATGCACCGGCCTGGCTTCCGGGGTGAATCTGCTGGGCCTGGTGCAGATTGTGCCCTATGCCGAAGTCGTTCCCGGAGGTCTCTGGCTCTCCACCACCCTGTTGGGGTTGCTGGCGACCTACGTTGCCGTGCGCGAGGCGCACGGGCTGGCGCCATGGCGCTCGTTCTGGGCGGTGGTGATCGGCCCGCTGCTGCTGGCGGTGCTGCTGGTCGCTCTGTACTGCTGTGTCGTGTTCTTCTTCGCGGGCGCGGTGGGGAGCCTCCCTGGAGGAGCCGGGCGATGATCGAGTTGTTTAACGGGGCGTTGACCCTCAACCAGCGCGTGATGCTGGGGTTGCGCGAGTCGCCTGAGGTGGTGCGACGCGGGCTGACGCTGGTGCTCTTCGTGGGATTGCTGGTCGGCGCGGTCAGCGGGGCCAGCACGCTGCTCAACACGGCCACCCCTGAGCGCACCGTGGCCACGGTGCGTGAGTTCGTCGAGGCGCAGAAGCGCCAGATTGCCCTGGGCCCCAACGCCGACCAGTTGCAACCGCTGTTGCGGTTCGTCAACGAGAATGAAGAGGCGTTCTACACCCTGCTCCAGGATCTGCTCGAACTGCCGACCCCCTTGCCACGCCCGTTCCGGCAGGCCTTTCAATGGCTGGCGACGACGGTCAGCACGCCGTTGAGCTACCTGGGCGGTCTGCTCCTGACGGTCATCTTCACCCATATCGCCGCCCGGCAACTCGGCGGCCAGGGCCACATCCAGCACACGCTGGGCCTGGGCGCGCTCTCGGTGGCGCCGCACGCCCTGGACGCGCTGACCTTCATCCCCGGTCTGGGATCGATCCTGGGTCTCATCGCCTGGGGATGGGGGCTGGTGATTCTCATCGTTGGCACGTCGGTGGCCCACCGCCTCGAGAGCACGCGGGCCATCCTGGCGGTGCTGCTCTACCCGGTGCTGCTGGGGGTGCTAGGGTTCTTGCTCCTCTGCGGCTTGTTGTTCCTGGCAGTGGCCGTCGGAGGGCGGGGGTGACCGGCCGAATAAGCGAATAAGCGAATAAGCGAATGCAGTGGGGGAGGGGGCATTCACCTTATGAACACAGGTTCTTCCTGGGAGGGCGCAGCCCTCCCAGACCCTCCCACCGGGTGGGGGTCTGGGGAAACCAGATTTCCCCAGACCCCTGCGTGAGGGCCAGGCCCTCACGCGGGCGGGGGCGTGGGGGAACCGGGTTCCCCCATAGTCACGTTAGTTACTCTTGCTCAACGTCGTAAGGAAATCAGCGTTGGTCTTCGTCTTGGCCATACGGGTGAGCATCAACTCGGTGCCCTCATTGTCTCCGAGCATGCTCACCATGCGCCGCAACGTCCAGACCTGGCGCAGGGTCTCGGGGGGAAGCAGCAACTCTTCGCGGCGCGTGCTTGATCGCTGAATATCCACGGCGGGGAAAATGCGCTTCTCGGCCAGTTTGCGGTCGAGGTGCAGTTCCATATTGCCGGTGCCCTTAAACTCCTCGTAAATGACATCGTCCATGCGCGAGCCGGTATCCACCAGGCAGGTGGCGATGATCGTCAGCGAGCCGCCCCCCTCGATGTTGCGCGCGGCGCCGAAGAAGCGTTTCGGCGGATAGAGGGCCACCGGGTCGATACCGCCGGAGAGGGTGCGACCGCTGGGGGGCATATCGAGGTTGTAGGCCCGGGCCAGGCGGGTGATCGAGTCCATCAGGATCACCACGTCCTGGCCGCCCTCGACCAGGCGCTTGGCGCGTTCCAGGGTCATCTCCGAGACCTTGGTATGGTCCTCGACCGGCTCGTCGAAGGTCGAGGCGATCACATCCCCTTTCACCGAGCGGCGCATATCGGTGACCTCTTCGGGGCGCTCACCGATGAGCAGGACCATCAACTGGATCTCGGGGTGATTGGTCGAGATGCCGTTGGCGATGGCCTTGAGCAGCATCGTCTTGCCGGCCTTGGGCGGCGAGACGATCAACCCGCGTTGCCCGCGCCCGATAGGGGCGATCAGGTCGACCAGGCGGGTGTGGAGCAGGTTAGGCTCGGTCTCGAGCTTGATCTGCTGGTTCGGGAAGATCGGCGTGAGTTGATCGAACGAGGGGCGCTTGCGCGCCGTTTCGGGATCAAGCCCATTGATCAACTCAACCCGCAGGAGCGAATGAAAGCGCTCGCTCTCCTTCGGCGGGCGGATCTGGCCCCACACCCGGTCGCCGGTGCGCAAGCCAAAACGGCGGATCTGCGACTGGGAGACATAGACATCTTCAGGGCCGGGCAGCATCCGTTCACCACGGAGGAAGCCGAATCCATCGGCGACAATGTCGAGAATGCCATCGCTGAAGACGTTGCCCTGTTCTTCGGATTGCACTTGCAGCAGTTTGAAGATGAGATCCTGCTTTTTCAGCCCGCTGTAGCCCGAGATATCAAGTTTGCGAGCCATCTCGCGCAGGTCGCTAAGAGTCTTCGACTCTAATTCGGCGACGTTCACCGCAGTGCTCCTTAGGAATTGGTCAGATGTAATACACGAGCAGGCTATGAGGTGTCTGGCGTGAACGCCAGGGCAGGCCACGTCTGCCGTGGTGGGCGTATCACGCTGCTGAACGCGCGCTATGGCGCGTGCGCTGTCCGAACACGCTACGCCGGGGCCATAGGTGACCCGCAATGCGACGAGGAAGTAACACCGGCGAAGGTCCGTAGCCGGTCGCAGAGAAACACCACACAGAACGGCGATGTTGATTCGACGGAGACCGGGCTATGGAAACACCATGCGGGGAGCGACGGACGATCGACCTGACTGAGTCGCCGGCGCATCCTGGAGAGGATATTCGTGTTTACGATCTCGAAATCTGGCGTCAGTATAGCATAAATGTCAAGGTGTGGCAATAAGTCTGCATTGTGGACCTGTTTGCCCCCGGGTACTCCACGCGTCTGGGATGGAGGGCGGCCCGCCCTCCTCGCGTCTCCGCGGGCAAACTGCCCACGCTCCCAGGCGCACAGTGAACACGTACGCGGCAGGGCGACCGTCCCTCCGGCGGGGGCGATTCAAAACTGGATCAACGAAAATACCGGGTAGGGGGCCAGTTTCTCGCGCCCACCCAGGAAGGTCAGTTCGATAACGAAGGCCAGTTCCGTGACCTTTCCGCCAGCGCGTTCGACAAGCTGTGTGGCGGCGCGAATGGTGCCGCCGGTGGCGAGCAGATCGTCAATCAGCAGCACGCGCATGCCCGGGCTCAGGGCGTCACGGTGGATCTCCAGCTTACTGGTGCCATATTCGAGTTCGTACTCGATCTGGTACGTTTCGGCGGGCAGTTTGCCCGGCTTGCGGATCGGTACCAACCCCACGCCGAGGTGCAGGGCGATCGGCGCGCTGAAGATGAAGCCGCGCGACTCCACGCCGGCCACGGCATCAATGCCCGCGTTCTGGTAGCGCTCGACCAGCGCGCCGATCACCTGCTGAAAGGCCGGCCCGTTGCCGATCAACGTCGTAATGTCTTTGAATTGAATGCCCGGCTGAGGAAAGTCGGGGATGTTGCGGATCAGGCTGGACAGGTCAGGGGTGCTCATGGTTCCTCCACAGATGGACAGGGGTTCAGGAGGCCCTCGGGTAGGGTTCGCAACGACAGCCCGCCCGCCGGCAGCCTGCCTGGCCGGCGGGTGTCGCGAGAACGCTCCCATACCCATTATACAATGGGGGCAGGGATGGACGTGTGGAGGTATGGAGGGGGTCGGGGAGGCTGCGCCTCCCCACATCCTTTCCCGGGGGCCGGACCCTACTCTTTATCGTCTTCGATCTGCACCAGGCTGTACACTTTCCCGGCATGGACGACCCGGCTCACCAGGGGATGCGGGCGGTCGGCGGGGGAGAGAGAGCGATAGATGTAGCGGGGGCCGCCGCCGGGTTCAAGGCAGAGGTAGTCACCGTAGATGTTGATTGTCACCGTCTCGCTGGCCTGGTGCTCTTCTTCATATTCGCTGTGCATAGGGACGAGCTCCTCGTTTCCCCCTCCCCCCACCCGGTGGGAGGGTTTGGGAGGGCTACGCCCTCCCAAGAATTATTTTCATCCTGTCAGTGTGCGGCGGAGCCGCATGGACGGCTGATGTGAACATAAGCCCTCGGAGAGGAGTGTGGGGAAACCGGGTTTCCCCGCACCCCGCCCGGGAAGGTGAGGGCGCAGCCCTCGAGCAGGGGGAAGGGGAAACCCGGTTTCCCCTTCCCCCCACCCGGTGGGAGGGTCTGGGAGGGCCACGCCCTCACGCAGGGGGAAGGGGAAACCGGGTTTCCCCTTCCCCCCACCCATTAGGGGCGTCACTGCCCATTGCTCAACCCGACCAGCGGGTGTTTGCCGTTGCCGTTGGGCAGGCTGATCGGCACGCTGCTCGGCCCCTCGACGCCCCGCTCCACCAGCGTGTTGCTGACGATGGAACTGGCCCGCCGTTCGAAGATCAGGTTGGTGATCTCGTCAACCAGGGCGGTCGAGCCGTTGTAGCCGACGATGCTGCGGCGGTGGTAGCCGAAGCGATCCTCCACCGGGAACCCGACCCGCAGCAGGGGGATGCCTTCCGCGTCGGCGATGAACTTGCCCTTCGAGTGGCCGATCAGCAGGTCCACCGGATGGGCCTTGATCCGTTTGTGCAGTTCGTGCAGATCGCCCTTGAGGATGATCTCGCTCTCGACCCCCAGTTCCTCGGTGAGTTCGAGCATATGTTCGGCCCAGGGCATGGTGTCGGCGGCGGTGAGCACGTAGGCCGGCGTCATGCCCATCTCGGCCACCAGGCCCACCAGGCCCTCCAGCAGATCGGGGTCGCCATAGAGGGCCACCCGCAGCCCGGTGGTAAACATGTGCGTATCCACCAGGGCGTCGAGGAGCCGGGCGCGTTCCACCTGCAAGGCTTCGGGAATCACGTGGTCGGTGATCTCCACCAGCGTGTCCACGAAGGCGTCGGTGTTGGCCAGGCCGATCGGCATGGTCAGCACGTGGGCCGGAACGCCATAGCGGCGCTCGTAGATGCGGGCCGCTTCGCCGCCGACGTAGCGTTGCAGGGCGATCGTCGCCAGGGATCGGGAGGAACTGCGCAGTTCCTCGACCGTCGTGCCGCCGCGGGCGAAGTGGGGGCGCGGTTCGTAGTAGCCCCCGTCGAGAGTCTCCGAGTAGTCGGTGATCCACAGGCCGTGCAATCCCATCTCCCGCAGTATGTGCTTCAGTTCGCGGATGTCGCCGGGGTTGACCCAGCCGGGGATCATGTTGATCTTGCCGTTGGTCTCGCCCTTCTTCTTGCGCCGGTCGGGCAGGTTGCCGGCGATTTCCTTGAGGAAGTTGTCGAAGCCGGTGGTGTGGTTGCCGATGTACGAGGGGGTCTTGACCGAGAGGATGGGAATGGTTACCTCGGGATGCTGTTCGAGGAACTCGTCGATGACCCCCGGAATATCGTCGCCAATCGTCTCGGACAGGCAGGTCGAGCAGACCATGATCAGCGTAGGATGGAAGCGCTCCCAGATGTTCTTGAGCGCAGCCAGCAGGTTGCTCTTGCCGCCATAGACGGTGGTCTTTTCGGTGAGCGAGGTGGTGGCCACCTCGACCGGTTCGCGGAAGTGGCGGGCCATCTGATGGCGCGGGTAGGTGGCGCAGCCCTGGGAGCCATGGTTGATGGTAATCGCCCCGTGGATGCCATAGTTGGCCAGCATCGCCCCGATCGGCGCGCACGAGCGCGTCGGATTAATGGCGACCGCCCGGTCCTGTATTGTTATGGTGCTCATCTATTCGACCTCCTCGAACCCGTGGCTCGTGTGATGCGCTACCGGCGCGGGCCGGGCGCGGCTGCGCAGGGTCTTCCAGATGGGGGCGTGCAGGGCCTTGTCAATGTCGCGGGCGAAGTTGACCATGCCGACGAAGCCGGCATACGGCCCGGTGTCGTAGGTGTGGCCGTTGACGAACGGCACGCCCATCTTGTAGGCCACGTACTTCTCTTTGTTGCCCGAGATGAACAGGTCAGGACGCCGGTCGCGGAGGATCTCCTCGATCTCCGGCACGTTGGGGTTGTCCACCACCAGGGCTCCATCCTTGATCTGCCGGAAGATCTTCTGGTAATCGTCGTCGTGGCCGAAGGTGGTGGCCGCGGTCATGGTCTCCATGCCCAGCTCGCGCAGCAGTTCGATCCAGTGCCACACGCGCGGCCCGCCCTGGTAGATGAACACCGTCTTGCCTTGCAGACGCTGGCGGTAGTGGTCCAGTCTGGGTTGGATGCGCGCCAGTTCGCGTTCGATCACTGCTTCGGCCTGCGCTTCGAGGCCGAAGAAGGCCGCGGTGTCGCGCAGGGCCTGGGACATGTGCTTGATGCCCCACAGGGTGACATTAATGTAGGGCGTGCCGTACTTATCGCGCATCATGTCGGCGATATAGGTGGCCGAGCGCTGGCAGTGCACGATGTTGAGCGCCGCTTTGTGCATGATCTTCAGCTCGTCCACCGACACGTTGCCGGTGAAGCGGGTGAGGATCTTGAGGCCCAGGGCCTCGAAGAGGTACTCGAAGGTGCGCAGGTCGTTCTTGATGTTGTAGTCGCCGATGATGTTGATTGCCCGGCTGAAGTCGCCCTCCGGTTCGACCGAGCCGACGAGCTGGCGGAAGATCGTCTCGTTGCCGACGTGGTGGCCCATGGACTGGCTCACGCCGCGGAAGCCCTCGCACTCGAAGAAGACCACCGGCTTGCCGATGCGTTCCTCGGCCTGCTTGGCCACGTCGCGGCCGTCGTCGCCGATTAGCGCCGTCGAGCAGGTGTTGTAGATGAAGACGGCCTTGGCGTCAGGAAATTCGTTGCTCGCCTCGATGATGCACTGGAGCAGCTTCTTTTCGCCGCCGAAGACGATGTTGGTCTCGTTCATATCGGAGACGAAGGTGTACTTGATGTGGAAATCGCTATCGGCGAGGTGTGGCCGGTAGCCCCAGGAGAAGAAGGCGCAGCCGATGGGGCCGTGGGTGAGCTGGATAGCGTCTTTGACCGGGCCGCCGACCACGCCGCGGCAGCCGGCGTAGGTGCAGCCGCGCTCGGTCATGTCGCCGGGGGTGGTGGCAACATTGCTGGCGATGAAACAGCCCGACCCGTCGCCGCGCTGGCACCCGCCGTCGGGTCCCTTGAGCGCGATGTGGATCGCCCGTTCGGGGAGGGTCTGGTTGCACTTGAAGTTCATACGGCATCTCCTTTGCGAGCCAGGAACCTGGGGATGCAGACACGTTCGCCCGTGCCACAGCCTTCCTCACCAGGGACGCCGATGGCGTCGGCGCGGCAGCGGGTGCAGTTGCGGAACTGATCGATGATCGGCGCGCAGGCGTTGCGGATCTGGTTGACCTGGTCGAGGGTCGGTTCGGGTAGATGGGCGAACTTCGCCAGCGGCAACATCGGGATGATGTTCATAATGTAGGCGCCGTTGTCTTTGACCGCGCGGGCGATGGCGGGCATGTGCTGGTCGTTGACCCCCGGGATCAGCACCGAGTTGACCTTGACGACCATGCCGCGCCAGGCTGCCTCGCGCAGCCCTTCCATCTGGTTGTGGTGCAGCAGTTCAAAGGCGGCGCGGCCCCGGTAGGTTTTACCCTTGTAACGCACGTACTCGTAGATCTGCTCGCCGATCGCCGGGTCTACGGCATTGATGGTGATGGTGAGGGTGGTGATCCCGGCGCGTTCGATGGCGTCAATGCGGTCGGGCAGCAGCAGGCCGTTGGTCGAGAGGCAGCGGATGAGGTGTGGAAACTCGTCGCGGGCGCGCTCGAAGGTGGCGAGCGTGGCGTCGTTGGCCAGAGCGTCGCCGGGGCCGGCCACGCCAAGCACCTTCAGGCGCGCGTCGCGGGCGATCGCTGCGCGCACCGTGGCGAGGGCCTCGTCGGGCGAGACCACGCGCATGGTGACGCCGGGGCGATTCTCGTTGGGGCAGGCGTACTTGCGGATGCAGTAGTTGCACTTGATGTTGCAGCGCGGCGCCACCGGCACGTGGATGCGCCCGAAGCGAAAGTGGGCCGCGCGGCTGTAGCAGGGGTGGGTGTCGAGATCCACCTTTGGTAGGCAACTGCCAGCACAGCCTGCGGGGGACTGCATGTTCATCATGATCTCCAGATGGTGCATCCGACGCCGGTTCTTGCCGGGGAGGAGGGTTGCTGCGGGGCAGGCCCTCCCCGGCAAGAACCGGCCGGATGCACGATCGCTCTCCGGCGCGGCCTCAATCTACGATGCCGTACTCGCGCATCAGATCCTCGAGTTCGTCCTGGGTGATGGGGGTAGGGATGGTGAACTCGGTATTGCTGTCAATCTTGCGGGCGAGCTGGCGGTACTCCTCGGCCTGGGGCAGACTGGGGTCGTAGTCGATGACGGTCTTCTTGTTGATCTCGGCCCGCTGCACATCTTTGCTGCGCGGGACGAAGTGGATCATCCTGGAGTTGAGCCGGCGCGCGAACTCCTCGACCAGGGCGCGTTCGTTTTCCACCAGGCGCGAGTTGCAGATCAGCCCGCCCAGCCGGGCATAGCCGCGCTCGGCGAACTTCTTGATGCCCTTGCAGATGTTGTTGGCCGCAAACAGGGCCATGTACTCACCTGAGCAGACGATGTAGATCTCCTCGGCGTAGCCTTCACGGATGGGCATGGCAAAGCCGCCGCAGACCACGTCGCCCAGAACGTCATAGAACACGTAGTCGAGATCGTCCTCGTAGGCCCCCAGGGTCTCGAGGGTCTGGATGGCGGTGATCACCCCGCGCCCGCCGCAGCCGACCCCCGGCTCCGGCCCGCCCGACTCGACGCACTTGACGGTCGCGTAGCCGGGGACCATCACCCGTTCGAGGCTGACCCGCTCGGCGCCGAAGTCACGCAGGGTGTCGAGCACCGAGGGCTGGCGGACGCCGCCCAGCAGCAGGCGGGTGCAATCGGCCTTGGGATCGCATCCGACAACCATCACCTTTTTGCCCATCGAGGCCAGGGCGGCTGCAATGTTCTGCTGGGTGGTAGACTTGCCGATCCCGCCTTTGCCGTAAAATGCTACCTGACGCATACTGACGCTCCTTACGAAGGTCCTGACCATATCACACTGATGCCTGGCGCCCCTGCCGGGGCGGGTTGCGGCGGCAGCCAGAGCTGCGCGCGCCGCCGGGGAACCCCGCCGGTGCCAGCGGCAGAGGTTCGTCTGATGATGCTGTGGCCGATGCGTGAGGTTGCAAGGATATGTGGTATGATGTCGCCGCATCGGCGCTCACGCCGCCGTTGCTCGGGTCCCCCGCCGGTGCCAGCGGCGCGGGGACCGTCCTTGATGGGAGCCTGGAGCGCACGTTGCCGTGCCTGGGGATAGGGCCGGCGCGCGTGCGACGAAGGGATGCACGAAGGCGTCGCGCTGGCGCCGTGCAGGCAGGGCCTGTCTGCCAGGGCCGCTTTGCGGGAGGGGCAACGCTGATCGCTTACACCCTTGTTGCGCCGATCGCTCGGGGCCGGGGTGGTAGAGAACTGCGTTATTCTCTACCGTCGTTCAGGTGGGGTGGAGGGGGTCGTTCTGTGACAGCCAGTCCCTTCCATTCCTGACCATTCGTGACCATTCGCGATCATTCGTGATCATTCGTGGTGGGATTTGCAGGGAATATACCATTGCCCGCCCAACATTACAACCGATCAAGCGGGTTTTCCGGGTTGCATTTTCTTAACTCGGGTTTGACGCAGCGCCATGCCGCATCATGACCATGCGCTATAACTGCTCTGGGCGGGGGGCGCGCATGGCCCGGGCCGCTCCAGGGCCTTTTGCTGGCATGGCGTGGCTGTGTCGCTTCAGAAAGCCGCATGTCGCGGGGGCGCCGCTGGCGCCCGTTCCCTGTCAGACATGCTGTTGGTATACTAGATGCCAGGTAACATGGGGATTATAATGCTTTCCCGTGGCGATTTGTATCTTTGGTACAAATGATAGACATCAATTGTCGTTATTTCTATCCATGAGGAGCGCATGCGGTTTCCACGTTCGAGCGGCATTCTGCTGCACCCCACCTCGCTGCCCGGTCCCTGGGGGATCGGCGACCTCGGTCCGGCGGCCTATGCGTTCGTGGATTTTCTGGCCGCCGCCGGTCAGAGCCTCTGGCAGATTCTGCCTCTGGGCCCCACCGGCTATGGTGATTCGCCCTACCAGTGCTTCTCGGCGTTCGCCGGCAACCCGTTGTTGATCAGCCTCGACGCGCTCATCCAGCGCGGCCTGCTGAGCTACGACGAGGCGGCCTCCGCCGCCGCCGAACGGCACCTCTCCCTGGATGCGGTGCAGTACGGCGAGGTGCTGGACGTCAAGCTCCCCCTGCTGCAACGGGCCTTCGAGCGGCTGCGGGCGGGCGCGGCCCCCGATCTGGCCGAGGATCTGCGCGCCTTCCAGGTTGAGCAGGCCGGCTGGCTCGCCGATTATGCCCTGTTTATGGCCCTCAAGGAGGCCCATGCCGGGCGCTCCTGGAATACGTGGGAGGCCCCGTTGCGCGACCGCCAACCCGAGGCGCTGGCGCGCGCCCGCGCGGAGCACGCCGCGGCGATCGCCTTCCAGGAGTTCCTCCAGTTCCTCTTTTTCCATCAGTGGCGTCGCCTGAAGGCCTACGCCAACCAGCAGGGCATCGCCATCATCGGCGATGCGCCGATCTTCGTGGCCTATGACAGCGCCGATGTCTGGGCCAACCGCGACCTGTTTTTCCTCGATGCCAGCGGCAATCCCACCGTCGTGGCGGGCGTGCCGCCCGACTACTTCAGCGCCACCGGCCAGCGCTGGGGCAACCCGCTCTACCGCTGGCGCGAGATGGCCCGCGATGGCTATCGCTGGTGGGTGGCGCGTCTGCGGGCTATCTTCGACCAGGTTGATATCCTGCGCCTCGATCACTTCCGTGGCTTCGCCGCCTACTGGGAGGTGCCCGCCGAGGAGGAGACGGCGATCAAGGGCCGCTGGGTCAGGGGCCCCGGCGCCGATCTCTTTGCCCGGCTTGAAGCTGAGCTGGGCAGTTTGCCCATTATTGCCGAGGACCTGGGCCTGATCACTCCCGATGTGCATGCCTTGCGCGACCAGTTCGATTTCCCGGGCATGAAGGTGCTCCAGTTCGCGTTCGACACCCCCGAAAATCCGTACCTGCCCCACAACCACGTGCCGAACTGCGTGGTCTACACCGGCACCCACGACAACAATACCAGTGTGGGCTGGTTCCAGGGCCTCTCCGAGGAAGAACGCGAGCGGGTCCGCGCCTACCTGGGCCGCGACGGCGCCGATATCGCCTGGGATCTGCTGCGCCTGGCGCTGATGTCGGTGGCCGATCTGGTGGTGATTCCCTTCCAGGACGTGCTGCGCCTCGGCCCCGAGGCGCGCATGAACACCCCCGGGCTCCTCGGCCAGAACTGGGCCTGGCGCTTTCGCGCCGAGGCGCTCAACGATGGCCTCGCCAGTGGCTTGCGCTTCCTGACCGCTGTCTACGACCGTCTGCCCGCGGCCCTCAAGCCGGTGAAGGAGGAGGAGGGGGAGTTGGAGTACCATCCGGTGGAGGTGTAGCCGGAGGGGAACGGGGAAACCGGGTTTTCCCCGCCCCCTTCGCTCACCCCGGATAGACCCGCCCGTCTTCGACCCGCAGGCGGGTGATGGCCGCCAGGAAGGCCGGGGTGAAGTCGCTCAGGTCGGTGGCCGAGAGCAGGGTCTGCTGTTCAGGTTGGCGAATGGCCTCCAGCAGGTGAGCGCGGCGCGTGGCGTCAAGTTCGCTCAACACGTCGTCGAGGAGCAGCACTGGCGCTTCGCCGCTGCGCTGCCGCATGAGCGTCGCTTCGCCGAGCTTGAGCGTCAGGGTGACGCTGCGTTGCTGGCCCCGCGAGCCGTAGCGCCCCAGGTTCACCGCGCCGACGGTGAAGGCCAGGTCGTCGCGGTGCGGGCCTACCAGGGTCTGCCCGCGGGCCAGTTCGTCGGGGCGCGCCGCGCCGAGGGCCGCGCCGAGGCGCTGCGCCAGGGCGCCGCTGTCGTGGGCCCCCTCCAGGTCGCATGCCGGCAGGTAGGCGATGGTCAGCGGCGCGTCGCCGCCGCTGATGGCCTGGAACAGCGGCCCGACGATGGCATTCAGGTCGCGCATGGCCCGTAGGCGTTCCGCCAGCAGATAGCCCCCCGCGGCCGCCAGTTCCTGGTCCCAATAGGCCAGTTCTTCATCAACCGCGCGCGGCGGGCGGCGGCGTTCGCGCCAGGCGCGCAACAGGCTGTTACGCTGCTGGAGGAGTTTCTGATAGTGGGCCAGGGTGCGGACGTAGTGGGGGTCGAGTTGCGAGAGGGTGATATCCAGGTAGCGACGCCGCTCGGCAGGCGGGCCGTCAGCGAGGGTCAGGTCGGCGGGGGTGAAGAGCACCACCCGCAACTGCCCCACCAGGTCGAGCGCCCGCACCACGCGCCGGTCAATGCGCACGATCCTGGTCGAGGCGGCGCTGAGCTGGCCGCCCTCGTCGGCGCGGCGCTGCACGATCACCTCCAGGCGCACCCGGCCGGCGCGGCGCTGCACCTCGGCCGCCACGCGGGCGAAGGGCGGCACCCCCGCCTCGCCCACCGCGTCCCAGCGCACCAGGTCGCGGTCGGCGCTAACGCGGGGCGAGCGGGTGGTGGCGAGGAAGTAGAGCGCTTCGAGCAGACTGGTTTTGCCGGCGGCGTTGGGGCCGTAGAGCAGGGTAATGCCCGGGTCGAGGCGCAGATCGAGGCGCTGGTAGTTGCGGAAATCGCGCAGGCTGAGCTGGGAAACGTGCATGCATTGACCGGGTGAGAGGAACCCTCCGGGGAGTGGGCGCAACCCTCCGGGTTGCGCCCACCCGGTTTATCTGGCCAGCTCCAGCTTGCGCAGGTCGGCAAGGGTGGCGCAGCCCGAGCAGAACATCGCGACGCGCAGTTCGCGGATAAAGGCGGTGAGGCCCTCGACCACGGCCTCGGCTCCGCGCTCGTCAATGGCGCTGGCGAGGGCCGGTTTTGCCGTTCCAGCAAGATCGGCGCCGAGAGCGATGGCCTTGGCCACATCAACCCCGCTGCGCACGCCGCCCGAGCCGATGATGGTCACCTCGGGGAGCGCGGCGCGCACGGCGCGAATGCACTCGGTGGTGGGGAGGCCCCAGTCGGCGAAGGCGCCCGCGACGCGGCGGCCCTGCTCATCGGGTTGCCGATACCGTTCCACCTCGCTCCAACTGGTGCCGCCGGCGCCGGCCACATCAATGATGCGCACCCCGCAGGCGTAGAGCCGTTGCGCGTCGCGGGCGCCGATGCCGTTGCCCACCTCTTTGACCACCACCGGCACCTCCAGGGCGCGGCAGAGGTGCTCGATCTTGCCCAGCAGGCCCTTGAAATTGGTGTTGCCCTCGGGTTGCACGGCCTCTTGCAGCGGGTTGAGGTGGAGGATCAGCGCGTCGGCCTCGATCATCTCCACCGCGCGGCGACACTGGTCCACGCCAAAGCCGTAGTTCAACTGCACGGCCCCCAGGTTTGCCAGCAGGGGGATGCGCGGCGCGACCCGGCGCACCTGGTAGGTCGGCGCCAGCCGGGGATCAACCACCGCGGCGCGCTGCGAGCCGACCCCCATCGGCAACCCCAGGTGTTCGGCAGCCTCGGCCAGCGCCAGATTGATGCGCTCGGCCACGCTGGCGCCGCCGGTCATCGAGCTGATCAACAGGGGGGCGCTGATCGGCTTGCCCAGAAAGGTGGTGCGGGTGTCAACCTCGGCCAGGTCAAGTTCGGGGAGCGCGGCGTGCGGAAGGCGGTAGGCGCCAAAGCCGGTGCTTACTCCCTTGGCGGCCACATCCTCACCCAGGACGATGCGAATATGATCGATCTTGCGCCCCTCGGTCTGTCCTGAGTCGGGCATGGCAGGCTCCTTGCTCAAGCGGCTTTCTGACGCCTTGTATGCGGATCATACCAGTAACCGCGGGGGCCGTCAAACGCGGGGCCACGCCGTGGGCGTAAGTGTCTCGGCTACGGTTGGAGAGGGGTGTGGGGAAACCCGGTTTCCCCACGCCCCTGCTTGCGGGAGGTTTTGGGGGGGCGCAGCCTTCCCAGGAAGAACTTGTGTTCATCTCGTCGGTGCGCGGCGCAGCCGCATGGACGGCTCTCGCCTGCGCCGGGTGTGCTACAATCGGCGATAGGCGGCAACCCGGTCCCCCTATGTTTCCAGGGTACGTGTTCACATTTCTCCTGGGAGCGCGGGCAGCTTGCCCGCGGAGACGCGACGAGGGCGGGACGTCCGCGCTCTCAGGCGCGTGTGTTACCTCAGCCGTCCATGCGGCTTCGCCGCACAACGCCGCAATGAAAATAAGTTTGTTCTTGGGAGGGCGTAGCCTTCCCAAACCCTCCCGCGGGTGGGGGCATGGGGAAACCCGGTTTCCCCATGCCCCTGCGGGGCGGGGGCGTGGGGAAACCCGGTTTCCCCACACCCCTCTTCGAGAGCCTATTTTCACGTTAGGTGTGAACACTTACGTTTCCGGGAAGGGAAGACGGAATGATCCTCGAAATCCTGCGCGTCGAGCGCATGCGCACGCGCCGCGACCGGTGGGCGCTGGCGGCGGCGGTGGAGGCGGCGCCGGGCGTGCGCCGGGTGCTGGTCAACCAGGCCGATCGCACGCTCCGGGTTGAACGGGAGGATGACTCGAGCCTGGCGGCGATCATCGAGGCGATCAACGCCGCGGGCTACGATGTGGCGGTGCTGGCGTGAACATGGGGCAACCAGGTTGCCCCACACCCCCGCCCGCGGGAAGGTGAGGGCGCAGCCCGCGCGCAGGGGGATGGGGACACCGGGTTTCCCGTCCCCCTGCCCGCGGGAAGGTGAGGGCGCAGCCCGCGCGCAGGGGGATGGGGACACCGGGTTGCCCCACACCCCCGCCCGCGAGAGGGTTTGGGAGGGCTGCGCCCTCCCACAAAGAACCTTTTTTCATCCCGTCGGGGTGCGGCGCAGCCGCATGGACGGCTGGCGTAACAGGGCCGCAGGGTTGGCGCGGGCGCGACGGGCGGGGGAGGCCGGGAGGGGGGCGGGCCACCGCGCGCGGCGCGCCGCGGCGGCCCGCCTGCGCCAGGATGATCGCCTGTCACAGGTACTCGCGCTGGCTGACGCGGCGGCGCCACTCTTCTTTCACTTCCACGTTGGCGCCATCGGTGGTCATAAAGTCCATCACCAACCGCGAGAAGGTATTCGACTGCTCCAAAAAGGGAAAATGGCTGGCCTTAGGCAGGGTCAGCCGTCTGATCGGGCGCCCCTGGCGCTCGAAGGTGTCGAGCACCTCGCTAGACTCGACCGCTACGATGCGATCCTGGCCGCCGTAGACCGCCAGCAGCGGCACCGGCAGGGCGGCCAGGGCCGGACGCAGGTCGGTATCGAGGAGCGAGTCCTGCACGCTGCTCAGCACCCGCTCGCTCAGGCTCTCGGTGTCTTCGATCAGTTCCTGTTGCACGTCGGGATCGGCAATAGGGATGCTCTTCAGCAACTTGAGCCAGACATTGGTCGAGGCATTCAGGCCGAGCAGGCGCGAGAAGGCCCCGGCTTTGAGGTGCCCGGCAAGGGTCTCGCCGTACAGCGGAGTTGCCACCGTCATCACCCGTGGAAAGGTCTCCGGACGCTCGCGGGCGGCGCGGATGGCGACCATTCCTCCCATACCGTGCCCCACCAGGGTGGCCGTGGTTATGCCCATCTGGTCAACGAAGCGGAAGAGCATATCCACATAGCCCGAGATGGTGAAGTCGGAACCGCGGCGGTCGCTCTCGCCGAAGCCCCAGAAATCGAGGGCATAGGCGCGATAGCGCTCGGCTACCGCGTCCATCGTGGAGACCCAGTAGCGCCAGGAGCCGAGCCAGCTATGCAGGAACACGATCGGCTGGCCCCGGCCAAAGACCTCGAAATGCACCAGCCGATTGTCGAGATGAATTGCGCTCACTCCGGATCCTCGTGCGCTTCATGCGCGCCCGCCTGTTCCAGGGGGAGCATAAAGCTAAAGATGCTGCCTTTGCCTTGCTCGCTCTGGACCCACATTTCGCCGCCATGCTGCTCGACGAACTGTTTGGCGATCGCCAGACCCAGTCCGGTGCCGCCAGCCACGTCGCGGAGGGGGTTGTCGGCGCGGTAGAAGGGGCGGAAGAGCTTTTTCTGTTGCTCGCGGGTCATGCCCACCCCATTATCTTCAACGTCAATTTGCAGCATATTGGCGCGATTGAGAAACGCGCGCACCTGAATGCGCCCGCCCTCGTAGGTGTATTTCACCGCGTTCGAAAACAGGTTCTGGAACACCTGGGTGATACGCTTCTGGTCGGCCACCACCGGGGGAAGCGCGGGTGCGATCTCAACGGTGACCTGCATCGCCTTGCGCTCGTACTCGAGGCGCAGCGACTGCAGCACGTCGTTGATCACCTGCGAGATCTCAACGCGGGTGAAGTTCAGTTTTTGCTTAGAATCAGGGCGGGCGAAGTCGAGAATATCTTCGATCAATGCATGCAGGCGGTTGGTATTGGCCTTGATAATCTGCAGATGACTGATCTGCTCCTCGCTCAGCGAGCGAGCGCTGGTGAGCAGCAGCATATCCACGTAGCCCTTCACCGCGGTGAGGGGGGTGCGCAGTTCATGGCTCACGTCGGAGATGAACTGCCGCTTGGCATGGTCGGCCTCGATCTCACGCGTGATGTCACGCAGCACCGCTACGCTGCCGTAGCACTGCCCATCGCGGCTATTGCTCATCACCAGGGCCAGGTTGACGGCGATCACCTGAGTGGGGTCGCTCAGGTCGAGGTAGGTCGAATAGGGGCGTGAGCCTTCGCGCACCTGCCGCAGGCCGCCGATCAGGCCATGGTAGATAGTGGCCGCGCGTTTACGCTCCGTCTCATCCGCCCCGTAGGTCTCCAGGATGCGCAGGGGCCGGTGCAGCATCACCTCAGCGGGGATCTCCAGCACCTTTGCGGCTGCGGGGTTGTAGAGGATCACGCGCTGCTCGGTATCGAGCACGATCACCCCCTCGGTGAGCGACTGAAAGACGGCATTGCTCTTGGAGGTCTCCTCGCGTTGTTCGGCGAGGAGCCGGGCGTGGGAACTCGCCAGGTCGTTGATATAACTGTAGAGCTGGGCGTTGGAAAGGGCCGCCGCCACCACGCCGGCAATCGTGCCGAGCAGGTTCATCTGCGAGTCGGTGAAGTAGCCCACCTCGGGGCTGGTGAGAACGAGCACGCCCAGGCGCGTGTCGCCCGTGTTGAGCGGCACCGCAGCCACCGAGCGCACATCATCGGCGCGACCGCTCTCCTGGAGCCAGCGCGGATCGAGATACACATCGGAGATATTGACCGGTTCCTGGTGCTGCATCACCCATTTTGCCAGGCTCTCGCCGCTGGGGAAGCGCAGCGGAAAGTTGGCCAGGCGCACCTCGCCGCGGTCGTCGAGGACGGCCCGGCAGATCAGGTCGGCGCTCGAGGGGTCGGAGAGGATGATCGAGCCCCGGCTGACCCCCAGGTTGAGCGAGATCAACTCCAGGGCGCGCTGGATAATCGCGTCGAGATCGAGCTGGGTGGTCAGTTCCAGGGTAATGGCGTGGACCGCCTCGAGCCGTTCTTTCTCTTCGGCCAGTTGCCGGGCATTGCGTTCGGCCTCGGCGGTGCGTTCGCTCACGCGCCGTTCCAGATCGGCGGCCAGGTTGGAGATCTGGCCAAACAGGCGCGCGTTCTGGATGGCCTGGCTGGCCTGGTTGGCCAGGGCAAAGGTGACGCCGACGGCTTCCTCGTCGTAGACGTGGGGCATGGCCGCGCCGACGGCGAGCATGCCCACCAGTTCATTATCAACCAGCAGCGGCGCGCCGATCCAGCTACCGGCCTGCCAGCCCAACCGCGCCAGCGGGGTGAAGCGCGGGTCGAGGGCGGTGTCTTCGATCAGCACGGGCCGGCGTTCGGCGGTCAGCAACGCCAGCAGTTCGTGCTGGTCGGCATCGAAGGTGGCGGTCAGCAAGGCGGGAGCTTCCAGGCCGCGCGCCTCGGTGATGTGCAGGTACCCATGGCCCTCGTCGCGCAAGAGCACGGCGGCGGTATCATAGACCACCACGCGGCTCAACTGGTCGAGGATGAGCGTCTGGATCTCCTCGAGCGCCAGCGTGGAGGTGAACGACTGCGCCACGTCGCGCAGGGTGTCGGCCAGGCGCCGCCGCTGCTGCTCGAGGTGGAACAGGTGCGCGCTCTGGAGGGCCTGGCCGGCCTGATTGGCCAGAATGGAGCAGAGCGAGATCTGATGGCCGGTCCATTCGTGGGGATGCCAGTTGCCCACCCACAGGACCCCGAGCCGCTCGTCGGGTGGCCCGAGGGCGATGCCCAGCACACTGCGAATGCCAAGGCTCACGGCATCGGGATTGGCATCGGCGCGCTCGCGCAGGTCGCTGATCGCCAGGACCTGGCCGCTCGCCAGCAGTCGCGCGGTCATGCCATCGAGGCGGAAGTTGATGCGCAGCTCATTACGACAGCGGTGCCGTTCCATCAGGATCTGCCGCGCGACGCGCCCCTGATGGTCGAGCCGCAGGACGGCACAGAGTTCGACGCCGAGCAGGCTCAGCGCGGCATCGGCCACCAGGTGCATGGTCTCGTCAGGATCGAGCGTGCCCGAGAGGTTCTGCGTGACCTCGAAGAGGGTGGTCATTTCACGGGCGCGCTGGCGCGTCTCGCTGAAGAGGCGCGCATTGTTCAGGGCCACGGCGGCCTGATTGGCCACTGTAGCGAGGAAGCGCCGGTCATTCTCGTCGAAGGCGCGCGGCGTGTGGCTCTGGACGTTGATCACCCCGAGCGCATCGTCCCCGAAGAGGATAGGAGTGACCAGGAACGACTGGGCATCCGGGCCGGCGCAGATCCGGTCGTCGGCCAGATCCAGTTCCAATTGCGCCGCTTCGGCGGGGGTGCGGATGAGCAGCGACTGGCGGTTGCGGATGGCCCATCCGCTGGCCCCGCGCGGATGAACCTGAGCGGGCATGGACACGGGCCGGCCCTGGTCACGGGCCAGCGGAAAGCGCAGCGTATCGTGCTGGGCATCGTAGATGCCGATCAGCGAGGTGCTGACATCGATCACCTCGGCGATCCCGGCGTGCAACTTCTCTAGCAGGGTCTGGAGTTCGAGCGAGGCGTTGACGGCGGCGCTGATCTTATTGATCGTGGTCAGTTCGTTGATGCGTTGTTCACGCTCTTCGAAGAGGCGCGCATTCTCCAGCGCGGCAGCCGCCTGATTGGCGAGGCCCGCCAGGAGAGTCTGCTCGTCGCCGGTGAAGCGCCGGAGCACGTTGGTCATCACGCTGAGCACGCCGATGATCCGCTCGCGGTAGATCACCGGCACGCCCATGTACGAGATCAGGTTATTGGCGCGCTGGAAGTCGGGGAAGAGCGAGCCGCCCGTGACGTTCACATCATCAATCACCAGCGGCTCGCCGGTCGCGGCCACGCGACCGGTGAGGCCCTGTCCCACGGGTATGCGCATATGGCGGGCCTGCTCGATGGTAATGCCACTGAGGGCAGTAGGCACGAGCACGTTCTCGTCGTTGATGGTCCAGAGCGCCACGGTCGTCACCTGCAGGCGCCGGCTCACCAGTTCCATCAACTTATCGAGCACCTCCTGGGGGCGCAACAGCGAGGAGAGGATGCGCGCCGCATCGAGGAGGGTCGTCTGCTCGGCGACCTTTTGCCGCAATGCCGCGGCGTTGCGCTGAGCATCGTCGAAGGCCTGGGCGCGGGCGATCGCCGTGCTGGTCTGGTTGGCGATCGTCTGGCACAGGGTCAGCGTCTGGGGTTGGAAGGTTCCGCGGCGACCCACGAAGTCGAGGCCCACAGCGCCGATCACCTGACCGTCAATGATGATCGGCACCGTGGCGATGGAGCGAATATCGAGTTCGGCAAAGGTAGAATGCGAGGGCGCGAACAGCGGATCGTGCTGCGCATCGAGCGATACCAGGGGTGCTTTGTGTTCGTCGAGCCAGGCAACGGCGGGGTTATTGGCAATGGGCACCTCGATCTGGTCGAGGAGGCCCGAGGGGACGTGTTCGGCGACCGCCGGGGCGACGCCCCGTTCGCGGTCGTAGATCACCAGGCGCGCCTGGTCCACCCCGGTAGCGTCGGCCATGGCGTCGACAATGACCTGGTAGATCCGCCGCACATCGGTTTCGGCAGCGGCCAGCACCGAGACGCGGTTGAGCAGTTCGAGCCGGTGGACCTGTTCGCGGGCCTGGGCGAGCAGGCGGGCATTGTGCACGCCGAGAGCCAGTTGATTGGCGACGGTGGTCATAAAGGCCAGTTCGCGCTCGCCGTAGATCCCCGGCGCATAACTCATGACCGCGATCACCCCGACCACGCTGCCGTCGCCTACCAGCAACGGCACGCCCAGCCATGCCGCAGACGGCTTCGCGCCGAAGGGCGCCGGTGCCAACCCCTGCTCGCGATACTCGCGACCGAGATCGTGAAAGCGCAGATGGCGCCGGGTGCGGATGATGGTCTCGACCAGACTCCCGGGATCGGGCGCGCGGGGCTGGAGGTCGAGTTTTTCAATTCCTTCGTCAACTTCCAGTGAGAGCGAGATGAGGTTCTCGTCTTCGTGGTAGACGAAGATGCAGAAGGAGTCGAGCGGCAGGAAGGCCGCCAGTTGCAGGTAGGTCTGCCGGATCATCTGCTCCAGGTCAAGGGTGGAGCTGGTAATCTGGCCGATGCGGTTAATAATGTTCAGTTCGGCGAGGCGCCGCTCGCGCTCCTTGAACAGCGTGGCGCGTTCCATGGCGATGGCGAGCTGGTTCGCCAGAGCGGTGAGGAATTGCCGATCGCGCTCGGTGAAGACGTTTGGCGCCACGTCCTGCACACTCAGCACGCCGATGACGCGGCCCTGGCTGATCAGGGGCACGCCGAGCCACGATCGCGTCGGCGGATCGCCCTCGGCATAATTCACGGTCTGGGCCAGGTACTGCGGTTCGTTCTGCAGATCGCCGATCAGCAGCGCTTCGCCGCTCTCGATAATCAACGCCGTCAAGCCGGCCCTGGGCGCGTTCACCTGGTGCGCCGTGGCGAGCACCTCACCCCGGCGCATGAACAGCTCGAAGCGGATCTGTTCGGTTTCGGGCCGGTAACTGGCGATGTAGAAGTAGCTCGGCGTGCCGAGGTAGGCCACAATCTCTTCATAGACCCGGTGCAGCAGCGTGTCGAGATCGGTGGTGGAGGCCGCCGCGGCGCCGACCTTGAAGAGCGCGGCCATCTGCTCGGCGCGGGCGCGGGCATCATCGAGCAGCAGGTGGTTCTCGATGGCGATGGCCGCCTGATCGGCGAAAATCGCCAGCGGTTCAACCACCCGCGGGTTGGGCCGGCGGCGGTCCTGGGGATCGCCGGCGAACATCAGGCCCAGGAGGGTGCCCTCGGTGGAGGAGAGTGGCACGCACAGGCGATCCTCTGGTTGCCACTCGTGGGGGTCACGCGCGTCGTTGAAGGACTGGTAGCTAAAGATTTCGGTGACGAACCCGGCCTCGATGACGCGGCTTTCTTCAGCCGGCACGAAGGAGCAGCGCCCCATGCGAAAGCGCGGGTCCAGGTAGCGATGGGCCAGTTCCGCCGGCAGCGGTGTGCGGGCCATGCGCTCCTGTTCGCTCAGGGGAATGCCTGCAGCGGCGACGAGGCGCAGCAGGTCGGGCCGTTCCCGGTCGGCCAGACAGAAAATGACGGTGCGAAAGTTCAGCGACTCAACTGCGCTGTAGCCGATTTGCTCCAGCAGGTTGGCCAGGTTGCGGTCAGCGCGGAGGGCCTGCCCGATCTCGAGCACATTGTTGAGAATCTGGGCGCGCCCTTTCTGAACGCGGTAGAGGTGTTCGAGTTCGGCGTAGCGCTGGGCGTTGCCGATCCCCACGGCCGTCTGGTGCGAGAGGGCGCGGAGGAACTCGACGGCGTCGTGGTCGAAGGCGCGCGGGCGCGGGGCCAGCAGCAGCATGACCCCATAGACGCCGGCCTGATAGAAAATCGGCGCGGCAAGGGCCGAGCGGGCCGCGGGCGCCCGCGCGACCATCAGTTCGGCGGGGTCGAGTTCGTGGCAGATTTCCGGCTCGCGGCGCGCGAGCGCCTGGTAGGCGGTACGCAGGCCGGCAGGGAGCGGGTTGCCCAGCAGGCTTGCGCGGTGCGACTCGCCGAAGCCGACGGCCTCAACCACCACGTAGAAGTCATCATCGGCGGCGTCCGCATCATCGAGCGAGCGCTGGTAGATTTCGGGTGCGTAGGCCCCGCCCAGGGCGTTCAGCGCCACCTCGCGGTCGGTAGCGCCTTCGACAGCGCGCAGGGCGATCAACCCCTGGGTGGCGCCGGTGACGCGCAGGGCCTGCTCAAGAACATATTCGAGGATCTCGGAGCGATCGAGGGTGATCGCCAGTTGGCTGGAGACGCGTTGCAGGGCGCGGAGTTGCTCGATGCGCGCCCGGAGGCTGGCGTCGGTCTGTTCGTAGCGGGTCGCATTGGCGATCGCCTGGGCCGACTGCCCGGCGACAATGGAGAGCAGGCGCATATCGTCGTCGCTGAAGGCGGCGGGCCGGGCCGCGAACAGCTCCAGGAGGCCCAGCGTCTCATCGCCGAGGCGGAGCGGCACGCCGACATAGGCCCGCACCGGCAGGCCATCGTCGAAGCGCAGGTCGCTCAGGGGTCCAGGCTGGTGCGACGCAGGCCCGAGCTGCTGGAGATCATCCACCCGCAGCGGCGCCTGATACTGCCGAAAACGCTCATCGGGAGCGACGTTCTGCCACTCCGAACCGGAGAGGCCCCAGCGCATGCCCGGGCGCAACAGGCGCGTGGGCCAGTCGTAGAGGCTGATCTGGGCGCCGTTAAAGCGCACCAGGGCCTGCACGCCCTCCAGAATGGCCGTGAGCGTCTGATCGAGATCAAGGCCGGCATTCAGCCGCTGGCTCACCTGTTGGAGCAAGGCGAGTTCACTGGCCCGCTGGCGTTCGGCCAGGTAGAGGCGGCGATTAAAAATGGCCGTGGCAATCTGGGTGGCGAGGACCTGGGCCAGGTTGCGCTCGGCCGAGGGCACCGGGCGACGCGGGCGGGCGAAGCCGATGACCATGATGCCGATCATCTCGGCTTTGCCGCGCAGGGGCAGCAAGAGGGCGCTGCGGCACCCATCGTCGGCCAGGTGGCGCGCGAGGATGTGGTGATCGGCAATGGCAGCAGTATCCTCGATCACCACCTGATCGCCCAGGCCGACCTGGGCCAGCACGTCCGCGGCGCCGATCAGGCCCGCGCGCACCCCATTGCCGGCGCGGTGCGCAGGTCTGGTTTCACTGAATGAACCCGCGACATAGAGCGTATCGGCGGCGCGTTCATCGCGCAGCAGCACCAGGCAATAATCAGCCCCCAGGGCGGCGGCGATATTCTCGGTGGCTCGATTGAGGACACTCTCGATCTGGGTGTCGGTATGGATGGCCTGGCTGATCTCGTAGAGCACGAACAGTTCGCGCGCCCGTTGTTGCTCGCGGCTAAAGAGCTGGGCGTTCCGCACGATCAGGGTGGTCTGGGCGGCGAAGAGCGCGGCAAGGCGGCGCAGGCGGCTCCCGGCGTGGTGGGTGAGCAGGAGGACAAGCACGCCGATCAGGTTCTCGTGGGAAAGCAGCGGGAGGGCCAGCGCGGCCCGTTCCCCATGGGAGGCGACGCCGCGGCGGCGCCCCGCCGGGTGCATGCTGCCCACTTCGGGGGCGCGGGCCCTGGCCACGCGGGTGGGCAGGCTGGCGCCGGCGAGAGGCAGCGCGCCAGGGAACTGAAACGCGCCGTCACCGGCGGCCAGGAGCACCAACTGGCCATCGGCCTCTTCGAAGGCGTAGATGGCGCCGTGCTCCACCCCGATCAGTGGCGCGACCCGGGTGAGCAGCGCCTGCAGGAGCGTGCGACCATCGAGGGCGCCCACCCGTTCCAGACTGGAGGCCACCAGGGCGCGGATCTGCTCGCCGAGCGCCGCTTCTTCGTTGCGGCGCCGGGTCAGCAACATCAGGGCCACTTGCGCGGCGAGGGCGCGGGCGAACGCCGGGTCCAGTCGCGCAGCGTCCCCACCGAGGTGCAAGCGCCCGAGCAGTTCTCCCTCGGCTTGCAGGAGCAGGGGCGTCGCATCCTCAGGGGCCTCGCCCCAACTCGCCTCGGCCACGATCGTGGCGTCCTCGATCACCTCCAGGCGCCCGGTCGGGGAGGGCAGGAAGCGCGCCACCAGATCGGCGAGCTTGCGGGCGCAACGCTCCGCGTCGAAAGGGGCGTCCCCGATGGAGGCGCAGGCGGCGAGTTGGGCCAGCAATTCCCAACCGGTCGAGGCGATCGTCATATTCATGGACATAGTGTAAGCATCCGGCATACCGGGGGAGCGCCCGGCAGGGGACGTTTGGAACGAGCGGTCGCAGTCGTTTTATCGCCGCCCGAAGGCCACCGCGCTCCTGCGACCCTGTTCGCGAGCCTGCTGCATGGCCCGCTGGCGGGTCTCCTCGGCCAGTTCGCTCAATTCGCGAATATCTGAAAATGGACCGTCCTGGCTGGTGATGATGCCGATGGAGAGCGACATGAGCGGCGCCTGGCGCAGGTTGCCGTTGTCGTCGGCCACCTCGATGTAGCCCTGTTTGCGATGCTTGAAGTTGTAGTGCAGTCCGATCTCGTCATCGAAGCGCGCGATCAACCGTTCGCAGATCGGCCGGATGTGTTCGGGGGTCGAGGTCACGACAAAATCCGGGCCAACGACCATCTGCCCCACAAACTCTTCATTGCCGCCCAGTTCGTTGATCGCCTCGTTGAGCAGCAGGGCGGTAAACTTCAGCACGTCCTCGCCGGCCACGGGGCCGTAGCTCTGGGTGAAGGTTTCGAAGCCATTGATATGGATCAAGGCCATGGCCCAACCTTCCGTGGAGCGTAGCGCGCGCAACTGGTCGGTAATCAAATCGGCCGTGGGCAGGTTGGTGACCGGGTGCAACTGGTTCTTGCGCCGGGCCTCTTCGAGCTGGTTTCTGACGATAGTATGCACCTCTTCGATATCGAAGGGCTTGACGATATAGTACTGGGCCTGGACTTCACCCAGGCCGCGCAGGCGGTCGGCGCGCTCGCCGCGGGCGGTCAGAAAGATGATCGGGATATGGCGCGTGCGTGGGCTGGCCCGCAGGGCCTTGCCGATCTCATAGCCCTCCATATCGGGGAGCATCACATCGAGCAGCGCGAGATTGGGCGGCGTCTTATTGCAGATCTCCAGCGCCGCCGAACCGCGCATCGCGGTATACACTTCGTACCCCTGAGACGTGAAATAGATCTTCAGCAGGCTGGAAATATCGGCCTGATCCTCAACCACCAGAATACGCTCTTTATTCACGGACGGTCCTCCTTATAGCGACGCTGCCGGCGAGAATGCTGATTGGACACTCTGGGAACGGCGACCTGGTCGGGCGCCTCGAGATCCTCGCCTCTGGCGGCGCGGGCGACCCGTCCATTGCCAGCAGGGGGCGCGGCGGGGCCGGCTGGCGGCTGAGGGGCGACACGACGCTCCGCCGGATTGTCGTAGACATGGGGCCAGTGATAGACGATCCGTCGCGGCTCGCCCGTGGCCCTGTCCACATCCTCCAGATCGTGACCAGTCACCGTCGTGCGTATCAGATTCTTATCATTGTCGAAGATTATAACAGCATTCGACTCGATCATGCGACCGGGGTAGACGATAAAGCCGCTGCCGATCTTGACGTTGTGCCCCACGGCCGAGCCGAGCACTGGCATATTGACCTCGACCAGGTCCCCCTGGTGGACGACCTTGATCGGTTCGTTCTGGAGGTTGAAATCGGTGAAACAATTGTTGGCTCCGATGAAGGTATTGCGCCCGACCACACACAGTTGCAGGGTGGAGTTCTGGGCCACCATGCTATTCTCCATCAGGGTGGTCATAAACAGCCCGGCATTGAAGGGCAGGAAGCAGCGGTCGCTCACCACGCTCAACATAATCTGAGCGCCCTGCATAATATTGGCCCCGTTGCCGATGATACTATTGGCAATAACCACGCCGGGGCCGATGTAGACATCATCGCCGATGATGGTGGGGCCGTGAATAATGGCGGTAGGATCGATGGAACAGCGTTTGCCTACTTTCACCAGGGCCTTGGAGGAGAGAAAATGATTGCGCCAGGGCGCTTCAAACGGATTGATTTGCTGCCAGAGGGTCGCCGCGGAAAACCCGAGCTTCTCGAGAAAAATGCGCCACTCGCCAGGCTGCCAGTGCCTGATATTGGCCAGGCGCGCCTGGCTCATTTTCTTGTCCTGGGCCGCGGCCATCGAAAAGACGCCCATGAGCACGTTGGCCATGAGCACGTGCAACCAGTTCTCGATTGACAGGAAGGCGCGAATGGGGATCTGGTAGGTCAACTCGCCTTTGTGGGCCATATAACTGGGGATGCGGTAGTAGCCCATCTCGTGGCTCTGGGTGTCGATCACCAGCGGCAGAGGGGTTTCGCGGCGACCGGCGGGAAAGTAGTACAACTCGGCCACGCGCACCGCGCCGCGCCGTTCCTGACCATCGTGGATGTACGCCACATCATCGCGCCGGACGATGCCGGAGCAGAGCTGGGTGGCGTGCCGCTCGATGCTCCGGTCAGTGAGGGCGAAGGCGATCTGGCAGGGGCGACCCGCGGCCCTGGCGCGGCGGATGAACTCGTCGATCAGCGCCGCATTGAAGTAGAGATTGTCGCGATGAACGAGAAGTTCTTCACTATCATTGGGTATATAGTCGTTGAGTTCATCAATAGAATTGATCTCAATGCTGCCCTTGCAATAATTTTTCAACAGATCGCGCTGCAAGAGCCACAGCGGCTTGTTAAGGATTCGCAATTCGCGAGCGGGTTCAGAGAAGGGTGGAATATGTGTTCGATCGCGAATAATGATGCGCTCCATTGGCGATCCCCTTTCGTCGTTCCCTACAGCCGCTCGTATTCCCGACCCTTCGCCCGGCCACTCTACTATAGTCGGTAGGGAATATCTCTGGCATAATGACAGAAAAACAGGAAGATCTCGCAGTCCAAGACATTGTACACGACGATGATCACCCTCGTCAATGTTACTTTCGGGGGGGCACGAGCGTGCAACCAGATGAGGGCGCTAGAGTATGAGGAGGTGGGAATCGCTTATGGGGAGAGGTAACGCCGAAGAAGGGGGCCTTGCGGGTTCTAGTGCGGGGGAGGTGCAGAGGGCGCAGCCCTCGCGATCCGGCGGTGAGTATGATAGTAGGGGCGATTGGCCGGTCGCCCCTACCTCACCTATGCGGCTGCGCCGCGCGCCAACGAGATGAACGAGAGGTTTCCCGGGAGAGCTGCGCCCTCCCGGACCCTCCCATACCAGCCGTCCGTGCGGCGGAGCCGCACACTGACAGGATGAACATCCTTCCTGGGAGGGCTACGCCCTCCCAAACCCTCCCACCGGGTGGGAGGAGGCCAGGGCAACCCGGTTGCCCCGGCCCCCCGGCGCCTCAATCCTCCAGAATG
>Ga0272446_1000698_pt1 | contig 51386 bp, 42 predicted proteins | sample YNPCB0061_FD_194587 | JGI IMG/M metagenome (GOLD analysis project Ga0272446, IMG submission 194587) | Hot spring microbial mat communities from Yellowstone National Park, WY, United States - YNP-CB-006-1 | ecosystem: Environmental > Aquatic > Thermal springs > Hot (42-90C) > Sediment | place... | reverse complement strand
CTGGTGGTTGAGACGCCGGTGATCGAGGCGGTGCCGGGCGCCGAAGAAGCGGTTGGCGAGGCGGCGCCGCCTGTAGAAGAGACACTTCCCGTCAGGCCGGTCGAGGTCGCGGCGCCGGCGCAGATCAACTCGGTCATCACATTGCCCAATGGTCTGCAGATCGATCTGCATCGGCCGGTGGTGGAGTTGATGGCGCAATATGGCAATACGCTCATGGCACAACTCCGTGCTGCCATCGAAGCCGATCCGCTGCGCCGGCTGGTGTTGTTCGGCAATCAGGCGTTTCCGGAAAGTGCGCTGGTGAGTTTCGGCAAGAATGATCTGCGTCGGATCAGCGATTATATCAAGGAAGTGGGTGAACCACTGCTGGATACGCAGATCATCGCCGATATTTTCTACCATAACCCGCGCCAGAGCGACTATGAGGTGTTCCGTTTCGCGCTCAACTATCGCCTGAGCCGTGAGAAAGATTTCGAGTTCGTCGGTGTTGATGGCGCTCGCCTCTGGTCGGTGCGCAACCTGCCGGCCATCGGTACCAAGCGCGTTAAGGCGAGCGAGATGGGGCAGATCGCCGGTTTTCTTGAAGAGGGCTTCGATGACAGCCTGGCTGAGCAAAGCGCTGATGCCATTCGCAAGCATGGGCAACTCAGCCATGTGTTGACGTTCTTTGAGTGGGAGTATGGCATTCTCCCGTTTACACGTGCCATGGCGGCATTGCTGCCCGCGCCGTTGCTCGCCGACCAGCGCAGCGCCGTGCTGCGCTTTGAACTGCCGCAGCACTATGCCAGCACGCTTGTTGAGTTGCGCTATCCCACCGGTAATCGCGGCGGGTGGTTGCAGGGCTTCGAAGCGCTGTTCCACGATTATCTGGTGTCAGGCGCATTGATTACGCTCATGCGTACCGACGATCCGCATACGTTTACGCTGACATATGAGGAACAGCCGGAAACGCAGGATCGCCTGCTGATCCTTGATGAAACCAAGAAGACGCCGAAGTTCGCCTTTGCCAATGTCTCCTATGCCTGCGCGGTTGATACCGATATGCTGGTCAACCAGCAGCAGTATGGGCGCCTGCGCAATCTCAAGGCGTTTCCCATGAATGAACGCCGCAAAGGTGATGCGATGCTGGAGCATGTGTTCGAGACCGTCGGCAATCCGGTAGGCACGCGTGCCGAGCCACGCTATGCCGCCAGCGTTGAGACGCTATTCGTGGCGATGAATGTGCTTCGCCCGGCATCGCACGAGTATCTGATGCATCTGCTCGCCGAGGGTGAGTATTTCACGCCAGATGAGGAAACGCCCGGCAACTGGTTCTATGCGCCACCCCCCTCGATCCACGATGATGAGGATGCAGATATGGATGAGGATGAGGACGATTTCGACGACGAATAGCCAGTGTTTCTCCTGAGTTGCGGGGTGGGGGCCGCTGGCCCCTGCCCCGCCATCTTAACCATGAATCTTGCTTCCCACCTGCGCGCCCTCGCGGTGCGTGACCATCTTGTGATCAGCGAGTTACGCCCGCTTTCGGGGTTGGCGCACACCGACCGTGACGAGGTCTGGCCGGTATGGCAGCGTATCCCGGTTGAGCGGCGGGTTGAGATCGTGCATGCCCTGATGGAACTTGCTGAAGAAAATGTCGATCTTGATTTCACCGAGGTATTTCGCTGGCTCCTCGACGATCCGGCTGCAGCGGTGCGCACCGGTGCCGTTGAAGGATTGTGGGAGTGCGATGCGCCGCCTGTTATCCGCCGGCTGTTGGCGCTGGTACGCGACGATCCGTCAGATGAGGTGCGCGCAGCTACGGCGACGGTGCTTGGCCGGTATGCGTATCTCGCCGAACTTGAGGAACTTGATGCTGCTCTGGGCCGGGAATTGCACGATGTGTTGCTGGCGCTGATCCGGGACCCCCGGCAATCGCTGGAAGTGCGGCGCCGTGCAGTGGAAAGCGCCGGTTATTTCGCCGGCAGCGACGATGTTCAGCAGCAAATAGAGTACGCGTATGCCAGCCATGAGCAATTGCTGCGTGAAAGTGCGCTGGCAGCAATGGGGCGCTCGATGTTGCCACGCTGGTTGCCGGTGGTCAGTCGCGAGATGGATAGCCCCTCCCCTGCGCTGCGTTACGAGGCGGCGCGCGCTGCAGGAGAAATGGCCGACAATGCGCGTTCGATCGTTGCGCGGGTGGCCGGGCTGTGCGGTGATGACGACACGGAAGTCGCGCTGGCGGCGATCTGGGCGCTGGGCCAGATTGGCGGTGAGATGGCGCGGCGCACGTTGCAGCAGTTGAGCCGCAGCCAGGATGAGACACGCCGGCAGGCAGCGGCCGAGGCGCTTGACGAACTGGCGCTGGATCAGGGTTTTCTGGGTGGCGATTGGCGAAATAACTAGTGGCTGACCATGCCATCCTGATGCTCCACTGGTCGCAATACCGTTATCTCTGTGTATCTTGCGTGACCGCATGCAACTCGCCGATCTCGCGTCTCTTTCGCGTTATTCACGGATCTATGTCTCGCCGCATCTTGATGATGCCGCGCTCTCATGTGGTGGGGCGATTGCGGCGGCTCCGGCGGATGCACTGGTTGTGACGCTCTGTACGGCTGCGCCTCCACCCGATGCATCCTTCAATGCTGTGGCCGTCGAGTTTCACGCAGAGTGGGGCCTTGCCCCCGCCGAGGTGATGGGCGCCCGCCTGGCTGAGGATGCCGCTGCAATGGCAATCCTGGGAGCCGACTATCATTATGCGGGGATGCTCGACGCAATCTACCGCGTTCCGGATGTATACGATAGCCGCGCGACACTTTATCGCCCACCGGTGCCGGGAGATCCGATGATGTCACAGGTGCGTGATCTGCTCACGGCGTTGCACCGTGGCGCACCACAGGCCACCATCTATCTGCCGCTGGGCGTTGGCGATCACGTGGATCACCTGGCGGTGTTTGAAGCTGCAGCTTCGCTTCCCACCCTACCCGTCGCTTTTTATGACGATATCAACTATGCGCTGGTGCCGCGGGCCGTCGAGCAACGACTGGCATTGATCGGGCGGCCGCTCATTGCGCGGTGTGTTCCCTTTGATGAGCATGCCCTGAAGTCCAAAATTGCAGCAATCGCCGCCTATGCCAGCCAGATGGATGCCCTGTTCGGCGGGGTGTCGGCGATGACGGCGGCGATCACTGCCTACCATGCCTCCCTGCACCCGGCGCATGGCGGCTATGCCGAGCGCGTGTGGCGGAGCGCGTAGGTCGTGGGGTGGCATTCAGTTATGCACGACTCTGCCGCAGGCAAGCTGGCCACTGCGCCGGGTGCCGTCATATTGCCGGATCCCGCGGATTGGGATAGCTTCGTCGCTCTTCATCACGATGGCCATCTCCTGCAATCATCTGGCTGGGGCGCATTGAAAGCGCGTTTTGGCTGGAAACGGCACATGCTTGCTGCCATTGAGGGGACGGCCATCCGCGCCGGGGCGCTGGTGCTGGAGCGCCGGCGTTTCGGGCTGTGTGTGCTGTATGTGCCGCGTGGCCCGCTTTTCAGCGGCGATGCCGTCATTGATCGGCTTCTGCTGGATGCACTCGACCGGCTGGCGCGCCGGCAGCGAGCGGTGTTCGCACGCCTGGAGCCGAATGTATCGGCTGATGATGAGCGTGGGGCGGCGCTGGATGCGGTGCTGCTCCAGCGTGGCATGCGGCCGGCGACGACCATCCAGCCGCGCAGTACCATTCATCTTGCACTGATGCCTGAACCTGAGCGGCTGCTGGCGGCGATGAGCAAAGGACATCGCGCTGACATCAAGCGCGCTGCACGAGAAGGCGTCGAGGTGCGGGCAGGCGGCGCACCCGCCGATCTGGATGCGTTTTACGCGATTATGCAGGCAACCGGTGCGCGGGCGGAGTTCGCCATCCATGCACGTGCCTACTATGCTGGCGTGCTGGACGTGCTGCGGGATGCGGTGCGTCTGTGGCTGGCGGATCATCGTGGCGTGACGGTTGCTGCGGCTATCACGGCGGCATGGGGACAAACGGCGGTCTACCTGTACAGCGGCTCAACGGCGGAAGGATTGCGCTGCGGCGCCCAGCACGCCATCCAGTGGCAGGCGATTCAGTGGGCGCGTACGCGCGGCGCCACATGCTACGATTTCTGGGGCATACCCGATGGGCTGGGCCAGGCCGCTGCATGCGCCGATCCTGCCGCGCGTGCGCGCCTGGAGGCGGAAGCGCAGAACGATCCACTCTATGGCGTCTATCGCTTCAAAAAAGGGTTCGGCGGTAGCGTCGTGCGTTATCTCCCGGCCTACGATCGGGTGTTTCTCCCTCCATTGTATGCGCTCTGGCGCCAGCGCACCGAGGGATGAAGCTGCGGCCGGTGGGTCACGGTCGCAGACTGATGCCCTGAACTCATCGAAGGAGTGCGGGCCCTGCCATGCTGAGGGCGGATAGGGTGGCCGGGCGCAAGGGGGATTTGCGGCATTGGGATGCGCCATTGTGATCTGACATGGTTTCTGCCCGCTACGAACATTGCCATGGAACCAGAAGCAAATCTTACGCTTGAAGAAGCGCAGCGCTTGATCGCATACCTCAAGGCTGAACTTGAACGTCAGCGCGCCGTCAATGCTGAAATGCGGCGCGCAGCAGCGGAAATGGCACGGGCATTTCAGGAGTCACTGGCGCGCTCGCATCAAGCGGCGCAGGATGGCGATCTTGAACAGGTGCGGCGCATTGTGATCGAAAATCGTCAGGCGTGGAGCGAATGGTTGCGGCAGATCGTTGAGGCTGCCGGGAGGAAGCCGTGATTCGAGCAGTTGTCTTTGATATGGGCGGCACGTTGCTGAAGTTTGTGCGTCCTGGCAATGGGACGTGGCGCGAGTTTGAGGAACGCGGCATCCGTGGCCTCTATCGCTATCTCGTCGCGCAGGGGCATCCGCTCGCTGCGCAGGAAGAAGCATTCGTGGAGCGCATGTTTGTACGCCTGGCCGAAGGGTGGGAGCAGGCGACCGGCGGCCATATCAACCTGCGCGCCGCTGACTGGATCGCGGCAGGCGCTGCGGATCATGATCTGGCACTGTCTGACGGTGCGCTGCTTGAAGCTGTCCATCATTATGCCCGGCCACTACGAGATGGCGTGACAGCCATGCCTGGCGCAGGTGCGGCGCTGGCCACGCTGCGGTCGCGCGGCATCCGTACCGGTTTGATCTCCAATACGATCTGGCCCGGCGAGTTGCACCGCGAGGACCTGGCGGCCCTGGGGTTGCTGGAGCATATCGAGTATGCCGTATTCTCCGGCGACCTGGGCGTCTGGAAACCACGCCCGCAGATCTTCATGCACGTGCTCGAGCGCCTTGACGTCGCACCTGAGAACGCTGTGTTCGTCGGCGATAGCCCGCGCGAGGATATTCGCGGTGCGCAGGCGGTGGGGATGCGCGCGGTCTGGATTCGAAGCCCGGAGTTCGCTCTGCCAGATGATATTCATCCTGATGCGATTATCACGACGCCGGGCGACATTCTCGATCTGCTGGGGTGATCTGCCCTTGCTCGATTTCTTTACCGATAGAGTGAATCAGTAAGAGTCTATCTGATGTGATGCGCGCATCCGTCCCACGTCTCACGCGCATTTGAGGTTTTATGACGATTGCGTCTTAGGGGTCGCTGATGCAGTACTTCGCTTCTTCTTTTTCGGCTTGACTAATTGGATTAATGTCCGTAATGCCGTATTCACGGCTTCCGAGTCGGGAAAATAGTCCTGTACATCTGGATCAAGCGTCACGGTTCCTTCGGGGCGGGTTATCTGCTGTACCAGTGTGGTGCCATCCTCGCGATGGATTTTGAGAGTATATCCATCGCGTAATTGTTGATAATACTTTCCACGAATACCAACTCGCCCACTGAAGTTGTATTCAGCGCGCATCTCTTCGTCATTTGCGTCGCTATGGTCTCGTTTATCGCTCATAATACATGCGCTCCTGCGCCGTAGCTTTGCGGCAACTGATCAGTCGAATCGTATGCTCGCGATCTGCATGCACCACTAACAATACCCGTCCTCGTTCTGATTGACCAATACTGATGAATCGATCTTCGCTTTCCGAGTGTTCTTCATCACCGAAGGTGATGAGATACGGGTCACTGAAGATGGTCGCAGCTTCGGCAAATGTCACCCCATGTTTGCGGGCATTCGTTTTCGCTTTGCGATCGTCCCATTCAAAGATCAAGCTCATACTGGTCGCTCATCGCACACCGTTTGTTGGTCATAGCCTAGCACAGCTACCTTCGTGCCGCAACTCCTATTCACGTCCATCTGTCCGGCAGAACGAGCCTGAACACGAGCTATTCAGATGAGTGCGGCCCAACCATCCGTTATGCGGCGGCGATCGCAACCGCTGGCGGTTCTGGCGGGCAGGAGCGATACCGCTGCTATCCGTCGTTTTTTGCGAAGCGTGCGAAGAATGGCGGTTCTGGCGGGCAGAGCGATACCGCTGCTATGGCACCTGCCTGAGAAACTCGCGCACTTCGCGCAGATAGGTCGCAAACCCTTCACGCCGCACCTGGTGTCCGACGCCGTTGATCCGTACGATACGCGCCTCAGGCTGGAGTTGCCGCACAATTTCTGCTGCCCCCGGGTCGACGATCGCGCCACGCTCCGGTTCGCCGGTGAGCAGCAGGAGTGGGCAGTCGATGGCGCGCACATCATCGGGCCATATGCGCGCGAACGACGGCAGAACGCTCAGTGCGTCAGGATTGACGGCACGTTTGGAATCGACCCACTGCTCGTAGTCTTCGTCGCTCCATCCGGGCGATTCGCCACGAACGCGCGCCAGCAAGGCTGCCCGATCCATCGCCTTCATGGTCAGCAGATCGGCGCGCCATCCCATCTGAACGGTCGCCATATCCGGCGTGCCCTCAGGCGTGACGCTGCGCCAGACCGGGTCTTCCAGAACGATGGCGCGGAAGAGGCCGGGATGGGTCGCTGCGGCGATCGAGGCGGTTGAGGCGCCCATCGAATGGCCGATGACTGCCGGGCGTACGAGGCCCAGGCTTCCAACAAGGGTTGCGAGGTCGCCGGCCAGGGTTTCCAGGCGGTAGTCGGTCGGCGACGGGTCGGACGCGCCGTGGCCGCGCGAGTCGTACATCACCATATCATAGTCGGCGGCCAGGGCGCGTGCCAGCGCCGACCAGTAGAGTGCGTGGTCGGTGAGACCATGCACCAGAATGACCGCTGGCCCGCTGCCGGTGCGGTAGTAGTTGAGGCGTACCGAGTTGATGATGATCTGATGCTGGCTGAAGTCGGGCATAGTTTCTCCCCGGGAGGTGCACGCTATAGGAGCTACACGGAGCAGGACGCCGCTTGCTGCGTCCTCACGATGGTGGCGGTGGCGAGCGATATTGAATGGCCCCATAGCCTGCCACGAGAATGATCGCAAAGGCAAACCATTGGAGGGCATAGCCCAGGTGTGGCCCTGCATCGAGTTCCGGCGGTGGAACGGGCTGGGGGAGTGCCGGTGGTGCGCCGGGAACCGGCTGTGTTTCGATGAATATCGGTAAGAGCGGGTACGGCACCTGTTTCTGAATACGTGCGACGTCGACACGGAACCAGGCGTCGAGACGTGGTCGTTCCGGCCCAGGCGGCGGGTCTTTCGGACCGCCGAGATAGACTTCCGGCTGGCGAGCAATTCCTGCAACGACGACTTCGCCCGGCGCGGGCGCCAGTTTCCGTCGTGCGTCGGGGGTTGACTCTGTGAGAGGAATCCAGCCGCGATCGATCAGTACTGCCGCGCCACTGCCGTCACTCAGCCGTAACGGCGTGATAATGTGATAGCCCGTGATGCCATTCAGCGAACGATTGCGTAACAAGATCTCATGCGCCGGGTCGAAGACGCCGCGTATCGTAACCGGCCGGTAATCGAGCGTTGCCAGGTCGCCGGCAGTGTTGAGCGGCGCTGGCGGTTGAGCCAGGCCGGCGGCGATACGCTGATTCAGCGCCGCGCGCTGATAATGCCGGTCGAGTTGCCAGAAACCGAGCCAGCAAAACACACCGGCGCCAAGAATGATCAGGAGGGTGGCGATCAGACGTCTGCCGCTAAAGAGTACGCGAACCATGAGACTCCTGCGATCGCTGTTTCTTCCCGCGAATAGATGCGTATTCACACTCGTTCCACGATCGTGGGTGGGGCCTGTGAGACCCCGCCTGACTGCATGCCCTGAAGAGTGGAGGCCTGCGGCGGGTTTCCATACCAATTCCGTTAGACCTGCCGCTTACGCGCATAGCGGCATTATAGCCGGTTTTGTCTCGTTTGCTCCATCAAACGATGGAGACTCCCGATCCGTCGAAGGTCAGGTGACAGACAGGGCGGTTGGTAGATGACCGTAGCGCGTGTCGGGGCTACCCTTGCAACATAGGAACAAGAGGGTATGCCTGAAAGGAGTCACCTCGACGATGAAGGATACACTTGACGAGCGGGCGAGGAATAGCGCCACGCACGTGACAGATGCCGCCGGGTATGGGTCTGAGCATGGCCGTGCTGCGGGTTCGGCGCATGGCCTGCGTTCGCGCGAATATCGCCAGCGCGCAATAGATCAGTATATCTGGGTCGGTGGTACGATCCTGATCGTGATTGGCGGGTTGCTGTTGTTGCAGAATATGGGCGTCGCGACGGGGTTGCGTAACTGGTGGGCGCTCTTTCTGTTTATCCCCGCGGTCGTTACCGGCATTGCGGCGTATAGCGCCTATCAGGAGAAGGGATATCTCGATCGCGCTGCCTGGGGCGCATTCACCGGCGCGCTGGTTCCGCTGGTCATCGGGGTGTTCTTCCTGTTCGGGCTGAACTGGAGCGTTTTCTGGCCCCTGATACTGATTGCGGTGGGTGTTATCGCGCTGATGAACGGTATGATCGGCAATCACGGCTAGCCGCAATACATGTCAGATAAAGTCGCGCAACGACGCCAGGCCGCCAGAGTCTGGCGCGTCCATGGCTGATGGATTGCGTCGTTGTGGCCTGGCGCGAGCCATATTCGGACGCATGTGCAAGGTAATGGGGCCAGGGTGCCTATCTGCAAAACGTGACGCCTCCCGTCATTGCGAGGAGCGCGAGCGACGCGTAGCTGAAGCAATCTCTGCTTGCGCGGAGAGGTCGCGTCGCTCGCCCATGACATGGCATCCCTGTCACCACAGCGGTGATCCGCAACCGTCATCCGTGGACGCCCCGCCGTTCCTGCGCGCCACACGCCCGGCGGGGCGCAAGATTGGTGCACGTTGCTCTCATTCAGCCGAGCGTGTCGGGATGCGTCACCCACTCACCGGCTCAACCGGCTTTTTCATCCCCAGATCGAGTGTTTCACGGCGGGTAAACGTCAGTTCATCCTTGCTCGGGTCAACATCCACGACGATGGTATCGCCCGACTTGAACGTTCCACGCAACAGGTTCCGCGAGAGCGGCGTTTCGACGAGGCGTTGCACGGTACGGCGCAACGGGCGGGCGCCATAGGCCGGGTTGTACCCTTCGCGCACCAGCAACTTCTTGGCGGCCGGCGTCAGTTCGAGTGTTACTCCCTGTTCTTGCAGCCGCTCACCGACCTCGCGCGCCAGCAGGTCAATAATCTGCGTCAGTTCCTGTTCGGTCAGTGCCTGGAAGACGACGATCTCATCAATACGGTTCAGGAACTCGGGGCGGAACGCCTGGCGCAGCGCCTCATGGACCCGCTGGCGCGCGGCTTCTTCGGCGCTCCTGTCGTGCGTGCGCACCAGGCCGATGCTCTGTTGCCGCACATGTTCGGTACCGACGTTCGAGGTCATGATAATGACCGTATTGCGGAAATCAACCGTGTGTCCCTGCGCGTCGGTCAGGCGGCCATCGTCGAGCAGTTGCAACAAGGTGTTGAACACATCGGGATGCGCCTTTTCAATCTCGTCGAACAGGACCACCTGGTAGGGGCGGCGACGGATGCTCTCGGTCAACTGACCGGCCTCTTCGTACCCCACATAGCCGGGCGGCGCGCCGATCAGGCGCGATACCGTATGGCGCTCCTGGAACTCCGACATATCGACGCGGGTCATCGCGTCTTCGCTATCGAACAGGAACTCCGCCAGCGCCTTGGCCAGTTCCGTCTTACCGACGCCGGTCGGGCCGACGAAGATAAAACTGCCGATCGGGCGGCGCGGATCCTTCAGGCCGCTCCGGGCGCGGCGAATGGCGTCGGAGAGCGCGACGATCGCTTCGTGCTGGCCAATGACACGATCGTGGAGGCGCGCCTCCATATCTACCAGTTTCTCACGCTCGGTCTCCAGCATGCGATTGACCGGAATGCCCGTCCAGTTGGAGACGATCGCGGCGACATCTTCTTCGTCCACCACTTCATCGAGGTTGGAGCTCTTGAGCCATTCGCTGCGGGCGCGTTCGAAGTCGGCGTCAAGTTGCAGGAAGCGCGCACGCAGGGTCGCGGCGCGTTCATAGTCGCGCCGGGCGCCGGCCTCTTCCTCTTCGCGGCGCAGGCGGTTCAGCTCGGCTTCCTGCTCACGCAGCGCCTTCGGCATAGAATAGATGTCAATGCGCAACTTCGCCGATGCTTCGTCAATCAGGTCAATTGCCTTGTCGGGCAGGAAACGTTCCGTAATATAGCGGCTCGACAGACGCGCTGCGGCCGTGATCGCTTCATCACTGATCGTCAGCTGGTGGTGATCCTCGTAGCGCTTCCGCAGGCCACGCAACATCTCGACCGTCGTCTCGACATCGGGCTCTTCGACAAACACCGGGCTGAAACGCCGCTCGAGCGCTGCATCCTTCTCAATATGCTTGCGGTATTCGTCAATTGTCGTCGCGCCGACTACCTGCATCTCGCCGCGCGAGAGCGCCGGTTTAAGCATGTTGGAGGCGTCAATCGAACCGACGGCGGCGCCGGCGCCGACGACGGTGTGCAACTCATCGATGAACAGGATAATCTGGCCATCGCTACTGCGCACCTCGTCCATCACTGCCTTCAGGCGCTCCTCGAACTCGCCGCGAAACTTCGACCCGGCGACCATACCGGCCAGGTCGAGCGCCAGCAACTTACGGTTCCTGAGTGGCAGTGGCACGTCGCCAGTCGCAATCTTCTGCGCCAGTCCTTCGGCGATTGCCGTTTTGCCGACGCCCGTCTCGCCGACAAGCACCGGATTGTTCTTGGTGCGTCGGCAGAGGATGCGGATCACACGCGTAATTTCGGCCTCACGGCCAATCACCGGGTCAAGCTTACCCTGGAGGGCAAGATCGGTCAGGTCGGTCGAGTATTTCGAGAGGGCTTCGTAACGCGCCTCGGCGCTCGGATTATCGGCGCGCTGGTGACCACGGATATCCATCAGCGCCTGGTAAATGCGCTCCTGGTCAATACCGAAACTGTTGAGGATGCGCGACGATGCGCCTTCGCGCTCGCCACTGATCGCAATCAGCAGGTGCTCGATACCGACATACTGATCATTCAGGCGGTTGGCTTCTTCTTCCGCGCGTTTGACGAGGCGCTGTGTGCGTGGCGTGATATAGACCTGGTTGCCATAGCCATACTGGCCATATACTTTCGGCGATTTTTCCAGTTCGCGCTCGACGCGCTGCGCGACCATTTCGCCATCCACGCCGAGCCGCTCGATAGCGCGTATGGCAAGCCCTTCGCGCTGGCGCAACATGGCCAGGAAAATGTGCTCCACATCCAGCTGGGTGTGGTGCTGCTCATGCATGATTTCCTGGGCATCCTGGAACGCCTCTTGCGCTTTCTCCGTAAACCGTTCAAGTCTCATGTGCTCTACCCTCGGAGGATCGGACGCGCCAGCAGGTGCCAGCGCGTACTATTAGTATAGCACATAGGGCATGGGCATGCGCTAGAGGAATCATAGAGAGGGGTGCTGTGTCCTGAGGATTGCACTCTCAGGACCGCAGCACCCTGTGTCCCTACAATATGCGATCAACTTGAGGTGGTGACAAGATACGGTGCGACCGCCTTCGCCAGGTTTGATGTCGGCATGGTCTGCAACCAGACGCGCCCGGGGCCGCGCAGCGTTGTCAGGAACAGCCCTTCGCCACCGAGCAGGATGTTCCTGAACCCCTTCACCATCTCGATATCGAACTCTACCGTCGGCTCATACATCGCCACGTGGCCGGTATCCACCTTCAGCACCTGCCCCGGCTCCAGCGTGTACTCCACAATCTCGCCGTCGAGGCAGACGAACGCCACGCCCGGCCCGGTCAACTTCTGCATGATGAACCCTTCACCGCCGAAGAAGCCGGCGCCGAGTTTTTTGCGAAAGTGAATTTCAAGCCCGACGGTCTTCTCGGCGCAGAGGAACGCCTGCTTCTGCACGATCATGCTCTGACCTTCGCCCAGCGCGACCGGCACGATCTTGCCGGGGAAGTCAGAGGCGAAGGCGACAATGCCCTTGCCGCCGGCGGAGGTGAACTCATTGAGGAACAGGCTCTCGCCGGTGAGGGCGCGCTTGAAGACGCCGCCAAGGCCGCCGCCACGGGTATTGGTGGCCATCTGGATGTTCCCCGACATCCACGACATCGCGCCGGATTCGGAATAGACCGTCTCGCCCGGGTCGAGTTCCAGGATGACCGCCTGCAGGGTGGTGCCGATGATCTGGTACTCCATGCCGGTGACACCGCGCCCGCGCGCCGTGACGGTTGGATCGGGCAGGTCGAGGCGATTCCCGTATTCGCTCATGGATACGCGCTCCTTTCAAACGGATGGCGCTCACTGGCATTCATCATGAATGATGCCTTACGCGCACGATCCATCGTACGCCAGAATCGGGCGCGACGTCAAGCTATGCGAGGGACATGCGCAATGTCCATCTCCAGCGGTGGAGCGTTTTTGCTGGACTGGCAAACTCCGTTGTTCCCACGCCGGATGCGCGGATTCGCCGACGGTATCTGTGCACGAGCCCTGTGGCTATGCGGCCATTCGCAGCACTCTACCAGAGGCAAACAGCCAGATGACGCGAGTCATCTGCCAGACGACCGCGTAACTCGTTATTCACGATATTCGGCTAACCAGGCGCGCGCGGCGGCGACATCGCGGCTGATCTGCGCGACCAGCGCCGATACGCCGTTGAATTTCTGCTCGCCACGCAGACGATGGAGAAAAACCAGGCGTAACTCCTCGCCATAGATCTCACCGCTGAAATCAAGCAGGTATGCTTCGACCGTGCGCTGTGTGCCATCGAATGTCGGGCGCACGCCGACATTGGTAACGGCACCGTAGGTTGCACTGCCAGACGTGGCGTGGCACACATACACACCATTAGCTGGCAGCATACGGTTCGGCTCGATCGCAATGTTGGCCGTCGGGAACCCGATGGTTCGACCGCGCCGGTCACCTTCGACCACCGGGCCGCGCAGGCTGTAAGGGTGGCCGAGGAGCGCGGTGGCAGTGGCAACATCGCCGGCGGTCAGTGCCGCGCGGATGCGCGTTGAACTGACTGCCTGGCCATCAAATGACAATGGATGCACCGTCTGGACGGTGTAGCCAAGTGTGTGGCCGATAACCGCCAGGCGCGCCGCGTCGCCGTCGCGCCCGCGACCAAGCGCAAAGTCCCAGCCGATCCAGAGTTCACGCAGCGCCAGCGCGCCACAGACACGCGACATAAAATCATGGGCGGTCAACGCCATGATCTCCGGTGTAAACGGGACAACCACCATCAGATCAACGCCCAGGGCGGCGATCAATTCCGCCCGTTCGTTCATTGTTGTGAGCGCCGGACGTTCGCGGCCCGGTCGGACGACAACGTCCGGGTGGGGATCAAATGTCAACACAGCGGCCTGGTAACCGGTCGCACGTGCGCGTTGCACCGTAGCGCCGATCAGGTGCGCATGGCCGCGATGCACGCCATCGAAGGCGCCGATGGTGAGGATCGTCGGCAATTCATTGATCGGTTGCGGGAGGCCATGGACAAGGTTCATCGCTCGGTCCAATCAAATACCTTGAGCGGACGCCAGAGATCTCCATCACGCCGCAGTAGTGCCAGCAACACACCGTCCGGCCCGTGGCTGCGCGCATGCGTGGGGCCATCGGCTTCCGCCGCGATCGGGAGGCCATCGCGGATCCGGCGGGCCTGTTCACGATCCAGGTTGAGCAGATGCCAGTCGGCAACGGCGGTCTCGGGCGGTAAGAGGCGGCTTGCCAGAAATGCGGCATCATGCTGTTCCAATTCGGCCAGCGACGTGGCGTCGGCGATCTGAAAGGCGCCAACCGCGGTTCGCCGGAGCGCCGCGAGGTGCCCGCCACAGCCGAGCGCCGCTCCGAGGTCACGCGCCAGCGCCCGTACATAGGTTCCTTTGCCACACACCACATCGAGTGTGAGCAGCGGCGGCGCATACATAACCACGTCAAGTCGTTCAACATACACTGCGCGCGGTGGAACATTGACCGTGATGCCTTTGCGCGCCAGTTCGTAGAGGCGGCGGCCTGCATAATGCAGCGCGGCATACATTGGCGGCGTCTGCATGATCTCCCCGCGCAGCGGCGCCAGTGCCCGCTCAATGACAGCGATATCAACGGCCGGCACGGGATGGCGTTCCAGGATATCCCCTGCTGCATCATCGGTGGTGGTTGTCAGTCCCAGGCAGACAACCGCCGTATAGCGTTTCAGGGTTTGATCCTGGACATATTCAATGAGTCGGGTTGCCGCACCGATCGCCACCACCAGCACGCCGGTCGCTGCCGGGTCGAGCGTTCCGGTATGCCCGACGCGCCGCTGACCGCTGAGGCGGCGAACGCGCGCGACGACGTCATGCGAGGTGAGGCCGGCAGGTTTATCAATGTTCAGAAAGCCATGCATGCTGATAGGTGGAAGCCACTTCTTGCTTTATGGCCCATCACTCTGCACCAGCGCCATAAGGAATGGTACGACGGTCGCCTCTGCATCGGCCGGGGGCATGTTTAGCGTTGCGCCGGCAGCCTGCGCGTGGCCGCCACCACCCCAGCGCTGCGCCACCTGTGCCACATTAAGCGGAGCGCGCGAACGCAGGCTCACTTTCGTCGTCCCATCGTGACGCTCCTTGAAGAGTGCCATTGCCCGCGCAGCGCCAACGCGTTGCAAAACGCGAATAACCTCATCAGCTGCTTCTTCCTCGGCGTCGGTTGTCGCCATCATCGAACGGCTGACGGTTACCCAGGCCACGCCGGCTTCGAAGCGTAATCCGGCGAGCGCATGGCCGATAAGCGCGGCGCTGCTGGGTGGCAAACCATAATACACCTCGCCAATGATTCGAGCATGATTGGCCCCTGCCTCAAGCAGCGCCGCCGCCACGCGCAACGTCTCCGGTCGTGTGGCGCTGGTCTGGAAACTCTGCGTGTCGGTTGTGAGGCCGAGGAGCAGGCAGGTGGCGAGGTCATGGTTGATCGGCAACTGCATGGCGCGGAACAGGCGGTAGAGCAGGTCGCATGTCGAAGCTGAAGCCGGGTCAACCAGGTTGAGCGTGGCCTCACCGCCGTTGGTCACGTGATGATCGACAATGATCAGCGGCAGGGTAGCAAGCGTTGCGGCATGTTCATCATATATCGCGCCGATGCGCGTGAGACTTGCCGTATCGACCATGATCACGAGATCGGCCTCCGGCAGAGGCGTACCGGCTTCATAGGTCACCATCTGATCGGCGCCGGGCAGCCAGCGGGCATAGCCGGGCACCGGCGGAGTAACGAGCGCGGTTCGTGGCTTGCCGATCGTGCCGAGCGCATGCCAGACCCCGAGCAACGCGCCGATGGCGTCGCCGTCGGGGTTGACGTGGGTCAGTATCAGTATCTGGCGCGCGGCGGCGATGCGCTCGGCGATCGGTGCGGCAGCGATGGCCGGGTCATTATGGATCATTGAGACACCTTGCGGATATGATACACCGTATGGCCAGCACGTTTCTTTATCTCTTTCAGCCTGAGATGATGCTGGCGCCCGAGCACCGGGATCAGGCGGTTGAGGCCACTGACCACCACGAACCAGTAATTGCCGCCGTCATTCAGACGTGCCAGCGGATCGAGGATAAACTCGCGTTCAATCGCTTCATCGCCGATCTTTGCCGGAATGTTGGAGACGATCAGATCGAAGGCGACTGCTGGAACGTCTTCCATGCCAACGCTGCCGACCACCTCAATATTCGGCGTCTGATTGAGGATCGCGTTATGGCGGGCATAGCGCACCGCCAGCAGGTCACGATCGGCGAGGATGACCCGCGCCTGTGGGTACCAGCGCGCCAGCACGATACCGATCACGCCGCAACCGCACCCAAGGTCAAGGATGGTACGGGGAGCATCGAGTGAAATTGTGCGGAGAAAGAGGTCCGTCCCTTCATCAACCTGGTATGATGAAAACAGGGTATGGGCGATGTCGAACTCAAACGCCTGGCCACGACAGGTGTAATGGATCCGTTTTTTATAGTAGACGTCGGCAGGAGGTGCGACTACGGTCATGGTGCAAGCGTCTCCGAAGGCGATCATACGCAGGCGCCAGAGCAACGCCTTGACCGGCAGGCGCACTACTCTTCGTCGGTCACCCGGGGTGGGTTTGCGGCGCGTTCATCGGCGGCGCGCCGCAACACCTCATCAATGTGCAGGCTGTAATCCAGCGACGTATCGAGTGTCAGGCGCAACTCGGGCGTGAAACGCAGGTAACTCAATTCCTGCGCCACGCGGCGGCGGAGAAAGCCCCTGGCCCGTTCGAGCGCGGTCATTGTTTCACGGCGCTCTTCCGGCGAACCCATGACCGAGATACGCACCCGCGCAAGCTGCAGGTCCGCGGTCACATCTACGCTGACCACGGTGGCAAAGCCAACGCGCGGGTCCTTCAGTTCGTACTGAATGACCTCGCTGAGGATATGCTGGATCTCCTGGGCAAGTTGTTCGGTTCGTTTGCTCATAACAATTGCGAAGTGCGACGTGCCGCGCAACCCGGGCTTCTGTTGCACGGCTCAATTCGGGATGCGCGATCGCGTCACACCGTGCGTTCGACGCGCTCCTTGCGGTAGAACTCCATCGTATCGCCGGGCACGATATCGTTAAACCCCTCCACAATCAAGCCACACTCATACCCTGCCTGCACTTCGCGCACATCATCTTTGAAGCGCTTCAAGCTGCCGATTCTGCCGTCGTGCATCACAACCCCGTTGCGCAGGACGCGCACGCTATACTGGCGGGTAATCTTGCCATCGCTGACATACAGGCCAGCCACCGTCTCGCGGCTGGGCAGGCGGAACGTATTCCGCACTTCGGCAAACCCTTCGGTCACCTCGCGGTACTCCGGTTCGAGCATGCCGATCATGGCCTTCTTAATATCTTCGGTCAACTGGTAGATGATATTGTAGAACCGGATATCGATGCCATGTTGCTCAGCCTGGCGACGCGCAGCCGGGTCGGGCCGGGCGTTAAAACCGATAATAATGGCGTGCGACGCAATCGCCAGGTTGACGTCGCTTTCGGTGATTGTGCCGGTGCCACGGTGAATGATCTTGATCTGCACTTCTTCGGTGTTGAGTTGCCCGAGCGCGTGCTCAATGGCGCCGATGGACCCCTGCACATCAGCCTTCAAAATAATGTTCAGCTCTTTGATCTTGCCTTGCTGGATGGAGCTGAAGAGCCCATCGAGGCTGACACCGCGCGTCGCGGCCATCGCCTCGAGGCGTTGCTGGCGCTGGCGTTGCAGGGCAACGTCGCGCGCCACCGACAGGTCATTCATGACCTGCAGGATATCACCGGCCTGTGGCACCTCGGTCAGGCCGAGGATGACCACCGGTGTTGCCGGCTCGGCGAACCGTAGACGCTTACCGGAGTCGTTGAACATGGTGCGAATCGTGCCAGCCGAACTGCCCACCAGAACATTGTCTTCCAGGCGCAATGTACCATTCTGCACCAGTACCGTGGCGATCGGGCCGCGGGTCCGATCCATCTCGGCCTCAACGATCGTCCCGACTGCCGGCGCGTCAGGGTTGGCCTTATACTCGTTCAGGTCAGCGACGAGCAGAATAATCTCAAGCAGGCCGTCAATGTTCTTTTTCAGCTTGGCCGAGACCTCGACCGATGGGACGTCGCCACCGAACTGCTCAACAATGACGCCCGCATTGGCAAGTTGCTGCCGCACCCGATCCGGGTTGGCATTTGGTGTATCGATCTTGTTGATCGCCACGATCATTGGCACGCCGGCCGCCTTGACGTGTGAGATCGCCTCGAGCGTCTGCGGCATCACGCCATCGTCGGCGGCGACCACGAGTACCACAATGTCGGTCACCTGCGCACCACGCGCGCGCATCGCAGTGAATGCTTCATGTCCAGGTGTATCAAGGAAGGTGATCTTTCGCCCATGCAGTTCGACCTGGTAGGCGCCGACATGCTGGGTGATTCCGCCGGCCTCGCTCTCCGCCACGCGAGTTGAGCGGATCGCGTCGAGCAACTTGGTTTTCCCATGGTCCACGTGACCCATGATTGTGACAACCGGCGGTCGCGGTTTCAGTTCGGTCGGATTCTGAGTTGCCAGCACATCCCGTACATTATCAACGATTCCCTCAAGTTGTGGTGGAACATACTCGACCGTTTCGATACCGAAGTCAGCCGCAATCACTGCTGCGGTTTCATAGTCAATCTGCTGGTTGATATTTGCAACGACGCCGCCTTTGAGCAACGCCTTAAGGATCTCGGATGCGCCGACTCCTGTGGCTTCCGAGAACTCGCGCACGGTCATGGTGACCGGCAGTTCCACAGGCCCTCTGGGCCGCACCGGTGCCCGAACGACTGCCGTACGAGTCATGCTGCCGGAGGTACGCCCACTGCTGGAACCCCGCCCGCCACGTATGCTATCGCCTTCGCTGAAGCTATCGTCGCGTCGTCGCCCATCGGAGCTGCCGCGCCCGCTGCCACGCCCGCCACCGGGGCCGCCGGGGCCGCGCCCGCCACCGGGGCCGCCGGAGCCACGCCCGCCACCGGGGCCGCCGGAGCCACGCCCGCCACCGGGGCCGCCGGAGCCGCGCCCGCCACCGGGGCTACCGGGGCCACGCCCGCCACCGGGGCCGCCAGGGCCACGCCCGCCACCGGGGCTGCCGGGGCCACGCCCGCCACCGGGGCCACCGGGGCCGCGCCCGCCACCGGAGCCGCCGGGGCCGCGCCCGCCACCGGAGCCGCCGGGGCCGCGCCCACCGCCTGCATACTGCTGCTGATTGTGCAGATCTACAGAATCATCATACCCAAATGACAACATACTGCTCATTCTATTCGCTCCTCACCACGGCCGTTATCCGTGGTCTGCATGCCGTGTGTTCATTGTGCCAGCGACGCTTCGCCCCGGCTATAGCGAAGGAAGCAACCAGGTTCAACCATCTTTGTTGAGTGGTGTCAGGGTCAGCGCGAATGCTTCGAGCGTCGCCAGGTCTTCTGTATGAAGAGCGCTCACACGCAGTGCGCGTTCGAGGGCGCGACGCCGCAGCGCCTGATCCCAGCAGGCGGGATCGTTGCACAAGTATGCGCCGCGCCCATTTCGTTTGCCCGTAGGATCAATGCTTACCCGCCCGGCAGCGTCACGTACCAGGCGGATCAATGTGCGCTTTGCATCCGAGCGGCGGCATGCAATACATGTTCGCTGCGGGACATGCTTCTGGCGCGCACCTTTCTGCTTTTTTGCCGGTTGTGCCACAATCGTGAGACTACTCCTCTACCGCGTCACCCTCATCGTGCTCATCATCATTGACCAGCATATACGACGCCACCAGACGATCGCCTCGATAGATATACAGCTTCTGCGGTGTCGCCCGCAGCTGCACCGTTTCACCAATCAGGTCATCGCCAAGCGGGCCATAGCGATGCTTCTGATACACGATCGTCGCATCGGCATAGACCTTGCGTGTTTCGACCCTGGCGGTTGCCAGTGCTGCCTCAGTGGCGAGTGCTTCAGCTTCCGCCGCATCGCGCGCCTCCGCCGCCGCGCGTTCTTCATCAAGCAGTGCCGAGGCACTCTTGATATCAATGCGCCAGCCGGTCAATTTTGCCGCCAGGCGCACATTCTGCCCCTCCTTGCCAATCGCAAGCGACAGTTGCTTGTCGGGCACAATCACCGTGGCTGCGTGCTCATCCTCGCGTAACTGCACCTCGACCACCTGAGCGGGGGACAGCGCATTGGCGATGAACTCCTTGGGATCGGACGACCACTGGACGACGTCGATCTTTTCGCCATTCAGCTCATTGACAATGTTCTGGATCCGAATACCGCGCATACCGACGCACGACCCGACCGGATCGATCCCTTCCTGGCGTGCAGCAACCGCGACCTTGGTGCGCAACCCCGGCTCGCGCGAGATCGACTTGATCTCGACCGTGCCGTTGTAGATCTCGGGCACTTCCATCTCGAAGAGGCGCATAATCAGATTCTTGTGCGTGCGTGACGCGATCAGGCGTGGGCCGCGATCTTCTCGGCGGATTTCGGTCAGATAGACCTTCAGACGCTGGCCGTGATAGTAGCGATCGTTTTCAACCTGCTCCTTTGGCGGCAAGATCGCTTCGGCCTTCCCCATTTCGAGGATGACGTTGCCCTTGGCCACCCGTTGCACCGTTGCCGTCACCAGTTCGCCCTCGCGATCCATATACTCGCCATAGATATGCTCGCGCTCAACTTCCTTGATTCCTTGCAGAATGACCTGCTTTGCCGTCTGAGCAGCGATACGACCAAAATCATTGGGCGTACTCTCGACAACCACGGACTCGCCCAGTTCGACGTCGGGCTTGATGCGTCTGGCAACTTCCCAATCGATTTCGAACCGCTCGTCAAACACCTCGTCGACAACCTGTTTTTCAGCATAGACGCGAGCCATACCCGTCTGCGGGTCGAGCTTGACCGACACTTCAATCGGCGGCGGGTTGTTGCCCAGGGTACGGCGATAGGCGGTGACAAGCGCCTTCTCCATCACCTCAAGAATCGCCTCTTTCGGGATGCCTCGTTCGGCTGCAATCTGCGAGATTGCTGCATAGAAATCGCTCTTCATTGTGTCCTCAGTCTGGACATAGTACGTATATCGGCGCCGCTCAACCGGGTGATTACCGTGCTAACAACAAGAAAAGTGGGGACCCCCCACTTTTCGCCCGAACCGCTAACTCGTGAGCCATAGTATACCATTTTCGCCGGGTAGACGCAAACATCGCGGCCCTGTAACTGTTCATACCCGGGGTAAACCGCCACCCTGGAGTGCGGGTGTCCCGCCCTCGTTTGGGATACGAGGGCAAGCGACCCTTGCTTCCAGGAGACGTATGAACGGTTATGCCGGCCCTGGCGTGGCCTACGGCGCCGGGTAAGGGTAGGGATACGGCGCGCCAGGCGCCGGTACGGCCACTGTCGCCGGCGCCGGTGCGGCAGTGGCAGGTACAGCAGGTGTGGCCGATCGCTCACCTTCGGCAACCTCGCATCCGGCCAGCAACGCTGCGGCTCCAATGATGATGAGGATCAGGCGCATCGCTGATGTCATCCGTTGCTCCCTGGCTGTCATTCTCGCGAATGGTTGCGCTTGCACGGCAGTATAGTCTGCGTTGTCGCCGCAGTCAATGATCTGGAAACGGCTATCATGCGCTTTGCGCACAGAATCGCCATCGCACCGGCCACATCCTCCTGTGAACAACCCCTGACCCGCTGCATCGAGCGAACCACGGCGGTACACACCGTAGAAACAGGTGATTGGGAGGATTCCATGCTGGCAAAGGTTTTCAGTAGCGCGGTGATTGGCCTCGAAGGTGTGCTGGTCGAGGTCGAGGTTGATATCGCGCAAGGGTTGCCCAGTTTCACAATCGTTGGCCTGGGTGATACGGCGGTCCAGGAGAGCCGCGAACGGGTGCGCGCGGCGGTGCGGAACTGCGGCCGTTCCTTCCCCATGAAGCGGATCACCGTGAACCTGGCGCCTGCCGATCTGCGAAAGGCCGGCCCGGCCTATGATCTGCCGATCGCTATCGGGTTGTTGCTGGCATCTGAGCAGGTCGAGGGTGATGCCAGCAGCGCCGTTTTTATCGGCGAGTTAGGGCTTGACGGTGCGGTGCGCCATACCGATGGCGTGCTGCCGATGGTGGCCGTAGCGCGAGAATGCGGTGTGCAACGGGTGTTTGTACCGTACGAGGATGCCGCTGAGGCCGCGCTGATCGACGGCCTGAATATCGTTCCGGTGCGCCGGCTCTACGATCTCGCGGCGCATCTCAGCGGTGAAAAGCGCCTGGCGGCTTATACGGGCATGCCCACCACTGATATTGCTGAACCTGAATACCCGGTCGATTTCCGCGAGGTGCGTGGACAGGAGCATGTCAAACGCGCGCTCGAGGTCGCCGCGGCGGGGGGGCATAATATCCTGATGTCGGGAAGTCCAGGCGCCGGCAAAACGCTGATGGCGCGTGCGCTGGTCTCGATTCTGCCGCCGATGACCCTGGGCGAGTCAATCGAAGTCACCAAAATCTACAGTGTTGCCGGGCAACTTCCCAAAGAAACGCCTTTGATCCGGCACCGTCCGTTCTGTGCACCACACCATACCACCTCGCTCGCCGGCCTGGTCGGCGGCGGCGCGGTGCGGGTGAAACCCGGCATGATTTCACTGGCGCACCGTGGTGTGCTCTTTCTTGACGAATTGCCCGAATTCGGCAACAAACTCGACGTCCTGCGCCAGCCGCTTGAGGACCGTGTGGTTACGCTCAGCCGCGCCGTCGGCAGCATCACGTACCCGGCATCGTTCATGCTGGTTGCGGCGCAGAATCCCTGCCTGTGCGGCTGGCATGGCGACCCGGAACGCCAGTGCACCTGCACGCCCTCGGCGGTGGCGCGCTACCAACGACGTGTCAGCGGCCCGCTACTTGACCGGATCGACATTTTTGTTGATGTGCCACGGGTGCCGTATGAGAAGCTGAACAGCCTGCGCGCCGGCGAAGAGTCGGCGGCCATCCGGCAGCGGGTCGTCGCCGCGCGCCAGGTGCAGATGCACCGCTTCCAGGGGACACGCCTGCTCGCGAACACCGACATGGGGCCGGCAGAGGTTCACCGGTATTGTACGCTCGATGGCGCCGGGCAACGGCTGATGCAGGCCGCGATGCGCCAGCTTGACCTGTCGGCGCGTGGTTATCACCGGGTGTTAAAGCTGGCGCGCACGATAGCTGATCTTGCCGGCGTCGAGCAGATCGGCGCGGCGCATCTGGCCGAAGCGCTGCAATACCGGCTGCGGCGGGTGGAATAGAAGCTCTAATATAATGCGGATTGGGGATCAGTCTGAGCGGCTTGCGAACCCGCATTGATTTGCAGAACGCGCCGATGCGGAAGGGTTGATGTTCATGCGCTGGAGGAATGCAGCTTGACACCGTATATCGAAACGATCATGCTCTGGCGCGAGCGGCAGGATGCGTCACTGCGTGCAGAAGACGGCTGGTTGACCCTGGCGGGCCTGTTCTGGCTCACTGAAGGGGCGCAACGCGCCGGCACCGATCCGTCGTGCGATATTGTCCTCCCTGCCGGAGCCCCTCCCGTGCTCGGGGTCTTCGAGCGCACCGGCCAGGAGGTGCTGTTTCGCCCTGCCGGTGACGCACTGATCAATGGCGAACCGGCCGGTGAACGCGTGTTACGCTCCGATACGCCTGGCCCGCCGGATCTGCTGACGTTCGGTGGCTTTACCCTGTTGGTCATCGAACGTGGCGAGCGCGTCGGCCTTCGTCTACGCGATCGCGATCACCCGGCGCGGCGTGCATTCGCTGGCCGGCGCTGGTTCCCGGTAGATGAACGTTACTGCATCAATGCGCGTTTCGTGCCGTATCAGCCGCCACGCGCCGTAGCCATCCCGACGATTCTGGGTGATCTCGAGGAACAGTTCAGCCCCGGTGCAGCGGTATTTGCGATCGATGACCGGGAGTATCGCCTCGATGCGACACAGACCAGGGATGGCGGGTTATTCTTTGTGTTCCGTGACGCCACCTGCGGCAAGGAAGCGTACGGCGCCGGCCGCTTTCTGTATGCCTCGGCGCCGCGTAATGGCGCGGTAACGCTCGATTTCAACCAGGCCGTCAATCCACCGTGCGTCTTCACGGCATATGCCACGTGCCCATTGCCGCCGCGCCAGAACATCCTGCCGGTACGCATTGAGGCTGGTGAACAGGTTGCGTCGCAAACCAGCTCGACACACTCGTGACCATCTGCTTCACATATGCCAGATTGTCGGCAATGCGCCCGGCAAGCAGGCGATCAGTGGTGAAATCTTCGAACGAGAGCCAGCCGTCAGAGCCGACGACCCGTAGCGCGCGCACCAGTGCCGCAAGGTCAACCATGGCGCGGCGCGTTCACCCGCGCGCACGGCCCCCCGCCCGACCTCCCCCGCTGGTTCAGGGGCGGCGTCGGACCCCCTCCCCCGGCGGGAGGGTTGGGGTGGGGGTGACAGGCTTAGTTGAAAAGTATTGTGGCTAAAACCCGACACTGGCGTTTCCTTTGAGGCCGAGAAACGCACGTACCTCAGCGGGAGAGGCCGGCGCACGGTCGAACTCAGCGGCGATCCTGACGATTTTTTCGACCAGTTCGTGATTACGCCCCGGTGTACCGCGCCTGACGAAGATATTGTCCTCCAGACCCACCCGCGCGTGCCCGCCAAGCATGATCGCAGCAGTGCACATATGGAACTGCTGTGGATACCCTGCGCCAATGACCGACCAGTGGTAATTGCCGGGTCCAAACAGGCGATTTGCCGTATCGAGTAGATGGGTCAGGTCGTACAGGGTTGCGCGAATGCCGCCCAGTACGCCCATGACGAACTGCAACCAGAGGGGTGTTTCTACCAGGCCCTCTTTCACCATGAAATCGAGATTGTACAGGTGGCCGACATCGTAGATCTCGAATTCGGGGCGGGTGCTGGTTTTTTTCATCTCACCCAGGAAGTGTTTGATGCTGGCAAAGGTGTTGGGGAAGATAAAATCTTCACTACCCAGGAGCCACTGTTTCTCCCATGGAAACGAATAGTCGCTGTCAGAGAAGCGTCGTGCAATCGGGTGAACGGAAAAGTTCATCGATCCCATATTGCAGGTCGCCAGTTCGGGTTGCCACATCGGTACGACGCGCACCCGATCCGCCGGGGACATCCCGACGCCGCCGCCGGTTGTGGTGCAGATGACGGCATCGGTGCGGGCTTTGATCGCTTTCAGGATCTCGCCAAACAGTTCCATGTCGGATGATGGCGCGCCGTTGGCGGGGTTGCGTGCATGGATGTGGATGATCGCCGCGCCTGCGCGCGCGCACTGCTCGGCATCTTCCGCCAGTTGCTCGATCGTGTAGGGCAGGTATGGCGTCTGGGTCGGCACCGTCACCGCGCCGGTCAGCGCAGCGGTGATGATTACCTTGTCCATGTCCGTTTCCTTTCTTTCTCTTCACAACCCCAGGTATGCGCTGCGGATGGCGTCGTCGGCGCGTAGCTCGTCCGCCGGTCCACTGCGCACGATCCGTCCATTTTCTATCACATATGCACGATGAGCGATATCAAGCGCCTGCTGCACCTCCTGCGAGACGAGCAGGATGGTCATTCCTTCCGCATTCAGTTGCGCCAGAACGTCCATGATCGCTTCCGTCAGCACCGGTGCCAGACCAAGCGATGGTTCATCGAGCATGAGGAGTTTCGGTTGCGCCATCAATGCGCGCCCGATAGCGACCATCTGCTGTTCGCCGCCGCTGAGGGTGCCGGCATCCTGCCGCCAGCGCTCTTTCAGGCGCGGAAACAGACGATAGACGCGCTCCAGCATGTGATGGCGCTGCGCGCGCGCAGCCGGGAGGTAAGCGCCGAGTTCCAGATTTTCGATAACGCGCATACGCGGAAACAGGGCGCGTCCCTCCGGCACATGAATCACACCACGCTGGCAGATGTCGTGGGGGGGAAGACCGGCGATCGTTTCGTCCATGAATCGGATCGAGCCATACAACGGCTTCATCAGCCCCGAAATCGTCTTGAGCAGCGTCGTCTTTCCGGCGCCGTTCGAACCGATCAGGGCGACGATCTCGCCTTCGCGCACCTCCAGCAACACATCCCACAACACCTGCAACGTGTCGTATGCGACATTCAGATGCTCAACGTGCAGCATACGTCTTTCCCAGATAGACGCTGATGACGTGTGGGTCGGCAGCGATGGCGGATGGTGCGCCCTCGGCGATTTTTTCGCCGTAGCTCAGTACGATGATGCGTTCACAGGTTTCCATCAGCGCCTTGAGAACGTGTTCGACCATGATGATGGTCACGCCGAACTGACTGCGAATGCGAGCGATCAGGTCGATAGCGCCGCGCACTTCGGTTGGATTGAGACCGGCAAACACTTCGTCGAGCAGGAGCACGCGCGGTTGGATCGAGAGCGCGCGCGCGATCTCCAGGCGCTTCTTTTCCGCCAGCGTCAGGTTACGCGCCAGTGTGTCGGCGCGCTGTTCGAGGCCGACGAATTCGACCAGATCCCTGGCGTGGCGGTCGGCAACGGCAATGCGACGTTCGCCGCGCCCGTAGAGCGCCCCGACCCGCACATTCTCGACGGTGGTCATACCGGTAAAGGGGCGAACGATCTGAAACGTTCGCGCAATCCCCAGCTGCGCGACAGTGTGCGGTCTGGCGCCGGTAATGTGGCGCCCGTCGAAGAACACCGTGCCATCGTCCGGTGGATGGAACCCGGAGATCACGCCGAACAGGGTGCTCTTCCCTGATCCGTTTGGACCAATCAGCCCGACCAGTTCGCCGGCGCCGACCTCGAAACTGACGTTCCGCAGCGCCGTGACGCCGCCGAAACGTTTGGTAATGCCAACACCTCGCAGCATGGCGCATCCCGCATGATGGTTTACAGATCGTCAAACATCGCCACGACCCGCGTCCAGCCGGCGCTGCCGCCGGTGAGTTTGACCGGGAAACAGGCGACCTTGAAGCCAGATGGGCGTGGCAGCGTGTCGAGGTTGGCAAGTTTCTCGATGTGGCAGTACTCAAGGTCGCGCCCGACACGATGCGCCTCCCAGATCACCGATGGGTCGCCGGTCTGCTGAAAACGCTCTTTCATCGCCCAGAACGGTTGATCCCAACCCCATGCGTCGATGCCCATGGTGCGAATGCCCTGTTCGATCAGCCAGCGGGTTGCAGCGGCGCTCATGCCGGCGCCAGCGACAAAATACTCCACCTGTCCCCACAGTTTATCCGCGCCGGTCTGGATCAGCACGATGTCGCCCGGTTTGAGCGTATACCCGATCGCGTCGAGCGCTGCGCGCAGATCGTCGACCTCGATGAGACTGCCACGCGGTTTGTGGCGCATATCGAGCACAATCCCATCGCCGTAGAACCATTCGAGCGGCATTTCATCAATGGTACGGGCGCGTGTGCCGCTACACGTCGGATAGTAGTGCCACGGCGCATCAACGTGGGTGCCCGCATGGGCGCGAATCGTCACCTGATCATTCGCCCAGCCGTTGCCTTCGGGAAGATCATCGACCGTTGCGCCAAAGAAACTCGCCATGAACGCCGCCGTCTGTTTGTGATCGATATGCTCGACCTGCACCGGCTCGACTTCACTGGGACTCATCTCGGTTGGAACGCTGAGGTCGAAGATTTTCATGCTCTTCCTCCTTTGCTACCGATTGCCGATGATCTCGTCGCGCGCTGCCGCTTGCTTTGCTCGCCGCAGCACAAACGCCGGAAGACGACGTTGAATGATCGAGATCAATCCATCCGGCAGGAACATGATAACGATGATCAGCAGCGCGCCGAAGACGATCCGCGCGGTTTGCGGTGGCGCCTGTGTCGTCAGCATTTCATTGACGATCGAGAGCACGACTGCGCCGACCAGTGGACCGTACCATGCCAGCCGACCGCCAAATAGCGCCATCAGTGCGATGGTGATCGAGATCGAGGTTGCAAATACGAACGAGGGGTCAAGATAACTTTTGTAGTAGGAATAGACACCACCCACCAGACCGGTCAGGAAGGCGCTGAGCATGAATGCCTGCAACTTGAGGCGCGTCGCATTGACACCGAGGGTTCCGGCGGCATCTTCGTCCTCGCGGATGGCAGTCAGCCCGACTCCCATCTTCGTGCGCGTGATCTGTCGCAGAACCGCCGTGACGATGGTCAGCAGCCCCAGCATAATTTCGTAGAAGATCACATGGCTGGTGTAAATGTCAACGCGCAGAAATGGGAGAAACAGCCCGCTCGCCCCCTGGGTGAACGGCAGATTGAGCGTCAGGGAATACATCGCCAGCCCCAGGATGAGCGTCACCAGGCTGAAGTACGGTCCGCGCAGGCGCAGGCATGGGTAGCCGACCAGCGCGGCAAACAGCGCCGCGAGCGCCCCTGCGATCGGTAACGTCAGAAATGGCGACCAGCCAGAATAGAACAGGAGCAGCGCCGTGGTGTACGCCCCCAATCCAAAGAACGCCGCGTGGCCGAAACTCAGGTACCCGGCATACCCGCCGATAATGTTCCAGCTGCCCGCCAGTGCGCCGTACATGAAGATGGTAAACAGAAAGCCAAGCAGATAGGTGCCCGGTCCGGCGAGCGGCACGGCGGCGAGCGCCAGCACAACCCCGATGCCGATCAACGCATCCGGTGCCGGCAAACCGAACGATCGCAGTGCACCACGGCGCATCCTCGTCACCTGCTCTACCGTTGCAGCAATCCTTGCGGACGCAGCAGCAGCAGCACAATCAACAGTCCAGACAGTACGAGATTGTTCCATGCCAGCGGGATGAACACACTGCTGATGCCGATAATCAGACCGATGATCAATCCCGCAAGCGCCGATCCCAGCATACTGCCGACGCCGCCCAGAATGACCACCAGAAAGACGTAGACCAGCCAGCTCAGGTGTGTGGCGGGGTCGAAGGTATAGAGCAACGACATCGCCACACCGCCAACCGCCGCCGTTGCGACGGCCATGCCGTATGCGATGGTCGTGACCCGATCCAGATCGATCCCCGACAACGCTGCGCCCATGGGTTGCTGCCATACTGCACGTACCGCCTTGCCCATAAACGTGCGTTCGGCGAAGAGGTACAATGCACCGATGGTGATGACCGCCAGACCAAACGCAATCAGGTGTGGCGCCTGAACGATCACCGGACCGACCCGCAACGTCAGGGCGCTATATGCCGTCTTCAGCACCCGCGGGTCGGGCGTCCAGGCGAGGAGCATACCGTTCTCCATGACCACGCCCAGGCCGAAGGTCAGTACCATCGTTGCCAGACCGAGGTCGTGCGCACGTCGCGCCGTTGCCCGGATCAGCAGCGTGTGCATCGCCACGCCGAGGAGAAAGAATGCCGGGAGCATGATCGGCAGCGCCAGCAGCGGGTCAATCCCCCAGCGGTTGAGCGCCCAGTAGCCCAGATAGGCAGCCAGCACCGCAAAGGCGCAGTGCGCCACGTTGAGCACGTGTGTTATGCCCCACGCCATGCTGAAGCCGACGCTCAACACCGCCAGCGCGCCGCCGATCAGCAAGCCACTGGTAAGCGATTGCGCCAGTTCGTAAAGCATCGGTCTACTGCCCCCACGCCGGTTTGGGATAGATCGGGTCTTTCGTGCGCACGTCGGGCGGCCAGATCAATTCCACCTTGCCGTCGATCACCTGGGTCAGATAGTTGTACGATGGTGGCAGACCGCGCTCGTCGAAGGTGAACGTTCCGGCGACCGTGCTGATCTGGTTTGCCTTCAACCAGTCGCGGATGGCGGTCTGATCGAGAGTCTGCGCGCCTTCGACGCCGCGTTGCAATGCCTGCATCCAGGCATAACCGAAGATAAAGTAGATCGGCGCGACCGGCGCATTGTATTTCGTGCTGGCCACATCATTCAGCCGGGAAATGCCCTCGAACGGCAACGACGGATGAACGGCGGTGCCGGAGAAGACGTAGTACCCATCCGCGCCCAACTCCTGCACCCAGGCAGGAATGATCGATCCGACCCCCTGAGCGATCAGTCTGGGGTTGTAGTCGAGGGCGCGCATTGCCTTCACAATCTGCACGCTGTCAGGGAAGAAGCCGTTGGCAAAGAAGATGTCCGCTTCCGCCCCTTTTGCTTTCGTCACCAGTGGCGCCGCATCGGTCAACGGCACATCATACCGCTCATTCACAACAATCTCGATGTTGAGGGCGCTCAGTTCTTCCGGCATCGGTTCCAGAATGGCAGCGCCGACCGGATTGTTGATGGTGAAGATCGCCGCCTTCTTCGGTCGTTCCGCTTCGGGAAGCGAGGCAAGCCATCCGTACAATCCTTCGTACCACCACTGTCCCATCAGCGGCGGCGCGCCAAAGACATAGGTGAACCCCTGCGAGAAGGATGCCATGTGTCCGCCCATCGATACATAGACCTTCTGGTTCTTTTCGGCGACTGCCATCTGCGCAGCAGCGGCAGTGCCGGGATATCCGCCGCACAACAGATCAGCCTGATCGACGGAGATGACGCGGTTGAGGAGATTGACCGCGTTCTCGGTTTTGCTCTCGTCGTCATAGATTGTCAGTTCGACCGGGCGACCGAGCAACCCGCCCGCAGCATTGACATCCTCCGCCCACTGTTCGTATCCGCGCTGCACCCAGACACCGGTGTCGGCGAAGGCACCGGTCAATGGCAGGGAGCACCCGATCTTGATCGCCGCTCCCTGTGGCGCAGCCGGTGCGGTCGTTGGCGCAGCCGGTGCGGTCGTTGGCGCAGCCGGTGCGGTCGTTGGCGCCGGGGCAGCTGGCGCCTGACTGCACGCGCCCACCGTGAGCGCGACAATCCACGCACCCAGCATGGCCCAGAGCATCTGTCGGCGGGACGTGTGATGTGTCATACGTTGACCTCCTGTAGAAACTCCATCTTACGAGCCGTCCGAAGGATGGTGGTCAGATTCGGGCGATACTTTGAGGGTGGCGAGCACCCCTTCCAGGGTGCGGCGGAGATGGCTGCGCACTGCCTGATCTGCCGCAACGACATCCCGATTGCGGCAGGCGGTGAGGATGGTCTCGTGATCGACAATCGCGTGCTGTGCCCGGTTTGGCAGATTGACGTAGATCTGGCGGTAGCGCATCGAGCGCGTCGACAGGCTCGAAATCAGGTCGATCAGCAATGGTTGCTGCGCCGGTTCGTACAGCGCAAGGTGAAACTCCTGGTTGATCTCCAGCGCCGTTGCAAATGCCCGGTCCTGGATCGCCTGAATGAAACGTGCGTTGATCTGACCAACATCGTCGAGGTGTGCCGGGGTCATGTGCGGCAGCGCCTTCTGAATTGCCAGTGCTTCGAGCACTTCGCGGATGCTGTAGATCTCGCGGAACTCGTCGATTGACAACTCGACGACGAACACGCCGCGCCGGGGCGAAATCTGCACCAACCCTTCGGCTTCGAGTTGCCGCAGGCACTCGCGCACGGGGATGATGCTGACGCCGAGTTCGGCAGCGATTGCCTGCTGATCGAGCCGTGAGTTCATAGGATACCGTCCACTCAGAATATCAGCGCGCACGGTTTCGAGTACGTACTGCGTGACGGTCGGCGGACTGACCCTGTTCGCTCGCGTGGGTGACACGTCAGAACTCCGGACGCTGCATGGGCAAGGTATGAAGGAAGGTGCGGAGATTTTATAATTTCTAAACTATTATATCCGATCTCGTGATGATGTCAAGGGGGGAAAGTAACATGCGACCAGGAGTCTTGAGGGTCTTCCTTGCCCCCGGCTTGTGGGACGACCGGGGGCAGGCATAGTGCCTGGCCGAATAACGGATGGTTGGATGTCATTGCGAGCGAAGCGAAGCAATCTACCGGCGCGAGAGGAGATTGCTTCAGCCGGATGTTTGACCCTGGAGGGCGTGCCGCCCTCCAGGCCACCCTGCTGGTACGCCACCGCGTACGTCGTAGCAATGACAGGAGGCGTAGCGTTTTTCGGATAGGCACATAGTCCGCGCCGATCCGCAGCAGACCGTCCGGCACGCAGCAACCCTGCGCGCCGCCCCATTACGGACCGGGATACGGCTCCCAGCGCGCCTTCTCGATCGCCAGCCGATACACGCCGCCGAGTGACGTCCCGACATAGATTGCCGATGGTTGCGCCGGGTCGGTGACCAGGAGTATAGACATGGGACTCCGAAATAGCGAAGAACCCTTCTCGCTGCTCCAGGTGGCGCCGCCATCTGTACTTCTAAGTATCTCTCCGTTCTCATTCGCAGCGTACACCGTCGCTGGCGCGGTCGGGTCGATGACTACGGCAATTATGCCAGTCGTCCTGACACTCTCGCTCCAGGTGGCGCCGCCATCCGTGCTGCGGAAAAGCGCGTTCTCTCCGTTATCGTTCGTTCCCGCAAACAGAGTCGCAGGTTCGATAGGATGGATCGCTAGCGCCCGTACCGACCGACCCGGCAACCCGACGGCGCGCCAGGTGGCGCCGCCATCGTCACTGCGGTGCACGCCCCCTTCCCGGACGCCTGCATACAGTGTCGTTGGCGTGGTCGGATCGACTGCCAGCGTCAGAATCCGCTGACCGGGCAAGCCGGCGGCGCGCCAGGTTTCCCCGCCATCCACGCTCATGAACACGCCAGGTTCGTCGGCATAGGAGACGCCTGCATACAGTGTCGTCGGAGCGGTCGGGATCACTGCCAGCGCCCCTACCGACCGACCGGACAACCCGACGGCGCGCCAGGTGAGGCCACCATCATCGCTTTTGTGCGCTCCATTATCGGTTGCGGCGTAGAGGGTCGTCGGCGTGGTCGGGTCGACCGCCAGCGCGAAGACCTCAAAGCCGGTCAGTCCTTCGCTGGCGGCGCGCCAGGTGATGCCGCGATTATCGCTGCGATACACCCCGCCGCCGGAGGTTCCGGCGTAGAGCGCCGACGGCGTCAGTGCCAGGCTCAGGATGTGGGAATGCAACCCGGCAGGACGCCAGGAGACGCCGCCATCGCTGCTGCGCCAGAGACCGCGACCCGAACTGGCGCTGAATGGAACACCGGCGTAGAGTGTCGCTGGCGTGGTCGGATCGACCGCCAGCAGGCGAAGTGTGCCCTCCTCATTTCTCGAACAGCCGTAACCATCAAGTGGAGACGCAAGCATATTGTCGCCCTTGCTCCAGGTTGCGCCGCCATCAGTGCTGCGGTACAGGTGCGAACAGTCGCCCTTTATGCTCGCGTACACCACTCCTGCAGGATCGAGTAGCAGGCTGAATGGGTTGCCTGCTGGCAGACCGTCGGCGACCTTGCGCCAGGTTTCCCCGCCGTCCGCACTTCTAATCACGCCGTTGTCGGTTCTGGCGATGATCACCCGGGGGTTCCGTGGATTGATGCGCATGTCCCATACCTCATTCAAGCCGGTCGAAGTCCAGGTCTGGGTCCAGGTTTCCCCGCCATTTTCACTCTTGTACACGCCATTGCGGGTTCCGGCAATGATGACCTGGGGGTTCAGCGGGTCGATGGACAGGGCGTTTATCTCTGTGACAGACCCCGCGACCTTGTGCCAGGTTTCCCCGCCGTTTTCACTCTTGTATACACCCCCGCTGGTGCCAGCGAAGATCGCCTGCGGGTTCGTCGGGTCAATCGATAGCGAAAACACCCCATCAAACTCTTCCAACTCTAACCCCCGGTTGACCTTGCGCCAGGTTTCCCCGCCGTCTGCGCTCCTGTACACGTCTCTCCCGCCATAGACATACAGCGTGGCTGGCGTCGTTGGGGCGATGGTGAGCGAGAATCCTCTCACTTCTCTTGACTGGCGAAGAAACTGCCACGTGGCGCCGCTATCCGCACTCTGATATACGCCACCGGACTCGGTCGCTGCATACAGCGTGGTCGGCGTCGTCGGGTCGAACACCAGCGAGGTCACGTCGGCGTCGCCCGGACCGAGAAACTCCCAGGGATCCTCTTCCTCCGCCGGACGCAGCAGGGCGAATCCCAGTCCCAGCGCGCCGAGCAGTGCCAGTGCTGCAAGGGCGCCGATCATGATCGTTGTGCGAGACATGCGCAGATCCCTTTCACGAATGCGGTACCGCTGGACCTACCGAGCGACAGGCCGACATGCCTGATGATGCGTCGAGCACCGGTTTGCCTACGGCCACACGACCATGCGTTGCGGGGCGTTCGGTAGTACCGCCAAGGGTTTCTGTAATACAGTATCAATAATACCAGGGAAGACGCTCCAGTAGCAATCTTTGGAGCACCTGTGCAGGCAGACGCAGGCAGGTACACAGTATGACGCCTGCCATGCCGGCATATCTGGAGTGCCGGTAGAGTGTTCCATGTTGTCGCTGTTTCGGGCCGCTCGCCCACAGGCTCTACCGATGTTCCAGGGGGACGTAGAAGGCTGCGTGGGGTCGTGTATAATGCCGTGCAAGAGAGAGCACCACAGGAGGATGCCAATGAACCTCCCGCCTTTTCGTAACGAGCCGTTTACCGATTTTAACGACCCTGCGAACATTGCTGCCATGGGGCAGGCTCTGGCCACTGTGAAGGCGCAGTTCGGTCGTACGTATCCACTGGTCATTGACGGCGAACGCATCACAACCGGCGCAACGATTGCGTCGGTCAACCCGGCGCGACCTGTCGAGGTGGTCGGGTATGCGGCGAGCGCCGATGTGGCGCTGGCACATCGCGCGGTTGAGGTGGCGAACCGTCGTTTTGCCGAATGGCGTCGCGCGCCGGTCGAACGACGTGTTGCACTGTTGCTGAAAGCGGCAGCGGCGATGCGCGCGCGTCGCTTTGAACTCAATGCCTGGATCATCTACGAGGTGAGCAAAAGTTGGTCCGAGGCCGATGCTGATGTCGCTGAGGCGATTGACTTCTGCGAGTTCTATGCGCGCGAAATGCTGCGCCTGAGCGAGCCGCAACCGCTCTACCCCATCCCCGGCGAGGATGACCGGTTGACATATATTCCGCTCGGCGCAGGCGTGGCGATCCCGCCCTGGAACTTCCCGCTGGCGATCATGGTCGGTCTGGTGGTGGCGCCGGTTGTCGCTGGTAACACGATTGTGCTCAAACCCGCCTCGACATCGCCGATCATTGCGGCAAAGTTCATGGAAATCCTGGAAGAATGCGGTTTGCTGCCCGGCGTGGTCAATTATCTCCCCGGTCCGGGCAGCAGCGTCGGTGATGCGCTGGTCGATCATCCCCTGACGCGCTTCATTGGCTTCACCGGCTCGAAGGAGGTCGGTCTTCGCATCTTCGAGCGCGCTGCAAAGGTGCATCCAGGGCAGAAATGGCTCAAGCGCACCATCCTGGAGATGGGTGGCAAAGATACGATTGTGGTGGATGAAACCGCCGATCTGGCTGCCGCTGCTTCCGGGATCGTTGCCTCGGCCTTCGGTTTTCAGGGGCAAAAATGCTCGGCCTGTTCGCGGGTGGTGGCCGTTGCGCCGGTGTACGATGAATTACTCGACCGGGTGGTGGAGCTTTCTGGCGGCCTCACCGTGGGTGACCCGGCGCAGCGCGGCACATTCATGGGTGCGGTGATTGACGATCGCTCGCGTGACAAGATTCGCGGCTACATTGAGGAAGGCCAGCACGAAGCGCGCCTGGCGTTCGGTGGCGAGACGCCGGCAGGCGACGGTTACTTCGTGCCGCCGACGATAATTGCCGATGTGCATCCTGATTCACGCCTGTCGCAGGAGGAGATCTTTGGTCCGGTGCTGGCATTCCTGAAGGCGCGCGATTTCGACGAGGCGCTGGCGATTGCCAATAATACCGAATATGGCCTGACCGGCGGCGTCTATTCCACGGTGCGCGAGCGGCTGGAACGCGCGCGCGATGAGTTCCATGTCGGGAACCTGTACCTGAACCGTAAGATTACCGGCGCAATGGTTGGCGCGCATCCATTCGGTGGCTTCAATATGTCGGGAACCGACTCGAAGACCGGTGGGCGCGACTACTTGCTCCTCTTCCTGCAAGCCAAGACGGTTGCCGAAAAACTGTGACATCGTTCAACGTCCAACGTTCAACGTTCAACGGATACAGAGCGACAATATGAAGCTTCCACCTCAACTGACCGAGCTCAAGGTGCGGCTCCACGAAATCAACGATCTCGAAATGGCTGCTGCGCTGCTGAACTGGGACCAGACGACCTATATGCCGCCCGGCGGTGCGGCGGCGCGTGGCCGCCAGCTTGCGACGCTGGCGCGAATCGCCCATGAAAAACAGATCGACCCGGCGCTTGGTCGTCTGCTCGATGACCTGCGCGCCTACGAGGATTCACTCTCTCCTGATGCACCGGATGCCGCGTTGATCCGGGTTGCGCGGCGTGATTATGAGCGTTTGTCGCGGATCCCGGCAGAGTTTACCGCCGAGTTATACCAGCATGTCGCAGCAAGCTATGATACCTGGTCGCGGGCACGCCCGGCCAATGATTACACTGCGGTTGCGCCGTTTCTTGAGCGCACCCTCGATCTCAGTCGCCGCTTCGCCGACTTCTTTCCCGGCTATGAGCATATTGCCGACCCGCTGATCGATCTTGCCGACTATGGCATGCGGGCAGCGACGGTGCGGGCCCTCTTTGCCGAATTGCGCCAGGGTCTGGTGCCCCTGGTCGAGCAGATTACAAGCCAGCCGCCCGCCGACGATCGCTGCCTCTACCAGTTCTTCCCCGAGGCGAAACAACGTGCATTTGGCGCCGAGGTGATTACGGCGCTCGGCTATGACTGGCACCGTGGCCGGCAGGATACGACGCCTCACCCGTTCATGACGAAGTTCTCGCTTGGTGATGTTCGTATTGCTGTGCGTTTTGATGAAAATGATCTGACCTCGGCCCTGTTCAGCACCATCCACGAAGCCGGCCACGCAATGTACGAACAGGGAATAGATGCTGGATTCGAAGGTACGCCGCTGGCATCCGGTACATCATCCGGTATGCACGAGAGCCAGTCACGCTTGTGGGAGAATATCGTCGGGCGCAGCCGCCCGTTCTGGGAGCATTTCTATCCACGCTTACGCGCAACTTTTCCTGATCAGCTCGGTACGACGCCGCTCGATACGTTCTATCGCGCCATTAACAAAGTTGAGCGCTCACTGATTCGCGTGGAAGCCGATGAAGTAACATACAACCTGCACGTCATTCTTCGCTTTGACCTCGAACTGGCCCTGCTAGAAGGGTCGCTTGCCGTGCGCGATCTACCGGAGGCGTGGCGCGAGCGTTACCGCAGCGATCTCGGAATAGCACCGCCTGACGACCGTAACGGTGTGTTGCAGGATGTGCACTGGTATGCCGGCCTGATTGGCGGCGCGTTCCAGGGGTACACGCTTGGCAATATCATGAGCGCACAATTGTATGACGCTGCCTTGCGCGCGCATCCCGGCATTCCGCAACAGATCGAAGATGGCGAGTTCAGCGCGCTGCGCGACTGGATGCGCGAGCATGTCTACCGTCATGGGCGCGCCCTCACCGCTGACGAGATCTTGAACCGTGCGACCGGCAGCTCGCTCGATGTCCGCCCATATCTGGCGTACCTCAGACACAAGTATGGTACGTTGTATGAGCTTGCTTGAGGGGGCGCATTGCGCTGGCGCCCCCTCAGGTCAATGTGACTTTTCCCTCCCTGCACGCCTGGCTGATCGTCGGCTCACGTGATTCGGGCCTTCATCCAGGGATTACTGTTATGGAAGTCACTCAACACATTCCCCGGCCCATTAATCTCGTCGAGTGCACGACCATCCTCCTCACTCAGCGCCATGTCCAGTACCGCCAGATTGTCGCGGAGATGCTCCATAGTGCGCGGGCCGATGATTGGCGCGGTTACTCCCGGTTGATCCTTGCACCACAGCAGTGCGAGCTGGCTCGATGTGATGCCGCGTTCTGTCGCCAGCGCCGCCACACGTTCGGCTGCCGCCATCGCGCGTGGCGTCCTGCGCTGATCAAACAGGCTGCCCGCGCCCATGCGCGCCGCGCGCGAGCCTTCGGGAACCGCGCCGCTGGCGTAACGCCCTGCCAGGATGCCGCCCGCCAGCGGTGACCAGGGAAGCAATCCCATGCCATACCGCTGTGCAAGTGGGATCAGCTCATTTTCAATGCGCCGGTCGAGCAGGTTATATGGCGGCTGCTCGGAAATAAAGCGCGCCAGGTTATAGCGCTCACTGGTTGCCAGCGCTTCCATGACCATCCACGCCGGGAACGTCGAACAGCCGATGTAGCGCACTTTCCCCTGCCGCACCAGGTCATCCAGGGCGCGCAGCGTCTCGTCCTGGGGAATGTCGAGTGCGGGGCGGTGCATCTGGTACAGGTCGATATGATCGGTGCGCAACCGGCGCAGTGAGTCCTCGCACGCTTTCATGATGTGGTAGCGCGAGTTGCCGCGATCATTGGGGCCGGCCCCCATCTCGCCGTGCACCTTGGTGGCCAGCACGACCTGCTGGCGTTTACCATCGCGCGCCAGCGCCTCACCGACGATGCGCTCGCTTTCGCCGCCATTGTAGACATTCGCGGTATCAATGAAGTTGATCCCGGCATCCAGCGCGGCGTCAATGATCGCGATCGAGTCTGCTTCCGGTGTTGGCCCGCCAAAGTTCATGGCCCCCAGGCACAATGGCGAGACCCTGACACCCGTCCGACCAAGCGTGCGGTACTCCATGGTCGTACTCCTCTACTGTGTGAGCGGTACCAGTGACGGTTTGATGCGGAGCAGCACGCCGCCGAGCCAGAGGACGACGCCGCTCCAGGCGACGAACAAGGTGAGACTGGTTGCGATCCAGCGCCCACCAGGCCGGGCTGCGAGACGCGCCAGCGCCAGGCCGGCAGCCAGGCATACGAGTGGTGTGGCAAAGTAGATATAGCGTGTCAACAGATTCACGCCCACATAGACCACAAAGAACAGCAGGCACACTGCCAGCACCGACAGAATCAGCGTGCGCTGGAGCGGGTGCCGCTGCCGGATCGCTGCGAGCAGCGGCGCTCCTGTGGCCGCCAGCCCGAGGATGGGCGGCAAGAATCCAAGGCTCAGTGCCTGCCCGACCAGACCGATGCGTTCCGGCCATACAACCATGCCGCGCGTCAGGGATGCGCCCAGTTGCAGCGTTGCCGGGCTACGTTCGGCACCGGCCAGCGGCGCAGCGGCGGCCACGAAATAGATCGGCACCGTGAATGCCGCCGCCAGCGCCAGGCCAGCCGCCATCGCACGCCATCCTGCTCGCGGCAACGCGCGCCATCCGGCCAGCACGACCAGCACCAGGCATGCCGCCAGTACGATCAGGGCGCCAATGTGCATAGTGAAACAGAGAATCGCAGCCACGGTAAAGAGTACAAAGATCGGTATCCCGGGCGCGCGCGTCAGGCGCAGCAACAGCCAGAGCAGCAGCACCCAGCCTGCCTGGGCAAGCGCATTGGTGGCGAAGCCCCACCACATCATCGTCATCACGATCGGCAGGGCGACGTACAGTGCCATTGCCAGTAGCCCGGCGCGCGCCGGGAGGCCAAGTTCACGCGCAATCAACAGCAAGAGCAGTGTGATCAACGCATCAGCCAGAGCAACACCGATCTGCACGGTCAGCCGGCCATCGCCAAGCGCCAGCCAGACGGGTAGCAGCAGAATATAGCCGGCCGGTGGATTGAATGTTTTGCGGTTCTGTAATTCGGCAGGCGTTGAGTACAGATACAACTCACCCCCTGCCACGGTGGTCAGCCAGCGGGTATGTACCGGTATGTCGCGCGCGTCGAACAGTGGATGCGCCGCGCCGGCGAGGCGCACGAGGAGCGCCGCGATGAGCAACGCCCAGGCGATGCGCGCCTGCTGGCGCGTGATCCACAATGGTAATGGTTCACACCGCTGGCTCGTGCCGATGGATCGCAGTGCTTCCAGCCAGCGGACGGATCGCGGCATGACCAGCCAGGTCGTAGCCAGTAACCCGGCGATGATGATCAACCAGTGCGTCAGGGCCAGGCTGACCCACAGCGGCTGACTGAGATTTGCGCCCAGTACCGCCGTGGGCGCCGCCAGGCCAGCCGGAAGCGCGGCGGCGCGCGGCAACCTGAGGGCAGCGACCAGCGCCAGGGACAGCCCGACCAGCACCGCCTGGCCGGTAAATTGCCACACCGCCGGAACAGCCGGAGCGCCGGTGGCGCGCAGTTCGATCCAGTCAAGCGCAAAGCCAATCGTGCGCGGGTCGCCGGGTGGTGCATAGGCAGTGCTGTTGAAGGTTATCGTGATCGACGGTCGCGAAGAAGCGCCTGGCAGCAGGATGGCATACATGCGTGGAGGCCGTTGCAGGTCGAGCTCGGTCCACCATTGTTCGGTGGCATCCACCCGTACCCTGGGAAGTGGTATGCCGTCAGGACGCCAGCCGTGGGCGCGCAGGCGCAGCATCCGGTAGCGATCGCTGAGGTTGGGGAGAGTGAACACCGCCCGGGCCGTCGTCCAGCGATAATTCTCCGTCGAGCTTTGCTCAATCCCATGGACACCACGCACCATGGTATGATCGCCCCACTGGCCAACTTCAACGCGGATGACAGGCGCGGCGACCAGGCTGTACCACAATGCCGGCAGTGTCAGCAACCAGATCGCGGCAAACCAGTGCGCAGGAGCGGTACGTCGTGTGTGGTGGCATGTGTCGTGTGAATCACGCCGGTTGCCGGTATCTGCCATCGAAAGAACGGTTGCTTCTCCGTGTTTCGTACTCACCGCGTATCATCGCCTTCGTCCCTTGAGCCGGTCTCGTTCCGCTCGACCAGGCCCATCGACTCACCTGCCAGTTTGAGCGCCACGCGCGTCTGCAGGATGATATTCTCCAACAGTGACGGGTCGGGCGCTTCGACCGGCAACTGCATGACGAAGTGGTTCAGCAGTTCGGATTGGCGCCGGAGCAAGTCGTCCCATCCGGCATCCGGCTGGTCACGACGGAGCGCTTCCAGATGCAAGCGGGCGAACTCGCGCAGCTTTTCAGCGGTATCAGGTGTTAAATGCGCTGCGGCACCACCAATAACCTGCGCGTCGCCTGCCGGCAGCAGGTGACCGACGATCACATCGCCCACTTCGAGCCGCCGTGAGGCGGCGCTATCCGCGACTGCGTAGGGATGTTCGTCCAGCAGGTCCTCTACCTGAATATCCTGCCCTTTGCGAACAACCCTGACGACATATGCCCGAAGCGTGACACCGGCCCACCGGGGCAGGAGCTTCTGTTCCGTTTCGCTCAGGTCGAGCGCCGCTGGATCCGCAACCAGCCGTTCGACCAGGGTATGACCATCGTCAAGGCGGTAGTCGAACGCCAGCCAGGTGAGGAATCGATCAGCGCCACGATCTTCCAGTTCGTCGAGTTCGCCGAGCTGGGTGGGCGCGTACTTACCGTTCCAGTAGCGCTGCAGCGCATCGGGTACAACTTCGGGGATCGCGCGTGCTGCGTCAATCACCCTGGGCAGCAATGTGTCGACGGCGCGCCGCAGCAACAATTGCTCGGCGCGTGCCGCCTCTTCACGTGGCAGGTGGCAATGTTTGTACTTCTTTCCACTACCGCATGGGCAGGGATCGTTACGTCCAACGGCTGGCATTCTGCTTCTCCCGCGCGGCAAACGCAGAGGTTACGACGTCGTGCCCCTGGAGTATACCAGACATCGGCGGCCTCCGATGCTGCGCGAGAGTGCCTCCCCGCACAGCATCCGGGAAGCTGCCGCACCAGCAGCGGCTCCGGCGTCTCATGGCGCATACGCGGCGCAGCTATGCGTGCGCCGCAGGCCGGTAGCAGCCCGGCTTGCGCGCGGCGGAATGCGTCGCCCCCTATTGCCGCATGCTGCTCAAGATTGCCTCCGTATGCTCGCCATGGCGAGGCGCCGGTGCGAGATTGTTCCCACCGGCGGGCATCCATGGCAAGGGTGCATACTCTCGCGCCTCGTCGAGGGTCGATGCGATAGCGCATGGCACGTCGGCTGCGCGCAGCAAGGTTTCCCATGTGTGCGCCGGGCGCATTTCGAGCAAGGCCGCGATCTCCTGCGCCAGCAACGCCTGTTGCGCCTCGCCATAACGCGCGCGCCATTCCGCGCGCTCCACGGCCTGGCAGAATGCGTTCCAGAATTTTTCTTCAAGCGCGGCAAGCGCCAGGTAGCGCCCGTCGCCGCACCGGTACAGTTGGTAGCCGGCGCGCCCGCCACGCAGCATGTCACCAAAACGCAGCGGCATGCCCCGTTCGGCTCGTTCGGTCAGCAGCAGTGCGCCCATGCTTTCCTCCAGCGTGACCGCTATGTGACGGCCTGCGCCGCTTGCGCCGCGTGCCGCCAGCGCGGCGACAATACCGAGCGCAGCGAATACCCCGCCCGCCAGGTCGGCCAGCGGCAGCGCCGGAAGGGCTGGCGGGCCATCCGTGAGACAGAGCGCGCCGGCGATCGCCTGGTAGGTGACATCATGGCCCGGTGCGTTCGCCAGTGGCCCGTCGAGCGCGTAACCTGCCAGCGAACAGGTGATCAGCCGGGGAGCGGCGCAGCGCAGTGAGTCAAGGCCGACTCCCAGGCGATCCAGCACGCCGGGGCGAAAGCTTTCAACCAGGACATCAGCATGGCGCGCAAGTGTACGCAGGGTTGTCCGTCCCTCCTCGTCGCCCAGGTCAATGACCATACTTTGCTTACCGCGGTTCAGCGCCGTAAAGACTGGATTCATACCATCAGGGCCATGCGGCGGCAGGAGACGCAAATAGTCGCCGGCGCCCGGTGGTTCAACCTTGATCACCTGTGCGCCCATTTGCGCCAGCAACAGTGTTGTGTATGGTCCTGGGATGAGGCGTGACAGATCAAGAACTGTCACACCTGCCAATGGCGCATCATTCATCGGGAACCTCCAGGGTCACGCAATTCTGTCATTGTTTGCAATGTGGGTACACGGCTCCGCCAGTTGCGCGACATGAGGGCCTGAGGGATGCCCCCGGACGCACGGATCGGTGGCGGAATAGTGTCCAGAAGCGCCAGCGATGTCACCCCATCGGTGGACGAACCGCATCATACAGGCGAGACGCCCGCACTCCCAGGGATGCCCGGTACGCAGTCGGAGCGTGGGCATGGCGTCACGGCACACAGCTCGCGCTTCGCCCCAGACATCTACTCGCGTAGTAGCGCGCGGAGAAACGCTGGCGCCGTCGCCACCAGGAACGCCGCGCAGAGGAACAGGCCGGTAACGCCCGTCATCTGCAGCACCACGCCGAGAATCCAGCTTCCCAGGCCAAGACCGAGATCGAACCCGACATAGAACGCCGCGCTTGAACGGCCCGGCGCGCCTGGCAACACGTATGCATGGTGCGCGAGCAGCGTCGGGTGAAACAGGCCACTCCCGGCGGCAATCAGCAATGCCGCCGCTGCGAGCCACGCAAGCGATTGAGCGAAGGCGGCAAGCGCCAGGCCACCACCAAGCAACGTGGCAGCCATGGCCAGCGCCCGCCCGGCACCCGCCCGATCGAGCCAGTGCGCACTCACCAGCCGGGTTATGATGATACCAATACCATAGGTCGTGTAGAGGGTGCCAGACGGCAGACCGCCGCGACGATCGGCCAGGATGGGCGAAAACTGGAGGAATGCGCCGAACCCGAGTGCAAACAGGCCTGTGACAAACATCGGCAGCCACAGCACGCGGGGAAAGCGCCACAGATCGTGCCATACGATCTGGCGTGATGCCACAGTATGCGCATAGCGCACCCTGCTCGCCATCACCCCTGCGGTCAGCGCCAGCCCGGCAACGATCCAGAACGACATCTCCAGTGGCATGATCGCCAGGAGTGCGCTGATCGCTGCCGGCGCCAGCGTCATTGCCACATTCGCCGCTGCGCCGAAGATTGACAGGCGCCGGCTACGCTCCGCCGGGTGCGTCAATGCGACCACGAGCGCCGTGCCGGATGTTGTGAACGCAGCGTACCCTGTCGCCTGGAGCAGGCGCAACCCGAACAGAAGGAACACATTGGCGGTATATCCGACGCCAAGCGCGCCAACGAAAAGCGCAGCCGCACCGGCCAGCATAACCCGGCGCGCCCCCCAGCGATCGGCTGCCACGCCGGCCAGGGGCCGGCCCAGCAGTGCCGCGACGCCGAATGCGCCAAGCACCAGGCCGATCTGCCAGTCGGCGAGACCCACCGCCTGCAAATAACGCGGTAATGGCGTCAGCAACGAGTAGAACCCGGCGAAGAACACCACCGTCGCCCCCCACGCCAGCCAGTAGGGACGGAGCGACGTGTGTCCTGCAGCGCCGGGTGGCTCATCTTGTGGTATCGGGCGTTGTTCCACTGGCCGGTAGTGTCTCGGCGGCCGGGCGTTCGTCGCGCTCACGTTCGCGCTCACACAGGGCGCAAGCGATGACATCAAGCATGTGGTTAACATAGACGAAGTGCAACCGGCGTTTCACGTGTGTGGGCACTTCCTCGAGGTCAACCGCATTGCGTTGCGGCAGGATGACCGTGTCAATGCCGGCGCGATGCGCGCCCAGCACCTTTTCCTTAACGCCGCCGACCGGCAATACCCGGCCACGCAACGTAATCTCGCCAGTCATCGCCACATCTCGGCGCACAGGGCGCCCGGTAAAAGCGGAGATCAGCGCGGTCGCCATGGTAATGCCCGCTGACGGCCCATCCTTGGGCACAGCGCCGGCCGGTACATGGATATGGATATCGGTTGTGTCGAAGCGCTTCGGCTTGATGCCGAGCACCTCAGCATTGGCGCGGGCGAACGAGAGCGCCGCCTGTGCCGATTCGCGCATCACCTCACCGAGTTGCCCGGTCAGCGACAGTGTGCCGCGCCCTTTCATCAAGGACACTTCGACCGCCATCACATCGCCACCGTTTGCCGTCCAGCTCATCCCGGTCGCGACGCCGACCTCGTCGCGTTGTTCGGCCAGGCCATAGAGGTAGCGTGGTGGCCCGAGGTAACGCGCGAGCGCCGCAGGTTGTACAACATGCGCATAGGTGCGCCCCTCAGCCACGCGCCGTGCCACTTTGCGGCAGATTGCGCCAATCTCGCGTTCCAGGTTCCGTACACCGGCCTCATACGTATAACCGCGGATGAGCTGGCGCAACGCGCTGTCGCTGAAACGCAGGGCACTGCCGAGTGCCCGCGCCGGAGCGCCGCTCGCGCCGTTTGCCGCGATATCCGGGTGTTCCTGATACTCCGAGCTTGCCAGACCATTGGCTTCGAGTTGCCGCGGCACCAGGAACCGCCGTGCAATCTCCAGCTTCTCTTCCTCAGTGTATCCCGGCAGATGGATAACCTCCATTCGGTCGCGAAGCGCTGGCGGGATCGGATCGAGCAGGTTTGCTGTTGTAATGAAGAGCACCCGCGACAGGTCGTACGGGATATCAAGATAATGGTCAGTAAACCCGACGTTTTGCTCCGGGTCGAGCACTTCGAGCAACGCTGACGCCGGATCACCGCGGAAGTCGCTGCCCAGCTTATCAATCTCGTCGAGCATGAAAACCGGATTAACTGTGCCGGCGTCCTTCATCGCTTTGATGACGCGACCGGGGAGCGCGCCGATATAGGTGCGGCGGTGGCCGCGAATCTCGGCCTCATCGTGAACGCCGCCAAGCGAGATGCGTACAAAGCGGCGACCGAGCGCCTCCGCAATCGAGCGACCGAGCGATGTCTTTCCCACGCCAGGTGGCCCGACAAAGCAGACGATCGGTGCCTTCAGGCGCGGCCCGGCCAGCATACGCGCCGCCATGAACTCCAGTATGCGTTCCTTGACGCGCGGCAGCCCATAATGGTTGCGATCAAGCGTCTGCGCAGCGCGCACCAGGTCAGTGTCATCGTCGGTCTGCCGGCTCCAGGGCAGGTGGATGAGCCAGTCGAGATATGTGCGCAGGACGCTATACTCCGGTGAGGCGGGCGGCATCATTTCCATCCGCTCCAGTTCCTCGAGCGCCTTGGCCTGCGCGCGCTCCGGCATGGCCGCCGCCAGGATGCGTTCGCGCAATTCATCCATCTCGCGCTGCATTGGATCGGTCTGGCCGAGTTCGCGCTGGATGGCCTTCATCTGCTCGCGCAGAAAAAACTCACGTTGCGACCGGTCGACTTCCTTCTGCACCTGGGTGTGGATGCGACTTTCCAGTTCCAGGACATCGAGTTCCTGTGAGAGCATGATCGACAGGCGACGAAGGCGCTCCTCAACGTCGAGCGTCTCGAGGATCTCCTGGCGGCGCGGTACATCAAGCGGCAGCGTCGAGGCGATCAGGTCGGCCAGCCAACCTGGCTCGCTGACATTCATCGCCATAATGTACGAATCGTCGGGCAGCGTGCGCGAGAGTTTGACGACTTTCTCAAACAATGAGAGCACTGCGCGCATCATCGCTTCAACCGCGATTGTTTTCTCAGTGTCCTCATAGATTGCGGCGCTGTGCGCCAGCAATACGGGGCGCTGCCGCAAGTATTCAATGACACGCATCCGGCGCTGGCCCTGGACCACGATCGATATTGAGCCATCGGGCATTTTCAGTATGCGCTGAATCACTGCCTCGACCCCGACATCGTACAGATCGGATGGCCCTACTTCCTCAACATCCGGCTCGCGTTGTGCCACCGCCAGAATCGTACGGTCGCCGCTCATCGCTTCTTCGATTGCCGCAACCGAGCGTTCACGGCCGACGAACAAGGGGGTCAGCATGTGCGGGAACAGGACGGTGTTGATCAATGGAACGACCGGCAGAACCCGCTCATGCCCCTGGCCGTCGACCAGTGCTGCCTCCGGGTTGCTCGGGAAATCGAACAGGATTGGCGACTCTTCCGGCATGGCGCCCCCAGTTACCGTTGATGGAACAATCTAGACACAATACCTTTCAAATAAGCTCTTCGCCCCCACCCCAGCCCGCCCCTGCTGGGGGCGGGAGACCGGCTTCTCTCTCAGCGGGGGGAGTTGGGGGTGTATCGCGCCTTATTTGCAAGGTACTGGATCTAGACGCGATTATAGCATGTAGCCGGCCAATCCGGTGGTGGGCCAGACGACACGCGCCACCGCGCACGATATCGCGCCCACTCGCTGCGCGCTTCGCTCAGGGCTGGTACACTGCGCCGTGGCAACAGGAAACCTCGCGGGTCGCCGGGAGCCGCGAGGTCCGGTCCGTCGTGTGCGCCGGTGGGCCAGGAGTGGAGAACAGGAGGGGCCTAAATCAACAACCCCAGCGCCAGGAGAAAGACCAGTATCGTGATCTGTGTGCAGCGTAGACCGTCGAGTTGTACCGCGCGCCAGAATTCCTCACGCCCAAGCCACCACCAGACGCGTGACAGGTTCTGCTTCAGATGCGGGCCGCGTAGCGCCGCCGGAGCTTCGATACGCGCCAGACGCAACAACCGGCGTGTGTGAATGCCGATCATGGCGCCCCATAGGCTGACGACGACAATCTGCACAATCAGCTCAACCATCGCGCTCCTCCAGATACATAGTAGATTTGCTGACTGAACGGAATGACCAGCGTCATTGCGTGTGGCGAGTTCTACGCTGCGCACTGCATTGGTTGCATGAAATCGCGCGTCCAACTGCGGGATGCCGGGCACCTCATAAGGCGGCATGTGGCGGCGGGTGGCTGGTGTTATTTGTGAAACCTGGATCGCCTTTCCCCGGCGGATTGTATTATACAGACTCGTTCGCCACATGTGAAGCCCTCATGTGACATGACTTAGAGCCTATCCGAATAACGGATGGTTGGATGGCATTGTGAGCGCTAGCGAAGCAATCTACCGGCGCGATAAGAGATTGCTTCAGCCACGCTGCGCTCGCTGCAAGCTGTCGCTGACGCTCCTCGCAATGACAAGAGGCAGATGGTTTTTCGGATAGGCACTTAGAGCCTATCCGACCACCAGATGGTCACTGTTATTGCGAGCGCGAGCGAAGCAATCTCCTCTCACACCGCTCGATTGTTTCAGCCACGCGTCGCTCGCTGCAGGCTGGCGCTGGCACTCCGTGCAATGACAGCATGCCCATGGGTGTTCGGATAGGCACTGAGCACCGCACGGTCCCCCTTCCAACCTCGCCCCCGCTGCGGAAGGAACCGGACCCCCTCACCCAGCGGGTTGCGATGGAGGTGACGGGCTTCTTTGAAACGTATCGCCGCCAAAACGCTCATCCGGCAACTACGCATGCGCCTTGCCCGGATCGCCCTGATGCGCGTTGTGTGTCGCCAGCGCGCATCACGCAACCAGTATACCGGCGATGCATTGCGGGAAGTGTTTCAATTTGGAGGCGATCAGTTCGCAGTTTGATTGTGGTCGGCTGGCATAAGGCGGTATACTATCGGTTCAAGACCTGTGCGTCGCACAATGAGGCGATATGGCTGATCTGCTCTCCCGATGGCTCCACTGGCATCCTTGCCGCTCACTGCGATTCATCGCGGCGCTGGCGGTATTGACGCTGACATCCTGTACCCTGCCGCTGGCGACCCCGGCGCCGCCGGCGCCGACTCAGCCGCCTGTCACCATCCCGGCTACACCCACTGTCGCGCCTTCCGCCGTGTCGGCTGTGACCCCGACAGCGGTTGCAGCGCCAGTTGCGGAAACCTTTTCTCGTGACGACGTGGCCCGGATTGCGGCAGCAACACCCGCCGCACGCGACCAGCGCGCGCTTGTGGCTGCCTTCAACGGCGGTGATGTTCCGGCAGTCGCTCGAACAACGCCGCTCGAAGCGCAGGTTGGCACTGTTGAGACCTTCTGGGTAGCCGACGTTTCTAGCAATACGAACTATACGCTGACTGCCCGGTTGCGCTATGCCGGGCCGATCGTGCTGATGTATGTTGATACGGCCCTCGATATTTCGCAGGACGCACTTGAGCAATCGGCGCGTGTGTTCGAAGAACGGATTTACCCGCGGAACCGCCTGCTCTTTGGTTTCGAAAACATCCCCGGGATCGACGGCGATTCGCGATTGACCGTACTGAATACCCGCATTCGCGGTGCCGGTGGCTACTTCTCTTCGGCCGACGGCGTTACTCGCGCCGTCAATCGTTTCAGCAACGAACGCGAGATGTTCGTCATTGACGCGGTCGCCTTTCCTCCCGGCAGCGATGCCTACCACGCGACCCTGGCGCACGAGTTCCAGCACATGATCCACTGGCATCGCCAGATCCGCAGCCCCACCTGGTTCAACGAAGGGCTGGCTACCCTCGCCGAAGACCTGAATGGTTTTGGCGACAATGGCGCTGCCTTGGCCTACCTGCGCGATCCGGATGTGCAACTGACGACCTGGGCGTCCGGTCGCGCGGCGCTGCGTCATTACGGTGCTTCACAGCTCTTCATGCGCTATTTCTACGAGCAGTATGGCGACACAGGCATGCCGGCGGACTGGATCGCGGCTGATGCCGGCAACGACCCGCAGTGGCTGGCGCGGGTCGCCGCCCGTCAGCGCCCCGGTATCGCCGGATTCGAAGGGCTGTTTGCCGACTGGGCAGTTGCCAATGCGCTCAATGATCCATCCGTTGGTGACGGGCGTTATGCATATCGTGGCCTGCCGCGACGCACTGAGATGACGTCGCTTGACAGAGGCACAACTTCGGCAGAGGTTCGCCAGTACGGCGCCGATTATCTTGGCCCGCTCGACGGCCCGCTGACACTGCGATTTGACGGTGCCGATACCGTGCCGCTCGTTGGCGTTCTTCCCGCCCGGGGGCGGTTCGCCTGGTGGAGCAATCGTGGCGACGAGAGCGTCGCAACATTGACGCGTAGCGTCGATCTGCGCGGTGTGGCGCGCGCCACGCTCACGTTCCGCGTCTGGCATGAACTCGAGCGCCACTACGACTACGCCTTTGTCGCCGTTTCGACCGATGGTGGCGGCGCGTGGCGCACACTTCCCGGCCTCACCACCAGCGACGACGATCCGCAAGGGCACAACCTGGGTAACGGTCTGACCGGTGTGAGTGGTGTGCCCGAGGCTGATATTGCCGATGCACGTGGCCGCTGGATCACAGAACGTATGGATCTGACACCATTTGCCGGGCAGCAGGTGTTGCTGCGCTTCTGGATGGTCTCCGATGCTGCACTGAATGGCCCCGGTCTGCTGCTTGACGACATCCGCATCCCGGAGACCGGGTTCGCCGATGATGCCGAAGCTGGTGATGCCGGCTGGCAATCGCAGGGGTTCGTGCGTACAACCGGTATTGTGCCGCAACGCTGGATTTTGCGCCTGATACGCTTCACCGATAGCGATACGGATGTTACCGCACCTGACATTGATGCACAGGGGCGCGCCGAGGTGCGCCTCGCTGAGGGAGAACGCGCCATGCTGCTGGTCAGCGCCGTAACGCCGTTTACCACTGAACCGGCACAGTATCGGATCGAACTGGCGCAAGCAGAGGTCCTGCCGCCGTGAGCGGCCGGATGCTTCCACAGCGGCGCGACCCGTCGCCGGCCAGTTTCTGCTGCGTCACAATCGCCTGTGATCGCGCATGACGCGCGATTCAGCATAGTTGAAGAGGTTGCCATGCCAGAGGAACAATTGCGGGTGCTGATCTTTGGTGCCCACCCGGACGACGCCGACTTCACCGCTGGTGGGACCGCCGCGCTGTACGCGCGCCTGGGGCACGACGTGTTGTGTGTATCAGTAACGAATGGCGATGCCGGCCACCAGACCGAAGCGGGAGCGTACCTGGCGCGCCGCCGCCGCGCCGAGGCCGAGTCGGCTGGTCAGGTCATTGGCGTGCGCTACATCACGCTCGATAACCACGATGGCGAGTTGCTCCCGACGCTCGAGAACCGCCGCCAGCTGATTCGCCTGATCCGCCAGTTCCGTCCCGACCTGATCATGTCACCCAGGCCCAATGACTACCACCCCGATCACCGCTATACGTCGCAGTTGATCCAGGATGCCGCGTACATGGTGACGGTGCCGAATGTCTGTGCCGACACGCCGCACCTGGACGTGAACCCGGTGATCGTCTATGTTGCTGACACGTTCCAGAAACCGTACCCCTTCACACCCGATGTCGTTGTCGCCATTGATGATGTGATCGAACTCAAGTTCGATATGCTGCACGCACACACGTCGCAAATGTATGAGTGGCTCCCATACAACCAGGGTAACCTGCACGAGGTGCCGGAAGGCGATACGGAACGGCGTGACTGGCTGCGTCGCCGGCTCGATGGCCGCATGCGCCTGGATGCCGAGCGCTTCCGCGACAAACTGATCGAGCTGTACGGCGCCGATCCTGGGCGCAAGGTCGTGTATGCCGAGGCGTTCGAAGGGTGCGAGTATGGCGGGCGGCTGACGCCGGAGAATATGTACCGCCTGTTCCCGTTCTTCCCGAATCCTTAGAGCCTATCCGAACACCAGATGGTCACTGTCATTGCAAGCGCGAGCGAAGCAATCTCCTCTCGCGCCGCTCGATTGCTTCAGCCACGCTTCGCTCGCTGCAGGCTGTCGCTGGCGCTCCTCTCAAATACGCCCGTCACCCCCACCCCGGCCCTCCCCCGCCGGGAGAGGGAGTCCGACTCCTCCCCCCAACGGGGGGAGGTCGGGTGGGGGGCTGTACGGTGCAGAACGCCTTATTTGAAAGGTATTGACTCTAGAGAGCAAGACATGTCCTGTCAAGGGATGGGGCTGACCGCCGGTTGTTGCCGGGCT
>Ga0272446_1000697_pt1 | contig 51415 bp, 38 predicted proteins | sample YNPCB0061_FD_194587 | JGI IMG/M metagenome (GOLD analysis project Ga0272446, IMG submission 194587) | Hot spring microbial mat communities from Yellowstone National Park, WY, United States - YNP-CB-006-1 | ecosystem: Environmental > Aquatic > Thermal springs > Hot (42-90C) > Sediment | place... | reverse complement strand
CGGGTCGGTGAGGGCGTAGTTGGCCTGAATGAAACTGCGCGTGCGGCGCACCATGTACAACCGCATCAGGTCGCGCCAGTCGTCGGCGTGCGCGCTCTTCTCGAACGCGGCGATGGACCAGGGGTCGGCCTGAAACTGCGCCTGGAACGCGACTTCGCCCATCTCGCGCAGCAGGCGCTCCGGGCGGATCGGCAGCCGGTCTTCGTCGGCGATGAACAAGCGCAACTGGGCGGACAGGTCAAGATAGGACTTGTTATAGGGCGTGGCCGACAGCAGGATGCACTTGCTGTCGTTGCGGGCGATGTACTCCTGAATGGCGCGGAAGCGCCGGCCTTCGCGGTTGCGCAGGTTGTGGCTCTCGTCCACGATCACCAGCCGGTAACGGCGCAGGTCGGGCAGCTCGTTGATGACGCGGCTGAGCGGCAGCACGCGGCCGCGCAGCCGGTATCGCTCGCGGTAATCCTCCCACATTCTGACCAGGTTTTTGGGGCAGATGATGAGCGTCTCCAGGTCCTGGTCTTCTTCAAAGATGCGGGCGACGGCGGTGGCCATGAGGGTCTTGCCCAGGCCGACCACATCGCCGATGAGCACCCCGCCGCGTTTGTTCAGGTGATGCGCGGCGATCTTGACGGCCGCGCGCTGGAAGTCGAACAGCCGGGCGCCAAAGTCGCGCGGGATTTGAAACTCGGCCAGGCCGGCGCGCGCCTCCTGCGAGAGGTGATAGGCCATCTTGAGGTAGATGTGATACGGCGGGATCGGGTCCTCGCGCGCCCAGCTCTCGTCGATAATCTGCGCCAGCTCCTGCGAGATGTCCAGGCACCAGCGGTCATTCCAGCGATCTTCAAACCAGGCCGCCAGCTTGCGCGCAGCGTCGTGATCGACGACATCGACGTTCAGCTCGCCCTGATGCGACAGGCCGGAGAAGGTCAGGTTGCTGCTGCCGAGGTAGCCGGTGATTGGGTTGTTGTAATCGGAGCGGAACAGCAAATACAGCTTGGCGTGCAACGGATGGCGCAGGAACAGCTTGACCGCCAGCTTGCCGGCCCTGATCTGGTTTGCAAGCCGGCGCAGGCCGGCTTCGTCGGCATTGGTCGGCGCGCCGTGGGTGAGCTGGTCGCGCAACTCCTCGGCGAGCTTCTTTTTCAGGCGCAGCGCGGTGGGGTTGTCGATGCCGCTGTCATCCCCAGAGGTCAGGCTATAGGCGGCGCGCAACTCATCAGCCGGCAGGCGCTGCATGCCGATGAGCAGCCGGCAGCGTTGGCCATCGGCGCCGCTCCAGCGGTCGATGTGCTCGTCGATTTGTCTCCACCCGCGCAAGTTGAAATAGCCGACGCAGAAATCAGCCCGCTCAGAGACGGCCAGCGTCTGGGTCAGCGCAGGGAGCAGGTCTTGCTCGATGTTGTCAAAGATGCGTGGCATGGCAGTCCTTCCCGATCCGGTTCAATGTTGGCATGGCTGCCCTTTCGGGGCCGGCGCACGTTTTGATTGTACCCGCAGGCTCAGGTGTCGGACTCCTCATCGCCGCGATTTGATATACTACGCGCTGGCAGCGTTCTGATTCATCCGGGCCGTTAGCTCAGCTTGGTAGAGCAGAGGACTTTTAATCCTTGTGTCGCAGGTTCGAATCCTGCACGGCTCACTTCCCCCGTTCACGCGTGTGTAGAGACGCGCGGCAGCGCGTCTCCGCCCTCGCCGCCGGCTGGAAGCATGAGCAAAGCGACAGCCAGCCAGCAGCAGTTACAATGTCATCGACGCGATGGGCGCCCTCCTTGAAACTAAATTCCACATGCCGGCCAGCCAGCCCGGCAGCGTGCCGCGCCCGCGCCTGATCGACCGGCTGCACGCCAGCCTGGACGATGACGCCTGCCGGCTCACGCTCATCTCTGCCCCCGCCGGCTACGGCAAAAGCACTCTCGCCGCCGAGTGGCTGCGCGCGCTGCCCGAAGAACGCGCCCGCGTCGCCTGGCTGTCTCTCGATGTCGCCGATAACGCGCCGGCCCGTTTCGCCGGCTACTGGCTGGCTGCCCTGCAGCGCGCCGAGGCGTCGCTGGGCCGGCGCGCGCGCGCCCTGCTCGACTTGCCCCACCCCTCGCTGATCGCCGCGCTCGACGAACTCATCAACGATCTGAGCGCGCTCGGCCCGCGCGCGCGCATCGTCCTGGCCCTCGACGATTATCACACCGTGACCCATCCCGACATTCACGAGGCCATGGCCTATTGTCTCGATCACCAGCCGCCGCAGTTGCGCCTGGTCATCCTGACCCGCGCCGATCCGCCGCTGCCGCTGGCCCGGCTGCGCGCGCGCAACCAGTTGGCCGAACTACGCGCCCGCGACTTGCGCTTCACGCCGGACGAAGCCGCCCACTTCTTCAACCAGTCGCTGCATCTCAATCTGACGCCGCAGGCTGTCAATGCCCTGGAGGCGCGGGCCGAGGGCTGGGCCGCCGGCCTGCGCCTGGCCGGCCTGGCCATGCAACACCTGTCCGACCCCGCCGCCTTCATCCAGACTTTTCGCGGCAGCCATCGCTATGTGCTGGACTATCTGGCCGAGGAAGTCGTGCGCCAACAGAGCGAGGATATGCGGCGCTTCCTCACCGCCACCGCTGCGCTCGACCGGTTCAACGCTTCGCTGTGCGACGCGCTGACCGGCCGGCGCGACAGCCGCGAGATGCTCAACCAGTTGGAGCAAGCCAACCTGTTCCTCATCCCGCTGGACGACGAGCGCAACTGGTATCGCTATCACCACCTCTTCGCCGACTATCTGCGCGCCGGCATGTCCCCAGCAGAACAGCGCGGATTTCTGGCCGGCGCGGCGCGCTGGCACGAAGCCAACGGCCTCGACTTCGAGGCGGTGCGTTACGCCCTGGCCGCCGGGGAGATCGACGCCGACTTCGATCTGGCCGCCGACATCATGGAGCGCGCCATCCAGAAGACTTCCGCCTGGTCGGGCGGAGACATAGCCACGCTGGCCGGCTGGCTCGACGCACTGCCGCGAACAGTCGCCCGCCGGCGGCCCCTGTTGTGCGCGCATGCGTCACGGGCGTTGTTTTTGGCCGGGCGCATCGAGCAATCCGAACGTTTGCTCGATCTCGCCGAACAAGCCATGCAGTCAGACGCAGCGCCGGCAAGCGCGCTGCCAAGCGCGCTGTCCGGGCTGATCGCGCTATATCGCGGAGCGATTGCCGCGTTGCGCGGCGACGCGGCGCCGGCCATCGATCTGACAACCCGGGCCTTGCGCTGTCTGAGACCGGACGACATTCATGCGCGCGCCCGCGCCGCCGATGTGCTGGGGCTGGCCCATGAGATGGCCGGCGATCTGGAACAGGCCAGCCGGCATTACCTGCAGGCAAGCGATCTGGCGCACGATGCCGGCGTCTTGTATCTGGCGATCAACGCGCGCTGCGAGGCGGCCCTTGCTCAGGTGAACCTGGGCCGGCTGCATCAGGCCGAAACGTTGTGCCAGCAGGCGCTGCAACTGGCAGAGACCAGCAATCGATCCGATGCGCGCATCCCGCCGGCCGGCTGGGCGTGGGCCGTGCTGGCCGAGATCGCGCTCGAGCGCAACGACTTGCCCAACGCCCGGCGCTATCTGACCGACGCCCTGGCGCTCTCACAGCAAGGCGGATTGACGGATGATCTGCGCTGGGAACTGGCCTGTCTGGCGCGCCTGAATCAGGCGCTGGGTGACTGGCCCGGCGCGCTGGCAGCCATACGCCAGGCCGATGCCATGACCCAGGCCTATCGCGTGCCGCGCCTGTCGGCGCTGTCTGCGGCGCAGATGGCGCGCCTGCTTCTGGCGCAGGGACAAAGTGAGTCGGCCCGAGTGTGGGCCGAGTCGTATCAGGCCGCGCGCGCGTCGCAGTCGCCGGCCTGCTTGCGCGAGTTCGAGGAGATCACGCTGGCCCGCGTGTGGCTGGCGCAGGGCGATGTGGCCAGGGCGCAGGCTGTGCTGACGCCGGTGTTGCAGGCTGCCCGCGCCGGCGGCCGGGCGCGCATCATGATCGAGGCGTTGATCCTCCTGGCGCAAACCGAGCCGGCGCGCCGCAATGTGGCGGCGGATTTCCTGGGGCAGGCGCTGGCGCTGGCCGCCCCGGAGGGATTCCGGCGCATGTTTGTGGATGAAGGGCCGGGGCTGGCGGAGTTGTTGAGACAAGCGCGCCACGTCACGCCGGCCTTCGTGGATGAACTGCTCAGCCTGGCGCCAGCGTCCGCAGCCACATCCGTGTCCGACGCAGCGGCCCCATCCCTGCTCAGCGCGCAGGAATTGAACGTGCTGGCGCTGCTGGCAGCCGGCAAGTCAAACGCCGAGATTGCCGCCGCGCTATTCATCAGCCCCGGCACGGCCAAGTGGCACGTGCACAACATCCTGCAAAAGCTGGAGGCCGGCAACCGCGCCCAGGCCATCGCCCGCGCGCGAGAGATGGGGCTGGCATAGCGCGCTCTGTCCGAACAAACACACGCGAATGCCGGCAGCCTGCCCGGCACGCGCGTCTTCCTCGTGCGCGGCGATGAGCATGGTGTCCGCCGGCTTCAAACGGTGCAGACGCAGCGCCGCCTGCACAATGGCCGGCTCTGGCGGCGCGGGATATCCCTGCGCCGGACTAAGCAAACCGGAAAAGCAATCAGCCAGTTCATGCGTCGCCAGCAGGCGCTGCGCCGGCTGAAGACCGCGCGGGGTGATGGCGATGTTGCGTCCGCCCCGCGCCACAATCCAGCGGCACACTTCCGGCGCGCCGTCGAACGGCGGCTGATTGTCTGCCGGCAATGCGTCGTAAATCACATCGAAGCGCGCGCGCAGCGCATCGGTCGCCAGCCCAAACCGTTGGGCCAGCATTGCCAGACAGCCCTCGATTGGGTGGCGCGCCAGTTCGTCGATGACATTCAACGGCGCGGTCAGCCCCAGGTCGTTGAGCGCCCGGCTTAATGCGTAAGTCATCGCGGGGCGTGTGTTGAACAACGCGCCGTGCGTGTTCCAGATCAGGTTGCGAATCGGTCCGCCGCCGCCCATCGCTGCCACCCACATTACCTGGCCGGCTCGAGCGCCTGAGCCAGCAAGCCCTCATCAAAACTCGGTGTATTCAAAGCGGCTCAGCGCGATGGCGATGAATACCGCGCACCACACGACGCTGGCGGCCAGTGGCAGCCATACCATGTCTGGCGGGACGGGCTGACCGGCTGCCACCAGCGCGGCCACTTTGGCCATGCCAATGGGCGTGATGTAGAGCAGCGGTTGAAGCAGGCTGGTGAGCAGATTGCCGCCCAGCGCCAGACCCAGCGCAATGCCCAGAATGGGCGCGCGCGAACTGAACAAGACGCCGAGCATCAAGGTCAATGAGAGATAAAACAGCGTGTGAATCGCCACGATCCCCAGGCCGGCCAGAAAGGCCGGCGCCGCAAGCAGCGCGCCGCTGCGCGCCGACAACAGCGCGTAAGCGGCAACAGCCGGCAACCCGATCATCAGCGCCAGCACCGCCGGCAGCGCGCCAACCCATTTGGCCAGGATATACGAACGCCGGGCAACAGGCTTTGACAGCAGCCACTCCGCCACGCCAGACTGCTTTTCATCCACGATCGCGTCCTGGCGCAACACAACCACGCCAATTGCCACCGCAAGCGCGCCCAGTTCAAAGAACACGGCCAGTCCCATCTGCGCGCCAAACGCCGCCGGGCCGCCGGCAGCGATGACGTTCGGATCACCGGTGGCCTCGGCCAGAGCCGGCAACACGAATGCCATCAAAGCGACCAGGCCGCCCAGCCCGGCCGTCCACAGCGCGGCGTTGACCTGCCAGCGGCGGGCGCCCCACCAGGCAGAAGTTTCCTTGCGCAGCAGATTGGCGAATCCGCGCAGGCTTTCTCGTTCCCGCGCGCGAACCAAAGTGGCATCAGCGGGCATGGCGATCTCCTTGAATCAGGTTGACGAATACTTCTTCGAGTTCGTAGCGCCGGCGATCGAAGGCGATAACCGTAGCGCAGGGGTCCTGCAAAATGTGGCGCAACAAGTCGCGTTCGGCGGCTGTTTCATCGCTCACGCCGATGTGCCAGGTGACAACGCCGGGCGCTGTGTTCCCGTTGCCCGGCGCCGGCACAGCGCGAGTGATATGCGTCACCCAGGGCAGGGTTGCTATATGGGCTTCAAAATTCTGCGGCTGCTCTTTCAGCGTTGCGGTATAGACCACCCCATCTTGCCCATTGAGCAATTGGTCGATTGGCCCGCTGGCAACCACCTGCCCGTGATCCAGAATGGCGACGTTGTCGCTCACGCGCTGCACATCGTCGAGGATATGCGTGGAGTAAAAGAGGATGGCGCGCGCGCAGCCGGGTCATGATGTCGAGCACAGCCTGCCGGCCCAACGGGTCCAGCGCGGAGGCCGGCTCGTCGAGGATGAGCAGATCGGGATCGTTGATCTGCGCCAGCGCAATGCCCAAACGCTGCTTTTCACCGCCGGAGAACCCCTTGATCGGGCGATCAGCCTTGTCGATCAGGCCGACCAGTTCCAGCATTTCGTCGCAGCGCCGGCGAATGCCATCTGCGGGCGCGCTGAAGAAGAAGCGCGCGGCAAAGCGCAGATTCTCGCGCGCGGTCATGTGCTCGACAAAGCGCAGCTGCTGAGGCAGATAGCCGATGCGCTCGCGGATGGCCACGCTGTCGGTGGCGATGTCGCGGCCAAAGACGGTGGCGCTGCCGCCAGAGGGCCGGGCCAGGCCCAGCAGCAGTTTGATGAAGGTGGTTTTGCCGGCGCCATTCGGGCCGAGAAAGCCAAAGATGGAATGGCGTGACACGCGCAAGTCCACGCCGCGCAGCGCCTGCACGCTGCCAAAAGACTTGCTCAGGCCGCGCGTCTCGATGGCATAGTCATTGGGTTGGGTCATGGCGCACTCCTGGTCGGGAATCCGCCATGAGGGTAGCGCGCGTGCCGAGCTGGCGCATCGGCGCAAGGAATGGTCTGCGCCTGGTCAGGTGGCTAGCGCGCAGTCTGGAAGACGGCGCGCCCGTCGGCGTCGATCTCCAGGATGGCGCATAGCAGCAATTGCGCGCTGCGCGTCAAATTATCGATGTTGACGCGCTCCGGCGCGTCGCCGGGCAGATGGTACTGTGAGTCGCCATACGGCCAGGAGCCGATGTGCATGACGGTGGCGCGGAAGCCGGCGTTGATGAACATGCCGTCGTCATCGTTGATGTGTTCTTTGAAGCGCACGCCGGTCTCCAGACCGAGGGGGTAGCGGGCGGCGCAGCCGGCGACAAACTCGGCCAGCGGGCGGCCCTCCTCGGTGCTGTAGCCGACAAAGTGGGTCAGCCGGCCAGCGGCCATGTCTTCATCGGATTTGCCGTCCAGCGAATCCACGTTCATCACGGCAATGAGGTTGTCTCCGCGCGCGGCGGCGGCCTCGGCGGCGAAGCGACTGGTCCACGGTGTGTGCTCTTCGTTGCAGAACAGGAAGCGGATCGTGCGTTTGGGCGACAGCGTGGCGAGGACGCGCGCCAGCTCCAGATTGACTACAGCCCCGGCGCAGTTGTCGTGCGCGCCGGGCGAGTCGATCCAGCTCATCGAGTCTTTGTGCGCAATCAACTGGATGATTTCGTCGGGATGCTCCCAGCCGGGGCGCGCAGCCTCGATGTTGGCCGCCTCGTGCCATGGGTCATCGGGATGCGGCGCGGCGTACCAGTGGTGAATTGGTTTCGTCTCGTCGCAGCGGAACGCCTGAACCTGATAGACCGTTGAGACAGGTGTATAGCCGCATGACTCCAACTGGCTGCGAATGTAATTGTCTGTTTCGGCCAGCGAATGGATGGCCTGACCAGGGCGGGTGTAGTTGACCTTGCGAAAGCGCAGCGGGTCCTGGCTCAGGTAGAAAAGATCGTGTCGCAAACGGTCTGGCGAGATGCGCTGGAGAATGGCCGGGTCGATCATGGCAGGATTGACGATTGAGCGATTGACAATTGACGATTGGTGATTGAGCGATGATGCGGGACGCGCGCACATTGTCGCTGCCCGGCAGCGCGACGTCAAGCGGGGATTGGCGCAGTGGGTTCGACAGGCTCACCCACCGCTCACAGCCGCTCACAGCCGCTTACAGCCGCGCAATCAGCCGGCCCCGGCGAAAGATGCGGCTGCCGGCCCAGATCAGCGCCGCGTCGATCACCCACAACACCAGCCCGAGCACCAGGACAGCGCCAATGTCGAAGTACATCACGCCGGAGATCTGGCCGAACACCAGCAGCAACAGTGGCAGCACCACCACACTGCCGAGTTGATAGGCATCCTGAAAGCCCTGCGCGCGAACCGACACCAGCACCATGGTCGCCAGCCCAAAGCCGGCCGCGGCCGGCGCCACCCAGATCACCAGCGCGACCCACATCGGCGTGGGGAAGAACAGGCCGCCCATCACCGGCCCGGCTGCCGCGTTGGCCATGACGACGTACAGTGCGAAGCCGGCCAATGCCACCGCCACCGCTGCCAGCCAGGGAGACAGCAGCTTGGCGACGAACAGTTCCCGATCGGTGGTGGGCGTGTACAGCAGCGCTTCGAGCGTGCGCCGCTCGCGCTCGCCGGCGAAACTATCGGCCGCCATGACCGAGGATGCCATCAGCGGCAGGATCAGAAACATGGGCGCCAGCAGATAGACCAGGAAAAACAGAATGGCCTGTTGATCCGGCGTGTAAGGCGCCATCTCCGCGCGCAAACCTTCCGGCATGCGCGCGATCAGGTCTGTCAATTCGTCCAGGTTCATCCCGCCCATGCCGACGACATCGGCGTTTACCAGCGTTGGCGCCAGCGCCGCGATCCACGGCAACACGCCAAACATCACGAGCGGCACGATGATGATGGGCAGAATCACGCCCTTGTTCTGCAACACGACTTTCAGGTCCTTGCGGACAATGGCGAAAATTGCGCGCCAGTTCATGCGTTGTTCTCCTGCGCAGGCCGGCCGTCTGCTGCGGCGGCGTGCAGCGCGAAATAGACCTCTTCCAGCGACGGCTCATGGGGCGTCAGCCGATAGACGCGAATGCCGTGTTGGGTCAGCAATGCCAGCGCATCCGGGATTGCTTCGCGCCCAGTGACGGTCAGAGACAGCGTGTTGCTCACGCCGTTAGCCAGGGCGCTGGCCGGCGAGCCTGTCGAACCGGCGGCAACCTGGGGCCGGCCGGCCACCAGCGCAGACGCGCGCGCGAGAAGGTCTGCCGCAGCTTCTACATGCTCCGGCGCCACCTCGACGTCGACATCCAGCCGGCGCACATATTGGCGGGCCAGTTCCGCCGGCGCGCCCAGCGCCACCATGCGCCCGTGTTCCATCACCGCCACGCGGTCGCACAGCCGTTGCGCTTCGACCAGGTTATGCGTGCAGAGAAACACCGTGCGGCCTTTCTGCCGCGCCAGCCCGGCGATCAACTCGTGCGCCTGACGCGCAGCCAGCGGATCGAGGCCGGCGGTGGTTCATCCAGAAACAGCATCTCCGGCTCATGCAACAGCGTGCGGGCCAGCGCCAATCGCTGACGCATGCCGGTGCTGTAGGCGGCCACCTTGAGGTTGGCGCTGTCGCTCAGGCCGAAAAGGTCCAGCAATTCGGTTACGCGCGCGGCGACCCTGTCTTTGGGCACGCCAAACAAATCGGCGTAGATCAGCAGATTGTCGCGGCCGCTCAGACGCGCGTCGAGCGAGGCCGATTCGGTCAGCACGCCGGTGCGCGCGCGCAACGCTGGCCCATCACGGATAGGGTCCAGCCCCAGCACGCGCGCGCTGCCGGCATGAGACTCAAGCACGCCGTTCAGCAAGCGCACCGTGGTCGTCTTGCCAGCGCCGTTGTGGCCCAGAAAGCCGAAGACTTCGCCGGCTTGCACTTCGAGCGTCAGCGCATCGACGGCGGTCTTGTCACCGAAGCGCCGGGTGAGTTGTTGCGCGGCAATCACAGTGGGTGTCATTTGGGATGCTCCTGTTCTGCGCTCAGATGCGCGCATGTCTGCTTGCCGGTCAGGCAAACCAGGCCAGCGCTGCCAGCACAACCGCGATCGGCAACCGGGCCAGAGCGACTTTGCGCCAGTTCTGGTCGCCAGACACAGATGTTACCGCCTGTCGCCCCTTTGGGTTGAATACAACCAGCGCGGCTTTGAGCAGCCAGCCGAGCGGGACGACCACGACCAACAGCCAGCCTGCCCAGGTCTTCTCCGCGCCGATGAAGTCGATGACTGCCAGCGCGTACAGCGCAATCAACAACAGGCTGAAGACGATGAACCACCAGGGCCGGCGCTGGCTGCCATAGCCGGCGGACTCGACCGCCTGCCAGCGCGCCCCCAGCGCAAACATTGCCGCGCTGGTGAACAACACGCCGGCGGTCAGCAGATAGCCAAAGAGTTGAATGTACATCGCGCATCTCCTTCCACAAGCGGGCGTCTCGCGCGCAGCGCAAGCCGCCCGCCCCGCGCCACTATTGCGCGGCGCAGACCACCTCGGTGATCTTCCAGGCGCCGGCCTGCTGTGCCAGCCGCACCTCGAAGCTGTGGCCGGCAAAGCTGGTTTCCACGCGCACGGTGGCCGTCGCGCCAGAGATCGCCGGCGCGGCGACGGTCACACTGGCCGGCGCGTCCTGCGCGCACAGAATGGGGTCGAAGTCCATCTCGCCGGCGGTGAATTCATCCAGCCGGGCGACAAACTCGCTCGACAGCGCGTCGCTTGCGCGATAGGCTTTGTCGACCAGCGGGTTGGCCTTTTCGGCATAGGACAGATACCAGGCGTAGAAGTCGCGCGTCACCTGATCCGGCGCCGGGCGATTGCTCGCCGGCGCAGAGACGCAGGCCGGCAGCAACGCGCCCAGCGCCATCATCAGGGCAAACATGGATCGTATGCGCTTGCTTTTCATGTGAGTTTCTCCTGTGAGTCACCCGCCAATCACAGGTGACGGATGTTGCCGCCATTGAACGAAAAAACACGCCGGGCTGCATCGGCAACCCGGCGTGTTTGGAATCGGTCTGACAGGGTAGGCGGCGCCTGGTCAAGTGACCAGCTTGTGTTGCAGAGCAAGCGCCACCGCTTCGGTGCGCGAAGTCGCGCCCAACTTCGAGAGCACGCTGCTGACGTGGAACTTGACAGTGGAGCGGCTGATGAAAAGTCTGGCGGCGATGGCGTTGTTGTTCAAGCCTTGCGCCATCAATGCGAGCACTTCCCGTTCGCGGTCGGTCAGGTCGGCGCCGATTTTTGCGGCCGGCTCGCGCGCCGCCTGAACGAGCGCCTGCGCGGCTTCGGGGGCCAGGGTGGGCCGGCCGGCATACGCCGCGCGGATGGCATTGGCCAGTTCTTCGGCAGACACGTCTTTCAGCAGATAACCGATCGCGCCGGCGCGCAGCGCATTCTGAACCAGGTCCTGCTCTTTGAAGCTGGTCAACGCGATCACCTGAACGGCAGGGTGCTGTTCGCGGATCAGCCGGGTGGCTGTCGCGCCGTCCATGCCGGCCATCACCAGATCCATCAGCACGACATCGGGGCGGGCCTGCGCGCAGAGCGCAACGGCCTGTTCGCCGCTGGCCGCCTCGCCGGCCAGGGTCATGTCATCGCACGCCATCAAAAAAGTGGACAGCCCGCTGCGCACGATGGCGTGGTCATCCACGATCATGACCCGTATGGGTGGAGTGGTGTTCATGTCAGTTTCTCTGGCAAAGCGGCCGGCGCGCTGTTGGCGCGCCAGCGCAGTTGAATGCGCGCGCCGGCGCCGGGCGCAGTGTCGATGGTCAGGGTTGCGCCGATCGTTGCGGCGCGCTCGCGCATGATGCGCACGCCCAGACGATCCAGCGGCACTGCGCTGATGTCAAAACCGCGTCCATTATCCTCAATGGCAACGTCAACCCATTCATCCTGCGCAACCAATCGCAGATACACCTCGGTGGCGCCGGCATGTTTGGCAATGTTGTTCAAGGCTTCCTGGGCGACACGATAGAAAACCTCTTTGACCTCCTGCGGCAGAACCGGCTGACCGACGCGCTCGAGTTGCGCCTGGATGCCGGCGCGCGCGCCCACAGCATTCGCCAGGTGCTGCAGCAGGTCGCCCAGATCGACCTCGGCCAGCGCATCGGGGCGCAGTTCGAGCAGCAGCGTGCGCATTTCGGACAAGGCGCCGCGCGTCAGCCGGCGCAGTTCGTCCAGTTTCTGGCGGCCCATCTCCGGCCTGCGCTCCCATAGGGCCGGCAGCACATCGGCGATCAGGCTGGCTGAGAACAGGGTCTGGGTCACAGCGTCGTGTAAATCGCGCGCCAGCCGGCTGCGCTCATCGGCTTTGGCGCGCTCGGCAGCTTGCGCGCGCAAGATGGCGTTTTCGATGGCCAGCGCGGCCTGGTCGGCAAATGTGACCGCCAGTTGCACTTCCCCCGGCAGAAAAGCGCGCGGCGTCTTGTAATACAGCGCCAACCCGCCGTAGATTTCCGACTTGATGCTCATCGGCACGGCCAGCACGGCGCCGTAGCGATCTTTGACAGCTTGCAGCCTGGCCCGCACCGGCGGATCGAGCGCAATCACGGCCCCATCTACGGAGCGCGCCTCGCCGCCCGAAAACACGGCCTGCGTGTCGTTCACTTCGACCGGTCTGCGTATGAGCACAGCCCGCCCAAGCGCCCCCTGCCCGATACGCAGATGGATATTGGCGATGTACTCTGGCGACAGGCCGATGGACGCCTGGGGAGTGAGCGCGCCGGTTTGCGAGTCGAGCTGGTGGATGGCCGCCGCGCTGGCCTGAAGCAGGCGCTGCGCCTGCGTCACGATGTGGCCAAGAATCTCGCGCAGCGGGCGGTCCGTGTTCAGAATGGACAGCGTGTCTTTGAGGCTTTCGGCAACCTGGCGACGTTGCTCGGCTTCCTGATACAGCCGGGCGTTGTCGATGGCCACAGCGGCCTGATGCGCGAATGCCAGAGCGAGCGCGGCGCTGGCCGGCGTGTAGTAGCCGGGCCGGCTGTGATCCAGGCTCAACATGCCGATCACCTGACCTTTGGCAATGAGCGGCACTCCCATCCAGCAACGGATATAGGCGAACAATGAATCGAGGTGTTCTCCGGCCGTCTGGCGAAAGGCCTGGCCGGCCGGGCTGTCTTCCAGCACATCGGGGATGATCGACGGCTGTCCGGTAGTGATGACGGCGTAATTGCTGGCTGCGGCGTTGAAGGGAATGCGCAACCGGTCGATTGTCTCCGGCGGAATGGGGCCGCGATAGGCCAGGATGCGCAGCGCGTCGCGCTCCAGGATCATCAGCGAAGCGCCATCGTACGGCACGACCGTCTTCAATTGATCGAGGACGCCGCCCAGCAACGCGCCCAGATCAAGTGTGGACGACACATCGCGCGAGATGCGCAGCAGCGTGGACAACTCGCGGGTGCGCTCTTCGACGCGCTGCTCCAACGTGCGCTGCATCAACACGCGCTCGGTGGCGTCGATGGACACATTCAGGATGCCGGCAATTCGGGCCTGGTCGGCGGAATCGCCCTCGTACAACGGCGACAAGACCACATCCCAGAAAGACTCGATGCCCCCCGACTCGATGCGCACAGCCTCCTGGCGCACGGTCTCACCCTGCAAGACGCGGTTGAACAAGGGGATAAGCGTGTCTTCTGTGCCCGGCTCCAGATCGAAGATGCGCGCGCCGGGCAGCACCTGCGCAGCCCGCGATGGCGTGTAACGGTCGATGAAAGCCGCCCAGGTCGGGTTGCAGCGCGCCAGCCGGAAATTCGTGTCGATGACGGCGATACCCATCGGCATACGGTCGAAGAGCATCTCCAGCAGGTTGAGTTGCCGGCCCAGCGCAGGATCGGGCACAAAAGCGGCCACGGATTGGGCCTGGCTCTCGGAGGCCGGCAGCAACTCAAACTCGCAGCACGCGTGCCCCTGCGCCTGGCACCGGCGCTCGACGCACACCACATCGCGCCGGCCAGTGATGACATTGACGAAGCCGACCAGCACGCCGGCGCTGTAGTCGCAGGTTGGCCGATCTGTCGGACTTCGTCCGCCCGGACCTGGTCCGCCCGGACCTGGTCCGCCCGGACGTTGTGCGCTGTGTCGGACATGCCGGCGCGCCATCCAGGCCTCGAAGGCGTCGTGCGCCCGCACCACCACGCGGATCGCATCGGCCTGCCCAACCGGCCATTGCAGCTCAGTCACCTGGAACCGGCCAAACCCCGCCGCCTGATAGGCCTGCACGCACGCCGCAAACAGGCGCTGTTGTTGGGCCGCGTCGCCAGCCCGGCCAAACGTCGCGGCGAAGGAGGCCCCGCCATTTGCCCCGGCCTGTTGCATGACCGAGCCGGCGAGCCGGCTGCCCACCAGAGCATCCATCTGGCTGCGGATGCCCCGGAAGCCGGCTTCGATGTCCAGCAGCGCCACGCGCGCTGCGCCCAGATGCAGCACGCCGGGCATTGCTTCCACCAGCAACTCGTGCGCCTGCAACGGGGCGGCGCCGCGCGGCTCGTTTTGTCTGTTCATCCAGCAGGCTATTGTAGAAGCAGATCAGAACGGGTTGACGGCGCCAACCTACCCGCATCCCTACCCCCAGGTAGGCGACAAACAGTCTGCCGGCGGTTAGGCTGTTGGTCGCGCGGTTGCCGCAGCATCATCAGTCAGATCAACAGGAGCAGAAACGAAATGGAAACAACAGAGAGTCACTTCGGTCAATGGGGTTTTGCGCTGCTTTGGGCCGCGCTCGGCTCGATCTTCATTGCCTTTGTGCCCTTCTACCGGAAAAGCCAGCGCAAGCCGGCCAGCGTGTACCTGGCCTTCATCGTGGCAATGGCCTTCGAGATGTTCGGCGTTCCGATGAGCATGTACATCGTCTCGTGGCTGTTGGGCGTCAGCCTGCCAGAAGGCGTGCTGTGGGGACATACGCTCACCCAGCAGTTCGGTCATCTGGGCATGTACATCGGCACAGGCCTGGCCCTGACCGGCATTGCGCTGGTGGTGCTCGGCTGGCGAGAAGTCTACCGGCGCTATTGGAGCAGGGAGGAAGGCGAAGGCGAGCTGATCACCGACGGCATCTATCGATTCATCCGCCACCCGCAATACGCCGGCTTCCTGCTCATCACGCTGGGCATGCTTCTGGACTGGGCGACGCTGCCCATGCTCATCATGTGGCCGTTGCTGGCAGTCCTGTATTACCGCCTGGCGCGCCGCGAACAGCGCGAGTTGGAAGAGGAGTTCGGCGACGCCTACCGGCAGTATGCGCGCCGCACGGCCATGTTTGTGCCGCTGCCCCGCTTTGCCCGGCCTGAAGCGCCAGCCCGCGATCCCCGGAGCCAGCCATGAGCGACGCGCTCACTGAACCCGGCTGTTCATATCGCATTCGGATCAAGGGCCATCTGGACGCGCGATGGGCGCGCTGGTTCGTCGGACTTCGTGCGCACGGCCTCGAGATCTCGCAGATGCCGGAGGGAGACACCCTCCTCAGCGGGTCGGGCATCGATCAAGCCGCGCTGCATGGCATTCTCGACCGCATCCGCGACCTGGGTCTGGAGTTGATCTCGGTGCAGCGCGACCCGGAGCCGCCGGCCACAGTCACAGGAGAGACGGAATCATGTTGACATCAACCTATGAGCCGCCAGACCTTGAAGTGCAGCTCACTCTGGCGCTGGGCCTCACCGTGCTCAGCCCGTATTACCGCAGTTTCGCCCGCGGGCTAAACCTGCGCGGTGACGAGCGGGCGCTCGACTTCGGCGCCGGCTCTGGCATCTGCTCGCGCCATATCGCGGCCTGCCTGCAACGCGGCGGCCATCTGGATTGCGTGGATGTGTCGCGCCGGTGGCAGGAAGTCATTCGCAAGACCCTGCGCCGCTATGCGAATGTGGGCTACCACCTCGGCCACATCACCACGGTCGATCTGCCCGACGCCGGCTTCGATGGGGTGGTCGTTCACTTTGTGCTGCACGACATCCCGGCCATCGAGCGCCCGACGGTGGTCGCAGCGCTGGGGCGCAAGTTGAGGCCGGGCGGCCGGCTGATCCTGCGCGAGCCGCAGGGCGAGGGGTTGGCGCGCGACGAGCTGGAACAACTGGCAATCACGAGCGGCTTGCGGCCTGCCGGCTTCGTCGCGCACAAGGTCTTTATCGGCGCCGTGTTCGACGCTGTTTTCACCCATCCGTAGGAGGTTCCCCCAATGGTCAATCAACCCACTGACTCGCGCGTTTCCACATATTCGCTGGGCGGCTTGTTCGCCGTCATTCTGGGCGCGTTCAGTGGCGTGGCGGTGTCGCTGGCGATGCCACACGGCCCGGCAACGGCCGCGCAGGCGCTGATCGTCATGCTGACCGGCGCGCTGGTCGGCATGGCAGCCGGATGGGCGATGCGCTCGCGCTGGGCGATGCTGCTGGCGCCGCTGGCCCACATCATCGCCATCGAGTTGGCGCGGCTGGGTGTGGCCGGAGCGACTGTCGGCGCGATCCGGCTGGACCAGGCATATGGCATCATCGCGTTGGCGCTCGGGCGCGGCTTTCATGGTCTGGTCGGAATCCTGCCGATGCTGATCGGCGCCGGCTTTGGCCGGGCGCTGGCGTTGCGCGCTGCCGGCCATGCCCACACGATCCGCCCATTTTCCACCGGAGCCGGCGCGCTGGTGTTGATCGCGCTGGCAATTGCGTTGTTGCTGCCGGCCAGCACTCCGCCGATTCTCGACGCGGATGGGCAACCCGCGCCGGGCAGCGTTGCGGAACTGACGACGGTGAACGTAGACGGGGCCGAATTGGCGCTGATGATCCGCGGCCGCAGCGCAGACAACCCCGTGGCGCTCTACCTCAGTGGCGGGCCGGGCCAAAGCGATCTGCCCTACGTGCGCACGCTGTTTGAAGATCTGACACAGGACTTTGTTGTCGTCGGCCTGGATCAACGCGGCACGGGCAAATCGTACGCCGCGCTCGACCCGACCTCCGCTCTCACATTAGATCAGGCCGTGTCCGACGTGATCGCCGTGACCGAGTATCTGCGCCGGCGATTCGACGAGCCGAAGATCTACTTGCTGGGCGAGTCGTGGGGCAGCACACTGGGCGTGCTGGCTGTTCAGCGCCGGCCCGACCTGTATCACGCCTGGATCGGCAGCGGCCAGATGGTCAGCCAGCGCGAGACCGATCGCCGGCTGTATGCCGACGTGCTGGCTCTGGCCGAGCGCACAGGGGACACCGCATTGGCCGAGCGGATGCGCGCGCATGGCGAACCGCCCTACCGCGACCTGCCCTACGCCAACGTGGTTGTGATGGGGTACTACGATGCTCTGAGCACACCATACACTCCCCCACAATCCTACATCGCGCGCGGTTCAGCCGCCAACCTGGGGCCATGGGGCATCTTCGGCAGCGAGTACGATCTGGTGGAAAAAGTCAACGTGCTGCGCGGACTGCTGGATATGTTCACGGTGCTGTATCCGCAGCTTCAGGGCATCGACTTCCGGCGCGACGTGTTGCGACTCGATGTGCCGGTCTACATGCTCGACAGCGCAGCCGAACTGACCGCCCGGCGTGATCTGGCGCTGCAATGGTACGACGCGCTGGAAGCCCCGCGCAAGCAGATGTTCACGTTCGAGAATGCCGGCCACTCGGTCGCCTTCGAACAGTTCGAGGCCCTGCATCAGATCATGCGCGAGATCGTTGCGCCGGCGGGCCAATAGGGCCGGGACAGGTGTTGTGTGGCGAGCGGCAATGGTCAACTCTCGTCGGCCGGTGAGCTTGTCGAAGCCCCGGCCGGTGAGCCTGTCGAACCGGCGCCTGTCGAGCCGGCGCCTGTCGAGCCGGCGCCTGTCGAGCCGGCGCCTGTCGAACTGTCAGCCGACTGCCTGCGCCGGCGCCGCAGCAACTCCGATGCGGTCGCGCCGGCAGTCGCAGGCGCATCGGGCGCTTGCGTATCGCGGATTTCATCCGCCCTGTCGGCGGGGCGCGGGCCAGTGCGGACAGAGTCCGTGGACACCGGGGCGCCGACAATCCGGCGCTGCGACAGCGCAACCGTTCCCGGCGCTCGCGACCCGCGCGCTTTGGCTTGCATGAGCTGGCTAATCCGCCCGCCTTGCTCGAGGGTTGCGGCAGCCATCTCGCGCCGGGGAACCACGCCGAGCAACTTGCGAAAGCTGACGGCAATGCGCCGCACGCCGATATCGAACGGCAGCAGGCAGGCCGCGATGGCCAGCAACCAGGGGAACAGGTCGGTGCGCGAGGCAGCCGCTGGCGCGTCGAGGCGGAAAGCGTCTGCCGGCTGGGCGAGAACTCCGCCGCCACCCAGCTCCGCCCACGCCAGCAGCGCATCTTCGGCGCTCGGGCCGGGGATGTACTCCGACGAGTACGGCTTGACCCAGGCCAGCGTGCGGATGTGATCCGCTGCGCCGGTCGGTGAGCCTGTCGAACCGCCGGTGGCTGAGCCTGTCGAAGCGCCGGTCGCTGAGCCTGTCGAAGCGCCGGTCGCTGAGCCTGTCGAAGCGCCGGTCGCTGAGCCTGTCGAAGCGCCGGTCGCTGAGCCTGTCGAAGCGCCGCCGGCCGGTGAGCCTGTCGAAGCCGTCGAACCGCCGGTCGTCGCAGCCTCTGTGACCACCGGGGTCGTCGTAAGCGACGCGGCGGACTCAATGCGCACAAAGTACGCGCCAGGCTCGGTCAGCCAGGTTTGGCCCTCATAGCGCCCCGGCCCAACCTGCGACAGCGCCACCTGTTGCGTGTTGCCGGCGCTGTCGATAAGTGTCGCTTGCAGGTTCAGGTCGAGAGCAGCCTGCGTCTCGGCGGACTCCGTTCGCGTTGCCGGCGCATCGACTATGATCGTGGTCAGGTCGCCGTCTTGCGTCACGCGCGCCTGCAACGTCGTGTCGGGCCGTTCGAGGATGGTCCAGCGCGCAACCTGCGCCCAGAATTTGGGGAACGCATCCCACGCCACCCATAACCTGGCCCACCGGCCGGTGGCGTCGGAGGTGAATGCGACGGCGCGACCCAGGCCATACTGCCAGGCGGCGAGCAACGGGTCGGTCTCGTTGGCCCACAGAATCACTTGCGCCGCCGGCTTGGGCGTGGTGGCGATGTAACCCAGCAGCGCCGGGACCGCCTCGATGCCGCTGAGCATCGGGCTGCTGGCGCCCGCCCTGGGAAGCACCGTCTGCTCGACCACGTAGCTGCGCTGGGCAAGCGCCGTCTCTTCAGTGAAGATGGTTGGCAGATTCGCGGCCTGGTCGGTCAGGTGGAATCGCCCGCCGCCGATGCGGGCAATCTCTTTGAGGAAGGGCACATCCGAACCGTCGCCGATGGCCACCACGCTGAGAGTGATATTCTCGGCGCGCATCTGCTGCGCCAGTTCTCGCGCGCCGCTCTGGTTCTCCGCGTCGCTGCCGTCAGCGAGCAGGATGATGAACTTGCTGCGCTTATCGGACTGGCTGAGGGCGCGGCGCGCTTCGATGAGCGACTCGTAGACGTAGATGCCGCCGCCGCCCGGCGCGATGCGCAAAATCTCCGGGATGAAGCGCTGGCGATCGCGGCCGGGAAACGGGCCTATCTGATCGACCAGCTCAGTGTCGTAGCCGATGATGGTGATGTCGTCGTCGTCGTTGATCAACTCGGCGGCGCGCGCGGCAGCCTCGGCTGCCAGACGCATCTTGAGGACGCCGCCCTCTTGCGCGCTCATGCTGCCGCTCTTGTCCATCACGATCGCCATCGCCACCGACGGGAACCGGCGCGGGTCCTTCACCTGCGTGTCGACCGGCAGCGTCTCTTCGAGCGGCGTTCTGAAGTAGCCGCCCACGCCGTAGCTGTTCGGCCCGCCAATCACCACCAGGCCGCCGCCGATATCGCGCACATAGCTCTGCAGCGAGAACATGGCGCGCAACGACAAATCGCGCGCGGGCACATTCACCAGAATGATCGACTGATACGCGGCCAGCGACTGAATAGCGGCCGGCATGCTGCCGGGCGCGCTTTCATCGTAGTCGATGTCCGCCGCAGTCAGAGCGGCCTTGAGCGCCATTATTTCGTCCACGCCGGCAGCGCCTCGGACAGGGTCCGCGCCCCGCGGGGCCGGTGCCGGCGGGTTCGACACCAGCAACACGCGCGGCTTGCCGCCCACAATCACCGAGGCAGACAAGGCATTGTTCTGCGGGATCGTGTCCACATCGGGTATCAACTGGACGCGGAACGCGCTGAAGCCGGCCTGCGTGGCATTCACCCGCAGGCTGAACGTGTTTTCGCCGATGACCAGACTCACCGGCTGCTGCGCGACGACCTCAGCGCCGGAGAACACCGTCAACTGCGCCTGCATCGCGGCATTGGAGCGCACCACAACTTCGAGCGGGATGATCTGACCCACCGAGGCGCTCTGGGGCGCGTCTACTCGCTGGATGGCCGCATCGATGCCGGCAATGGACTGCAAGGGCACGACATCCAGCCGGACGTTGACGGCGCGCGCAAGCCGGGCTGCCGTGTCCGCATCGCCGGTCGTCTGTTTGCCATCGCTGATTAACACCAATCGTTTGGCGGCGTCGGGCGGGAACAAGGACAGACCCAGGCGGATGGCGTTTTCAATGTTGGTGCCGGCCGCGCGCACACGCGCGCTGAATGGCGCAAGGTCGCGGAACGAAGACATGCCGCGCTCGATCTGGGCGTCGGCGCCGAACAGGACGACGGCAGCCTGATCGCGGGAGAGCGCGCCGCCGCCGGCGCGCATGGCTTTCAGGGATTCGCGGATAAAGGTCGCTGCCCTGTCTCTGCCCGCCGCGCCAACACTGTCAGAAACATCGACGAGGAAGACAACCGCCAGCCGGTCGGTCCAGGTGACGCTCTGCGCCCCGGCCAGGGCGAGCGCCACGCACGCGAGGAGAACCGATCGCAAAAACAACCCGGCCCAGGCGTGTGCGTGCGCAACGTCGACTCGAAGACCACGCCGCAGCCGGGGCCATGCGATGAAGACGCTGATCGGGATCAGCGCCAGCAGCGCCAGGAACCCTGGCTGGGTGAACGTGATCACAGGGACAACTATAACAGGCTGCCCGTCTCGATGGCGAAGCGTGGCAGCCTGGCCTGGCAAGCCTGGCCTGGCAAGCCTGGCGGCTTGCCCTACGATCTCGGCGGATTGCGCTACAGGCTCAGATGACGAAAGGCATCCATATCGACCGTCTGCCCGCTGTGCCGCGACTGCTCGGCGGCAAAGGCCATCAAGTGGCTTTCCAACGACGCGCGAGCGGTTGTTTGATGATCGGCCGGCTCGCCGCGCAGGGTGCGCACGAAGGTGCGCATCAGGCCGTCGTCGCCGCCGCCGTGCCCGCTGGCGCCGGCCTCAGGTCGAATAACCTCGACTGCGCCGCCATGCTCGTGGATGCGCAACTCGTGCGGCCGGCCGTCCGAAAAGTCGCCGTACAGCGTGGCGCGCGCACCGTCCCAGCGCATGGTGCGCCCCTCGGTGTCAGAGTGGCCGTGCATGGTGAACGTCACCGTCACGTCGCCGGGGAAGTCCATCAGGATGACCTGATGATCGACCACGTCGTTGTCGCAGTGGTAGACGCACCGGCCATACGGGCTGGTCTTCAGCGCCTCTCGGCGCGATTGGGCCGTGTCGCCGCCGTCCAGCGCGCGGGCAATCCATTCGGAGCGCGGGGCGAGGCCCTCGACCGCGCCATACAACAGCGGCGCGTACCACGGGCATGTCTGCTCGACCGGGCAGCCGTCAGTGCACCGCAGCGGTGCGCCGGCCGGCGCGTTCTCTGCGCGGTAGTGCGTCAGCGCGCCGTATGAACTGAGACGCCGGGCCGGCTGTCCGATGATCCAAAACAGAATGTCCAGATCATGGCAGCACTTGGCCAGGATCATGGGGCTGGACAGGCCCTCGTTGCGCCAGTGGCCGCGCACAAAGCTGTGCGACATGTGCCAGTACGACACGTTCTCGCGGTGATCGACGGTGATGATGCGGCCCAATCGGCCAGAGTTCACGATGTCGTACAGGGCCGAGAAGAACGCCGTGAAACGCAGGACGTGGCAGATCTGCAACGTGCGACGGCGCGCCTCGGCAACGCGGACCAGGCGAACACAATCGGCCAGCGTGGTCGCCATTGGCTTTTCCAGCAACACGTCGTAGCCGGCTTCGAGCAGCGCAACGGTCGAATCGGCGTGCATCTGATCCTGCGTGCAATTTAGCGCCGCCTGCGCCAGTTGCGGGCGAGCCAGGGCGTCCTGCCAGGTTTTGAACTGACGCTCGGGCGGGATGCCGTGCAACGCGGCGAAACGGGCGCGCCGGTCGTCGTCCGGCTCGGCCACAGCGACCATGCGAATCTCATCAGGGTGCGCCAGCGCGTAGGGGCCGTAGGCATGCATGCCGCGCCCGCCGGCGCCGATCATCAAGGCTTCGATTGGATGTGACATTGGATTCTCCTGCGCGCCAATACTACTGTCTATTCGGCCAGCGATTTTTCGTAAGCCGGGTCGATCCAGCAGCGCGCGCCCAGGGCCTGGGCCAGCGGGTCAGCGCCCTCCGCCGCGAATCCCAGGGTGGCGTGGCGGCGCCAGCCTTCGGCATACTCGAATCGCTCCGACATGCGCCCCACTGCGCGGGACAGATTTTCCATTTCAGCCAGATACGACCCCATGCCCTGGCTCACATCCAGCCAGTCTTTTTGCGTGCGATGTTGAGCCAGCATGTCGCGCTTGAGGGATAGGACAGAGCCGATATCGACATACATCTCCGGGTGAATGAGCCGGCGCATTCCATCGCGCAGACCATGCGGCATGGCGTGATAGAGCACGGTGTCGCCGCTCCACGCCGGCCTGGGCGGCTGCGTCTCGAAGTTGCGCATACCGCGCGCAAAGGCGGCAGTGACTGCCAGCCGGCAGGTGTTGGTGTGATCCTCCATGTAGTCCTGCGGCGAGGGGATGAGCAGAATGGCCGGCTTGACCTCGCGGATCACGGCGGCCACGCGCGCCAGCAACCCCGGCTCGTAGAAGATCGCCAGATCGTCGGCGATGGGCGGATGCATGACGGCGCCGGCCACGCGCGCGGACGCTTGCGCCTCTTCCGCGCGCAGGCGGATGATGTCGGCCCGATCGTGGGTGGCAGTGCCGCAATGGCCGTTCGCCAGGTTCCACATGTGGATGTCATAGCCGGCCTGCTTCAACACCAGCAGCGTGCCGGCCATCATGAACTCGATGTCGTCGGGATGCGCGGCGATCGCCATCGCAACGCGTGTGCCTGTCATGCTCTGCCTGCCTCGTCGCGCATTGTACGGCTGAGTCGGCGGCGGCTGAGCTTGTCGAAGCCGTCGAAGCCACTCGCTCAGGGACAAGCCCGGCGGCTTGTCCTACGGTGCCTGCGCTTCGGCGGCTGAGCTTGTCGAAGCCGCCGCTGCCGCCGCTGCCGTTGCCTTCGACAGGCTCAGGCAACGGCGACAGGCTCCGCTTCGACGCGCTCAGCGACCGGCAATGGCGACAGGCTCCGCTTCGACGCGCTCAGCGACCGGCAACGGCGCGCGATCGTGAGATGTCACCAGCCGGTAGTACAACCCGCGCTGCGCCATCAATTCATCATGCGACCCTTGCTCGGCAATCTGACCTTCCTGCATCACCAGGATCACATCGGCGTTGCGCACCGTGCTGAGCCGGTGCGCGATCACGAAGGCGGTGCGTCCCCTCAAAAGCACTTCCAGCGCCTGCTGGATCATGCGCTCGGTTTGCGTATCCACGGAGGAGGTGGCCTCGTCAAGGATGAGGATGCGCGGATCGGCCAGCAGCGCGCGCGCGAACGACACCAGTTGGCGCTGCCCCAGCGAGAGACGCGAACCGCGCTCGCCCACCTCATGGTCGTATTTGTCGGGCAGTCTGTTGATGAACTCGTCGAGATGGACGGCTTTGGCGGCCGCTTCGATATCCTCTTGTGTCGCGTCCAGCCGGCCATAGCGGATGTTGTCCGCGATGCTGCCGCTAAAGATGAACGGGTCTTGCAGCACCAGCGAAATCTGGCTGCGCAGGGTTGCCAGTTGCACATCGCGCAGGTCGCGGCCGTCGATCAGCACACGCCCCTCGGTGGGGTCATAGAAGCGCATGATGAGGTTGATGATGGTGGTCTTGCCGGCGCCGGTCGGCCCGACGATGGCGACGGTCTGGCCGGGGGTGACATGCAGATCGACACCGCGCAGAGCGGCCTTGCTGGTTGCCTCGTACTTGAACTGCACACCCTCGAAACGCACCTCGCCCTGGATCGGCGGCATGGGGAGCGCGCCGGGCTTGTCCTGAATCTCCGGCTCGGTGTCCAGAAACTCGAAGATGCGCTCGGCGGACGCCATGGCGCTCAGCACCTGCGAATACACTTTGCTCAACGCGCTCACCGGCCCCCAGAAGCGCCAGATGTAGTTGGTGAAGGCGAGCACCACGCCCAGCGTCATCGCGCCGGCAATCACCTGACTGGCGCCGAACCACAACAGCAACGACACGCCGACGATGCCGACCAGCTCGACCGCCGGCCAGATCAGGTTGTCGAGCTTGACCGCGCGCACGTTGGCGTTGCGGTTCACCTGGTTGATGCGCTCGAAGCGCTGGATATTGCGTTCCTCGCGCCCGAACGCCTGGGTGACGCGAATGCCGTTCACGCTCTCGTTCAAGTTGGCGTTCATGTTGCTGGCGCTCTTGCGCACGTTCACCCAGGCGCCTTCGATGCGCTTTTGCAGTTTGCCAAACAGCAGGTAGAACGACGGCGTGATGCAGAAGGAAACCAGCGCCATGCGCCAGTCGATGGCCAGCATGATGATGACGATGCCGGCCAGGCTCAACCCTTCCACGATGATCGTCGCCACGCCGCCGTTGAGCAGCTCGTTGATCGACCCGACATCGCTGGTGATGCGCGACATGATCTTGCCAACCGGCCGGTTGTCGTAGAACCGCAGCGATAGCTTCTGGATGTGGCTGAACAGCTCGGCGCGCAGGTCGTACAGCACGCTCTGGCCGATCCTGCCGATGGCGAACACGCGCAGATAGCCGGCGCCCCAGGCCAGAAAACGAAACACGATCAGCACGCCGACCAGCTCGAACACCAGGGTCAGGTCTTTGTTCATCACGCCCAGATCGACGATCAGGCCGATCAGATACGGTTCGAGCAGGTTGGCGACGGTGCCCACCACGACGAACAGGCCGACCACGAGCAGCGCGCGCGAGTACGGCCTGACGTATTTCATCAGGCGCTTGAAGTAGCCGTAGTTGAACGGCTTCTCGGCGGCCTCATCCAGTTCTTCTTCAAACGCTTCGTAGACTGCTGCCATAGGTCCTCAACCAGGCGTGTTGCGTAGAACGTATTTCGTATCTCGTATCTCGTATTTAGTATTGCGCATTTAGCAGAGTATGTTTCTCAAAGTCGGCAGCGCACAACACACAGCACGCAATACTCAATACGCAATACGCAACACGCAATACGAATCACATCAGAGCGGCTTGCGGTACGTCGTGCTGCTGTTGATCTGCCGGTAGCCGCAGGTCTCGTACAGGCGCAGCGCGCCGTTCGGGTTGTGGGTGTCCACGCCCAGGCAGGCCTCGAGCATACCCTGTTCTTCGAGCGCGCGCAGGCTGCGCATGATGAGCGCGCGGGCCAGTCCCTGCTTGCGCCAGGGCCGGCGCACGCAGATCGGGTCAGTCCAGCCGCGCTTCTGGTTGAGGGCAATGTTCTCGCGCTCGAAGATGGTGTTGAGCACCATGCCGGCCACCTGGTCGCCGGCCCACGCCACCTGCCACAACTGGGGGGTCTGGTCGGGCCAACCGATGAAGCGCTGGTAGTCCTCTTCCGTGCCGGGGCGATGTCCCCAGTGGTCGCGGAACGCCTCGTCCAGCGCCTCCCAGATGGCGCGCATGTGCTCAGGCTGCACGGGACGCACGTCCAGGCCGGCCGGCAGCGGCAGGTCGGGAATCGGCTCTTCGAGCGAGCGCGCCATCATGAAGCCATAGCGCACCGGCTCGTAGCCGGCGCGCTTGAGCAGGCGCGCGCGCGACACGGCGCTGTTCATCGTCCATGCTTGCAGCGCGCGCGGGTGATCGTTTGGATGGCCGGCTGCGATGTCGCGCGCGCGCTGTTCCTGCCAATGCAACAGGGCGCGACCGATGCCCTTGCCGCGCCAGGCCGGGTGCACGTTGCCCCACATGCCGTACAGACGCTCGCCCACATCGTTGACCCACCAGGAGACACGCGCCTGACCCACCACCCTGCCGCCGATGTCGGCAACAAGGGTATCCATGTTCAGGTCGCAGTTGGTCAGGTGATCGTCTTCGTGTCTCAGACCCTCGATGGTTTCCACGGCGTCGATCTTGTCTTCCAGATAGGCCGCGTTCAGCATTTCGAGATAGGACGGGTAATCTGTATCGCGGCGGAAGGGGCGGAAAATCAAACCCTCCACGGCCGGCGTCCCGATCGCGTTCACGTAGCTTGCAGTCAGCGTTTCCATGTTTGTTGTCTCCTTCACCGGGCAATCGCCCAATGACTCAATCGCTCAATGGCTCAATCACCGGCGGATGCTCCATCCACACGTTCGGCTCCACGTAGCACCCTTCGTCTTGCCCGGTGTCGATATGCACCGGCGCGAGCGCGCCGGGCACGATGTAAGGGCCGGTTTCCGGGAAGCGCAGGCCGGTCCACAACTCCCAGTCCGCGATGCGCCCCCTGATGGTCATCGAGTCGTGGGCGATGCGGATGACGCGCGCGCCCAGCCGCCAGTGCGCGCGCATCCAGGGATCGAAAGGCGCGCCATCTGCGCGCGCCCAGCGCGCGTAGCGGTCGATCGGCGTCAATGGATAGGCGCTTTTCAGGCTGGGGCGCACCGGCGACACGAAGCGCCTCAACCCATGTTGCCGGGCAATCTGCCTCATCGCTTCGATGACCAGCCGGCTCAATCCTTTGCCCTGCTCGCCCGGCGCGACCACAGCCTGCAAGGCCGACAACGTGTTCGGCGCGCGGCCCTCATCCTTGTCGCGCAGGCACTGCTGGAACACGCCATCCCAGCCTTGCGCCGGCAATCCCTCCGGTGTGCCATCCCAGGCAAACGGCATGCAATTGCCCATCGCCACTACCCGGTCGTCGTCATCTGTCAGGGTGAACTGGAAGCCGGCGAACTCGCGCTCCATGCGGCCCCACAGCCGGTCGGCGATGGGGTCCTGGAGCATGAACTCGGGCCACGACCTTGGAATGAATTCGCGCACCTGACTGATCAGGTCTGGCCGCTCGGCATAGGTGTGCTGCTTCAACATCATGTGTGTCCTCACGGGCAATGGGCCGCTTGTTTAGTCGTTTCCATTGGCGGCCGCCTTTTCCCACTCTGCCAACAGCATCTCGAGCTTGCCCTGGTGCGCGGCGTACTCGGCGCTCAGCCGCTGGATATTGTCGAACGCGCCGTTGCGCCCGGCCATTTCCAGGTCGCGGGTCAGCGTCTCCAGCATTTTCTCGGCATGATGAATCTGCGCCTCGATCTGGGCGGCCTGCTGGGCGCGCTTGCGGGCGGCGTTGTCCTGCTTGCGGCTCTGTCGATCCTGCTGTCTGGCCTCGGCGCGTTGTTGTGCTGCTGCCTGCCGGACTGCCTGTGTTTGCCGTTCGCGCTCGGCCAGAAATTCCTGATACGGCCCGTTGAACACACGCAGCCGGCCGTCTCGCAACTCCCAGATTTGCGTCGCCAGATGATCGACCAGGTAACGATCGTGCGACACCAGCAGCACAGTGCCGTCGAAACGCTCCAGGACCTCTTGCAGCACTTCCTGGGCCGGGATATCGAGGTGGTTGGTCGGCTCGTCGAGCAACAGGAAGTTCGCGCCCTGCAGCGCCAGGATGGCCAGCGCCAGCCGGGCGCGCTCGCCGCCGCTCAACAGGTTGATCGTCTTGTAGATGTCGTCGCCGCGAAACAGATAGGCCGCCAGATAATTGCGCGCCTGTCCAACCGAGCGATCTTTGCCCAGCCGGTCGAAGTGCTCCAGCAATTCTTCCAGCACCGTATTATCGGAATTGAGCGCATCGTGCGCCTGAGCAAAGTAACCGATCTCGAGGCTGGCGCCCAGCTCCACTTTGCCTTTCAGCGGCGGCAGTTCGCCCATGATCGTCTTGAGGAAAGTGGTCTTGCCGGCGCCATTCGGCCCGATCAACGCCGCGCATTCCATACGCCACAGCTCGATGTCATCAGCGGTGAACAATGGGTTGCCAGGATAGCCGGCGGTCAACCCGTGTGTGCGCAGGATGCGGTTGCCGCTGCGGCGCCCCGGCTTGAGATTCACCTTGAGTTGCGGCGGGCGCGCCGGGGGCGTGAGCGCCTTCACGCGTTGTTCGGCCTCGGCCACGCCCCACGGCGCCTCGCGCGATTCCATCATCGGCGCAATCTCCGACCACTGCTTGTCTTTGATCGCCATCACGCCCAGTTGCTCGATCGCCATCACCTGGCGCGTCAGGCGTTTGAGCTTGCCGCGCGCCTGGTCGAGCGCGCCGTTCGGGATATTGGCCTTGATGAAGGCCATTTCCTTGTCGAAGTGCGCCTTCGCGCGTTCAAAGAGCATGTTGTGCTCTTCCCATCGCTCCTGGCGCTGCATGAGGTAGGCGCTGTAGTTGCCCCGGTACACCTCGATGCCGCCGCGGCTCATCTCCCAGATGTGGTCCACGGTGCGGTCGAGGAAGTAGCGGTCGTGGCTGACAATCAGCACAGCGCCCTGCCAGTTGCGCAAGGTCGTTTCCAGCCATTCGATGGCGTCCACGTCAAGGTGGTTGGTCGGCTCGTCGAGGATGAGCAAATCCGGCTGTTCAAGCAGCAGCCGGGCCAGCAGCGCGCGGGTCTTTTGGCCGCCGCTCAGATGCGCCAGCGGCATATCCCACTGCTCTTTGCCAAAGCCCAGGCCATCCAGGGTTCTCTGGATGCGCACCTCGTAGTCGTAGCCGCCGGCCTGCGCGAATTCGTCTTGCAACGCCCCGTAGGCGTCGAGCAGCGTCTCGTCGCCGTTGGCAATGGCCTCCTCCATCTCGTGCAGCCGGCGATGCTGGTCGCGCAAGCCGGCGAACACGGTCAGCATCTCGCCGTATACCGTGTTCTCGCGCTGGGCAAACGCCTCGATCGCCTCCTGGCGCAGATAGCCGAGCCGGCGGCCCCGCGCAATGCGCACGCTGCCGGCAGACGGTTGGGCGATGCCGGCCAGAATCAACAGCAGCGTGGTCTTGCCAATGCCGTTCGGCCCCACCAGGCCGATCTTGCCGCCGTTGGGAATGCTGACGTTGACGCCGCGAAAGACATCAAACGCCCCGAAAGACTGGCCGATGTTGGTTGCGGTCAGAATGGACATGTCGAATTCTCCGCGCTAAAGGCGCTCTCGGCGAACATAGTCGAAATCCCGGCGAATCAGGTTGAAGCCGGTCGACTGATAAAACTGATTGACGCCAGCGTTGTTGCCCTCGCACATGACGAAGGCAGTGTGGCAGCCGCGCGCCTGCATCCGTCGCATGCCTTCGATCAACACCGCCCGGCCCAACCCCATGCGTCGGAAGTCGGCGTGCGCGCCGACCGGCTCGAACGCGCCGACGCCGGTTCGCGGATCGACCCAGCCCAGCGCAAACGCAGCGATGCGGCCATCCGGCGCAACGGCCACCACATCCAACTCGCGGTCATAGCCAGGCAACCGCATCAGCCGCAGATAATGCTCAGCAGTGACGCGGGACGGATGGAAGGCCGACTGATGCGCGGCAGCGCGGTTGGCGTGCTCGTGCTCGCCGGCCACGCAGCGCAGCGTAAAGCCGGACGGCAGACTGGGTTCGGGCAGCGGGTCGCGCAACGAGCTGACAAGGTGATGAAACACGTTGCTGTCGCGGACAAAGCCATGCCGTTCGAGGATGGCTTGTCGGCGTGTGTCGGCGTCGCAGCAGCCGGTGAAGGGAGGCCGGCGCTCGGCAAGAGGCTTGCCGGACTGGCTGGCTGCGTGGCGCATCAGCGCCCAGGTGATCATCTCGGTGTCGAGGCCCAGCCGGCGCGCGCGGGGATGCGCCTGCCAGTCCACATAGCCGTCGCGCGGATCATGCCAGGCGAACCCAAGCACCTCGCTGCCGGCGCGCCAGAGGCGCATACACTGTTCAGGGTCGTCGTGGATCGTGAGCAGAAAGTAACGCCAGATCAGGTCGCCGGGATGCCAGTACACGCCGGTTGGGTCTTCGGCGCTTGCCGACGATAGCATGGCGCCAACAGCGGCCAGATCGTCCGGCCCTTCGCATCTGCTTTGTGTCACTGCGCTCAGCGCGTTAATCCGCGCGACAATTCGCGGCGTCGCGGACATGCTGTTCTCCATTTTCAAAAGCATCGCTGGGGTGGCGGTAGCGCCTTCACAACACCAGACTTCCGATATCGCGCAACTCGGTCGTCTCAGGCAGGTTATGGCGGCCAGGCCGGCGCGCAGAACGCGATCTGCGCGTGTGTTCAGCGCGTTTGTCCTCGTCTGTGGATTGGCGGTTGCCGGCTGGAACCAGCCATGCGAATGTGATGAACCTGACGAACCTGACAAGTATTGACTTCACGGTCACGGCAAACTCTCCAACAAAAGCGAAACTGAAAAAGGCCACGGGCGTTGCGGCACTGCCGCTGTCACACCCGTGGCCTTGAAAGGGACCCGAAAAAGAAGAAGGCCACGGGGAGCCGTCGCTTGCGCCCGTGGCCTTCGCTATGCTCGTGGAATTTCTACTGATTCACCGTGCAGCGAGCAACAGGCGCAATACGGCAAGGAAAACCAACATCGCCGGCGGCGGCGCCAGTCATCCAGGCGGGAAGAGTGATTTCGAGAACCATCGGTCTAACCTTGCCTCCGATTATGATTTGCGCATGCAGTTGCCCGCTGTGCCGGAGGGGAAGATATCACGCCGGTCAGGGAGTGTCAAGTAGCCGGCTGGCGAAATTCCAGAACCTCCGACTAAAGGCGGAAGCAACGCGAGCAGCGCCTACCGCCGCCAGTTTGCCCGCAGGTAATCCATGTAGTACAGCGCATTGTCCAGCGGGATGTTGCTGGGCAAATGGTTGCCGACGGCGAAGACGAAGCCGGGGCATTTCAGCGCCAGCCGCAGCGTGTCATCGATCTCGCGCCTGATATCTTCCGGCTTGCCGAAAGTCATCGTGCGACAATCGACCTTGCTGCTGACAATGACTTTGCTCTGGCCGTATTTCTCCACGGCATATTCGAGGCTGGTCATCGGCTCGAAGATCAACCCGTCGGCGCCGGCGGCCACAATGTCGTCGATGAACTCGGTGAAGTCGCCATCGGAGCAGAACAGCACGATCTTGCCGGCGTCGCGCAACTCGCGCCACAGCTTCGCATAGCGCGGGAAGATGACCGAGCGATAGAAATCGGGCCGGATGAACGCCCCCTCGCTCCACACCATGTCGTCGTGCTGGATGTACACCTCGATCGATGTTTTGGCCCACGCTTTGGCGTGATGCAGCGTCAGGTGGAAGAAGCCGTCCAACACTTTCTCGAACCGCTTGCGATCGGCGGCAGCCAGCAGCAGCATGTCCCAGCCAAACGCCTCGATCGCGCCGGAGACGATCGTCTTGTAATAGCCGCCGGTGTAGACCTGGTTGGGGTTGTTGGCCTGCCCCGCGCGCCAAAGCTGCTCGTAGAACGCGACCAGCTCATCCATGTCCGGCAAGCCATATTCTTCCACGGCGTCGAAGGCCCAAACGTCTTCGACATCGGTGAACGGGCAGGTGACGGTGTCGCGCCGGTCGATGCCGCCCTCCATGAACTCGGCGTGTCCCATGTCGGTCACGCGCCCGCGTTGCGCCCAGTCCACCGGCCCGTCGTTGGTGACCCACAACATATCCAGGTCCCAGGCGTCGTTGAACCGGCGCCACGCTTCGGAGTTCACCAATGGATCCAGGCCGGTGACGGCCCGCACCAGGCCATAGTGATCGTTGTACTCCGTGTGCGCCAGGCGATCCGGGCACTCCAGCCGCATGGCCGCCATTCCGATCTCGTAGCTCATGAGAGGCTCCTTGTCTATTTTGAATCAATGAGGTGTTTGTGCTGGCCCAGGAGGAACGGCACATCGAGGAAGGGATGAACGCGGCGCTCGCTGCGCAAGAGCCAATCTCTCACGGCAGCCGGCCTCTGATCGCCGGTGACGATGCCGGCCAACTGCGTCAGGAATTGCAGGTGATGGAGCAGCAGCGCCAATGATTCCCGATGAAGCGGCGCTGTCGCGCGCTTGCGCCGGGCCGTCAGTTCGTCCGCATGCCGGTCGAGGTAATCGCGAATGGCGCGAGCGCGCTCCGGCTGCTGCGCGTTGAGAATGGGTTTCTCGTGCGCCGGCAGGTCATACAACACTCCTTCCAGGCCGGCCAGATACGCCTCCACCCATGCCGCATCGTCGCCATAGGCGGCGGCAAAGTAATCGCGCTTGACCTGCTCCCAATCCGAGCCTGCATCCCACAACGCCTCGGCCATCGCCGTCATGGGCAGGCCGGTCGGCCAGAAGATGCGCAACACCTGGCAACTGACCATGCCGTTCAATCCCAGACTGCGCAGATCGCGCATGTCCTGATGCAGCACGCGCCCCAGTTCCACGTCGGAGAGTTGGGCGTGCACCGGCCAGATCAGGTGATAGTCGAACAGGAAGCTGTCGCCGCTGAACACCTTCCGCCAATCCTGCAGGAATCGCTGGTACGAGCGGTTGTCGCGCGGCATACGGACCTGGTTGAGCGGCGGACGTTGCGCCGGAAAATCGCCGGCGCAAGTGTCATCGGCCAGCGTGTGGCGGAAGCAGCGCGCAATGGGGGCGAACATGAAGATGGCGTTGCCGCGCTTCGTTTCGATCACAGTTTGTTCCGGCGCCCACCAGCTTTCAAAGTAGCTCAGGAAAACGAAGCGTTTGTCCGGGTCGAGCTGATACAGCCGTTCCGAAAGCGCGTTGACCAGCCGGGCGTACCAGTCGGCCGGCGACAGCGCCGCGCACTCGGCGCACTCGCATTTGTTGTTGGTCGCATCGGACAGCCAGAAGTGCAGCACGTCCACTTCAGGATGCGCCCCGGCATAGCGTATCACTTCATCCAGCAACCCCTCAAACGCCGGCGGGTGCGAATAACACAACTCGGTGTTGATGGGGATTTTCTGGAACAGATCACGCCGGCCGTTCAATTCGGCCAGCCAGCGTTGTTTGTCCGGCGCAACCTGTTCGTCGGTGGTCTGCCAACCGAATGGCCGCAACCCCACAGCGGCGGCCGTCCAACCATGTCCGACGCGATGCGCCATCATCCCGCGCTGTTTGGCGGCGGCAATGACTTGATCGTCCATCGCGTAGCACTCCTCATCCGTCAGCGCGCGCGGTTGGCCAAAGTGCGGGTTGTACTCGCGCGCGTACCAGCGATCCCAGAATGTGCCGCCGTGACGGAATTGCAAGAAGAAGGCGTTCATGCGCTTTTTGGCCATCCAGTCGATCAGACCGAGCGCATGGTCAACCGATGGCGCGCCCTCGATGCACACACCACGATGCCGGTAGGCGGCGCGCTCTGTCAGGTCGAACGGTTGCGGCGGCCAGGCGGCGAGCCGAGGCAGCCACTCCCCGCGCGGACCCGGCCGCACGTAGCGCGCGCCCAGTCGCTCGAAGTAGGCGTAGACGCCGAACAGCACACTGCGCGCATTGGCGCCGGCAATCAGCAATTGGTCGCCGGTCTGCTTGAGTTGAAAACCGTCATCCCAGCGCGATGGCGCGAGCGATGGGTCTGCCGCGCCGGCGAAGTCCGGCCCGATGCCGAGCCAAACGCCCGGCTGCGCCGGCTCGTACTGCGCAGCGCGTTGTACAGACAGGCGCTTCGAGGCCATCTTGCGGGCATAGCGCGCAAACTCCTGCGCGGCGAAGCCAACAACAGGGTCGTCCGAAAGCAAGTGGAGTGTTTTCATGGCTGTTTGCAGATTGTAGAGGCGAATCCCAATCGTCAAGCGCCAATTGCCGCGCGTCGTCAGAAGCGCAGCCGCACGTGCGCCTCGCCGTTGGGGCCGATAGCCAGGCGCGCCAGCTCGCCGGCGGGGTCATATTCACCGTCGCCATCGACGATCCGCGCCGTGCAGCCCTGCGGATGCGGCAAACGAATTGCCAGCGTTTTCAAACCTCGCGCCTGGCCTTCCGGGCAATGCACGCGCGCCTCGATCCAGCCATCATCGACACCGGAGGTCACACGCGCGTCGAGCCGGCCAAAGTAGCTCTGCGCGCCGCGCACCTCGATCGCCTGCCCGTGCCGCAGCCACGCTCTGGGAATTCCGGAGAGCATGTGGAGCGCGTCGCCGGCTTCGCGGTAGAGCATCCAGCGCGTTTCCATCAGGAACCAGCCCTCTTCGTGCGTCTTGTGCGGGCTGGCGCCGAAGTAGTGCTCCCAGAAGCTGTAGGTCTGCCGGTCGGCCAGGCCGGCCATCGCCCGATAGTACGAACGCAGGAACGCGCGCGTCTCGCCGCGCCACAGGTGAATGATAGGGTGACGCGAGTAGTAAGGTTGCGAGAAAGCCACGCCATCCTGAAGCATGTGCTCGTAGTGCGACTCGACCAGAAAGTCGGATTCCATCTCGCGCGGGTCCAGAATCTCGCAGAAGATGGCGTAGTTCGGGCCGAGCATCGAATCCCGCGCATACACTGCTTCGTGGGTGTAAGACGGCTGGCCGTCCAGCGCGAAGGCGGCCGGGCCAATCGCCTCGACCCACGGCGCGCCGGGCGGAACCCAGCGCCCGTCGCCCAGTGGCACGAGCGGGCTGCGGGCCATCGCCTCGAACAGCGCCCGGCGAATGTCTTGTCGAAATGCAGCCGCCTCACCGGCCAATGCAGTCGCCTGCGCCGGATCAACCCTGCGCAGCATTTCTGCCGCGCGCGACAGGCCAAGGCATTGATAGGCGTTCAGCATGAACTGGTGATAGTGATCTTCAGGATCGGCGACTTTGCCTTTGATGAGGCCCGCGCCCGGCCGGCCCACAGTTGTGTCCTCATAGCGATGGCGCACGATCCAACCGCAAGCCGCGATGACGGCATCCCGGATGTTGCGCACCCAGGCGTCGTCGCGGGTATAGCGATAGTGCTCGCCCATGCTCCACAACGCCGCGCCGGTCTCGAGCATATAGCCGCCGAAGTTCTGAAAGCGTCCATCGTCGTGCTGCTTGTCGATAAAGTATTGGAGAGCGCGGCGCGCCGTGTCGTGCCAACCCATCGAGTCGTAGAACTGGATGATGGGCGCGCTCTCGGCGCCGATGGGGCTGTACCAGCCGATGGTGGCGGCCAGCGCGCCCTGACGCTCGCCATAGGTGATAAGGTCGAGGTGCAACAAGCCGGCCCGCGCCATCTCGTCGATGCGCGGCTCGGGGATCATCAGCCGCGCCGCCGAGTCGAGTTTGGCCTGCCAGTAAGCGCGCGCCTCATCCAACAACTCATCGAACGAGGCGCGCCAGGGCGTGTCGCCGTCAATGGGCCGGTGCAGCAGGCGATACTCGACGGTTGTCGTTTCGCCCGGCGCCAGCAGGATGGCGATCTGGCCCTGTTCCCACGGCCGGCCATCACAGCGCAGTTCGCCCCACACGCCATCTGTGCTGAGGATTTTGCCGCTTTGCAAGAAGAGTGTTTTGCCGTCGATGCGCGGCATGTAGAAGAAAGCATAGGCCGGCGCCGTTGACTCGTTGGTCGCTGCGAGCCGGTAGCACAGCATGATCGGCGCCTGCCCGCGCGTCTGCAATGCCTGCCGGGCCGCCTCGCGCTGGGCGGTCTGCTCGGGCGTATGCGGCATGCCCAGCCCTTCTTCCGCAACCAGAAAGTGAACGCCTTCCACATGCGCCTCACACAACGCACGGTCGGCGAAAGTGGCAAAGAGCGTGGCGCGGTAGCGGATGTCGCCATCCAGCTTGTCCGCGCGCAGGATGGGCAACACTCCCTTGTCGAGCCGGCGCGTCAGATCAGTGCGCGCGCCGCGCCCGCGCCCGATCGGAATGTGAACGACGGACAGCGGCGGGCGCATACTGTCTGCAATTGTGATCGTCTCGCAGCGCGGGTCGATCAGAAAGACGCGGTTGTCGCGCCCCAGCCCAAGCAAGGTGGGAGAGGGGAAATCCTGCGCCATCGCGGCGGCCTGCTCGAATGTTTCCTCCGGCGCCAGTTCGATGGCCCGCAATTTGGACACCCCCGCCGGCGCAACCGGGCCACATCCCTGCGCGTCATGGCAGATGGTCACCCCGTACTCCGCCACGCGAATCTGGCCGATTGCCAACACATCCGCCGGCGCAAAGGTGATGGCGCAACGATCTGTGCGCAGCGTGAGCAGCGCCTTGCGCGCCCCATACCGCGCGTCGCTGACCGCAAGGCGCAGCACTGCTTCGCGGATGGGGCCTGCCGCGCCGTCGCCGGCGGGCGATGCCGCGCGAATCAACTCGATGGCGTTGACTTCGGCGTGACGCGGCTCGATCTCAACACGGTGCACGGGCGGGTCGAACGCGATGCGCAGATTGATGTCAAGAGGGAGAGAGTCAAGCATCATTTCAAAACTCCACACGGCCGCCTTCGGCGACGCTATGCGCCACGCGGCCCTCTGAATCGAATCGAACCACGCACAAGTCGCCATCGAACCAGAACCCGCACGCCTGTCGAATGGCGTCGGGCAGCGCGGATCGGTCGCCGGCTTCGGGATCGGTGACCACCAGCACATCGCGCCGGCCATCGGACAGGCACGCCTCAACGGCCACGTGCGTGTCATTGCCGAGCGACAGCCGGCGAATTGCGGCGATGTTGGACTGCCCGGCATACGGCTCGATCAGCGCGACAAACGTGGATGCCAGCGGCGCAGCGCCGCCCACGCGCCGCGTCATCAGTCGCGGAATCCACGCCTCTGCGACACTGTTGAATCCGCCGATCGACACCCACGCCTCGGCCACCACAGCCTGCGCGTTGGCGCTGAGATCGGCACAGCGCAGGTGAACGTCTGCGCCGGCCGGCAGATAGCCGTAACGATCTTCGATCTGCCAGTCCACCTGCCAGCCCGGAGCAGGAGATGGGTCGATCTGGTAAGCGCGCATGATGGCATCGCGCCAGGTGAACAGAAAGGCTTCATCCGTCAGCGGGCGCAGAGTCAGGCCGCGCGTGGTCAGGCGGGCGAAGGCGCTGTGCATGCAGCGGACATGTTCGGCGCCGCCGGCCACGCGAAACACATCGAGCAGGTAGGCGTCCGTGCTGGAGAGGTCGATCAACGCCAGCGTGCGCTCGAACCGACCGCCGCCGATGATGTCTGGCGCGGCGACGCGAATCACCTGCGCTTCGGCGTCGGCGCGCCACAGCGTGGTCTGGCCGGCTTTGTCGCGCTGCTGCGGTTTTCCATCCACCACCACCGTGTTGTGCGAGAGCGTCCCCACATACCAGTCGAAGTTGCGCCCGCTCCACCCGCCGCGATGCACCGGCGGATAGCCAAAGTCGGGCATCAGATCCAATCCTTTGGCAAACAGACCGAGGTTCAGCCCGTCGAGATGGCCGTGGCGCTGGCCGGTGTCGTACTTCAGCCAGGCCGTCGCCGATCTGGAGCGCAGCATGGCCAGATGCCACTGTTGCTTGTTGACGCTGGTCACGCGCGGCGTCGCTCCCTCGCGGGCGATAACATCAGCCACTGTGTTTTGGAAAGAAGCCGCATCACCGGCAAACAGATCATAGGGCAGCCCGGCGGTGGTGTTGCCGTTGGCATGGTAGATCACTTGCAGATACGCCGGATCACCGGTCGCATCATAGAGCCGGCCCAGAAAGGTGTGCATCGACGGCCCCAGGGCGTAGCCCAGCGCCGCGCTGTCAACGCCCTGGTTGGGGTCGAATGCCACGCCGGCGTATTGCTCAGAGGTTTGCGCGAAGACGCCGCAATCGCCGGCCAGCGGGTAGTAGCGGCGCATCGCTCCGCCAGCCGGGGATGGGTTCGACAGGCTCACCCATCCTGTCTGGTCGCCGGCGACCGGCTGCCAGCACCAGGTGTCGATGAAGAAGCGCCAGGTATTGCGCAGAGCGGGATGCCGGCGCAACAATTCCGGCAGGAATTCAGCGTCGATTCGGTCGATCAGTCCCAGCAGCAGCGCCAGCCCCTGGATGGTGAACGCGCTATAGCCCGACAATCCCTTCTCGCCGGTCACGCCATCGACTGCTGTCGCTTGCGCCACCGTCGCATCGAGCAAGGCCATCACTTCGGCGCGGTTGGCCGGCCAGTCCAACACCATCTGAATCACACACTGCGCGGCTTCGGTGCGCGGATAGTTCGAGCGGATTTTGTGGGGGTTGGCCAGGGTGTCGCGCAGAATGCCCTGCTCGATGTTGTCGCACACCGCGCGCGGCGTTGATTTGGGCGCTGTGATGCCGTGGTCCCGCGCCTTGTGATTCAAAAACGCCGCCAACGTCTCATCCACTTGCAGCGCGTCGAACACGCGGTCATAGGCCAGCGCCAATTCGCGCGCTTCCTCGCAGGCGTCGTGCCAGGTGGAGACATAGCCGGCGTGCGCCGGCCCCTCGTACATCACCCCCTCCCCTTTGAAATCGAACGTCGGGTACAGGTCGGCCACGCGGTCGAGCAGCAGGCCGGCCTTGTGCGCATAGCCGGCCTCGCCGGTGAGCGCATACGCCACCGACACATGCCGGATGCCGCCCACGATCAACTGTTTCCATTGTCCGTAGATCAGATAGGTGGCGATGAACCACCAGCGATGCTCGCCGTCGGCGTAGCCGTTGCCGTCATCCACGCCGAAATCACGCAGCGGGTCATCCGGCGCGGGATGCTCTGCGTTGAACAAGAGGGCGCGGTCGGCGCGCGCCGGGTCGAACACGCCCTGCGTGTCGAGGCCGGAGCGATAGAAGGCGTGAAAATCGTTCTTTGGGAATAACTCGGCGCAATGGGGGCAGCGCACTTTCCAGGGCCGGGCCAGCGCGTCGATCTGCCAGGTGTACATCGGTGTGTCGCGCCGACAGGCCGGGCAGAACCCGCTCGACCACACCATCCACGAGCGCCGCAAGGTGTTGCCGAACATCAGCGACCACAATGCGTCGTCGGACATGCGCATCCAGGGCTGGGCTGCGGCGACGGCCCGGCGGCGCAAGTCGACCGCCCAGTCATCGGCGCGTTCGCGCGCGCGGCGCAACAGGTGTGGGCGATGGAAAACACTGGCCGTTTTGGTCATGCGGTTTGCCTCCTGATGTGCTGGCGGACGCAGTCCGCGCGGACACAATCCGCATTGTCGCGCATCCGATAAAATGCGGCGTTCGATGCAAACCGATCTGCCCATCTGGGAGCTTCACACCGAACTGCGCGCGGCATGGCGCCGGCGCAACCGGCTCGTCCTCATTGCACCCACCGGCTCCGGCAAGACCACCCAGGTCTGCCAGATGCTGGCGCAGGATGGGCGCGTGCCGGCCGGCAAGCAGATCGTCGTGCTGCAACCCCGCCGGGTGGCCGCCCGCAGCGTGGCACGGCGCGTGGCCGAAGAAATGGGCATCACGCTGGGCCGCGAAGTAGGCTATCAGGTGCGCTTTGAAGATGCGCTTGCGCCCGACACGCGCATCGCCTTCGTGACCGAGGGCATTCTGTTGCGCTGGCTGCACAGCGACCCAACGCTGTCGCGCGTCGGCGCGGTCCTGTTCGACGAGTTCCACGAGCGCAATCTGCTGGGCGATGTGGCGCTGGCGATTGTCAAGCGCCTGCAGGACGAGCGCCGGCCCGATCTGCTCGCCATCGTCATGTCGGCCACGCTCGAAGCCCGACCGGTGGCGGACTATCTCGGCCAGTGCCCGATCCTCGAATCGCAGGGCCGGCAGTTTCCGGTGGACATCCGCTATCAGGCATGGGACGACGACACCGATGTGTGGGAGCGCGCCGCCGCGCAGGTGGGCCGCATTGTGCGCGACACCACCGGGGGCGACATCCTGGTGTTCATGCCCGGCGCGTATGAGATTGCCCGCACGATAGACGAAATCCGCCGCGCGCTGGGGCGTGAGCAACGCGAGGCGGTTGCGGCGCTGCCGTTGCACGGCGAACTGCCGCCGGCTGAGCAGGACCGCGCTTTCATCCCCACGCCGTATCGCCGGGTGATCGTGTCCACCAACGTGGCCGAGACCTCGGTGACGATCCCCGGCATTCGCTATGTGGTGGACAGCGGGCTGGCGCGCATTGCGCGCTATGACCCGTCGCGCGGACTGGACACGCTGCGCATCGAGCCGATTTCGCAAGCCTCGGCCGATCAACGCGCCGGGCGAGCCGGCCGCATTGCGCCGGGCGTGTGCTATCGCCTGTGGAGCGAGGCCGATCATGCGCAACGCCCCGCGCGCAACACACCCGAAATCCAGCGCACCGACCTGGCCGAAGTCGTCTTGCTGCTCTACTCGCTCGGCCAGACCGATGTGGCCGGCTTTGATTTTCTGGACAAGCCGGAGCCGGAGCGCCTGCGCCACGCAGAAGAACTGCTGGCTTTGCTGGGAGCGATTGAGATCGGGCGCGGGCTGACCGCGCTGGGCCGGCAGATGCTGCGCCTGCCGATGCACCCGCGCTACGCGCGCATGGTGATCGAAGCGGCGCGCTTCGGCTGTGTGCGCGAGGCGGCCCTGCTGGCCGCGCTGGTCGGCGGACGCGATCTGTTCACCCGCCTCGACCGCAACGACAAGGTCGCCCGCCGCAACCGCGAGCGGTTCTATGTCTCGAACCGGTCTGACTTTTTTGCGCTGGCCAAAGCGTTCGAGCACGCCGCGCAGAACGCCTTCAACGCCAAAGCCTGTTACAGCCACGGCGTCAATCCGCACGCAGCGCGCGAGGTGGCGCTGGCGTATCAGCAGATTTTGGGGCTATGCGAACAGGCCGGCCTGCTTGCCCCTTCCTCGTCGGCGCAAACATCCGCCGCGCCGATTCAGCTCGACGAAGCGATGAGCGAGGCTGTGGCGCGCTGTCATCTGGCCGGCTTCATCGATCAACTGGCCGTGCGCAAGAGCAGCGGCACGGATGAATTCGACCTGGCCGGCGGCCGGCACGGCACGCTGATGGACGAGAGCGCCGTCAAGCGCGCCCTGCTCATCGTCGTCTCGCAGATGCGCGAGATCACCACCCGCTCGGGCAGCCGGGTCAACCTGATCGGCCTGGCGAGCGCCGTCGAGCCAGAGTGGGTGCGCGCGCTGAATCCGCCCGGCCTGAGTGAGCGGGTCGAGTATGTGTACGACCGGCTGAACAAGCGCGTCGTCGCCGGGCGCGTGCTGCGCTATCGCGATTTGCTGATCGGCGGCAGTTCGCTCGAGCCGGCCGCGTTCGATCTGGATGCAGCGGCGCAGACGCTGGCCCGCGAGTTCAGCGATCAGCTCGGCAAATTGCTGGGCTGGACGCACGACGTGAAGCAATGGCTGTTGCGACTGCGGCTGGTGGGGTCGCTGATGCCGGAGCTGGGCCTGCCCGAAGTGAATCGGGCTTTTGTGGAGCGCGGGCTGGCTGCTGCCTGGCGCGGCGCATTCACTTTTAAGGAAGCTGCCGAGCGCCCGTTGCTGCCGGCGTTCGAGGGGTTGCTGACGCCAGAGCAGCGCGCAGCCGTTGAGCGGCTGGCGCCGGCGAGCATCGAACTGACGCCGGGCAGGCTCACGCGGATTGTGTATGCCGATGGTTCGACAGGCTCACCCACCGACAACCCGCCGGAAGCAGCGGTGAAACTGGAGGACGCGCGGCGCCTGGCAACTCACCCGGCAATTGTGGAGGGCCGGCAACCGCTGCGCCTGCGGCTGTATGGGGCGGATAACAAGCCCGTTGGCGTAACCGACGACGTGACGACACTAATCGCCTGAACGTCGCAGATATTCCCGTTGTCTGCGCTATGGCGCATCGTCCACGCCGGGCGCGCCCAGCGTCGATTGCAGCGCGAACTCCTCGCCGTAGATGATCTCGACGCCGCCGAGCGAGAGCACGTCACCGGCTTCGAGCGAACACTGCTGGATGGGGTAGCCGTTCAGTTTGGTTCCGCCGGTGCTGCCGAGATCGACGGCGAGAAACTTGCCGAGGTCGGTCTGCCAGCGCAACTCCAGATGATGCCGCGACACGCGCCGGTCGTCGATCACGATGTCGTTTTCCCGCGAACGCCCGATGCGCACCACCTCGCGGGTCAGCGCAATTTGCCGGCGCCCGTCGACGATGAGGAAAGGCCGGCGCGGCAGCGCAACCGCCTGAGCCGCCTGCGGCGTAGTCGAGGATGCCGGCAGATCGGGCGGAATCCAGCGCGCAGTGACGCTGATCTGGCGTGGGGCCAGCTCCCGCACGCCGCGCAGAAAGACGCGCGGCGGCATGTCCAGCCGCAGCCCCATCTGCACCATGATCTGGCGCGCGTTTTCAGACAGCTCATCAGCCAGATTGGGATGGAAATATTCCAAAGGCGCGAGATCCTGTTCACTCAGGTTGATCCAGAAATGATTGGGCGCCACCGGTTCGCCCTGCGCGCCCAACACCTGGGCGTCCTCGATCGCCTGCGCGAGCGCGCGCAGCACGGTCTGCGGTTGCAGACGCTCGCCCAGCAGGCGCGCCAGCGAGCCTTCAATCAATCGTTGCGCCAGGTCCTCGAATCGATGCATGGCTGAAACGTCCGAAAAGGATTGGGGGATTGTACCCGCGACAGCCGGTGGAACAACCTCCGCAAATCGCTTATGATGAAAGCCTATGAGCTTCAAGCAGACGGCGCGCGGCTTGTTCCGCGCGATGCGTCCGCGGCAGTGGACCAAGAACGTCTTCATCTTCGCGGCGCTGGTGTTCGACGGCAAGTTGTTTGTGTGGCCATTTCTGCGCGACACCGTCATCGGGTTTGGGGTGCTGTGCCTGCTGTCGAGCGCGGTATACCTGATCAACGACGTGGCCGACGCGCCGGCCGACCGGCTGCACCCGAGCAAGCGCAACCGGCCCATCGCGCGCGGGGACGTGTCGCCGGGACTGGCGCTGGCATGGGCCGCCGCGCTGTGCCTCGCCGCGCTGGGCGTCGCGTTTGTGCTGGACGCCGTCTTTGGCGCAATCAGCCTGAGCTACTTCGCGCTGATGACGCTGTACACCTTTCGGCTCAAGCACGTCGTCATTCTCGATGTGCTGGTGATTGCATCGGGATTCGTGCTGCGCGTGGGAGCCGGCGCGGCGCTGGCCGACGCCATTCGCTTCTCGCCCTGGATGTACGTGTGCATGATGCTGCTGGCGCTGCTGCTGGGCTTCGGCAAGCGCCGGCAGGAAATCGTCGAACTCAACGGCGCCAACAGCACGCGCGCCATTCTCAACGAGTACAACCAGCCCTTGCTCGATCAGATCATCGGCATCATCACTGCGGCTGCCATCGTGTCCTACGCGCTATACACGTTCTCTGCGCCGCAGTTGCCGAAGAACCACGCCATGATGCTCACCATTCCCTTCGTGGTCTATGGCCTGTTCCGCTACCTGTATCTGGTGCATGTGAAGGGCGAGGGCGGCGCGCCGGATGAACTGGTGCTGACCGACCGGCCGATGCAAGCGGCGCTGGCCTTGTGGGCGCTGTCGGTGGTGATGGCGCTGTATCTGTTGCCAACCACGTGAGCGACTTGCCTGTTCTGAGGGTCGAACGTTCGGCGTGCGCCAAGATCATCTTGTGCGGAGAACACGCGGTGGTGTATGGCCGGCCAGCGATCGCCCTGCCCTTGTCTCATCTGCGCGCCCGGGCCCGGGTCGAGCCGGCTGACCGCTCGTTTCGCATCATTGCGGCCGATCTCAACCGGATTTACACAGCCGAGGACGACGCGGACCGTTCGCTGATGCGGCTGGCCGCTGCCGCGCTGGATTTTGCGCGACTGGCCAACGCGGTCTGCGACCGCGCGCAGCAGGCGGGCGCGCGGCTCGCAACTCTGCGCGCTCAACTGACGCTCACATCCGACATTCCGGCTGCGGCGCATCTGGGCAGCAGCGCGGCGGTGTCGGTGGCAGTAGCGCGCGCGCTGGCCGCCTGCCTTGGCCGCGAATTGACCCCGGCTGAGGCCAGCGCCCTGGCCTTCGAGGCTGAAAAGATGCACCACGGCACGCCCAGCGGCATCGACAATACGGTGGTCGCCTACGAGCAGCCGGTGTGGTTTGTCCGCGCATCCGGGGCGCGCGAGGCCGGCGCGCCCGATATCGAGCCAATCGCCATCGAGCGGTTGCCCCATCTTGTCATTGCTGACACCGGCCTCTCGACGCCAACGCGCATCCCGGTGGGCGATGTGCGCCGGGGCTGGGAAGCCAGGCCGGCGGTTTACGAGCGGCTGTTCGACCGCATTGCTGAAGTTGTCCATGCGTCGCGCCGGGCGCTGCGCGCCGGCGACTGGGCGCGGCTGGGCCGGCTGATGGACGACAATCATGCGCTGCTGGCTGAGCTGGGCGTGTCGTGCCCGGAGTTGGACGCGCTGTGCAACGCGGCGCGCAAGGCCGGCGCGCTGGGCGCAAAACTGTCGGGCGGCGGACGCGGCGGCAATATCATCGCCCTGGCGCGCGACGCGGCGCACGCCGCCGTGTTGCGTCAGGCATTGCAGCAGGCCGGCGCGAAGCGGGTGACGTGATGCCATCCAAAATCCAAAATCCAAAATCGAAAATCGAAAATCCTGCTTCTTCCATCGACGTTTATCAATCGCCGTTCACCACGCGCTACGCCGGGCCGGCCATGCGCGAAATCTGGAGCGAACGGCGCAAACGGCTGCTGTGGCGGCGCGTGTGGGTGGCGCTGGCCGAGGCGCAGCAGGAACTGGGCATCGTCGGCGCCGAACAGGTTGCCGATCTGCGCGCTCATGCCGGCGACGTGAACGAGGCCAGCATTGCGCGCGCGCTGGAGATCGAGCGCGACATCCATCACGATCTGATGGCCGAGGTGCGCGCGTTTGCCGAACAGTGCCCCGTCGGCGGCGGCATTATTCACCTCGGCGCCACGTCGATGGACATCGAGGACAACGCCGACGCGCTCCGGCTGCGCGAGGCGCTGGATGAAGTGATGGCCGGCCTGCGCCGGCTGATCGCCGCGTTCGCGGACAAGGCCGAGCATTACGCGGACATGCCGGCCATGGCGTTTACGCATCTCCAGCCGGCTGAGCCAACCACCATCGGCTATCGCCTGGCGCAATACCTGCAAGACCTGTTGACCGACCTGGAGCAGTTGCGCCAGATTCGGGCCGGCGTCAAGGGCAAAGGCTTCAAAGGCGCAGTGGGCACCAGCGCGTCTTATCTGGAGTTGGTGAACAGGCAAACGGGCGATGCACTGAGCCACGCGCTCGAACAGCGCGTGCTCGACAAGCTGGGGTTGCCGGCCTTTCCCGTCGCCACGCAAACGTACCCGCGCAAGCAGGACTGGCTGGTGGTCAACGGGCTGGCCGGGGTGGCGCAGTCGCTGTACAAGTTCGCCTTCGATCTGCGAGTGCTGCAATCCCCGCCGATCGGCGAGTGGGCCGAGCCGTTTGGCGCAAAGCAGGTCGGCTCGTCGGCCATGCCCTTCAAGCGCAATCCAATCAACGCCGAGAAAATCGACTCGCTGGCGCGCTACATCGCGGCGTTGCCGCGCGTGCTGTGGGACAATGCGGCGCATTCGCTGCTCGAACGCACACTGGACGACTCGGCCAACCGGCGCGTGGCGCTGAGCGAGGCGTTTCTGGCAACCGATGAGATCATCCGCGCCGCCGAGCGCATCGTGAGCGGGTTGCGGGTGAACGAGGCGCAGGTGGCGCGCACAATGCAGGTGTATGGGCCATTTGCGGCAACCGAGCGGTTGCTGATGGCGCTGGTGAAAGCCGGGGCTGACCGGCAAGAGATGCACGAGCGCATCCGCGAGCATAGCCTGGCGGCATGGGCCGCTGTCGGCGCCGGCGCGCTCAATCCGTTGATCGACCATCTGTGCGCCGACCCGGCCATCACGCAGTATGTGGACGCCGCCGCCGCGCGCAATCTGCTTGACGCCGGCATGTATGTGGGCGATGCGCCGCGCCGCGCGCGCGCGCTGGCAGCGCAGGCCCGCGCGCTGCTCAATCAGGGCTGATACAATCGCGCGCACTTTCCAGCGCGCGTCGCCTCGCGGCAGTTGGGGCCGGACGACATTTTATTCAGGGCAAGTGTGGAGGAGCGGCATGAGCGAACAGATCATTGGCATCATCCCGGCGGCGGGCAAAGGCACGCGACTGGCCCCATTTCCGTGCCCCAAAGAGCTTTTTCCGGTGGGGTATCAGGACTACGAGATCAAGGGCAGGCTGGAGCGCCGGCCCAAAGTAGTGAGCCAGTATTTGTTCGAGGAGCTGGTATTGGCCGGGGCGCAGCGCATCTTCATCATCCTGGGCGAGAGCAAGCACGATATCGCGCGCTACTATGGCGATGGCCGGCGCTTTGGGGCCGATGTGGCCTATTTGTATCAGGAAGATCTGCGCGGGATGCCGTTCGCGCTCGACCTGGCTTATCCCTGGCTGATGGGCGCAACGGTGGTTTTTGGGATGCCGGACACGATCATCGAGCCGCGCGACGCTTTTGTGCAGTTGCTGGAGAAGCACCGCGCCGCCAACGCCGACCTGACCCTCGGCCTGTTTCCCACCGAGACGCCGTGGAAATTCGGCATGGTCAAGCTCGACGAGCAGGATCGGGTCGTCTACAACATCGACAAGCCAAAGGAAACCGATCTGCGCTACATGTGGGGGTTCTGCTGCTGGAATCAGACCTTCAGCGATCTGATGCACCGCTATCTGCGCGACACCGCCTACACCGGCAAAGAGATTGTGCTGTCGCAGGTGTTCGACGAAGCCATCCGCCAGGGGTTGCGCGCGCAGGGCGTGCGCTTCGACAGCGGGCGATACCTGGACATCGGCACGGCGGAAGAGCTGGATGTGGCGCTGAAGAAATTCCACCTGTGAGGCGGGCAGACGCCAGAGACGCCATGTTGCCAAAACCGGCCGCGGCCGCGACGCCACGGGCCGGCCCGCTCACGCGCCGGGTTGCGGCGCGCCCGCGCCAATCCCCCGCTAACGAAAAGAGGCTACACTGAGGGTGTGACTTCGCCCGTGGCGGCCAGGACGCTGCTGCGGTCAATGCCCCGGCGGCGCTGCGCAGAACGGGCAAGCAAAGCATTCTCTTGCGGTCGTGTCGCCTGCTCTGGCTCCACAGGCGACCGTTGAGCGAGGCGCAACATGGAAACGATCTGGCAAAACGTCTACGCTGCTCGCGCGCGCGGCATGTCCAGTTCTGTCATCCGCGAGCTTCTCAAGCTAACCGAACAACCCGACTTCATCTCCTTTGCCGGCGGCCTGCCGGCGCCAGAAGTATTCCCCGTCGGCCAGGTGCGCGCCGCCGCCGAGCGCGTGCTGACCGAGCACGGGGCCCAGGCGCTGCAATACAGCACCACTGAAGGCTACCGGCCTCTGCGCGAGTTGATCGCATCCTGGATGCGCGACGACCCGCGCCACCGGCTGCCCGCCTGTGGGGTGGACAACATCCTTATCACCTCCGGCTCGCAACAGGCGCTGGATCTGATCGGGCGCATGTTCATCGACCCCGGCGATCGCGTCGTGGTGGAATCGCCCACTTATCTCGGCGCGTTGCAGGCCTGGTCGGCCTACAGCCCACAGTACATCACAGTGCCCGCTGACGATGCGGGCATGGTCGTCGAGGCGCTGGAGCAGGCGCTGGTGGAGCGCGCGCCGCGAGCCAGGCCCAAGTTCATCTACATTGTGCCGAACTTCAACAACCCCACCGGGCGAACGCTCTCGCTGGAGCGCCGGCGCAAACTGATCGAGATTGCGTCGCGGCACGGCGTGCCAATAGTTGAGGATGATCCTTACGGGCAGTTGCGATTCCAAGGCGAGGCGCTGCCGTCGCTGGTGTCACTGGCGGCCGGCCGCGGGCCGGTGAACGCGGCCTACCACGGCAACGTGATCTATCTCAGCACCTTCTCGAAGATCCTGGTGCCCGGCCTTCGGCTGGCCTGGGTGTGCGCCGAGCCGGAGGTGATCGCCATGCTGACGCGCGGGAAGCAGGGCGCCGACCTGCACACCGCCACCCTCAGCCAGATGGTGGCCTATGAAGTGGCGAAGGACGGCTTCCTCCGTCGTCATGTGGAGGTGATCCGCCGCACTTACCGCGAGCGGCGCGACGTGATGCTGTCGGCGATGCAAGAGCACTTTCCACCCTCGGCGCGCTGGAACCGGCCCGAAGGCGGCATGTTCTTGTGGTGCGAGCTGGCCGAAGGCGTGGACGCCGCCGAGCGGCTGCGCGCCGCCGTGCCGAAGAAAGTGGCATTTGTGCCGGGCGCAGCGTTCCACCCCTGCGGCGGGGGAGAGAACACCATGCGGCTAAATTTCTCCAACGCCGCGCCGGACAAGATTCGAGAAGGAATTGCGCGGCTGGGGGAGGTGTTGAGAGCGTAGAGACGCGCCGCAGCGCGTCTCTACATGCGGCGCGTCTCTACAAAAGGCGTCCGACGCCTGAACCGGCTCTACGCCAGCCTGCGAGCGCGCATGACAGCGCACATTACATCGGAACCACCAGTTCGCGATCGAATTGAGTCAGCCGCTCGACCGCGCCCTCTGGATTGAGCCAGTAGTCGTCTTCCAGCCGCATGCCCCAGCCTTTGTCGGGGTAATACAGCCCCGGCTCGTTGGTGATGATGCTGCCGGCCGGCAACGGCGCGTCATGGCCGGTGAGCGCCTTGAGACGCATCGCGGGCGCTTCGTGCACCGCCAATCCAAAGCCGTGCCCCAGCGAATGCACATAGCCTTGAGTGAGGCCGGGGTTCTGGCGCGGCGTGGGGTGGCCATGCGCCTCGAACAGGTCGCAGGCCATCTCGTTGTACTCCCAACTGGGGCGAACATTGTCGAGCATGGCCTCGGCGCGATCGTGCACTTGCTTCACCAGCGCATACGCCTGCAGGACTTCATCGGTCGCATAGCCCAGGCACCAGGTGCGCGTGATGTCGGCGTAGTAGCCGCCCGGCAAGCGGGGGAAGATGTCGAACACAATCGTGCGGCCCAGTTGAATCACATCAGCAGCCTTGCCGGCGCTGTGCGGCACGCCGGCGTCGCGGCCAATCGCGAATATGCAGCCCGCATCCTCCAGCCCCAGCGCGGCCTCTTCGCGCCGGATAAACGCTTTCACGTCGCCCACGGTCAACGGGTTGCCGTCGGGCTTCATCAGCGTCTCGCCGTCGAGGCGATGCGCGCGCAGGAATTCGCGCGTGGCGCCGATCACCTGTTCGGTGAGCCGGCACGCCAGACGGATCTGTTCCACCTCTGCGGCATCTTTCGTCTTGCGCGCTTCGGTGAGAATGTCGTTGTCATACTCGACCGCCACCTCGACAAAATTTGCGTCGATCAGCGCGTCGAGGAAGGCGTAGGACGATCCCCGCTCGTCAATACCGTAGAAGCCGACGCGGCCCTGCACGCCGAGGTCATGGAACAGCCGGCGGGTGAGTTCGACCTGGCCGGCCAGCCGGTCGCCATGAACCGCCTGGTAAATCTCGCGCAGGTCATAGTTGCCCAGGCTGCGCAGGCGCAGGCCGGTGTGGGCGGCCTCCTCGCGCTCCATCGGCCCATGCACCAGCGTGATGTCGAGGTCGGCGGAGTTGGGGCGCCGCACCGCCACAATGTGGCCGCTGGTCACATGCGCCGGGCCGGTGAAATAGCGAAAAGCCGCGTTGGCCGACGCCAGACCGTCGGGGCAGGAGATCACCAGCGCGTCGAGACCGCGCTCGCGCATCAGGTTGGACAGATCGGACTTCATCGAGGGTCAACCCCTGTCACTTCAATAGCGCGCTCGAAAGCAAAGACAGCAACTTCAATTGCCTGTTCCGCATCGGCCAGTGTGGGCAGGCCAGAGGGCAATGTTCCAGGCAGCGCATCGGGATACCGGGTGGCGATGTAATAGTCATCCATGCTCACCAGATCGGCATGCCTGACTGAGAATGCCGCTGAAGAGACAGTTCGCATCAACTCGGAGATGGAGTGCGTTCGCGGCACGCCCGCGCCCTCGAACGCCAGCACTGCCTTGAGCGATTTCTCCACACATTGTTGAGCATGGAAACAGGCCTGATTGTGCAATTGCTTATCAAACACTGCTCGCGCCGCCCGCAGATCGTCATAGGCGAATATCAGCCACCTTTCCGCGACTTCTCTCATAGATGGTGCGTCCTTTGCCAAGGATCTCCTCACGCACAAAATCTCGCTCTCGGCTCATTTGCTCGAACTCCCCCGGCGTATAAACCAGGATATCCGTGCCCACAGCAGGCTGAAGGAGTCTCCTGATCTCGCGGAGTCTGGCAAAGAAAGGCGAGGTGGTCTCTTGAATCACCACGAGATCAATGTCGGACCATTCGTGGACCTGGCCGGCTGCCACCGAGCCAAACACAATAACTTTCTCAAGATCGTCACGCGAAGCCAGGATATCCAGATAACGGGCCAGTTCCCGTTCAAGCAGAATCTTTCGCGCTTCGGCAGGTGTGGTGCTCATGATCCTTGCTGCCAATCTTATCCTACGCAATGACGCGCCCGATCACAGCATCACCTGCCTGGCGTCCACAACTTCCGGCAGGGCGCGCAGGGCCTGCATCGTTTCCTCCGGCGCCGGGTTGTCGAGGTTGATGAACGACATCGCCATATCGCCCGGCCCGGTGCGGCCCAGCCGATACTCGGCGATGTTGACGTAGCTCTGGCCCAAAATGGTGCCGATGCGTCCTATTACGCCGGGCACGTCGCGCGAGGACACGATCAGGACCAGGCCCTCTGGCACGGCATCCAGCACAAAGCCGTCGATCTGCACAATGCGCGGCTGTTGGCCGTTGAACAACACGCCGGCGATGGTGTGAGTCTCTTCATCGGTCGTCACCCGGCATGAAATCAGGTTGGTGTAGTTGGCGCTGGTGAGATCGACCGCCTGAGAGACGATGATGCCGCGCTCTTCGGCGATGACGGGGGCATTGACATAGTTGACGCGCTCGGCGCCCAACACCGGCGCCAGCAGGCCGCGCAACAACGCCACGGTCAAGGGCTTGACGTGCGGGGCCACATCAGCGCCGCGATATTCCACCTCGATGCGCTCCATACGCCCTGAGATCAGACTGGATTGCAGCGCGCCCAGTTTTTCGGCCAGGCGCAAATAGGGCCGGATCAGCGGAAGCGCAGCCGGGTCCATGGGCGGGAAATTGACCGCGTTGCGCACTTCGCGCTCGTGCAAGGCGTCGAGAATCTGCTCGGCGATCTGGATAGACACGTCGCGCTGCGCCTCGGCGGTGCTGGCGCCGAGATGCGGCGTGACCACCACGTTCGGCAATTTGAAGAGCGGGTGATCCGCCGGCGGCGGCTCCTCATCGAACACATCGAGCGCGGCGCCGGCCAGCCTGCCGCTAACCAGCGCTTCGCACAGCGCGTCGGCATCGACCAGCGCGCCGCGCGCCACGTTGACGACCCGCGCGCCGCTCTTCATTTTGGCGATGGCCGCCGCATCCAGCAAACGCCGGCTGCCGGGGTTCAGCGAAGAGTGCAGGGTAATAAAATCACTTTTG
>Ga0272446_1000696_pt1 | contig 51461 bp, 29 predicted proteins | sample YNPCB0061_FD_194587 | JGI IMG/M metagenome (GOLD analysis project Ga0272446, IMG submission 194587) | Hot spring microbial mat communities from Yellowstone National Park, WY, United States - YNP-CB-006-1 | ecosystem: Environmental > Aquatic > Thermal springs > Hot (42-90C) > Sediment | place... | reverse complement strand
CCTCGCTGAGGATCGAGAAGGCCGCGCCGGTTGAACGCACCAGCGCGCGGCGCCGCGGCGAGGGCGGGCTGTTCAGGGCAGTGAGGACGTAGAGGTCGTGATGGGCGGTGTTCCCGCCGCCGCCGATGTCCAACGCGGCCACGTGCGCCGGACCGATTCCGCCCACGAACACCTCGCGCGGCACGCCGTTGACCGCCGGGTCCTGGCAGGGGATGACCAGCACGCGGTTGGCGTCCGGCCCGGCCAGCACCAACGCGTCGCGCGCGGGGTCGAGCACCCGCCCGGCGCTGACACCGGTGATGCCCGCTACGCCGCCCGGGCGGGAGGAGGTCCATTGCAGCCCGCCGCCGGGCTGGCCGTAGCCGATGAGGTACGCGCCCGACTCGAGGTCCACCACTGCGGCGTCGGGGCGACCGTCGCCGTTGAAATCCGCGCCCAGATAGGCTGAACCCGCGGAGAAAACCGGATAGGCCGGCTGCGCGTGCGCCGTCAGCACCGTCAGCGCGGCGACAGCCAGCGCCGCGGGAAAGAAACGCCGCGTTTTCATGGCGTGGCCTCCACTACGTTGGTGGGAATGACCTCTTTGATCTCGCCGTTCGGCCCGAGCCGGACGATGAGATAAAGGTAAGCGGCACCGGAAACGACCGGCTGGGTGTCCACCAGCCAGAGCGCGCCGGGCAATTCCCCGGCGCCAACAACTACTCCTTCGGTCATGCGGATGAACGGGTCATGGAGGACGGTGACCGAGCCATACTGGGGGTCCGTGGTGAACTCGGCCGCGATTTCTTCCATCAACGGCGTGACCTGGATGAGGTCCCGGCTGACCTGCGGGAATTGGTCGGTGGGAATGGCCACGCGGTACACCACGGCGGGGAACAGCTTTTCCCCCAGCTTGTTGGTGTACACGTAGTCCATGGGATTGCGGTGCTGGCGCAGGCTGGCGGGCTGCAGGTCCTGCCGTTCCTTGGGCACGTTGGCCTGATGCCGGCGCGGCACATCCCCGATGCGGATGGCCAGGCCGGGGAAGATGTTATCCGGCATGCGGGCAGCCAGGAGCGAGGGGTGGAAGAAGTTCAGGTCCGGCAACGGGCGGGCCGGCCAGGGCACGTCCGGGCCGACCACCGGCGGGACGTTCCAACTCAGCGACTCGGCGTTGCTGTCCTCGCCAGCCAGACCGTCCGGGCCGACGGCGGCGACCGTCACGGTGTACTCCTGGCCGAGGGCGATGTTGACAGTGACCTCGAACTGCGCGCCATTGCCGAAGGCCGGGCCGATCGGCGGCGTGCGATACAGGAAGAAGGTGTTGGTGCGCGGCTCGCCGGCCACGAAGTACTGTTTGATCCGGTTGGTGATGAGAGTGCCCAGGTCTGGCGAGGGATTGGGCGGCATGAAACCGATGGTGTTGGCGATGGACACCTCGAAGCGGTTCACGCCGTAGGGCGGGCAGAACCAGCGCACCTTCATCTTCGGGCTGGACTCGTCCCCGACCGGCTCCAGCGGCGCCAGCAACGGCACGGCCGCGGGAATCTGGGTCTCGAGGCAGTCGTCAATCTGCACCAGCGGACTGGCGTTGCCGTGCTCGTCGAAGAGCTGGGCGAAGTAGCAGATGACCGCGGCGTTGGCCGGCATGTCCGGGTCGTCCACGGTGATCTGGGAAATGTCGTCCGAGTTGGCCGGGCCCTGCTTGATGAGCGTGAGCGGGCCGTTGTCCACGCGCCGGTACAACCGATATTCCTTGGTGCCGGGGGTGAGGGTGATGATGAGAGTCGGGCCGACGACCTCGCCGTCCGGGCCGTTGGGTTGCGGATTGTGGGAGCCGCGGCAACCCGCGATCTGGTTGGCGGTTCGCCGCGAGATTTTCCGGCAGTCCACCCGGGCGGCGAAGGGCACGCGGCGAATGGTGGTGGCCTTGGGGTCCCGAACCGTGTTCACCACGCCAAAACCTGATTCTTGTCCCCGGTCGTCGCCCACGCGGCACCAGAACGGCACAAAGCCTTCTTGCACCTGCGTGCGCGAAACAGTCCAGCGCAACACCAGAAGCGGCTCCTGTCCCGGGAAATAAACGCGGCCCAGGAAGTTCGATTCCGCCAGTTCGCGGAAGTAAAACTCGGCCCAGCGGATTTCCGGCCGCGCGCGGCGCACCTCGAATTCGTAGTAGGCGAGGTTGGGGTCCTGGTTGCGGCCGTCGGGGTCGTTGACATCCACCGGATCGCGGCCCTCGACCGCGTAGGCGCAGCAGACCACGTCCATTCGCCCGCCGGGCCCGTCCGGGCCGGTGCGGTCGCGCAGCACGCCGTACACCGGGCGGCTGTGGGCGGAAAAGTTGCCGCCGTCACAAGCGCCATTGTCCACCGACCGGATGGTGTACCAGAAGGTCTTCGAGTAATCGGCCGGGGCCGTGGGCGAACCGGCGCCGTCGTCCACGTAGCTGTACAAGGCCTTGCCGGGCACGTGGGGGATGGGCCCGGCAATGCGGTTGAGCAGCGGGTTGGAGCCGGCGGCCTGCACGTCGTCCGGCGCGGCCCAGCGGTACACGTAGTAGCCGGTGACGGTGTCGGCGGTGTTGGTGTTGGGGCGCCAGAAGACCTTGAGCTTCTGTTTGGCCGCGCCACCGGTGAAGGTGTAGTCGTTCTCCACGCGCAGGGCGATCGGCGCGTCCGGCGGCAGGCGGTCGCAGACCTTGACCAGCAACCCCGGCGACGGCCCCCAATCCCGCCCCAGCACGTCGCGGGAGGTCACGAAATAGTAGTACTGCGCGCCGTTCTCGAAAGGCACCCCGCCGGGTTGGTAACGACCATTGTCGTCGGCGAGAAAGGCGGTTTTCGGGTCGAGGACGAAGTTGCCGACGTCGGTGGCGGAGAAGTCCTTGGTCTTGAGCACGGGCAGTTCGTTCACGCGCTTGACGGCCGGGTGGCTGCCGGCGGCGGCGCGCAACACGGCGGGGGCGGGCGGCGCGATGTGCCAGCCCTGGGCCTCGGCGTGGGCCTTGGTGACGCGGTACACATTGAAACCGTGATTGAGCAGCGTGAGCCGGCGCAGTGCGTCCGGCGCCGCCCAACGCAGCTTGACGTTCAGGTCGCCACGCGGGTCGGACTCGGGCACCTGGACCACCGGGCCCGGCGCAGGCAGGGCCACCGGCGCGCCGGCGGTCACGGTCACGCGGCCGACCACGCCCAGGTCGCGACCGGTGTCCTTGTCGTACTCGCGGATTTCGAAGGTAGTCTTGCCGGCCGGGATGACCTCGGCGTGGGCGTAGCCGAGGCAGAAGTTCACCCCGGGATGCAGGCGGCCGAGCAAGACCAGGCTGTTGAGCTGGACCGGGTCGGCGATGGTCCCGCGGATGACGGCGGAGAGTTTTTGCTCCAACGGGCCGGCCGGGGGCTGAAGGGCGGCGAAGAGGTTGTTCACCCGCTGCTCGAGTTGCACGAGGTCGTCACCCAGGGTGGCGGCGCGGTTGAGCAAGGCGCGGATGACCGGCGGCTCGGTCTGCAGGCCGGTAATGGCCCGGCGCTCGAAGGGATTGGTCGAAGTGGCATCGCCGGCCTTGGCATAGACGGCGAACTGGCGGCCAATGACGAGCTGGTTGTCCGAACCGACCCAGAGGAGGTAGGCCCAGTGGCGGCCGCCGGCGTCGGTGGTGGTGGTGCCAACGGTAAAGATGGTGTCGGGCAGCAGGGCCGGGGCCTGAGCGAGCGCGCGCGGGGCGAGCCACAACAGGCCGCTCACGGCCACGGCGACCAGTGCCGCCATGGCGCGCGGCCCTTTCCATCGGCTGGGGAGACAGGTTCGGCCCATGCTAGAAATCCACGCTCCAGGAGTTGTTGTGGTATTCGAGGCCCACGCTCTTCGAGAACGAGATGCAGAACGGGCACCAGCCGATTTCGCCGGTGAGTTTGCCCGTGCCCTTGAGCCGGAGGCCGTCGGCGTTCTTGACGCCGACCAGTTTGATCTCGCCGCCCACGCTCACGATGCAGAGCACCTCGCCGTGAGCGCCCAGGAGCATTTTGCCTACATAGGTGGGGCCCTCGATGAAATACCCGGCGCCCGCGCCAACACCGGCCGAGATTTCAAAGAAGCACGTAGCCGGGATGCCCAGCAGCGCCTCCGAGACCGGAATCCAGACCTCGACGTACACGTAGGCCCCGGTGAAGGGCGGCGTGCCGAGAATGGCCTGCACGTCCTTGTCCCAGAAGAACGGATCGAGCGTGCAGGTCCGGCCAAAGAAGATGCCGCCCATGCCCTCGTATTTGTTGATGGCCACGCGGGCGGCGCAGGAAAAAAAGTTTTCGAGCTGGCCGAAGCCCATCGAGGCGCCGAGGTATTTGATCTTGAAGGCTTCGAAGCTGATCTCGCCGGTCAGCTCGATGCCGCCGCCCAGGTTCACCAGCCGTGGCGGGGACACCGACGGGTCGAAGGTGAACTTGGCGCCCACGTTGGCGCGCAACCCGTCGCTGATCCATTTCACGTCCACGTCGGTCGCGCCCATCGTGACCTCGGTGGCGCGGCCGCTGGTCGGCAGGCAGGCCGCGGGCGTGCCGTCCGAGTCCAGCTCTTTGATCTGGAAGAAGGCATTGAGCTCCATCTCCGAGGGCACCTTGAGCTGGGCGTAAATGTCCAAGCGCAGGAGCTTCAGGGCGTCGCCGTTGATGTGGGCGTAGCCGTTGATCTTGCCCGCGCCCAGCACGCTGTTCACGTCGTCGGCCAAGCCGTTGATCGTGTTGTCCACCTCGGCGAGCGACTCGGAGATGATGTCGCGGATGACGCGGTTGACCTGTTGGAAGAACGAGTCCACGCCCTCGCGAATGGCGGCCTCGACGTCGTAGAGCCGGTGCTTGATCGTTTCCTGAAAGGTCTTGGCGACGACGGAGGCGAAGAAGCGGTCCTCGAGCTTCTGGCGCATGAAGGCGCGCAGCTCGGCCTCGGAGTAGTGGACAAACGGGTTGTCGCCAGCGGCGAGAATCTGGTTGAAGCGGCCGTTGATGTCGTTGCGAATCTGGTTGGCCAGTGCGGTGACCTGGGCGTTGAGGCCGTTGAGCTGGGTCTTGAGCTGCTGACGGAAGTCCTTGGCCGGCGCCAGCGCGGCGCGGATGTCACCCACCACGCCGCGTAACTCATCCAACGCGGCCTCGATCTGGCTGAGGGTGGGATCGAGCGTGGCCAGAAACTCGTTGAGCTTGCTGTCCACGAAAGCGCCCACAAACTGCGCGGCCAGTTCGCCGACCAGGTTCTTGATGAGCTGGGCCACGATCTGGCGCGAACCGTCCGGCGCCTTGGCCAGGATCTGGTCCAGCTTCTGCAACGCGTCCTCGATCTGGGCCAGGTTCGCATCGAGCTGCTTGACGATATCGAACTGCCCGGCCCCCGCGCCATCCACCAGGTTGTTCAGGCGATTGACCACCGAGTTGCCGCCGCCGGTGATGAAGCTGGCGATGGTGTTGCCCGGTTCGCCCGCCGGGAAGCTGTTGCCATTGGCGATGTAGATGGCTTTGAGCTGGTCGTACAGCGCCTTGAAGACCGGATCGAGCAGGGTGTCAAAAGTCTGGTCGTAGAAGACGTGCATCTGGTCCTGCAACATCTCGTTGAACCGGTCCATGCCGGCCTCGAGGGCGTTGCGGGCCGGGCCGAGCACCGCGCCGGTGAAGGCGTTTTGCGCCCCGCCGAGCTGATCAAAGACCATGTTGGCCAGGTTGATCTTGGGCATGCCCTCGTACTCGATGCCGAACCTCAACTCGGCGTTTTTGGCGCTGAGGTATTTGGCCTGGTGCTCGACGTTGACGACCAGCAGCTTGTTTTCCACCGGCTGGAAGGAGGTGAAGGCGCGGGTGGTGGTGCTCCACTTGAGCGGGTAGTCGAAGTCCACCACGCCCAGCCAATTGCGCTGGGCGCGCACGAGGTACTTGAGGTTGTTGTCGGTGTTGCCCTGGCGGTAGCCGGCCACGGTGGTGTCCGTGGGGAAGCCGCGGTTGTCTGGGTCGGCCGGGTTGGCGTTGAAGAAATTCTTGCCGGCGATCTCGAAACCTTTTCCGGGCCAGCCGCCCATCAGGTAAACGGGCGCGCCGGTGCCGTCCTTGTCCGCGCTGGTGTGCATGTGGACCTTGAGGTCCTCGAAGAACGGCACGTCCAGCTTGCCGGCGATGTTGATGAAGCCGGGCGCGGTCTTGTAGTGGTCCCAGTTGTTGTAGTAGGCGTCGTTGACCGGGGTGAAGGTGTATTGCTCGTTGCCCGGGCCTTTCAGTTTGAAGGTGTTGGGCAACTTGAGGCGTGAATCAAACGGCGGGTCCAGTGCGTTGTCGTCGCGGGTGATGAGGTTGCCGTTGGGATGCCAGCCCAGCGTGCCGAACAGGGGGGCGTCCACGTGCTGCGCCCAGGCCATCACGCCCACGGTGAGAAAGCCCTCGCCCGGGTTGCACGCCGCGCCGGCCTTGCGGTCGAACTTCATCGTCAGCGGCGTGAAGTCCGCCTGCCAGAAGGCCAGCACCTTGTTCTCCTGGCCCGGGGCGACTTTGGCGTCGTCCAGCGCGCCCAGACAGGTGAACTTGAGCTCCTCGAAGGCCAGCGTGAAGTCCGAGGGGTACTTGATCTTGATTGAGCCCTGCGTGCGGCTGTCCACGTTGCGGCTGTCCAGGAAGGCCAGGCCGAAGTTCGAGAACTGAAAGTCGTAGCCGTAAATCTGCGCCGTGGGCGGGAACGCGCCGAAGACCGCCTCGTGGATGCCGCTCACGCCGGCCTTGCGGACGTAGTACTTGGCCCGGCCGCGCAACGGGTAAGTGCCGGTGGGCTTGCCACCCAGCACGCTCTCGCCGTTCTTCGCGCCATCGGTGCCGACGCGGAAATTCAGGCCGGGGTAATCGCCCAGACCCGCTTGGTAGGCCGGCTGGCCGGGCCGCTCGACCTGCCCCGGGTCGCTCGGGCCCACGCCGGTGAACAGCAGCACCCCGGGGCGATGCAGCACGTTGAGGCTCGTGTCGTCGCCGCGCAGAAACGAGCCGGGCATGGTATAGGTGCACGCGGTGAAGGGATCGGTGCGGTGGGCATACTTCTGAATGGCCGGCAGGCCGATCCAACCCCAGTTCAACGGCGCGGGGGTGGTGAGCGCGCCACCGCGGGTCAGGCCGGCGTCGCGCGTGATGTGGAGGATCCCCCCGTCCGGCTTGAATTCGAGCGTGGTCGGCCCGGCGCCACCGCTGCACAGCGGCTCGGTGCAGTCGCGCGCGTAGGCCAGGTTGATCGGCTGCACCCCGTTGAGCTGGCTGGCGGCGGTGTCCACCACGTCGTCCGCCACGGTGAGCTTGCCGCCGGTGTACCGCACCCGGGTGTCGTAAGGGAAATGGGTGAGTAAACTGCCGCCCGAGAGCTCGAAGCTCGCCGAGAGCCGGGCCGAGCCATCGGTGTGGGCGCGGATTTCCACCGTGCTGGAAGTCACCGTCGAAGCGCCGTGGAAAAGCTGTTCGTTCGAGCGTTTGAAGCGCTGGCTGGCCGGCACCGGCGCCGCGGCCAGGCGCGCCAGTTCATTCCGGCGAACATACTCGCAGCGGCCGGTGGGCTTGAGCGCGAAACGTCCGCTGGCGACGGTCCAGCGCAGTTCCTGGCCCTCGATCCAAATCGGCTTGGTCTCCTCCGCCGCCCAGAAGGCCGTGGACGGCGCAAAGACCAGTTCGGCGGCAGCGGGCAGGAGATTCTGCGCCAGCTTGACGCTATAAAAGTCGAGTGTGCCCAGCGTCATGCGCGAAGCCTGGTCGAAGCGGTAGCCGAAGCCAGCGGGCAGCCAGACCTTCACCTGGGCGAAGGCGCCGCTGGTGTTGAGCACCATGGCCGAGCGCTCGAAACGCACGTGGGCCACCGTGTTGGTGTCCGGCGTCGGGAGGTTGGGGACGATGGGCACACCGGTGTACTCGGCGTTGCCGTTGTTGCGCAAGAGCACGGGCAGGGCCGCGCCGGTGCCGTAAGTGTGCGCCGGGCTGCCCTCGATGAACCCACCGCCCGCGCTCACCGCCAGGCTCGAGGCCACGCTGGTGGCCGTGACCGCGCCGGGGGCGGGGTCGTTATTGATGGCGTTGACCTGCGTGGCGATGTCGCCGAAGAACAGCCGGCCGTTGAAATGAAGCATCCGCTGGTTCGCCAGCGTGAGCTGGTTGGCGGCCACATAGGGTTGCCCCGCCAACTCCTCGTGCGCGAGCTGGACCTGCACCCGGTAGAGACGGCCGGGGGAGTCCAATTGTCCCGCGGGTTTGAGGTCCAGCAACACGAAGCTGCTCAGGACGGTGGGCGGAATCGGGTTGCCGACCAGGGCAATCCCGTGCGAAGCCACCGAGCGCGACGCGGTGAAATTGCTTTGTACCAGCGGCACTGGCAGACCGGTGGCGGCGTCAATCAGCGTGGCCGTGAACCGCAACGGGATGCTGGTGTTGACCGGGGCCGCCGCGAAGCCGTCGTAGCGGCGCAAGGTGAAGTCCGCCCGCACCTGGAGCGTGTCGCGCCCGGGCACGGTGTTCACCAGGTAGGTGCGCTGGTAGGTGCCGCTGTCCAGCACGGCAATGACGTTCCGCTCGGGGTCGGCGCTGACCGTGCTGGGGAAGTGGTAATACGTGCGCAAGCTGTCCTGCCCGCTGGCAGCGATGGCCAGGTAGCGTCCAAAGGCTGAACTCGCCTTTTCCATGTTGACCTTCACCCGATACTGGGTGAACGGGCTGAGCCGGCTCACCGGCACCAGGGGCGCGTCGTAGTTGGGGGAGATGGTGTTGATGGGGATGCCGAAAATGAAGAAAGGCAGCGTCACGGAGGTGCTCACCCGGTACACCGTGTTGCTCTGGCCATTCTCGTCGAGGATGGGCACCACGTTGCCGTCGCTGTCCTCGAGCCGGAACAGAATCCGGTAATAGTAGGTGGTCGCCGTGGCCGTGGCGGCCGTGAAACGAATCTGCGTCTGGGCGGCGATGTTCTCGCGGTTGTACTCGGGGCCCAGCCCGGCGTTGGCGTCCGACGCAATGAGGTAGCCGGTGTAGTTGGTGACGGTGACCGACAGAACCTCCTCATTGTGCGCCCGTACGGCACCGGCGCCTGCCATCGCCAAAAGCAGCCCCAAAACCAGTTGCCAACGCGCGCGCATTGCCACGGGGGAGTGTTTGCTTGTCGAACCGCTCCAAAGTGACCAAAAACGCACGCACCCCGGCAAGGACAAAATGGAAAAAAATCACTCCCCTCGGGAGGCCTGCCATCGCTGGGAACGCGAAGACGGCGGCGGAAATTGTGAATCGGCCCAAAAACCCCCGGTTCAGCATTGGAGTGAATGCTCCCCAAGCGGTCGTGCTGCGCGAACTGCAACCGGCCCCAAAGCTTCCATGCCTGTGGTGCCTCCGGAGGGGACGTACGCTGGCAGCGGAAATGCCGGCGCCCGCGCGTCGCCGACGGTGCGGGGGGCGAAGCCGCGCAAGCCCCCGGCCTGCGCCCGCCTTAATTCACCAGCCGGTACCAGTTGTCGCGCTGGTGCGGCTCGTAGCCCAGATCGCGGATGAGCCGGTGCATGTCCGCCACGGTGAGCCGGAAGCTCGCCCCGGCCTGGGAGACCACGTTTTCCTCGATCATGATGCTCCCCAGGTCGTTGGCGCCGAATTGCAGCGCCACCTGGCCGATGTCCGGTCCCTGCGTGACCCAGGAGCTTTGCACGTTCTCAAAGTTGTCCAGGTAAATCCGCGCCAAGGCCTGGGTGCGGAGGTAGTCGTGTGCCCCCACCGGCGGCAGGCGCAACCGGGTATTTTCGGGCTGAAAGGTCCAGCCGATGAAGGCGGTGAAGCATCCGGGGCCGTCGCCGGGCGCGTAGGGTGAAGCCGTGGCGGTGCCGGCCCCTGCGCCGGCCGCACGCCGCCGCGCCAAGGAGCGGTCCTGCTGCTGGCGCAGGCGGTCGAGGTGTTCGAGGCGGTCTTCGAGGCTCTCGACGTGGCCGAACATCATCGTGGCGCTCGAGTACAGGCCCAGGCGGTGGGCCGTGTCCATCACCTCCAGCCACTGGTCGCTGGTGGCCTTGAGCGGCGAGATGCGCCGGCGCACGCGGTCCACGAGGATTTCGCCTCCACCGCCCGGGATGCTGCCCAGCCCGGCGGCGTGGAAATCGCTCAAGATTTGCTCGAGCGGCTCCTGGAACACCTCGCGGAAATGGATGAACTCGCTCGGGCTGAAGCCGTGGATGTTCACCTGGGGGAACTTCGCCTTCAGGTGCCCGAGCAGGTCCAGGTACCATTGCTTGGAGAGCTTCGGATGGTGCCCGCCCTGGAGCAGAATCTGCGTGCCGCCCAGGGCGAGGGTTTCCTCGACCTTGCGGTCCAGCTCGGCCAGCGAGAGGACGTAGGCGTCGGGGTCTTTCTCGGTGCGGTAGAAGGCGCAGAACTTGCAATAGACGTTGCAGACGTTGGTGTAGTTGATGTTGCGGTCCACGTTGTAAGTCACGATGGCATTGCCGCGGCCACCGTAAGCGGCGGCCTTGGCCAACTGCCGCCGGCGCTCGGCCAGCGCCCCCAGCTCCTCCAGCGGCAGGGCCGCCAGCCGCAGTGCCTCCGCGCGGCTGACGCGTCCTCCATCCCAGACCTTCTGCAACAAGTCGTCCAACGACGGGTCGTACACCATGCGCCCCAGCTTAGCCGCGGTCCGGCGAATGGCAACGCGGCGAAACGGGAACGCCGGGGGAAGTCGGCGTGTTCGAGACCGTCATGAAGGGTGGGTTCAACCCTCGGCTCCGCCAACGCAACCCGCTTCAGGGCTTGGGCCCGGTGATGTCCCGGCCTGCATGCGAACGGGTGGTTTGTTGTCCCGAAGGTTCGCGGGGCTCAACGGAGTCTCGCCCCACCGGGGGTTTGTTTGGGCTCGACAGAGTTTCGCCCCACCAAGGTTTTGCCAGGTGCGACAGAGTCTCGCCCCACCGGGACGCGGGCGCGTCAGGTCCGCCGCCGACGCTGGGTGAGCACCGCGGCCACGATGATGATGCCGGTGAGCATGAGCCGGCTGGCCTCGGGCACGGCGTTGATGCTCAGAATTTTCTCCAGGTACCCGATGGTGAGCGTACCCAGCAGGGTCAACCCGATGCCCCCGCGCCCGCCGGTCAAGGGCGTGCCGCCGATGACCACGATGGCAATGGCGGTCAGCTCGTACCCGGCGCCGGCCTCGGGGTCGCCCTGCTGTTCCTGCGCGGCCTGGCAGAGGCCCGCCACCGCGGCGAGCAGCCCGCTGGCCGCGTAGGCCAGCACCTTGGTCCGCACCACCGGCACACCCGAGAGCCGCGCCGCCTCCTCATTGCCGCCCAGGGCGTACAATTCCCGCCCCCAGCGGTGCCGCGCCAGCAACAGCCAGGTCACCAGCGCGCACGCCACGAAGATCACCGTCACCATCGAGACGTTGTCGCCCAGGATGCGGCTGTCTATGAACCGAAACACCCCCGGCACGGGCACATAGTCGTAGCCGCCGGCGGCGTTGCGGACCGCGGTCGAAACCTTCATGCCGCCAGAAATCGTCTTCGCCAGGCCGCGCGCGAAGACCATCAGCGCCAGCGTGGCAATGAACGGCTGAATGCGGAACCCCGCCGTGAGCCCGCCGGCCGTGGCCCCGCACAACGCGCCCAGGACCAGGCACACCGGCACCGCCCGGGCGGGCGACCAGCCCCAGTGAATGCTCAGCAGCGAAAACGTCACCGCCACCAGCGCCAGCACACTGCCCACCGCCAGGTCTATGCCCCCGCTGATGATCACCAGCGTCATCCCGCAGGCGAGGATGCCGAAGACCGACGCCTGCCGGAGCGCGTCCCGGTGCGTGCCCGCCTTGAAGAACGCCCCGTCGGCATGGAACACGCAGCCCAGCAGGAGCACCAATCCCAGCGCGATCAACGCCCGACTGGCCGGATTGGCCCACACCCGGGCCACCAGCGTTCCCGCTTCTGACTCCTGACTCCTGACTCCTTCCTTCATACGCTTCCCATGGCGGCGGCGAGTACCTTCTCCGGCGTGGCCGCGGCCCGGTCCAGTTCGGCCGTGGCCCGCCCGCGGTGCAACACCAGAATCCGGTCGCTCAACGCCAGGAGCTCGGGCAGTTCGGAGGTGATGAGCAGGATGGCCAGGCCGCGGGCGGTCAGCGTGTTGAGGAGCTGGTAAATCTCGCGCTTGGCGCCCACGTCAATGCCGCGAGTCGGTTCATCCAGCAAGAGCAACTGCGGGCGGGTCTGCAGCCACTTGGCCAGGACCACCTTTTGCTGGTTGCCGCCGGAAAGTGCCTCGACCTCCAGCTCGAGCGACGCGGCGCGCAGGGCGAGCGTCCCGGCCTGCGCGCGCGCGGCGGCGCGTTCCCGCCCCGGGCGCCGCCAGCCGCCCGGCGAAAGCCGCGGCAGGTCCGCCAGCGTGATGTTGGCCACGATCGAAAGCGGCAGCACCAGCCCCGTGGCCTTGCGGTCGTTGGTCAGCCAGGCCAGGCCCTGGTCAATGGCGCGGCGGGGCGAGGCGATTTCCAGCGGACGCCCGTTCAACCACGCCCGGCCGCTGACCGCCCGGCCGTACGCGCCAAACAACCCGGCCAGCAGGTCGCTGGCGCCCGAGCCCTGCAACCCGGCCACGCCGAGGATTTCGCCGGCGCGCACCTGAAACGACACCTCCGCCACCACCGCTCGGCCGCCGCGCCAGACCGAGAAATCCTCCACGCGCAACCGCTCCGGACCGGGTTGCGCGGCGTGGCGGGGGAACTGTTCCTCGACCTCCCGGCCCACCATCCAGTGCACCAGCCGGGCCGGGGGCAGCTCCGCCGCGGGCGCGGTGCCCACGTGTTCGCCGTCGCGCAACACGCAGATGCGGTCGGCCAGGCGCTCGATCTCTTCCATCTTGTGGGTGATGTAGATCAGGCCGCAGCCGCGGGCCTTGAGGTCGGCGATGAGGCGGAAGAGCTTTTCGACCTCCGGCGCGTTGAGCGCGCTGGTGGGTTCGTCCATCACGATCACCCGCGCGTCCCGGGCCAGGGCCTTGGCGATCTCGGTGAGCTGCTGCTGCGCAATCGGCAGGTCCTCGACGCGCCGGTCCACATCCAGCTCGAGCCCGAGCTGGTCCAACAGTCGGCGCGCGGCGGCGCGCTGGGCGGCGGCGTCCACGAACCCGTGCCGGGTCAACGGCCGGCCCAGGAAGATGTTTTCCGCCACGCTCAGCGTGGGCACCAGGGAAAGCTCCTGGAAAATGATGGCCACGCCCAGCGCGGCGGCCTCGAGCGGCGAGCGGGGCCGGACGGCACGGCCGGCGAGCTCGATGGTGCCCTCGAAGTCGGTGTGCACACCGCCGAGGATTTTGATAAGCGTGCTCTTGCCGGCGCCGTTCTCGCCGGCCAACACCAGCACTTCCCCGGCGTAAAGGTCCAGGTCCACCCCGCGCAGAACGGTCACCGGCCCGAAGCGTTTGCCGATGCCGCGCAGACGCACCAGCGGGGCGGCGGCCGGGGCGGAAACCGGGGCGGCGGGCTGGGCGGCCATGCGGGAGGCGGGCACCGGTCCGGGTCAGCCGGGCGGGGGTTCGTGGGCCGGGCGACCGTACACGCGCGCGTAGGCCCGGCAAAACGGGCACAGGCGCGCCTCGACCCGGCGCACCAGTTGATCGGCGGCGCCGCGCGGCCGGCGGCGAGCGGTGCGGCAGACCGGGCAGTTCACGCACACCGCGGCCAGCAACCGGTCCAGACGGGAAGAACGGGTCGGAGCGCTCATGGGACGGGTGGTGCGCCGGCGCGCGCTTCACGGACGCGGGACCGGTTCAGGCCCGCAGTTCGTGCAGCGGAAACTCCCACGCCTCGGCGCGCTGCATCATCTCGGCCCAGGTCACCTCCTTGCCGGTGTAGGCGGCGGTGCGGCCGAGGATGGTGGTGAGGTTCGAGCGCACGCTGGGCGCGACGGTGGGGTTGGTGAAATCGCCCTTCACGATGGCGTCGTAGAACGCGGCGATGTTCCGCACCGCGCCGTCCTGGTAGAGGTTGCGCGAGTCGCCGTTGAAGACGTCGTCCCGCGTGCGCAGCGTGACCTTGCCCGCGTAGTGCGTGTCCACCGTGCCCTCGGTCCCGTAGGCCCGGCACAGGATGTCGTCGTAGCCGAACCCCACCTGCTTCGAGCTGAAGCTGGCGAGGACGTTCTCCGGGAACCAGAAGATCACCGCGTAATGGTCCCAGCAGTCGCCCAGATACGGCCGGGCGCGGCCGCCGGTGCCGTAGGCCCGGACCGGCGCGGCGTCGGTGAACCACGTGGCCACGTCCAGGGCGTGGATGTTTTGCTCGGTGATCACGTCCCCGGACAGCACGCGGTCAATGGCCCAGGCTCGCACGCGCGCCTCGGCGTCGCGCTTGCTCCGGCGGAATTCCTCGTCCATGCCCTGGAAGTACAAGTCGCACTGGTAGCCGACATCCAGCGACACCAGCCGGCCGATCTGGCCGGCGCGGATGCGGCGGGCCACTTCCTGATAAGCCGGGTGGGCGCGGGTTTGGAAGTCCACCAGGAACGCGAGCTTCTTCGCCGTGGCCTGGCGGCCGCTGGCCTCGATGCGCTGGCAGCCGGGCACGTCCACCGCCACGGGCTTGGCCAGGTACACGTGCTTGCCCGCGGCCACGGCGTCCGCCGCCTGCATGGGGTGGAAGAATGGCGGGCTCTCGATGGCCACGGCGTCCAGGCCGGGCTGCTCGAGCAGCTTGCGGTAGCCGTAAAGGCCGCTGTACCGGTGCGCGGCCGGGACTTGGAACTGGTCGCCGGCGGCGTTGGCGCGGTCGGCAAAGTAGTCAAACACGCCGGCCAGTTGGTAACCGCCGTGCTTGAGGAACAGGTCGGCGATCCAGCGGCCGCGGCCGCCGCAACCGATGAGGCCCAGGTTGAGCTTGGGCCCCGGCTCAGCCGCGCGTGCGGCGGCGGGCCACACGGAAAAGCCCGCCGCCAGGGCGGTGGTCCGGTGCAGGAATTGGCGGCGATTCAGCGGCGCGGCGCCGGAAGGCGTGGAAACCGGGGTGTGCGACATGCCCGGGATCAAATCGCGCCGGCCGCGGGCAGGCAAACGGAAAGTCGGCGCGGCGCCGGCGGGCGGCGGGCCGTGGGCCGCGCGCCCGCTCACGGCGGGCCGGGCGGGCGGGCCGGCTCGGGGGGACCGGATTCGTCGAGGGCGCCGATCTGGCGCAAGTAATCGAAGGTCTGGCGCGCCTCGGCCTCGTCCACCACGCTCAGGGCGAAGCCCACGTGCACCACCACGTAATCGCCCACGCGCGCCTCGGGCACGCAGGCCAGGTTCACCTCCTTGACCACACCGCCGAAGCTCACCTTGCCGGTGCGCTCGAGGTCTTCGCCCTGGATGCTGAGAATCTGGCCGGGAACAGCGAGGCACATGGTCAACCTTTCTTCTTCGGGGGCGGCGGGGGCGCGGGGCGGGCGGCGGCCACGGCCTGGCCCAGGGCGAGGCCGCCGTCGTTGGGCGGCACGCGTTGGTGCCAGTACGGGCTGAAGCCGGCGCTGCGCAGCGCCTCGACCGCGCGTTCGAGCAGGTACTTGTTCTGGAAACAACCGCCGGAGAGCACCACGCGCCGCTCGCCCGCCTGCCGGGCCACGGCCACGACCAGCTCCGCCAGGGAGTTGTGGAAGCGGGCGGCGATCTGCCACACCGGCGTGCCCACGCGCAGGTCGCGCAGGAGGGCGTGCACCAGGGGGGCCCAGTCGGCCACCCAGCACCGGCCGGGCGGGGCAAACGCGGGGTCCGGGCGCGCGGAAGCCGCGGGCGCGGGGGCGGGGGCGTCGGCGGATTCCGCGGCGCGCAACTCGATCGGGTAACTGTCGAGGGCGTCGCCCGGCTCGAAAGCGAATTCGAGGTCCATTGCCGCCTGCCCCTCGAAACGGGCCACCTGCCGCAGGTCCAGCAGCGAGGCCACGGCGTCAAACAACCGGCCCACGCTCGAGGTCCACGGGGCGTTCTGGCCGCGCGCCAGCAGCGGCCGCCAGGTGCGCAGTTCGGCGGGCTTGAAGGCCTGCACCGGGGCCAGGTCGCGGCGCTCGTAGAGCTGGTCGCCCAGCACCGCGTGCAACAACCCCAGCGCCGCGCGGCGTGGCTCTTTCACGGCCTGCTCGCCGCCGGGCAGGCGGAACGGACGCAAATGGGCCACGCGCTGGACGTCGCGCTCGCTCACGCGCAGAAATTCGCCGCCCCAGATGGTGCCGTCCGGGCCCAGGCCGGTGCCGTCCCAGGCCACGCCGAGCACGGGCGCGGCGAGGTGGTTCTCGGCCATGCAGGCCAGCACGTGGGCGTAATGGTGCTGCACGGGCTGCACGGGGAGCCCCGTCGCGGCGGCGTGGCGGGTCGAGTGGTAGTCGGGATGAGCGTCGGCCATGACCTGTTCCGGCGCTATTTCAAACAGGCGGCGTAAATCCGCAATCCCTCGTTCGAAGGCGGTCCGCGCCGGCGCGGTGTCCAGGTCGCCGAAGTGCTGGCTCAGGAAGACCTCCGGGCCGCGGGCCAGGGCCACGGTGTTTTTCAAGTGGCCGCCCACGGCCAGTACCGGCGGCAACGCCACCGGCACGCGCACCGGCAGCGGGGCGAACCCGCGCGCCCGCCGCAACACCAGTTCCCGCCCCAGCACGATCCGCACGAGCGAGTCGTCCACGTGGCGAACGATGGGACGGTCATGCACCAGAAACAAATCCGCGATGCCGCCCAGCCGGGTGAGGGCCTCGTGCTCGTCGGTGCAAATGGGTTCGTCGCTCACGTTGCCGCTGGTGGCTACCACGCTCCGGCCCAGGTCCGCCAGCAAGAGGTGGTGCAACGGCGTGTAGGGCAGCAGCAGGCCCAGCCACGGGTTGCCCGGCGCCACGGCCCCGGCCACGGGCGCATCGGGGCGGCGGCGGCACAGCACGATGGGCGCTTCGGGCGATTCGAGCGCCCGGGCCTCGAGCGGGCCGACTTCCGCCAGCCTGGCCGCGACCGCCCGGGACGGGCACATCACCGCCAGCGGCTTGGCCTCGCGCCGTTTGCGGGCGCGCAGGCGGTCCACCGCCGCCGCGTCCTCGGCCAGCACCATGAGGTGAAAACCGCCCAGGCCCTTGACCGCGACAATGGCGCCGTCCCGCAACGCCCGGACCGCGCCGGCCAGGGCGGCGTCCCGCCGGGCCAGCTCGCGGCCGGCGGCGTCCCACAACGCCAAGTGCGGACCGCACTCCGGGCAGGCGTTGGGCTGGGCGTGGAAGCGCCGGTCGCGGGGGTCCTCGTACTCGGCGCGGCAGGCCGGGCACATGGCGAAGCGCTTCATCGAGGTGTTCGCGCGGTCGTAGGGCAGGGCCTCGAGGATGCTGAAGCGCGGGCCGCAATGGGTGCAGTTGGTGAACGGGTAGCGGTAGCGGCGGTTGGCCGGGTCGAAGATTTCACGCACGCATTCCGGGCAGGTGGCGATGTCCGGCAGCACCAGCGCGGTTTTTTCGCCGTCCGCCGCGCTGGGTCGGATGACAAAGTCGGCGTAGCCCGCGGGGTCGAGTTCCACCGCCTCGAGGCTTTGGATGAAACTGTGCGGCGGGTGCTCGGCTGCCAGCCGGAGCAGGAGTTCCCGGCGGGCGGCGGCCGGGCCTTCGACCTCGAGGGACACGCCGGCAGGTGAGTTGCTCACCCAGCCGCGCAGGCCCAGGCTCGTGGCCAGCCGGAAGACAAACGGCCGGAACCCCACCCCTTGCACCGCGCCGCGAATCACCAGGCGCGTCCGGCCCAGGTCCGGCGGACAAGCGGGCGGCGGGGGCATGGGACGCGCGCTCAACCCTGGCCGTAGAAGCCCACCAGTTGCTGGTGCGTGGCCTGGAGCCGGCGCAGGAGCACCTGGGTGAGCCGGCGGGCCAGTTCGTAGCCCAGTTGCGGGTGTTGCTCGGCCAGTTGCCGCAGGAAGGCCGTGTCCCACTCGAGGGCCTCGACCTCGTCCACGGCCCGGCAGGTGAAGTGCCACTTGTAGGGCGGGAACAGCCAGGACCAGCCCAGCGCGCCGCCCGGGCCGACGGTTTGCAGTTTGCCCTCGGTTTGGCCGGCGCTCTCCACGCTCACCTCGCCGCGCAAAAGCAGGTAGAACCGATCCGCGGGGTCGCCCTCGCGGGCGATGAACACCCCGGGGGCAAACCGCACCCGGCGCGCCCCGGGCTCGAGCAGGGCGATTTGGTCCGGGGCAATGCCCTGCAAAAACGCGTGGCCAACGATCAACGATTTCAGGTCTGCCATAGGCAACGGCGCGGCACCGCAGACCGCGCGGTGGTTCCCCGGCTTCCCCGGCGGGCAAACCCACCCGGGCCGGATGCTGGGACTTTCAACGGCCGGACCGCCCCGGTCCAGCCCGGACTTGGCCGGGGCTTTACCGAAATTGCCCGGCGCGCGCGGCCGCGGGGCAACTCGTTCAACAAATCCGCGGCAACTGCTCGCCGCTGAGCAGGTCCAGCACCCGCTCGACCCCCACGACGCTGCGCAGCGTCACCCAACCCGCCCGACCCTCCCGGACCGTGCCAATGCACGCCGCGCCGGCGCCTTCCGGCCGGGCGCGCAACCGCGCCAGGGCGCGCTCGGCTTGGGCCGCGGGCACAAACGCCACCAGCCGGCCTTCGTTGGCCACGTACAGCGGGTCCAGGCCCAGGATTTCGCACGCGCCGCGCACGGCGTCGCTCACCGGCACGGCCGCCTCGTCCACCGCCACCTCCACGCCGGCGGCGGTGGCGATTTCGTTGAGGGCCGCGGCCAGGCCGCCGCGGGTCAGGTCGCGCAGGCAATGCACCTCGAGGCCCTCGGCCAGGAGGTCCGCCACCAAGCCGTGGAGCGGGGCGCAATCGCTCTCGATGGGGCTCTCGAACTCGAGCCCTTCGCGCACGGACATGATGGCCATGCCGTGCCGGCCGAGGTCGCCGCTGACCAGCACCGCGTCACCGGGCCGCACTGCCTGCGGGCGGATGGGGCGGTCGTGCGCGAGGACGCCCACCCCGGCCGTGGTCACGAACAAGCCGTCGCCCTTGCCCTTGTCCACCACCTTGGTGTCGCCAGTGACCAGCGTCACGCCGGCGCGGTCCGCCGCGGCGCGCATCGAGCGGGCGACCCGGGCCAGGGTCTCGAGCGGGAGGCCTTCTTCGAGGATGAAAGCCGCGCTCAGCCACAGGGGGCGCGCGCCGCACATGGCCAGGTCGTTGACTGTGCCGTTGACGGCGAGCGTGCCGATGTCGCCACCGGGGAAGAACAGCGGCCGCACCACGTAGGCGTCCGTGGTAAAGGCCAGCCGGCCGCCGGGCCAGTCGAGGCGCGCGCCGTCGTGCCGTTCGGCCAGGGCCGGGTTGTCGAAGGCGGGCAGGAAGACCTCCTCGAGCAACTGTTGCATCAGCCGGCCGCCGCCGCCGTGGGCCAGCAGCACGTGGGAATACCGGCTGTGGGGCAGCGGGCATTGCAGGGGATAGGGCGTGGGCGCTTCGCTCATGGGCCGGGTCAATGAGCCGCCGGGGCCGGGGCGGATGGCGCGGGGGCGGCACCCGCGCGGCGGTAACGGTAATAGGCGGCGCAGGCGCCCTCGCTCGAGACCATCGTGGCGCCCAGCGGGTGCTCGGGCGTGCAGCGGGTGCCGAAGGCCGGGCATTCGGAGGGTTTCAACGCGCCCTGGAGCACCAGGCCGCTGCGGCACTCGGGGGATTCCTCCGCGGTAATCCCGGCCAGCGCGAAGCGCCGCTCGGCGTCGAAGGCGGCGTATTTGGCGCGCAGGCCCCAGCCGCTTTGCGGGATGCGCCCCAGGCCGCGCCAGGAGCGGTCCACCACCTCGAAGACCTCGTCCACCAGCGCGCGGGCGGCGGGGTTGCCGGTGTCGCGGGCGGTGCGGCCGTAGGCGTTTTCGACCTCGGCCCGGCCGGCCTCGAGCTGGACCAGGCAGCGGTAGATGCCGCGCAGCACGTCCACCGGCTCGAACCCGGTGACCACGATGGGCACGCGATACCGCGCGGCCAGCGGGTGGTACTCGGCGCAGCCCATCACGGTGCACACGTGCCCGGCGGCCAGGAAGCCCTGCACGCGATTGCCCGGCGCGGTGAGAATGGCCTCCAGCGCCGGGGGCACGCGCACGTGGGAGACGAGCAGGGAAAAGTTGGTCAGCCCCAGCCGGTGGGCCTGGAGTACGGCCAGGGCATTGGCGGGGGCGGTGGTTTCAAAACCCACCGCGAAGAACACCACCTGGCGGTCGGGCCGGGCGCGGGCCAGCTTCACCGCGTCCAAGGGCGAGTACACGATGCGCACATCGCCGCCGGCGGCCTTGACCGCGAGCAGGTCCTGCCGGCTGCCCGGCACCCGCAGCATGTCGCCAAACGAACAGAACGTGACCTCCGGCCGGGCGGCGAGGGCCAGGGCCTTGTCAATGAGCTCGAGCGGGGTCACGCACACCGGGCAACCCGGGCCGTGCACCAGCGTGACGCCCGGCGGCAAGAGCGTGTCCAGGCCGAAGCGCACGATGGCATGGGTCTGGCCGCCGCAGACCTCCATGAGGGTCCAGGGGCGGGTCACACACCGCGCCAGGGCGCGGGCCAGGCCGGCCACCAGGCGGGCATCGCGGTATTCGTCCACGAATTTCATCCGGCGCGGGCTACCGTCGCGAAGGGCCGGGGCAGCGTCAAGCCGGGGCGGGCGGGCGCGGGGCGGCGTGTTGCCGGGCACGGGCCGGCCGGGGCGGAATCGCCGCCAAGCTCCCCTGCCCTGCTGGCGGCGCCGCGTGCGGTTCAAGCCGGGAAACCTTCCGGCGGCCGGGTGTTTGGCGGGTGCATTTCAGTTTTTGAACCACCCGCAGCATTCCCGCGATTTTCGCCGGTCCGGGCCGCGGCAATATGGAGGGAGAACGGCTGTGGGTGGGGCTTGCTGACGTCGGCGCTCAAAAACTGAAATGCGCCCCTGGCTCGGTTCTTCCGCGCAAACGGGCCTCGAAATCAGGGCGGCGGGCTTTTAGCCTGCGGGCATGAGGTGCGGCGCATGAACAGCCGTCAGGCGCTGGCCTGGGCGCACGGCGTGTTCTGGCTCTCGGGCGTGTGCGGGCTGGGTTGTCAGGTGCTCTGGACCCGCCTGTTCGCGCCGGGGCTGGGCCAGGAGTTGCCGGCCGTGCTGGCCGTGGTGGCGGCGTTTTTTGGCGGGTTCACTCTGGGCGCGGCCGGCGCCGAGCCGTTACTGCGCCGGGTGCGCCTGCCGCCCGCGGCATTTTACGCCGCCCTCGAGGCGGTCATCGGGCTCTGGGTGCTCGCCTCGCCGACCTTGATCCCGCGGGCGAATCTCCTGGCGCTGGACTGGATCGGCCTGGAGCCCTCGCCCGCCCGGCACGCCGCGGTGGCCTTCGGCGTGCCCTGGGTGACCTTGCTGCCCGCCACGGCGGCGATGGGCGCCACGCTGGCGGTCTTCGAGTCTTTCGCGCGCGGGCTTTCCGCGCATGGCCGGGTGGTGGGCTCGCTGTACGCCGCCAACACGCTCGGCGCGGCTGTGGGCGCGCTGGCCGTGCTCGAGGCGGGTTTTCGCCTCGGCTTCACGGACACCTTGCGCGCGCTGGGCTTGCTCAACCTGGTCTGCGCCGGGGCCGCCCTGTGGCTGGGACGGCGAGCGACTGGCGGCGGGCCGACCCAGGGCCCGGCCCGGCCGGGCGCGGGGTCGGGGGTGCTGCCGGCAGGCGAGTCGCCCGGCCGATTGCGCGCGCTGTTGTGGGCGACCGGGCTGCTGGGCATCGGGCTGGAAGTGCTGGGGGTGCGGCTGCTCAAGCTGGTGCTGGAAAACACCAGTTACACCTTCGCCGGGATACTCGCGGTGTATCTGCTGGGCACGGCGGTGGGCGCGGCGGGCAGCCGGCGGCTGGCGGCGCGATGGCCGGCGCTGGGCCGGGTCGAGGTCTGGCTGGGCGGGCTGGCCGTGGCGTGTGTGTTGAGCGGCGTCGCGCTGGCCGCAGCGCCGGGGCTGTACGAGGCGTTGCGTCGCGCGGGGGGCGACAGCTTCACCGCCGTGTGGCTGGCGGAACTGACCGTGGCCGCGAGCGTGTTTTTGCCGGCAAGCTGGTTGATGGGCGCCACGTTTGCGCATCTGGCCCAACGCGCGCGCGACGGCGGGTTCGGCCTGGGCCGGGCGCTGGCCTGGAACACGCTGGGCGGGGCGTTGGCGCCGGTGGGGTTCGGCGCGGGGCTGTTCCCGGCCGTGGGGGCGAAGGGCACGTTGACCGTGCTGGCCGTGGGGTACGGGTTGCTGGCGTTGGCCGCGGCCGGGCGGTGGCGAAGGGCCTGGCTGCTCGCGCCGCTGGCAGCGGCGACCTGGCTATTGCCCGACCTGCGGCTGGTGCAGTTGCTGCCGGGCGAGAGGCTGCGGGTGGTCCGCGAAGGCGTGTCCGACACCGTGGTCGTGGTGGCAACGCCGCCCGGACACCGCACGCTGCGGGTGAACAACCGCTTCACAATGGGCGGCACGGCGGCCGCGATAGCCCAGCGGCGGCAGGCGCATTTGCCGTTGTTGCTTCACCCGGGTCCGCGGCGAGCGCTTTTCCTGGGGTCGGGCACGGGCATCACGGCGGCGGCGGCCACGGCACACCCGGGCCTGGAAGTGGACAGCGTGGAGCTGGTGCCGGACATCGTGGCGGTGATGCCCGAGTTCGCTCCGGAGAACGCTGCGCCGCCCGGCCGGTTGCGGCAGTTCACGGCGGACGCGCGGCGGTTCCTGCGCGCCACGCCCGCGCGGTACGACGTGATCGTGACCGACCTGTTCCACCCCGGCCGGGACGGCGCGGGGGCGTTGTACACGCGGGAACATTTTCAAGCGGTGCGCGACCGGCTGGCGCCGGGCGGGTTGTTTTGCCAGTGGGTGCCGTTGTACCAGGTCTCGGTCCCCACGTTCGAGCGGATGGTGAGTTCGGTGCGCGCGGTTTTCCCCCACGTGCGCGCTTTTTTGCTGCGGCCCACGCTGGACACGCCGGCACTGGGGTTGGTGGCGAGTGTCGCGACGGTGAGTTACCCCGCGGATTGGTGGGAACAACGGGTCGGCCCCGCCCCCGAACTGCGCGCGGCTCTGCAGTCCGTGGGCTTGAACGACACGGTCCAGTTGCTGGGCGGTTTCGTGGCTGACGCCGACGACTGGGCCCCGCTGCCGCCCCCGGACTCGGACGAGCGCCAGACCGTGAACTGGCTCGCCGCCCGGCGCGACCTGCCCGGACCGCGCCGCCCCGAAGCCACGCTCTTCGCGCTGCTGGCCCGGCCCGCGCGGGGGCCGGAGACCCTCTTGCGCGAACCCGCCGAACTGGGGCCGCGGCTGCGCGCTTACGCGGCCGCGCGCCACCGGTATCTGGAAGGGCTGCGTCTGGAGGCCGGCGGGCACGACGCCGCGGCGCGCGAGGCCTTTGTGGAAAGCGCGCGCCTGAGCGCGGACTTCACCACCGGTTACGCCCACGCCCTGACGTTGGCGGTGCAGATGTCCGCCGACAACCCGGCCGGCGCGCGCCGCTTGCTCGAGGCGCTGGCCGCCGCGCGACCCGAGCGGCCCGTCGCCGGCGAACTGCTCAAAAAGCTCTTTTCGCCCGCGCCGGACAATGCGAGCCGGCCATGAGCCACCCCCCGGACGCGGTTCACGCCTTGAGGAAATAGCCGCGCTGCTTTTCGGAAATGGGCAGGCCGAGCTTTTCCATCACCGCGAGCATGTCCTCCCAGACCTTGCGCTTTTCGGACAGGGCCTGATTGCGCAGCAGGTAGGCCGGGTGGTAGGTGGGCATGACCGGGATGTCCTGGAAGGTCAACCAGGTGCCGCGGGTGCGGGTGATGGCGGCGGTGGCCTTGCCGAAGAGGCCTTCGACCGCGGTTGCGCCCAGGGCCACGATGACGCGCGGGCGGATGATCTGGATTTGCTCGAGCAGCCACGGCAGGCAGGTGGCCATTTCGGTGGCGGTGGGCTTGCGGTTGCCGCTGGCCTGGCCGGGGGTGTCCGGGCGGCATTTGAGGATGTTGGCGATATAGACCTGGTCGCGACGCAGGCCCATCGTCTGGATGATGCGCGTGAGCAACTGCCCGGCCTTGCCCACAAAGGGCTCGCCCTGCGCGTCTTCATCCGCCCCCGGCGCCTCGCCCACAAACATGAGCGGAGAATGAATGTCGCCCACGCCGAACACCACGTTGCGCCGGCTCACCACCAGGTGCGGGCATTTGCGGCAGGCCAATGCGCGCTGACGCAGGTCGGCCATGGCCGCCTCTTTTTCGGCCGGGGACAACTCCCGGGGGCGCGGCGCCCCGCCGAAGAGTGAGGGTTGCGCCACCGCCGGCACGGAAACCGGGGGCGGGCCGGACGGCGTCTTTGCGGGCGACACCGCGGCGGCCACGGGCGGCATCGGCTCCGGAGCGGACGGTGCGGGCGCGGAGGCTGCCGCAGGCGGGGTCGGCGGCGCGGGCCTGGCGGCGGCTTGGGGCGGGGCCGCGACCGGGGCACGACCCGGCGCACTCGCCGCGCCCGGCAGCGGGGCGGTCCCTCCGGCCGGCCGGCCGGGCCGGGACTTCGCACCGGCGGCCAGGGCAGCGAGGCGTTGCGGGTTGACTTCCACGTAGCGCACGCCCCGTTCCCGGAGCGCCTCGAGGTGGGCAATGGTGGCGTCCAGCAAGGCGAAGTAAGCCGCGTTGGCCATGCGCGGTAGTCTAGGCCGGCGCGCGCCGCCCGCACGGAAAAAGTCCCGCCGCGCACCGCCGCCCGGGCCGAGCGCGCGGCGCCGGCGCCGGCTTGCGGCGCGTCCGGCCCCTGGCTTAGTTTCGCGCCGAATGATCATTGCGCCCTCCCTCCTTGCGGCGAACCCGGGTCGGCTGGCGTCGGAAGCCCGACGCGCCACACGCGCCGGGGCCGACTGGCTGCACGTGGACATCATGGACGGGCATTTTGTTCCCAACCTCACCTTCGGCCCGGCCGTGGTGCGCGCCGTGCGGGCCGCCACGCGCCTGCCGTTGGATGTGCACCTGATGTGCAGCCGGCCGGAGATTTTGCTCGAACCCTTCCGCGAGGCGGGCGCCAGCGGGCTGACGGTGCACGTCGAGCTGGGCCAGCGCGCCGTGGACCTGCTCTGGAAAATCCGCGCCCTGGGCGCGCGGGTGGGCCTGGCGGTCAACCCGCCCACGCCCATCGCCAACGCGCGGCCCTGGCTGAAGTTCATTGACCTGCTGCTGGTGATGACCGTGAACCCCGGCTTCGGCGGCCAGGAATTCATCGCCGAGACCGTGCCCAAGATTCAACAGGCACGCGCCTGGCGGCAGGAGCTGGGCCTGAACTACCGCATCGAGGTGGACGGCGGCATCAACTTCCACACGGTCGCCGAATGCGCCCGGGCCGGGGCGGACACGTTCGTGAGCGGCACCACGCTCTTTCAGGCGCGCGACCTGCGCCGCGCCATCGCGCGGATGCGGGCCCTGGCCCGGCGCCACGCCCCGTCCGCCGCCGGCGCCGGGGCTGCCGCCGAACCGGCCACGACCGCGTTGGTGGGCGCGTAGGCCCGTTCCGGCCATGAATGCCGTGCGTTTCGGCACCGACGGCTGGCGCGGGGTCATCGCCGAGGACTTCACCTTCGCCAACGTCGCGCGCGTGGCCCAGGCCACGGCCGATTGCTGGGCGGCGGCCGGGCCGCGGCGGGTGGTCCTCGGGTACGACCGGCGGTTTCTCTCGGCCGAGTTTGCGGCGCGCGTGGCAGAGGTGTTTGCCGGCAACGAGTTCACGGTGGTGCTCGCGCCGGGGCCCGTGCCCACGCCGGCGGTCTCGCTGGCGGTCAAGCAGCGGCGGGCCGCGGGCGGGGTGATGATCACCGCCAGCCACAATCCCCCGCAGTTCAACGGCTACAAACTCAAGGCCGCGGACGGCGGGGCGGCGGACGCGGCGTTGTGCCGGGCGGTCGAGGCGCGCCTGGACCAATCTCCGGTACGCCGCCGGCCGCTGGCCGAGGCGCTGCGGGACGGGCAGGTGCGGCGGGGCGACCTGGTGCCGGCGCACCAGCGGGCGGTCCGGCGGCTGGTGGATTTCGCGGCGGTGGCGCGGGCGCGCCTGCGCGTGGCGCACGACGCCATGCACGGCGCGGGGGCGGGTTACTTCGAGGCGTTGCTGGCCGGCACCACCTGCCGCGTGAGCACGTTGCGCGGCGCGCCGGACGCGTGGTTCGGCGGCCAGCGGCCCGAGCCGCTGCCGGAGTTTTACGCGGCCACGTCGGCCTGGCTGCGGGCGCATCCGCACGACGTGTGCCTGGTGAGCGACGGCGACGCCGACCGGCTGGGCGGGCTGGACGAGCGGGGGCGGCCGTTGACGACGCACCAGGTGATGGCGCTGGTGCTCTGGCATCTGGTGGCGCACCGCGGGCAGCGCGGCGTGGTGGTCAAGTCGCTCAACACCACTTCGCTGGTGGACCGCATCGCCGCCGCGCACGACCTGCCGGTGCGGGTGACGGGGGTGGGCTTCAAGCAGATCAGCGCGGCGTTGCGCGAGCCGGGCGTGCTCCTCGGCCTGGAGGAAAGCGGCAGCCTGGGGTTTCCGGCGCACCTGCCCGAGCGCGACGGCCTGGCCGCGGGGTTGATCCTGCTGGAGTTGCTGGCCTGGACGCGCCGGCCCGTGAGCGCGCTCGTGCGCGCCCTGGAGCGCGCCTTCGGCCCGCACCGCTACGCCCGGCTGGATGTGCCGATGGCGCCGGCCGACGCCGCGGCGGTGGTGGCGCGGATTGGCCGCGCGCCGCCGGCGCGGTTGCTGGGCCGGCCGGTGACCGGGGTGTGCGATTTCGACGGGGTCAAGTGCGTGAACCGCGACGGGGCGTGGTTGATGTGGCGGGCCTCGGGCACCGAGCCCCTGCTGCGCATTTACGCCGAGGCGGCGAGCGCGGCGGAGGTCCGGCGGTTGCTGGACGCGGGACGGCGCCGGGTGGAGCGCGCCTGAGCCCGCGGCGGGGCGCGCACTTGCCGCTGGCCAAAGCGGGCGGGTCTTGGTCCCATTTCTGCGGCCGCCGCGACGGTCGTTCATGAATGCCCCGCAGTCCCAGCGTTACCTGAATCGCGAGCTGAGCTGGTTGGAGTTCAACCAGCGCGTGCTCGAGGAGGCGCGGGACCCGGCCAACCCGCTGTTGGAGCGGGTGAAGTTCCTCGCCATCACGGGGTCGAACCTGGACGAGTTCTTCGAGGTGCGCGTGGCCGGCCTCAAACAACAGGTGGCCAGCGGCGCGCGCGTGCGCAGCCCGGACGGCCTGACCCCCGACGCCTGCCTGCGGGCCATCGCCCGCCGGGTGCGGCGGATGGTGGAAGACCAGGGTCGGTGCTGGCACGAGGAACTGGTGCCGGCCCTCGAGCGCGAGGGCATCCGTTTCCTGGACCCCGCCCGGTTGGAAGGCGCCGACCGCGACTGGCTGGATGCCTTTTACCGGGCCGAGGTGCGCCCGGTGTTGACCCCGCTGGCGATTGACCCTGCCCACCCCTTTCCGCGACTGCAAAACAAGTCGCTGAACCTCATCGCGCAAGTCCGCCGGCCGCGACGCCGGCGCTTGCGCTACCAACTGACCGTGGTCCAGGTGCCGCGGGTCCTGCCGCGCCTGGTGCAACTGCCCCGGGAGAACGGCAGGGCGGACTACGTCTTCCTGGGCCGGCTCATCGCGCATTACCTGCCGGACCTGCTGGCCGGGGAGACGCTCGCAGGCGCGTGGCTCTTCCGCGTCACCCGCAACAGCGAACTCTACGTGGACGAGCAGGACAGCCCGAACCTGCTCGAGGCGGTGGAAACCGAGGTGCACAACCGGCTCAAGGGCGAGGCGGTGCGGCTGGAGGTCGAGGAGGGCTGTCCGCCCGAAATCACCCGGGAATTGCTCGAGACGTTGCACCTGGGGGAAGAGGACCTTTACGTGGTGCGGGGGCCCTTGAACCCGGCCCGGCTCATGATGCTCTGCGAGGGACCGCGCGCCCCGGAGCTGCGCGACCCGCCGTTTGTCCCGCCGGTGGCCCCGGCCCTGCGGGAGGAACCGGACCTCTTTGCCGCCATCCGCGCCGGGGACGTGTTGCTGCACCATCCTTACGAGAGCTTCGAGAGCGTGGTGGATTTCCTCCAGCAGGCCGCGGCGGACCCGCGCGTGCTGGCCATCAAGCAGACCCTTTACCGCACCGGCGGCGACGCCCGGATCATCGGCGCTCTCATGGACGCGGTGAAAAACGGCAAGCAGGTCACGGCCGTGGTCGAGTTGCGCGCGCGCTTCGACGAGTCCAACAACATCCGCTGGGCGCGCCAGCTCGAGGAGGCCGGCGTGCACGTCATCTACGGCGTGGTGGGCTACAAAATCCACTGCAAAACCACGCTGGTGGTGCGGCGGGACGAGGACGGCATCCGGCGTTACCTGCACCTGGGCACCGGCAACTACAACCCCACCACCGCGCGCCTCTACACCGACCTGGGGCTGCTCACCTGCCGGCCGGAGCTGGGCGAGGACGTCACCGACCTCTTCAACCTCATCACCGGCCTGTGCGAATTCCGCGGCACCCGCCGGCTCCTGGTGGCCCCGCACCAGTTGCACATCCGCTTCCTGGAACTGATCCGCCGCGAAACCGAGCACGCCCGCCGCGGCCTGCCCGCCCGCATCATCGCCAAGATGAACGCGCTGGTGGTCACCGAGATCATGGACGCCCTCTACGAAGCCTCGCAGGCGGGCGTGCAGGTGGACCTGATCGTGCGCGGCATCTGCTGCCTGCGCCCCGGCGTGCCGGGCCTGAGCGAAAACATCCGCGTGCGCAGCATCGTCGGCCGCTTCCTCGAACACAGCCGCATCTTCTATTTCGAGAACGCCTGCCGGCCCGAGGTCTATGTGGGCAGCGCCGATTGGATGCCGCGCAATTTTTTCAAGCGCATCGAGGTGGTGTTCCCGATCGAGGACGGCCGGCTGCGCGAGCGCATCATCACCCAAATCCTCGGCCTCCAACTGGCGGACAACGTCAAGGCCCGCGAGCTCCTGCCCGATGGCACTTACCGCCGCGTCACGCCCCGCCCCGGCGAACCGCGCATCAACAGCCAGGAGGAACTGATCCGCCAGGCCCTGGCCAACGCGCCGGAGGACCGTGGCGGCGCCCCCCGCCCGGCGCCCCGCCGCCTGCGCCCCCGCACCCGGCCGGTGGGACCAGCCCGTTGAGCCGGCTGCCGCCCGCCCGGCGCGACCCGGGCCACTGCTTTTTGCTTGGCGTCCCGGCGGACAGACCGGATAACCCCGCCATGCAACTTCATCGTCTGTCGGTCCGCGCGTGGCGCGGCTTGCTTGCGGGGGCCCTGGTGTTCGGCGGCGCCGGCCGCCTCACGGCCCAGGAGGAATTTCTCGGCCGCTGGGCCCTCACCATCCCGGGCGGAGGCGCGGGCTGGTTGGAGATCAAAAAGGAAAACGGCTGGTACGACGGCGCCATCCTGTGGGGTGGCGGCAGCGTGGTGCCGGTATCGAGCGTGTTTTTCACCGACGGCACGCTGAACGTGACCCGCACCCGCGAGGTCAACCGCAAGGATGCCGCCGGCAAGGTGGTCCGCAAACAGCAGTTCACCGAGCTGCTCTCGGGGCGCGTGGACGGCGACAGCATCTGGTTCCGCCAGTTCAACCCGCGCGAGAACGGGCTGGGCGTGGAGACGGCCGAATTCAGCGGCAAACGCATTCCCCCGCTGCCCCCGGCGCCGGACCTGGGGAAGGTCAAATTCGGCGACCCCATCGTGCTGTTCAACGGCCGGGACCTCACCGGCTGGCGGCTGGTCGAGCCCCACGCCGCCAACGGCTGGAGCGTGCGGGACGGCGTGCTCATCAACCGCCCGGACAAGGACAGCGGCAAGCACTACGGCAACCTGCGCACCGAGCGTGAGTTCGAGGACTTCAACCTCACGCTCGAGGTGAACGTGCCCAAGGGCGGCAACAGTGGCATCTACCTGCGCGGCATCTACGAGGTGCAAGTGGCCGACTCCTACGGCCGCCCGCCCGACTCGCACGGCATGGGCGGCATCTACAGCCGCATCACCCCCACCACCAACGCCGCCAAACCCGCCGGCCAGTGGCAAACCTTCGACATCACGCTGGTGGACCGGCACGTCACCGTGGTGCTCAACGGGGTCAAGATCATTGACAACCAGCCCCTGCTCGGCTGCACCGGCGGCGCCCTCTGGTCGGATGAATTCCGCCCCGGCCCCATCTACCTCCAGGGCGACCACGAGGCGGTGGATTACCGCAACATCGTGCTGCGCCCGGTGGTGAAGTAAGCGGGCGCGCAACCCCGGACGACCGGACGCAGCCGCAAGGTTGCGGCCTTTTTTTGCGGGGCAACCCACCGCGCTTGCGCCGGGAGAGGACACGCGCCGCCCGCATTGCCAACGGTCCGCGGGCAACTTTCCGCCGGCGTCGCGACCACGGCAAAAACGGCGACCCGCGACCGTGTCGGCCTTTCAGGTGGCCCGCCCGAAGCGCCGCTCCAGTTCGCGGTAGTTGAACTCGATCAGGGTCGGCCGGCCGTGCGGGCAGGTGTAGGGCATCGCGCAGCGGCGCAGCTCCGCAATGAGCTTCTCCAGCTCCGGCCCCTGGAGCGGGTCGCGGGCCTTGACGGCGTGGCGGCAGACGGTCTTGGCCACCATCTCCTCGCCCAGCCGCAGCGGGTTGACCTCCGGCCCGGCCGCGCGCAGGCCGTCCACCAGCTCGAGCACAAACTGCCGCGGCTGTCCCACGCGCACGAACGGCGGCAGGCCGTCGAGCAGAAACGTCCGCTCGCCAAACTCGCGCAGATGCACCCCCAGCCGCTGCAACACCGGCAACAACCCTCGCAGCCAAACCGCGTCCCGCGCGGACACCTCGACCGTCTCGGGCAGGAGCAACCGCTGACACGGCGCCGAGCCCTGCTCAAGGCGGGCCAGCATCTGCTCGAACAACACCCGTTCGTGCGCCGCGTGCTGGTCCATCAACACCAGCCCGCGGTCGCTTTCGAGCACGACGTACAGCCGCCCGATCACCCCCACCAGGCGCAACGGCACCTGCAACAGCGGCACCGGACCCGTCGTGCCCCGGCCGGCCGCGGCGGCAGCCGCACCGCCTGCGGACGGCATGGACGGAGGCCCGGAGACCGGAGGCTCGGGAGCGGCGGGCACCTCGCTGCGCGCGGGCACAGGGGGCAACACGGCAGCGCTCGGCGGCCCCGCCGCTGGCAACGCCTCGGCGGGTTCCGCGGGAACGGTCAGCGGCCGCGGGCGCGTTGGTGCCGCGGGCAGAGTCATTCCTGGCGCCGACACCAACCCCAGGTCGGGCTGACGGCGTGCGTCGTCCGTCGCCGTGGAAGACGCGGCGGGCAAATCCGCCTCGCCGCCCCCGCGACCTCCGCCCTCCGCCTCTGGCTTCTCGCCTCTCGACTCTCGACTCTCAACTCTCGACTCCGGACTCCGGACACCGGCCCCCTGCCCTCCGGCATGAAACGCCAGCAACGTGCGCCGCACCGCCTGCGTCACCAGCGCGCGCACCTGGCGCTCGGCGTGGAACTTCACCTCGCGCTTGGCCGGATGGATGTTCACGTCCACCTGCGCCGGGTCCAGCTCCAGAAACAGGCAACAGACCGGGTACCGGCCCTTCATGAGCGCGGTGTGGTACCCCTCGAGCAGGGCGAAGTTCAGCGCGCGGTTCTCCACCGGCCGGCGGTTCACAAACAGGTGCTGGTCCTCGCGCGTGGCGCGCGAAACGCCCGGCGCGCCAATGAAGCCCCAGACCCGCAGGGTCGGACGCGGCAGCGTCGGCGCCGGGGCCTCTCGGAACGCCCCGTCGCCCGGCTCGTCGTCGTCTTCTGCGGCAGCGGGCACGTGCAGTTCGCCGGTGAAATCCACCGGCAACAGGTGCAGGTCCGCCCCGTACAACGCGCGCAACCGCTCGCGCACCGCGGCCAGGCGCGACGCCGCGTCCTGCCCGGCCGGCAACGGGGGCAGTTGCCACACCGTGCGGCCGTCGTGGACAAAGGTGAAGCCCACCTCGGGAAAGGCCAGCGCGGCCAGCAACAGATAGTGCTGGATGTGCGCCCGCTCGGTCTCGGCGCTGCGCAGAAATTTCCGCCGGGCGGGCAGGTTGTAGAACAATTGCCGGACCTCGACACAGGTGCCCGGCGGGCCGCTGGCGGCGCGGACGTCGAGAATCTTGCCCGCGGCCACGGTGACCTGCGTGGCCTCAAGCCCCTCGCCGTCGCGCTCGCGGGTGATGAGGGTGAAGCGGCTGACACTGGCGATACTGGGCAGGGCCTCGCCGCGAAAGCCCATCGTGGCAATGGCCGCCAAGTCTTCCGCGCGCCGGATTTTGCTCGTGGCGTGGCGCTCCAGGCACAGGAGCGCGTCGTCCCGGCTCATGCCGAGGCCGTCGTCGGTCACCCGAATCAGACTCCGGCCGCCGGCCTGGACCTCGACCGTGATACGGCGGGCCTCCGCATCGAGGGCGTTTTCGACCAGCTCCTTGACCACACTGGCCGGGCGCTCGACCACCTCGCCGGCGGCGATCTGGTTGGCGACCGGCTCGGGCAGGAGGCGGATGCGGTTCACGCCGCCACGCTACCAGCCCCGCCGCAGCCGCGGAAGCGCGACGCCGAGGGCCTGTCCCCGAAAGGCGGGCGGCCGACCCGGCACTCGGCCTGCCGGGGGCCTATTGCAGCGGCTTCCACTTGGCGTGCTTGAACCGCTCGTAAACCCAGCGGAAATCGCGGTTCTTGGCGTTGCCGCCCTGCCAGAAGAAGCTCTGGATGCCGTTGGCCGAGTCGCGCGCCGCCTTGAGCGTGGTGGCCTCAAGCCACTTGTGGGCCTCGGCGTGGCCGTCGCCGAAGGCCAGTGTGCTCACGTCGCCATGAAACACGGCAAACGGGTCCACCCAGCCCGGCGGATTCACGTCCAGCACCCAGGTGCCGTTGTTGTAGTCGCGCGGGTCGGCCTCTTCGAGGAAGACCAGCGACATCACCGGCTCGGGAATGCCGGTCATTTTCTTGAACGGGTCCACGCCGGGCCACATGCCGCCGTTCATGCCGTCGGCCTTCGAGTAGCTGTCGTAGGCCCAGCCTTTGCCGGGCTTGAGGCGCTTGGTCCGCAGGTCGCCCGGGCAGTGGTAGGCGCCGGGGCTCTCGCAGTACTTGGCCAGGGGCGAGCGGCGGATGCCTTCCTCGACCCGTTTCTGGGCCTCGGCGATGCTCAGACCGGCCGGGAAGTTCGGCCCGGGTGTGGGCCCCACCCAGAAACCGCCGGCGTAGAGGTCCGGCAACGGCGGTTGGCGCGTATAGAGGATGGTGTCGTTGTTGTCGTCGGCGTACATCACCCAGGCCAGGCCCAGTTGTTTGAGGTTGCTCAGGCACGTGGCGCCGGTGGCCTTGGTCTTGGCCTTGCCCAGCGCGGGCAACAACATGCCGGCCAGGATGGCGATGATGGCGATGACGACCAGCAGTTCGATCAACGTGAAACCGCGCCGGGCGAACCGGGGCGGCCGGGCTGTGACGGTGAATGGACTTTTCATGCGTTGCATGGCTCGGGCTTGTTAACGGGGCAATTTCCACCTCCGCGGCGGCCTGTCAACCCCGAAAAAATTGCCTGCGCGCCGCGCCGCGGCCGGCTAGTTTCGCGCACCACGCAGGAGCCCGATGCAAACCTACGCCAATTTCATCGGCGGCGAGTGGGTCGTCAGCGCCCACGCCGCCCGTCACCAGACCCGCAACCCGGCCGACACGCGCGAGGTCGTGGCGGAGTACGCGCTCGCCACCGCCGCGGAGGCCCGCCAGGCCCTCGCCGCTGCGCAGGCCGCCTTCCCGGCCTGGGCGGGGCAGACCGCCGTCGCGCGCGGCCGGGTGCTCAGCAAGGCCGCGCAACTCCTGGAGGCCCGCAAGGTCGCACTGGCCGAATTGCTCACCCGCGAGGAGGGCAAGACGCTGGCCGAGGCCGCCGGCGAGGTGCAGCGCGCGGTGGACATCTTCCGGTTCTTCGGCGGACTCAGTTACACCCTGGGCGGCCAGACCCTGCCGCACGATTTGCCCGGCAACCTGCTCTACACCCGCCGCGAGCCGCTGGGCGTGGTGGCCCTCATCACCCCGTGGAATTTTCCCGTGGCCATCCCGGCCTGGAAGCTCGCCCCCGCGCTGGTCGCCGGCAACACCGTGGTCCTCAAACCCGCCACCCCCGCCCCGGCCCTGGCGCTCGAGCTGGCCCGCGTCCTGGCCGAGGCCGGCCTGCCCGCCGGCGTGCTCAACGTGGTGGTGGGCGCCGGGCGCGAAGTGGGCCAGGAGTTGGCCACCCACCCCGCTGTGGCCGCGCTGTCTTTCACCGGCTCGCACACCGTGGGACAACAAATCCACGAGCTGCTGGCCCGGCGCATGGCCCGCTCGCAAATGGAAATGGGCGGCAAAAACCCCACGCTGGTGCTCGCCGATGCCGACCTCGACCTGGCCGTAAACCTGGTCGTGCGCGCGGCCTTCGGCCTCACCGGGCAGGCTTGCACCGCCACCAGCCGCGTGATCGTGGAACGACCCGTGGCCGCGGCGTTCACCGAGAAACTCGTGGCCCGCGCTCGCGCCCTGAAGGTCGGCCCCGGCCTGGCCCCCGGCGTCGAGATGGGCCCGGCGGTGAACGAGGCGCAGTTGCAGACCGACCTCGAGTACGTGGCCATCGCCCGCGACGAGGGCGCCCAACTGCTCTGCGGGGGCCAACGCCTGACCGAGGGCGAGCTCGCCCACGGCTGGTTCCTCGCGCCCACGGTCTTTGGCGGCGTGACCCCCACCATGCGCCTGGCCCGCGAGGAGGTGTTCGGCCCGGTGCTGGCGGTGATCGAGGTGGGCGACTTCGACGAGGCCCTGGCCGTGGCCAACGGTGTGGACGTGGGACTGTCCGCCTCGGTCGTCACCCGCGACCTGAAGCGGGCGATGCGCTTCGCCGAGCGCATCGAGGCCGGCGTGGTGAAGATCAACCAGATCAGCACCGGCCTGGCCCTGCAGGCGCCCTTTGGCGGGGTCAAAAAATCCAGCACCGACTCCTTCAAAGAACAGGGCGCCGGCGCGATCGAATTCTACAGCCGGCTCAAAACGGTGTACCTGGATTACTCGGCATGACCGACCGAACGCAGTTGCCGCCCGCGACCGCGGACTCCCGCCCCGAGCGCAAAGTCGCGCGGCGGCTCGGGCTGCTGCTGCTGGGCGTGGCCGGCGCGCTGGTGCTGGCGGTCGGCTGGGACCGCCTGCTGGCGCTCCGGACCGGGCCGGTTTACGAAGGCGCTCCGCTCTCCGAATGGTTGCGCCGGGCCAGCAGCCGCAACCTGGACCAACGCCGCCAGGCCGCCCGGGTCCTGGACCAGGTGGGCCCCGAAGCCGTGCCGACCTTGATCCGCGCGCTCGAAGCGCGCGCCACGTGGTGGTGGCATCTGTGGCAGGCCATGCGCGGAAATGTCCTTGGCGCTCCCCGTGGCCCGGATGCCTCGGCCGCCTTGAATCGAACCGCCGCCGAGGTCCTGGCCCGACTGGGCCCGGCCGCCAGCAACGCCGCTCCGGCCCTGCTCCGCTGGGGCGCGCGTCACGGTTACGCGTCGCTCGATCATCACCCCCTGCGGGCCATTGGTCCGGCGGCGGCGCCGGCGTTGCGGCGCGCCTTGCATTCCCGCGAAGCCCGCTTGCGCGAAACCGCCGCGGAAGTCGTGGCCGACCCCGTGTTCCAGCCGGTCGCGGACCAACTCCTTCCGGCGCTGCTGGCCGGAGCCGTGCACCGCAGCGGCGCGTTTTCCCGCGCGCACCTGCAAGCGCTGGGTGTGCTCGGCCCGCCCCGCCGCGACGTGGCCGCCCGGCTGGCGGAGTGGCTGCCCGCTTGCCCGGCTGACTCCGCCACCGCCCTCTTGAACGCCCTGGCGGCGTTCGGGCCGGAGGCGCGGGATTACGCCGACCGCGTGCGTCCTTTCTTGACCGCGCCCGAGCCGCGGGTGCGCCTGGCGGCCGCCCGCGCCCTGCACGCAGCGCAGCCGCCCGCGCGGGAGACCGTGCCCGTGCTCATCGAGCTGCTGCGCGAGCCGGCCCTGCAATGGGAGGCGGCCTTGCAACTTGGCTTGTTGGGCGAAGCGGCGACCCCCGCAATCCCCGCGCTACTGGCGGCGTTGGAGCACACCCCCACGCATCGGCCTTCCCGCACGCCCCACTTTGCGGCCCTGGCCCTGGGCCACCTGGGACCGGAAGCGGTCGCCGGCCTGGTGAAGTTGCTCGAACACCCTTCGGCCGACGTCCGCATGAGCGCCGCCGCCGCGCTGGAGGAACATGGCGCAGCGGCAGCGGCCGCCGTGCCCGCCCTGACCCGCATGTTGGGCGCGACCGACCCGGAGGAACAAATGGTCGCCGCGCGCGTCCTGGGTTCGTTGGGGCGTGTGGCCGCGCCGGCGCTGCCCGAACTGACCCGATTGTCGCAAACGGAGACCACCCAGGACGTGACCGTGGGCCACGCCCGCTCTGCCGCCCGCCTGGCCGTGAAGCAGATTCAGCGTGCGCTCACCCCGGCCGGGCCCGACCCACGGGGCCTCCCGCGGGGCGTTCCGATGCCCGCAACCGAACCCGTCGGCCATGAAAACCATACCGCCTCCGGCCAGTGACGCCGCGTGGGAAGACCCGTACCCCGCGCCGCCGCCTTCGCGCTGGCGGCGCTGGCGCTGGCTGGGGCTCATCCTGGTACTGTTGCTCCTGGCCCTGGCGGTGTTGGTCGTGCAGGACCGCTTGCTCTGGCCGCGCGAGCCGGAGTACCAGGGTCGGCGGCTGTCCGCCTGGCTGCGCGACCTGATTGCGCCCGACCCCGCCCTGCACCTGCCCGCGCGCCAAGCCATTCTGGCCCTGGGCACCAACGCCCTGCCCGCGCTCGAACGCCACCTGCAGGCGCGCGATTCCTGGCTCGGCCAACTGGTCACCACCGCCCAGGGGCGCTTGCCGTACCGGCTCTGGGTCGCAGCCATGCAGGCCACCCGCGCGCGCAACGCGCTCGAGCGCCGCTGGCAGGCCGCCGCGGCGTTGAACGCGCTCGGCCCTGCCGCCGCCCCTGCCCTGCCCGCCCTGGCCCGGGCACTCGAAGACCCGGAGCCGCGCGTGGTGACCAACGCCGCCGAAGCCCTGGGGCAAATCGGGCCCCCCGCCTGGCCGGCGCTGACCCGCGCGCTGCACAGCACCAACGAGCACACCTTCAACGCAGCCGCTTACGCCCTGAGCCGGGCCGGCCCGGCGGCCTCGAACGTGGCGCCGCAACTGGTCGCCGTGTTTCTCGAGACCTCCTCGCCGCGCCGCGAGCGACTCACCCCGCTATTGGCTGCGCTGGGCGATACGGCGGTGTCGGCGCTTGGCGCCCATTTGGCCCACACCAACGCCGCGTGGGCGGACCTGGCGGCCCGGACCCTGCGCGCGATGATCCTCCGCGAGTTCGCCGCCCTGCGCGGCGTGGCCGCCCTGCTCAAGCACCCTGATGCACGGGTGCGCGCCGGCGCCGCCCGGGTGCTCGGGGGCCAGGCGCTCTGGCCGCGCACCAGCGTGAACGGTTTGGTGGCGGCTCTCGAGGACCCCGCGCCTGCCGTGCGCCTGGCCGCTGCCGAGGCCCTGGCCGAAGCAGCCACGTGGACGGACCTGGTCACCAACGCCGTGCCGGCCTTGCGTCGGCTGGCGGCTTCGGCCGAACCGGCGGAGCGGGAAACCTACCAGCGGGTTTTGTCCCGCCTCACGGCGTCCGCGCCTTCGCCTGCGCCGTAAGGCCGGGAAGGGCCGGACGTGGCGAGGATGAACCACCCGTCCCGGCAGCGGCGCGACGGCTTTCTTCTCCGGCCGGGTCGGCGTCTTGCGATGGACGGGCGGCGCTTGTATTCCCGCCGCCGGGCTCCTAGATTGCGGGCATGAAAAACGACGTCGTCCCGGTCCAAATCCGCGGGATTTTACCCTCACCCAGCGGGGTGGCGATTTTCCTGGGCAACGAGGACAAGACGTTCGTCATCCAGGTGGACAACAACATGGGGATGGTCATCAGCATGTTCCTGCGGGACGCCCCGAAGGAACGGCCGCTGACCCATGACCTCATCAACGAGATTTTCGACGGCCTGGGCGTCTCGGTCGAGCGGGTGGTCATCACCGAACTGCGCAACTCGACCTACTACGCCCGCCTGATCCTCAAGCAGGAAAACGAACTGGGCGTGAAGATCGTCGAGGTGGACGCCCGGCCCAGCGATTGCATCGCCCTGGCCACCGCCCGCAAGCGCCCCATTCTCGTGGCCCGCCGCCTCTTTGACGAAGTCGAGGACATGTCGGAGTTGCTCGCCAAGATGAACGAGGACTCCGACGAGTCGCAACAGACCTGAGCCCCGCCCGCCCCGCTCGTGCCGACCACCCGTCCCTCCCCCGCCCCGGTGGCGCTCCTCTGGGGCGAGGATGACTACGCCGTGCAAACCCGCGCGCGGCAGCTCTTCGACGAATGGCGCCGGGCCGCCCCGGGCGCGGAGGTCGAAATCCTCGATGCCCGCGCCAACAACAGCGCCGAGGCCCTGCGCGCCCTGGGCCGGTTGCGCGAAGCCCTGCAAACCCTGCCCTTCTTCGGCTCCGAGAAACTGGTCTGGTTCCGCGACTGCAATTTCCTGGGCGACGACCGCACCGCCAGCGCCGCCGCGGTCACCGAGTCCCTCAACGCACTGGCCCAGGAGCTCAAACGCTTCGACTGGCGCGGCGTGCGCTTGCTCTGGAGCGCCCCGGGCAAGGTGGACAAGCGCCGCGTGCTCTTCAAAACCCTCGAGGCGCTCGGCCCGGTCGAGGAACTTCCCGGCCTCTCGGCCGCCGACCGCGACTGGGCCGAGCGGGCCGAGGCCTTCGCCCGCCGCGAAATGGCCGCGCGCGGCAAGCGGTTGAGCGACGCCGCGGCCGCCCGCCTGGTGGCCGCCGTCGGCCCGCACCTGCGTCTCCTGGCCCAAGAGGTCGAAAAGCTCTCCCTCTACGTGGGCGACCGCGCCGAGATCACCCCCGAAGACGTGGCGGCCGTGGTCACCGCCGGCAAACAAGCCCGGGCCTTTGCCCTGGCCGAGGCGCTCGGCGACCGCCACCTGCCCGCCGCCCTGCGCGCGCTGGACGAGGAGTTGTGGGAAATCCGCCTCAAGGTGGACCGCGACAAATCCGCCATCGGCCTGCTCTACGGCCTCATTGCCAAGGTCCGCCTGCTGCTCCTGGTCAAGGAGCTGGTCCGTCTCGGGCACCTCAAGCCCGGGGCTGACACTTCCCGGGTACGCGAGGCCCTGAGCCGGCTGCCAGCCGGGTTGCTGCCCACCGACCGCCGCTACAACCCCGCCGCCCAGCATCCGTACGTGGTGTCGAAAGCCCTGGGCCAGGTGCAAAACTACTCGACCCCCGAGCTGGTGCGGGCGATGGACATTTTGCTCGAGTGCAATCAACGGCTGGTGACCAGCGGGCTGGACGAGGCCCTGGTGTTGCAACAGGCCCTGGTGCAAATCCTCGGCGCCCCCCGCCCGCGCGCGGCGGCGACCCGTTGAAGCCGGGCGGCGGCCACGGTCCGCAGTTGTCGGCGCCGGTCCGGCCGGCGTAAGCTCGCCGCGTCCGGGCCGGGTGCGGCCCGGCGGTTGACGCCGTGCAGGGGATTCGCCTGACCAACTGGCTGCGCTACCTCCCGGCCGCGCTGGGCGGCGCGGGGGTGGCGTTGTTGGTGGTCTGGCTCGCGCGTCAGCCCGGCGCTGCCCTCACCCCGCGCGTGCCCGGCGCGGACCGTCCCGCCGGGGCCGAAGCCTCGGCCGCGGGCGGCAATCCCGTGTTGCTCGGCAAGCTGCACCCTGGCGAAGGCCGGCCCGCCACCGACCTGCCCGGCGTGTGGCCCGGCTTCCGCGGGCCGGACCGCAACCACGGCCTGGCGCCCGTCACTGTGCCGCTGGCCCGCGCCTGGGAAGGCGGCGCGCCGCGCGAGTTGTGGTCCGTGGAACTGGGCGAAGGCTACGCCGGGCCGGCGGTGTGGAACGGCCGGGTGTACCTCCTGGACTACAACCAGCAGACCAAGGAAGACACGTTGCGCTGCCTCTCGCTGGCCGATGGCCGGGAAATCTGGCGCTTCGCCTACCCGATGCCGCTCAAGCGCAACCACGGCCTCTCACGCACTGTGCCGGCGGTGACCGACCGCTACGTGGTCACCCTGGGCCCCAAATGCCACGTGGCCTGCCTCCACCCGGAGACCGGCAAATTGTACTGGGGCCTGGACCTGGTGCGCGATTTCGGCGCCACCGTGCCCCCGTGGTACGCGGGCCAGTGCCCGCTGATTGACGGCGACAAGGTCATCCTGGCGCCCGGCGGACCGGACGCGCTGCTCCTGGCGGTGGACCTGGCCAGCGGGCGGGTGCTCTGGAAAACGCCCAATCCCCGCGGTTGGAAAATGACCCACGCCTCGATCGCCGCGGGCGAAATCGCCGGCCGCCGCCAGTACGTGTACCCCGCCAGCCACGGCGTGGTGGGCGTGGACGCCACGGACGGCCGCCTGCTCTGGGAAACGCCGGATTGGAAAATCAGCATCGCCACCATCCCCACGCCGGTGTTGCTCGAAGGTGCCCGCGTATTTCTGGCGGGCGGCTACGACGCCGGCGCGCTGATGTTGCAGGTGGTTCAGGAAGACGGGCGCTTCGTGCCCAAGCCACTTTACCGCGTCAAGGCCGACACCTTCGGCGCCGCGCAACACACCCCGGTCTATCACCAGAGCCGTCTTTACGGCGTGCGGCCTGATGGCCGCTTCACCTGCCTGGACCCGGCGGACGGACGGGTGGTCTGGACCAGCGAGCCGGGCCTGAACTTCGGGTTGGGCGCCTTCTTGCTCGCCGACGGCCTGGCCTACGTGCTGACCGACGGCGGCCGGCTGGTGCTCATGGAAGCCTCGCCCACGCAGTACACGCCGCTGGCCCGCGCGCAGGTTCTCAAGGGCCGCGAGGCCTGGGGACCCATGGCGCTGGTGGGAGGCCGACTCCTGGCCCGTGACCTCACCCGCTTGGTCTGCCTGGATGTGGCGGCTCGCTAACCCGCCAGGGCCGCTGGCACCGCGTTTACTGGAAAACGCCGCCAGTGATGTTGCCGGCGTGGATGGACCCCTGAGGGGCGGCTGGCGACCGGTTACCCCCACGGCAGTCGCTTCAGCGCGCCGGGGCAAAACTTCACGGTTTTAAGCTGCGATATGAGTGATCTCAGGTTCTGCGGCGCCGCTGCCGGCGCCGGTCGTTTCCAACAACGGCTTTGGCCAAGCGCCCGCCCTGCCCGGCCGGAAAGCGGTCTGGCGGGTGGCCCGGGCCGGTTCCTGGCGCGTCGGGCGGTGGGATGGTGTGCCGGCCTGCTGGCGGTGTGGCTGGCCGGCAGCCCGGCCCGCGGGCAGGGGGTCGTGATCTCCGAGTTCATGGCCAGCAACGGGCGCACGCTGGCGGACGAGGACGGGGACTACTCCGACTGGGTCGAGCTGTACAACGCCGGCACCGCCACGGTGAATCTCGACGGGTGGTTTCTGACCGACAACGCCAACAACCTCACCAAATGGCGCTTCCCGGCGGTGAGCCTCGAGCCGCGCGGTTTTCTGGTGGTCTTCGCCTCGGGCAAGAACCGCGCCGTGCCGGGCGCGCCCTTGCACACCAGCTTCAACCTGGCCGCCGGCGGCGAGTATCTGGCCCTGGTGCGGCCGGACCGCACGGTTGCCTCCGCCTTGGCGCCCGCTTTCCCCGAGCAGTTCCGGGATGTCTCGTACGGGATCGCCCAGCAGGTCAGCACCAATGTCCTGTTGGCCGCCGACGCGCCGGGTCGGTACCTGGTGCCCGCGGACGGCAGCGCGGGCGCGGCCTGGGTACAGCCGGGGTTCCACGACGCGGCGTGGCCGGCCGGGACGAACGGCTTTGGCTACGAGACCGAGGTGGCGGGCTTTGCGGTGCGCAACGTCAAGGCCAACATCCTGGTCACCACGCTGTCCGTGGCCGAGGGCGTGCTGAAGAACCCGGCCCAGCAGGTCAGCGTGGTGAGCGAGACCGCGCCGGTGGTCAACTACTTCAACACCGGCGGCGACGGCCACTATGGGAACAACCGGCCGTTCCCCGGCCAGACCCTCGGGGTGGACGTGGAAGACTTCGTGGTCGAGGCGACCGCCACGATCACGTTTCCCAGCGCCGGGCCGTGGACCTTCGGCGTGAACAGCGATGACGGTTTTCAACTCACCATCGGCTCGTTCACCATCGCCTATCCGAACCCGCGCGGGCCGGCCGACACGCTGGGGGTGTTCCAGGTGCCGGCGCCGGGGGATTACCCGTTGCGGCTGGTGTTTTACGAGCGGGGCGGCGGGTCGGGGCTGGAATTGTTTGCCGCGCCCGGCGAGCGGGCGGCCTGGGACGCGGGCAACTTCCGGCTGGTGGGCGACACGGCCAACGGCGGGCTGCCCGTGCGCTCGGTGCCGGTCGCCGGCGACGGGGGCGGCGGGCTGCGCTCGGTAATCGCCACCGACCTCGAGGCCGCCCTCAAAGGCCGCAATGCCTCGGCGTACTTCCGCCTGCCGTTCCGGGTGGACGCGCCCGGCGCGTTGGACTCGCTCCATCTGCGCTTCCGGTACAACGACGGATTTGTGGCCTGGCTCAACGGCGTGGTGGTCGCCCGGGCCAACGCCCCCGCCGTGTTGACCTGGAATGCCGCGGCCACGACCACCCGCAGCGGGGCGGAAAGTCTGGTCCCGGAACTGTTTAACCTGACCGCGCAGCGCGGGCTGCTGGTGTCCGGCACCAACGTGCTGGCGGTGCAGGGCCTGAACCGCGCCGCCGGCGACCCCAACTTCCTGGTGCTCCCCGAGCTGGTCGAGTACCGCGTCACGGCGGGAGACTGGCGCTACTTCACCACGCCGACCCCGGGCGCGTTGAACGGGAGCGGGGTCCGCGGGTTTTTGGCGCCGCCGCGCCTGAGCGTCGAGCGGGGCTTTTACGAGGCGCCGTTTGACCTGGAGCTGACCAGCCGCACGCCCGGGGCGGTCCTGCGGTACACCACCAACGGGACCCTGCCGACGCTGGACAACGGCCTGACGTACACCGGACCGCTGCGCATCGCCGGGACCACCGTGCTGCGCGCCGCGGCGTTTCTGGAGGGTTACCAGCCCTCCGCGGTGGTCACCCACACCTACCTGTTTCTGGACGACGTGCTGCGGCAGTCGCCCACCGGCGCGCCCCCGCCGGGCTGGCCGGCCAGTTGGGGCGCCAACGTGGTGGACTACGGCATGGACCCGCGGGTGGTCAACGACCCCCGCTACGCGCCCACCATCCGGGACGACCTCAAGTCGCTGCCGAGCTTTTCCATCGTGATGAACCTCGCCGACCTGTTCGACCCGGCCACGGGCATTTACGCCAACCCCGGCCAGGACGGCCGGGACTGGGAGCGGCCGTGCTCGGTCGAGCTGATTCACCCGGACGGGACGCCGGGCTTCCAGGTGCCCGCGGGCCTGCGCATCCGGGGCGGGTTCAGCCGCAGCACGAGCAATCCCAAACACGCCTTCCGGCTGTTCTTCCGCGAGGAATACGGGGCGGCGAAACTGCGCTACCCGCTCTTCGGCGACGCCGGCGCGGACAGCTTCGACAAAATAGATTTGCGCACCTTCCAGAACTACTCGTGGAGCTTCCAGGGCGACAGCCGGGGCATCTTCGTGCGCGACCAGTTGAACCGCGACCTGCAACTGGCCATGGGCCATCCGGGCGAGCGGGGCGAGTTCTACCACCTCTACATCAACGGCCAGTACTGGGGCCTGTACAACACCTGCGAGCGCCCCGAGGCCTCCTACGGCGCCACGTACTTCGGCGGCCGCCGCGAGAACTTCGACACCCTCAAGGTCGAGGCCGGCCCGTACACGGTCAACGCGACCGACGGCGACCTGGAGGCGTGGACCCGGCTTTACAACCTGGCCCGGGCCGGCTTTGCCAGCGACGCCGCCTACGAGTTTGTGCAGGGCAACAACCCCGACGGCACGCGCAATCCCGCCTACGAAAAGCTGGTGGATGTTCCCAACCTCATTGATTACATGCTCCTCATCCTCTACGGCGGGAACCTGGACGCGCCCATCTCCAACTTCCTGGGCAACACCCGGCCCAACAACTTCTACGCCCTGCGCGACCGCACCGGGCTCGACGGCTTCCGGTTTTTCATCCACGACGCCGAGCACACCCTGCTGGACGTAAACGAAAACCGCCTCGGGCCCTTCCCCGCCGGCGACACCTCCGTGGTGTACAGCAACCCCCAGTGGCTCTGGCAAAAACTCCAGGCCCACCCCGAGTTCCGGCTGCGCGTGGCCGACCACGTCCACCGGCATTTCTTCAACCAGGGCCTGCTCACCCCCGGGCGCGTGCGCGAGTTGTTCCTGCGGCGCACGGCCCAGATCGAGCGCGCCGTGGTCGGCGAGTCCGCCCGCTGGGGCGACGCCAAACGGGCCACGCCCCTCACCCCCGCGGACTGGCGCAACGCCGTCAACAACGTCCTGAGCAATTACCTCCCCCAGCGCAGCGGCATCGTCCTGAACCAGCTTCGCAACGCCGGGCTTTATCCCAACGTGGTCGCCCCCACGTTCAACCAGCACGGCGGCGCGGTCGCCCCGGGCTTTTTGCTCACCATGACCGCCCCGGCCGGGGTCATCTACTACACACGCGACGGCTCCGACCCCCGCCTGCGCGGCGGCGCGGTCTCGCCCCGGGCGCAACGCTACTCCGCCCCCATCGCCCTGGACGAAAGCGGCCCGGTCAAGGCGCGCGTCTTGAGCGGCACCAACTGGAGCGCCCTCAACGAGGCCGACTTCGTGCTGCTCCGGTCCTTCACCAACCTGTTCCTCACCGAGATCATGTATCACCCGCCGGACACGGAGATGTTCGCCAGTGAGCAGCTCGAGTTCGTCGAGCTCAAGAACGTGGGCGCCGAGGAACTGGACCTGAGCGGCGTGCACTTTTCCGAGGGCCTCCGCTACACCTTCCCCACCGGAACACGCCTGGAGCCGGGCGGTTTCGTGGTGCTGGTGAGCGACCCGGCAGCCTTCGCCGCGCAATACCCCGGCGTGACCTTCCACGGCGTCTTCAGCGGCCGGCTGGCCAACGAGGGCGAACGCCTCACCTTGGCGCACGCGGTCGGCACGCCCATCTTTTCCGTGCGCTACGGCGACCGCGCGCCCTGGCCCGAGGCGGCCGACGGCGCCGGCTTCTCCCTCGTCCCGGTCCACCCGGACCTCAATCCCAATCCCGACGACCCGGCCCACTGGCGGGCCAGTAGCCGGGTGGGCGGTTCGCCCGGCAGCGACGACCCACCCGCCAGCCTGCCCGTAGTGTGGATCAACGAAGTCCTCACCCACACCGACCCGCCGCAGGTGGACGCCATCGAACTGCACAACCCCGGTCCGGCGCCCGTGGACGTGGGCCATTGGTACCTGACCGACCGCCGCACCGAACCGAAGAAATTCCGCATCCCCGCGCCCGCGGTCATTCCGGCCGGCGGTTACCTGGTCTTCGACGAGCGCGACTTCAACCCCGTGCCGGGCGCGCCGGGGAGCTTCTCGCTCAGTTCCGTGGGCGAGGAGGTGTATCTGTACTCGGGCGATGCCGCCGGCAACCTCACCGGCTACAGCCACGGCTTCAGCTTCGGCGCGGCGGCCAACGGCGAGACCTTCGGCCGCCACGTCACCAGCACGGGCGAGATTCACTACCCACCCCAGGCGCGGCCCACCCTGGGCGCGCCCAACGCCGGCCCGCGCGTGGGCCCGGTGGTCCTCAACGAAATCCACTACCTGCCGCGGCCCGGCGACGCCGAATTCATCGAACTCAAAAACCTCGGCGACCAGCCGGTCCCGCTCTATCACCCGGAGCATCCCGAGCTGACCTGGCGGCTCAACGGCGTCGGCTTCCGGTTCCCGCCGGGTGTGACCCTGGCGCCGCAGGCCCTGGCCCTGGTGGTCTCCGGCGACCCCGCGGTCTTCCGCGCCCGCCACGGCGTCCCGGCCGAAGTCCCCATTTTCGGGCCGTTTCCCGGCGTGCTCCAGGATGACGGCGAGCAGTTGCAATTGCTCCGCCCGGACACGCCCAATCTCGGCGACAGCGGAGAACCCATCGTCCCGGAGATTGTCGTGGACGAGGTCCGCTACCGCGCCCGCGCCCCCTGGCCGGAGGCGGCCGCCGGCACGGGCGCTTCCCTCGAGCGGCTCGTGGCCGCCGCCTACGGCAACGACCCGGCCAACTGGCGGGCCAGCCCGGGCGCGCCTTCACCCGGCCTCGAAAACACCGGCAACCGCCCGCCCCAAATCAGCGCCGGCCCGGATCAATCCCACACCGCCAGCCGCTTCCCGCTGGCCGTGTCCCTGGCCGGCTCGGTCAGCGATGACGGCCTGCCCGACCCGCCCGGCCGGGTCACGGTGACCTGGTCGCAGGTGGACGGCCCGGGCGTAGTGTGGTTTGCGGCGGCAGACCAGGCGCAAACCACGGCGTACCTCCCGGGCGTGGGCCTCTACCGCTTGCGCCTGAGCGCCCGCGACGGCGCGCTCGAGTCGGCCCGCGACCTGATGGTGCAGGTAACCCGCGCCACCGAACCGGCCGTGCTGGTGCCCCAGGGCTCGGTGTGGAAGTACTGGGACCGCGGCACCGATCCCGGCCCCGACTGGCTGGCCGCGGGCTTTGACGACAGCACCTGGCCGGCCGGCCCGGCCCGGCTGGGCTACGGCGGCGACGGCGAAGTGACCCAGGTCGGTTTCGGCCCGAACCCTTCCAACCGCTACATCACCACCTTCTTCCGCCACACCTTCACGGTGTCCCAGCCGGGCGCGGTGACCGCCCTCAAAGTTGGACTGCTCCGCGACGACGGCGGCATCGTGTACCTCAACGGGAGGGAAATCTTCCGCAGCAACATGCCCGAGGGCGACATCACGCTCACCACCCGCGCCAGCAGCACGGTGGGCGGCGCCGACGAGCAGACCTTCTTCGAAAACGCGGTGGACCCCGCCCTGCTGGTGCCCGGCACGAATGTGCTCGCCGTCCGCATCCATCAGGCCAACCCCACCAGCTCGGACGTGAGTTTCGACCTCTACCTCTCCGGCAACGCGCTGCCGGTCAATACCCCGCCCCGCGTCACCGCCCGCGGCGAGACCAACATCGCCTGGCCCGCCCCTGCCCTGCTCGACGCCGAGGTCAGTGACGACGGCCTGCCCCTGCCGCCCGGGGTGCTGACCCTGGCCTGGGAAAAAGTCAGCGGCCCGGGCGAGGCCCGTTTCGACCAGCCAGCCGCCGCCCGGACCGCCGTTCACTTCGCGCAACCGGGCGCCTACGTGTTGCGGCTCACCGCCCGCGACGGGGAGTTGGCCGCTTCCGACCAAATCACGGTCGTGGCCGGCGCGGCAGACTTCACTCAATGGCTGGCGCGGTACTTCTCCGCCGCCGAGTTGCAAGACCCGGCGCTCAGCGGCGAAACCGCCGACCCGGACGGCGACGGACACACCAACCGGCAGGAATACCGCGCCGGCACGCACCCGCGCGACGCCGCCAGCGTGCTGCGCGTGGCGGAGGTCGGGGTCGTACCGGGCGCGCCCGGCGCGGTGCGGCTGCGCTTCCCGGCCGTGGCCGGCCGGGCCTATGCCCTGCAACGCACCCGCGACCTCACCGCCGGGGACTGAGAAACCGTGGCCACCTGGCCGCCCGCGCCGGCGGATGGCGAGGTGACGTTTGAAGACCCGCTGCCGGCCGGGGAGCCGGCCGCGGCCCGGTTTTATCGCGTGGTAATTCCCTGAGCCCGGGCGGGCGTTGCCGGGCTTTGGTTCCCGCAAGCGCCGCCCGCGCCGCGGGGGGACTTGCCGCCGCCGCCGCCGCGCCGTTGAATGCTCGCCGCATGGCCGGGCTGGTGTCCCAACAGACCCTCGAGCAAATCCGCGCCGCGAGCGACATCGTGGACGTGATCAACGCCTACGTGCCGCTCAAGCGCGCGGGGGCCAGCTTTGTGGCGCTGTGCCCGTTTCACAAGGAGAGGACCCCCAGCTTCCACGTCAACCCCCAGCGCCAAATCTTCCACTGCTTCGGCTGCCACAAGGGCGGCGATGTGTTCACGTTCGTCCGGGAGATCGAAAACGTCTCCTTCCTCGAGGCCGTGCGGCGGCTGGCCGAGCGGGCGCGCATCCCGCTGGACTTCGAGCAGATGCCCGGCCAGGAGCGTCAGCGGTTCCTCAAGGAGACCCTCTACGCCATCCACGAACAGATCACCCAGCGCTGGCAGGCCGCGCTGGCCAACGACGCCGCCGGCCAGATCGCCCGCGACTACCTGGCCAAACGCGGCGTGTCGCCCGAAGCGGTGAAGCTCTTCCGCCTGGGCTACGCGCCGGAGGCCTGGGACGACACCGTCAACTGGGCGCGCGCCAAGGGCTACGACCTGGCCGTGGTCGAGCAGGCCGGCCTCATCATCCGCAAGGACGACGAACGCGGCGGCCCGCCCCGGTACTACGACCGCTTCCGCGGCAGGCTCATGTTCCCCATCTGTGACGAACAGGGCCGGGTCATCGGCTTCAGCGGCCGCGTCCTGAGCGGCGATGAAAAGACCGCCAAGTACCTCAACTCGCCCGAGACCCCGCTCTTCCACAAGGGCCGGGTGATCTACGGCCTGGACAAGTCCCGGCGCGCCCTGCTGGACACCGGCACCGCCGTCATTTGCGAGGGGCAACTGGACCTCATCGCCTGCTACATGGCCGGCGTGGAAAACGTGGTCGCCCCCCAGGGCACGGCCCTGACCGCCGAGCATTGCCGCATCCTCAAACGCTACGTGAACGAGGTGGTGCTGTGCTTCGACGCGGACCCCGCCGGCCAGAACGCCGCCCTGCGCGCGCTGGACGATCTGCTGGCTTCCGGCCTGGCCATCCGCGTGGCCGCCGTGCCCGCCCCGCATGACCCGGACAGCTTCATCCGCGAGCATGGCGGCGCGGCCTTTCAAGAGTTGATCCGCGGCGCCACCGGCTTCTTCGACCACCTGCTGGCGCACCTCTCCCGGCAACATGACCTGGGCACCGACCGCGGCCGCGCCGAGGTGGTGCGCGGCCTGGGGGAGGCGGTGCGCAAGACCGGCGACGCAGTGCTCACGGAGACCGTCGCGCGCAAAGCCGCCGGCTTGCTGGGCGTGAGTGTCGAGGCGGTCCGCGCGCAATTCCTCAAGCCGGACCGCGCCCCGGGGCGTTCCCCGGGCGAGACCGGCGCCGCGCCGCCCCCGGAAAACGCCGGCCCGCCGCGGCCTTCAGAAATCGAGTTCTGGCTGCTGCGCCTGGTGTTGCTGGACGCCGACCTGGGCGACTGGGCCCTGGGACACCTGGACCTGGCCTGGATCGAGCACCCCGTGGTGCGGCGCACACTCGAGGTCCTCTTCGCGGCGCTCGAACGCGGGGAACCGCTCGACGTGCCCGGGCTGCTGGCCGCGTTGGCCGACCCCGCCGCCACCGCCCTGGTCACGGAAGCAGCGGCCCTCGAAGAGGCCCTCCCCGAACGCTCGCGCATCCTCATGGACGCGGTGCGCCGCGTGCGCGACCGCTGGCTGGACCGGGAAATCGCCGAGTTGACCCGGCGCGTGGCGCACCCGGACACGGCGCCGGCCGAGCGCGTGGCCGCCTTGCAACGGCAGATGGAACTGCGCCGGCTCAAGGCCAGCCCGCTGGCCCCCCTGGCCGCGCCGCGGGTCTGAGGCGCGCCGGGGATGCGCGGGTACGGCTGTCTTGGCCCCAGGCATGACCTCCCCCGGGTGGACACGCCCATTCCTTTGAGCAATCGGAGCTCTCAACCAAAGAGCTTGTCGAACTCGTTGTGTGAACCGATCCACACCCGCACAATTTTGTCGCCGCGCCGCTCCCCAACAGCACGATACTGCGCCGTGACGCGCACGGACCAGATCTGCTCGTGACCGGCCAATGGTTTGAACCGCAGCGACGGATGGTCAGGGCACTCGTTGAACAAGCGAAAAACCCGCCGCGCGGCCGCGGGTCCAGACCGGCGTAGGCCCGCCAGAAGCTTGGGCGGGTGAAAGATTTCACAACCGATCATGGTCCAGCGGCGTCTCTCCTTCGGCGGCGGTCTCGTGTAGGAAACTCTCCAGTCGCGGACGGCGGCCGGGATAATCCAAGAGCTGTTCCCAGCGCGCTTCGTCCTGCTCGGCGGCCAGGAAACGGGCAAAATCGGCGACCGCATTGCGTTTGTCCTCCGGCAGGGATTCACAGAGGCGAGCCAATTCCTCCAGCACGGTGTTCATGAGGCATTTTTTAAAGCGCCCCGGGGCCGGATTCAACTCCGCCTTTTTGAAACGCCTCGGCCTCGCTGAACAAGCCGGTCCAATCGGGCGTTCCCTTGTGCGAGGTACTTGCCCGCGCGCGACCGCCCTGCAACGGCAGATGGAACTGCGCCGGCTCAAGGCCAGCCCGCTGGCGCCCCTGGCCGCGCCGCGGGTCTGAGGCGCGCCGGCACGCGCGGGTCCAAGCCGACTCCGGCCCACCGGGAGTTTGGTCGGGCAACTGCGGCTTACAACTGAGTCTGGCCGCCCGATCGGCGCAGGGCCATCCCGGCCAGACTGGTGAGCAGCCCGGCTCCCATCAGGCTGACGTCCCACGGATACGAGGACCGCCAGGGACCGGTGCTGGATTCGGGCGCCATCAACAACCAGAACCCGGTCAAGTGCGGGTCAGCACGTTCCGTTAATCGCGTGTCAATGCGTTCCTGCTGGTAGCGGAGGAATATCGCTTCCAACACACGCTCTGCCTGCTGCAGGTCCGCTTTGAGGCGGGTCAGTTCCTGGTTTTTCCCGGCCGCGAGGGCTCGCTGCTGGCGTAATTCCTTGGCCTGCTCTTCCAGCAGGAGGCAGGTTTGGGCCATGCTGTGCTCCATGTTTTCCAGACCGGACATGATGCCGGCGACGCGCTCCTGGATTTGGCGTTGGATTTCGGCTTGCACGGCTTCGGCCTGACGGACGGAAGGATGCGTCGAGCCGTAGTCCACGCGCAATTTCGCCAACTCTTGCTCGCTCGTTTTAAGGTCTAGTAACAATCGGCGGAGAATTTCCTCCTCGGGGAAGAATTGGAGGAAGACCTGGGGGCGACGCTCCAAGGGCAGTCTTTCCAGAGCAGCACGCTGCTGCTGGAGGCTCAGGAGCTTCTCCCGGGCCTGGGTGAGCTGCGAAACCACTGTGTCCGGCGTCGGCTTGTCCTGCCGACCACCGCCAAACGAAGGTTGGCTTTCCCAGCCCCACGATTCCTGTTGCTGCTCGACGAAGCGTTGGTTCACCTGCTCGCGCAGTGCCGCCACCCGATTGGATTGATGGGTCAGCTCCTGTTCCAACTCTTGCAAGCCCTTGAATAATCTCTCCGTTCGAATCTGCTGGAGGAATTGCTGATAAGCCATTGCCAAGCGTGTGCCCATCTCCCGGGCCAGGTCCGGCTGCGGCGCATGGACCCGAATCTCGAGCAACCGCGTGCCCGGAATGACCCGAACGTGCACCCGGCGATGCC
>Ga0272446_1000695_pt1 | contig 51477 bp, 43 predicted proteins | sample YNPCB0061_FD_194587 | JGI IMG/M metagenome (GOLD analysis project Ga0272446, IMG submission 194587) | Hot spring microbial mat communities from Yellowstone National Park, WY, United States - YNP-CB-006-1 | ecosystem: Environmental > Aquatic > Thermal springs > Hot (42-90C) > Sediment | place... | reverse complement strand
GACGCGGTAGCCGCTGGGCGCGGGGCTGACCGCTGTCCACGTCAATGTGATGGACTTCTTGCCCGCGGTGGCGGTCAATCCCTGCGGGGCGTTGGGCGCCGCGCAGCTTTCCTGAGGCGGCGTGCCCCACGTTGTCTCCGCCATCACGAAAGGTTCGGCCATGCCCGTGGCAAGCCACGTGTTCAGGAGATTGTCTCCTTCGCTGGCCAGGAAGGCGTTGGTCTTCCTGTTTGCCAGATAGAGGAACTGCACGTACTCCCAGCTTGTGGGCTGATAGAGGAGCCGGATCCGGGCATATTTGGCGTTTGTGGGCGGAGTCAGCGTCAGTTCGTCGTAGTAGCGATAGGTGCCGTCGTCGTTGCGATATTGATCGGGCGGCACCGGCAGCGCGTTGCGCTTGCGCGCCTCTTCGTAGCTGAACCCGTACGGCGGGATGCGGTTGTCCTTGGTGACGGTGTTGTTGAGGACGAAGTGGAAGGTGTCGGCGTAAGGCGCCGATCCGCCGGCCAAATCGCCCAAAGTCAGGGTCACCCCGCCATCCGAGCGGTCAAATGCGAGCGGCAGATCCGCCGGGTAACCCAGCGTCAGGAGCTTTTGGGCCCACTCTCTAGTCATCCCGTAGTGGGCTTCGTAGATCTTCGTATTCGTACCGCTCAGATCCACGATGGACTTGACGGGCGCACCGTTGACAGAAGCGACGACGTCGTACTTGCCGTCCTCGCGCACCAGATTGCCGTAAGCGTCAAACCATTGGATGTTGACCCACATGCGGCGTCCTTCCGGGTAGCCGCTGATGAGCTTGTGGCCGGTGTGGTTGACGATCCTGAGCGTGTTGTCGGCGACAGACAGCGTCGCAGCCAGCTTCAGTTGCTGCATGGCGCGGTCCTTGCCTGCTTTCAGGGCGTCGATCTGCGTGGTGGTGAGGCCGCCGCCCAGCCGTAGCCAGCCGCGGGTGTTCTGGTAGAGGATGGCATCCGGCGTCCAGTAATTGCCGCCGGTCATGTCGTGCAGCGGCAGATCCGTCCGGATGGGGACTCCGGCTTTGTTGGCGCCGGCTCCGGTGACGGCGCGCATATGGCAGGTCTGGCAACTGAAATAGCGCGTCGTGCCGTCGGCGTAGTTGCCGCTGGCAGCCACGGCGGCGATGGCGCCGGCCTTGAGATCATCCGGGAGAGACGAGTAACTCGTGACGGGCGTTTTGGAAAGCGCGCCCGCCATGAACTCGCTGAAGGTGCGCTCGACGATGCCGTACATGTATGGCGGGTTGTTGAAAGCCGCCTTGGCGGTGAGCAAAGAGTTCAGGTCGCCGCTGGCGGTGACGGCATCCGAAGTGTCCTGCTTGCCGTTGTTGTGCGCCACATCTCCGGTGACGGGGTTGGACACGTCGTGACAGGAGCCGCAGAAGCGGATGTCCCGATGGAACCTGGACTGCATGAACTGGTGCCGCGCATCGGCATCGCTGTAGGGACCGAGCTTGTGGGAGTTGGGCCAGAGCGAGAGCATGCCGCTGCCGTAGAAGCCCTCGCCGCCTTTGTTGGCGATGAACGGGCTGATCATGACGCCGAGGTGCTCGCTGTTGTCGGGGTTGGTCATCTTGTGGCAGGTGTCGCATTCGACGCCATCGGCGTCGCCCGACATGAGGCGCGAGCCGTCGGTGGGCGTGGACCGTCCTGCATACCAGCCGGAAGTCGCGTGGCATCGGATGCAGAGGTCGCCGGCGCCGTCGAAGTCCTGCTCGGCGATGGCCAGGGTCGCCCAGAAAATCGGGTCGCGCGTCGCGTTGCCCATCATGCTGCCGCGCCAGTTGAAGGCGGGCTCCACCGCCCGGTTGTAGCCGCCATGGCAATTGTCGCACTTGTCCGGCGTCTCGAGGTTGCTGACCTGGCCGGGCTGCGTGCCGGGCATCTTGGTGGCGGGCGGCTCCACGAGGGCCGCCGTGCCAATGGCGATGATAGAAAGAATGGCGAGAAAAAGAACGAGCAGACGCATGGGAAACCTCCCTGACAGTTACGTCAACTAAATCTTAGGCAGATGCCAGGCGGGTGTCAAGGGTTTTCTCATGTTTTTATCCTATATTTCGCAGTCCAGTCCCTGAACGGGTGAGAGTCCCGGACCGAATAGTCCAGCTCTACATCCGGAGTGTGGAGAAAATCAACGCGCGACGCCGCGCCGCCAACCGACACCAGGCAGTGCTGCGGGGGCAGGAGGGATCTGTCAAAATGGGATCAGGCCGACGGGCCAAGGCTTCCCATGTTTTTCAAACGCCCCAAAACCCGTGTCCTGACCTTCGCCGAGCACCTGGAGAACCTGCGCGCCGCCGGGTTCCAGACCCAGCCAGGTCCGCAAGGAATGACTCTCGTCACGCGCAACCGTCTGGGCGCGCTCCTGAAAGAACGCGCCGACGGCAGCCCGGAGATTGTCGACACGGGCATCCTGCTCGGCAACGAGCTGGCGGTGCTCACCGACGTCGGATTCCAGAAGATCTTCCTCGCCCCGAGCGGCAAGCGCACGGCCGCGCTGGCCGAGCACCTGCACGCGCTGCATGATTTCCGCGAGGATCTTGTGGAAGTGCTGGGGCTGGAAAGCCTCTACAACGAGAGCCTGGGAACGACCAACGAGAAGCACCTGTACGACCGCGTGGCGGGCCGGGACTCGGGCGCCGCACCGCGGCCCTGGCAGCGCTGAGGCCGCAAGCGGCTCAACCGCGCCGCGGCCGGAACTTCCAGCAGTAAAACACCCCCAGCAGGAACAGAAAAGCCCCCCACCACAGGCCGACGCGCAACTCTTTCATCACCACGTCGTGGATGCCGGGGTGGTTGTGGTAATACACGTCCGCGCCCACGATGAGAATGCCGTAAATCACCAGCAGGGTTCCGATGAAGAACCAGATCGAGATGCCTGTGTCTTTCCCGGTCAAAGCTGTCTGCTCCTGCCCAATACAATATCGCGAACCGCGCCGGTTTTGGCGCCGCCAAGCCTGCCGCGCCGCCACCATCCCGGAGGGCTGCGGCAGGCGCGCATTCCGCCCGGCGGGGCGGCTGCGCAAAGGCTCGCCGGTTCGCGAGCCTCGCCAGCCGGCGGCCGGAGTCCGGCACGCGCGCCGCCTCGCCGCCGGCTGAAGTTTCTCAACGCCTCGCCGACGCCATCATTTCAGGAGCAGGGCTTCCCGGCATCCCGTTGCCATCGCGTGCACGCCGCAGAATCCGCGGAAACACAGCGAAAGCGCCGCCCGCTATGCGCCAGTCCGGCTTGCCGGGTCCCGGAAACGTTCCAGACACTCGGCGGTTGGCGCCGTTCCGGGGTCACGAAACACCGCCCCGGTCGCACGCCGCTCCGCTCTGCGGTGCCGCGCTTCGCTGGTTACTTCCTGGCCGCTTCCCGCTCGAGCCGCGCGCCGTCCCGCATGCCGAGGAAGCGCTCCAGTTGCCCGGATTTGTTCGGGCCCCAGTGGGTGCCATCTTCGAACAGCACCAGGTCCAGCTTCACCTCCACCGGCCCGCCCTCGGGCAGATCGATCGTATCGGTCCATTTTTCTCCGGGCTGAAAGCTCGCGCGGCCGACGCTCAGCCCGAGGCTGCGGGTCGCGGCCGAGTGAGTCCGGATGGAGAGCGCTTTGCCGTCCTCGCCGCGACGGATCAGCCGCACCGCATAGGCGGCCACCGGCTTGTCCGCCACGTTTTGCAGTTCGAGAACCGCCTTTGCCGCCGTTCCGGAAGCATCCACCCGCATCGACACGCTGACCGGCGCCGGTTGGGTTTCCTGCGGGGCAACCGCGGCTACAGCGCAGAGGAACCCGCCCATTGCCAAAAGGACCCATGGGAATTTCATTGTTCGCCTCCTTTTCCCTCTCGTGATGCCCTATTCCACACACATTTCATCGCATGCGCAGCAATGAAATGTATCGACAACGTACATTTGCCTGTACTCGTCAAAGTACGAGCACGACATGTCCCAAAGGAAACAGCTGCCCGAGCACGAGGAACGCACGCCGGGCTTGTTGCAGCAGTTCATCGATACCCGCCAACCGTTGCACGTCATATAAAGGGTGCCGGCCCCGCCATGAGAGCACCAGGTGAGAGCGGTGCATGACTCGCACGGGGGCCAGTCCGTCGACTTCGTTTCACCACGCGCCGTTCCGAAAAAAGAGAAGCGAACGCGAGAACAGCAGCCCAAAATACCTGGCCTTTCCTCATACCACAGATTTACCCCCCCAATAATTTTGTCAAGGATCTGCCTGCTGTTTCCGCCGCAAGGAGTAGATCCTCCACGCTGCAATGGACGGGATTGCCGACGCAAATCCGGGACAAACACCGTTGTTTTCGCGGCGCCGGACCGCTTTCCTGCGCCTCATCGTCCCTTCAGACGGGGTGTTTTCCGGGAAGGTTTCCAGGACTCGTGACGGCCGCCTCCGGCCGCCGGCCCCGCAAAACGCGTTCAGGCGGAGGGGCGGATCAGGGCGAAGGCCTTGCGCATCGCCGCCGCCGTGGCCGCCAGCGCCTGCCCGGGCGGCATGGCTCGCAGGGCCGCGTTGAACGGCTCGCAACGCGCCGGCGCGTCGCAACCGAGGGCGTTCAGCGTGTTGAGAAAATCCGCCAACGGGATCACTCCGGTGGCCAGCGGCAACTCGCGTTCCAGGTCCTTCTGCTCATCGCGGGCGCGGCCGGCGGGAGCGTCGTTCAGGTCGATGGAGATCACGTCTTCCGCCCGCAGCGAGCGGAGCTCGTCCACGGTTTCGCCTGCCGTGTACCAGTGCCAGCTGTCCAGCACCAGTCCGACGTTCGTCCTGCCGATTTCGGCGATCAGCTCGCGCGCCTCGCGCATGGTGTGAATGAACGGGAACCGGCGCGCCGTCCAGGAGGTCTTCGGCCCGACATATTCAAGGCCGAAACGGCAGCCGTGATCGCCGAGCACGGCAGCCACTTCCCGCAGACGGCGCACGTGGAGGCGGAAGTTTTCGAGATACGTCAGATCGTCGCTTGCCGGGCTGATCCACGTCGTCACGCGGTCGGCGCCCGCCTGCCGTAGAGCGCGCGCCCGCGCGGGCAATTCCTGAAGTCCCTTGCGGAATTCCTCTTCGCCGCGGCGGAAGTCCACCGGGAGGCCCGCCTGCCCCCAAACGAGCCTCGCCTCCTTCATGCGGGCGAGCAGGCTCTCCCGTTCGGCCTGGGAAGCCGCCGCGAGCCAGCCCGAGTCCGCCGTCACCGCCTCGAAGCCGTACCGCGCCGCAAACGCCACGGCCTCCGGCAGCGAAGCTTTCACCCCGATGGCGCCGCAATCCAGCTGGATCTTCATCTTCGTGCCGGGCGCAAGGAGCGCCAGGCCGGCGCTGGCCAGAAGGTCCCGTCTCGTCATACAATGCCTTTCAACCGATGGCTGCCGCAGGCTGCCTTTCTTGCCCATGAGCTTATCACTCGAGCAGATCCTTTCGCGGCTGGAGGACCCCGCCACGCCGGTCGTCTGGCTGGACCCGGCCCTGCCCGAGTCTCTGTGGGAAAACCTGCCTTCCTACGCCGCCAGCCGAGGTTACCAGGTGTTGAATCTCGGCGACCAGGGGCCGATTTTCGACCTCGATTCGCTGATGGCGGCGCTCGGCAGGCTGCTCGGCTGGCCCGCCGCCTTCGATCACAGCTTACCTTCCCTTCGGCGTGCTCTGGCCGCCTTTCCCTGCCGTGCTGAAAAGGGGTTGCTCGTGGTCTTCCGCAATCCCGATGCACTGCGCCAGAATGCCGAAGCGGCCTTCGAGGAGTTCATCGAAGCGCTGGAAGCCGCCGATGAGCTCCGGCGGAACGACGGGCGTCCCGGTCTGAAGGCAGTGGTACGCGACTAATCCGCAAAAATGAACGAAAATTAATTACCCCGGCTCGTTAGCATCCGCTATCTTAGTAATTGATCATGTTAGCGGACGCTAAGCCCGAAGAGACCCCTCCCGGGACACAGACGAAGAACAAGTCCCGGATGACCGCTGCCGAGCGGCGCGCGGCGATCGTCGAGGCGGCGATCGCAAGGTTTGCCATGCACGGCTTCCGCGGCACGACGACGCGGGAACTGGCCGCCGCCTCCGGGGTGAGCGAGCCGGTGCTGTACCAGCACTTCGCCACCAAGCGGGACCTGTACACGGCCATCGTCGACCACCTGATCCTCAAGACGCATGCACGGTTCGACGAGCGCGCCAGGCAGCTGGAGCCGGACTGCACCGACCGCCAGTTCTTCCAGTGGCTCGGCGAGAGCATTCTCAGCTACTACTCGGAGACCCCGGAGCAGATCCGGCTGCTGTTGTTCAGCGCTCTGGAAGGCCATGAGCTGGCCGAGCTGTGGTACCAGAAGGCCACGGTCGAATTCATCCGCTGGGTCGAGCGGTATGTGGAGAAGCGGGTGGAGCAGGGCGCCTTTACAATCCGCGAACCCGCGGTGGTGGCGCGGGCGTTCATTTACATGGTGGCCCATTACGGGTTTTCGTGCCTTCTTTTCCCCGATTACCGGCTGCCCCAGCCGGATGCGGAGGTGGTGGCCCGGTTTGTCGACATTTTTCTGAACGGGATTCTGGCGAGACCCCAGGCAGGCAGGGAATAACAGCATGAGCATTTCGGCGAAATATTCGGCATTGATTCTGGCAATTTCCGGCATTCTGCTGGCCGGGTGCACGGGCCGGCGGGAGACGACGGCAAAGGCGGCCTCGCGGCCGGCGGCGCCCGTGGCGGTGCGCACGGCCGTGGCGGAGGAACGGACGGTGGAGCGCTTCATCATGGTGACCGGCTCCCTGTTGGCCGACGACACCACCACCGTTTCCTGCGAGGTGGCGGGCCGCGTGGCGAAGCTCCATTTCGATTTCGGCCAGCCGGTGCGCAAGGGGCAGGTGATGGCGGAGCTGGACCGGCAGGAGCTCGGCTTGCAGGCCGAGCGGGCGCGGGCGGCGCTCGAGCAGGCCATGGCGCGAGTCGGGATGGACAAGGAGACCATGAAGGAGCCCGAGACCACCCCGATGATCCGGCAGGCGAAGGCGCAGATGGAGGACGCGCTTTCGAAGTACGAGAACGCGAAGAAGCTGATCAAGACCGGCGACATCGCGCAGGAGCGCTTCAACGAAATCGAGAAGATGTATCTGGCCCGCAAGGCCGCCTACGAGGCCACGCTCGACGACCTGCGAACGCAGCTGGCGCTGATCCGTTCTCTGCGGGCCGAGGTGGCGCTGGCGGAGAAACGGCTGCGGGACGCCACCATTGTGGCGCCGCTCGACGGCATCGTCCAGGTCCGCCACGTGGCGGAAGGCCAATATGTGCGCGACAACGCGCCGATCTACACGCTGGTGAAGGCGTGGCCGTTGCGGTTGCGCGTGGAGATCCCCGAGCCTGCGGTTCCGCACGCCCGCCCGGGGACGATGCTGGTCTTTACGACCAGCGCGGCGCCGGGCGCCGAGTTCCGCGCCACCATCCGCACGGTGAACCCGGCGCTCGATCCGCGGGCCCGCACGCTGACGGCCGAGGCGCGCATCGAGTCGCGCGACGAGCGGCTCAAGCCGGGCGCCTTCGTGCAGGTGCGGCTGGTGACCGACCCTGCCTTCCCGGTGGTGTCCATCCCGCGCGCCGCCGTCTACACGGTGGCCGGCCTGAACAAGTTTTTCACCATCGAAAACGGCAAGGCCGTGGAGCACCGCATTGCGGAGATCCTGGCGAGCGACGGCTTCGTCGAAATCCCCCCGGGCGTGATCCGGGCCGGCGCGCTGGTGGCCGTGTCCAACGTGCCGATGCTGAGCGACGGGGCGGCCGTTACCATCCGGCAGTGACCGCGTGATTTTCGGAGCCATTTTCCATGCAAAAGCTGGCTGAAATCTGCATTCGCAGGCCGGTTTTCGCCACCATGCTGATTCTTGCGCTGGTGGTGATCGGCCTGGATTCCTACCGCAAGCTCGGCGTCGACTTCTTCCCGAAGATCGAGTTCCCCTACGTCTCCATCACCACCGTGCTGCCGGGAGCCTCGCCCGAAGAGGTCGAGTCCCAGGTCACCAAGGTGCTGGAAGAGGCCGTCAACACGATCTCCGGCATCGACGAGCTGAATTCCACTTCCGCCGAGGGCATCTCCATCATCACCATCGGCTTCGTGCTCGAGAAGGACCCCGAAATTGCGGCCCAGGAGGTGCGCGACAAGGTCAGCACGGTGCTCGGGCAGCTGCCCCGGGACGCGCGCACGCCGGTGGTGGAAAAGCTCGCCACCGACGCAGCGCCGGTGCTGAACGTCGTCATCAGTTCCCCCCGAGACCTGCGCGAGGTGACCAAGATCGTCGACGACCAGATCAAGAAGAACATCGAGACGATCAACGGCGTCGGCCAGGTGCGCTTCGTGGGCGAGCGCAAGCGGCAGATCCAGGTGCTGCTGAACCCGGAGAAACTGGCCGCCTACAACCTCAACATCGAGCAGGTCCGCCTGGCGCTGGCCGCTCAGAACGTCGAGGTCCCCGGCGGCCGCATTGACGAGGGCAACCGCGAGCTGACGCTGCGCACTCTCGGCAGGGTGCAGCAGCCGGCGGACTTCGCGCGGATCATTGTCGCCAACATCAACGGCGCCCCGGTGCGGATTTCCGACATCGGCGAGGTGCAGGACTCGGTGGAGGAGCCGCGCTCGCTGGCGCGGCTCAACGGCGTGCCCGCCGTGGCCCTGGCCGTGCGCAAGCAGGCCGGCACCAACTCGCTCGAGGTCATTGCGGCCATCAAGCAGCGCATCGAGGAGATCCGGCCCTCGCTGCCGCCGGATTTCCGCATCACCTACACGCGGGACCAGTCCGGCTTCATCCGCGCCTCCTACAACGCGGTGCTCGAGCACCTGGTCCTGGGCGGCTTCTTCGCGGCGATCGTCGTGCTGTTCTTCATCCGCAACTGGCGCTCGACGCTGATTGCGGCGATCGCCATCCCGACGTCGATCATCTCGACCTTTTCGCTGATGAACTGGATGGGGTTCAGCCTCAACCAGATCACGATGCTTGCCCTCACGCTGATGGTGGGCATCGTCATCGACGATGCCATCGTGGTGCTCGAAAACATTTTCCGCAACATGGAGGAAAAGAGGCTGCCCCCCATGGAGGCGGCCTTCATCGGGACGAAGGAGATCGGCCTGGCGGTGCTGGCCACGACGCTGTCGCTGATCATCATCTTCATCCCGATCGCCATCATGCCAGGCATTGTGGGCCGCTTCATGTCCTCGTTCGGCTACACGGCGGCGTTTGCCGTGGGCATCTCGCTCATCGTCTCTTTTACGCTGACGCCGATGCTGTGCTCGCGTTTTCTGAAAGTGGAGCCGGAGAAGAAGGCGACCAAGGCGGGCTGGTACGAGGCGCTTATAGCGCGGCCTTATCAGAAGATGCTCGCGTGGTCGCTCACGCACCGCTGGGCGGTGGCGCTTGGGGCGCTGGCCGTGATGCTTTCCACGGTGCCGATGATCCGCGCCATGGGCGTCGACTTCCTGCCGACCGACGACCAGTCGGAGTTCGAAATCAACATCCGCATGCCCGTGGGCTCCTCGCTCGACGGCACCGCGCAGGTGATGGAGCTGGTCGAACGGGACCTGAGAGAACTTCCGGGCGTCCGCGACCTGTTCACCACCATTGGCGCCGACCAGCGCCGGCAGGTGGACCGCGGCTCCGTCATCGTGGAGCTGGTGGACCCGAAAGAGCGCAAGTATTCGCAACGCCAGCTGATGGACATGGCGCGCGAACGCCTGTCCCGGTACAAGGACCTCATCGTCACCGTGCAGCTGCCTTCGCTCATTTCCGGCGCGCCCAACAGCGACTTCATGTTCTCCATCCAGGGGCCGGACCTGAACCGCCTGGAGCAGTACGCCAACTCGCTGATGGCCCGCCTCAAGCAGGTTCCGGGCGTGGCCGACATGGAGCTGACCTACGAATCCGGCAAGCCGGAAGTCCGCGTGCAGATCAACCGGGACAAGGCGGCCGACCTGAACGTGAACGTCGCCCAGATCGCCAATGCGATGCGCGTGCTGGTGGGCGGCGACGACCAGGCGACCACCTACAAGGAAGGCGACGACCGCTACGACGTGCTGTTGCGGGTCGCCGAGCCGTACCGGAACTCACCGCGCACGCTCGAGCGGCTCTACGTGCCTTCCGCGACGCTCGGCAACGTGCCGCTGTCCAACGTGGCGACCTTCGAGCTGGGCACCGGGCCGACGTCGATCGACCGCTACAACCGCCAGCGCCGCGTGCTCATCATGGGCAACCTGTCGAAGAACCTCGCCCTCGGCGACCTGATCAACATCGCCAACCAGCACATGGAATCGCTCAACATGCCTCCGGGCTACACCTACGGCACGGTGGGCCGTTCGCGCGAGCTCGGCCGCGCGGTGAAGAACTTTCTCATCGCGTTCCTGCTGTCGATCGTGTTCATGTACATGATCCTGGCCTCCAACTACGAGAGCTTCATCGACCCGGTCACCATTCTGCTGTCGCTGCCGCTGTCGGCGCCGTTCGCGCTGCTCAGCCTGTTCATCGCCCGCGAGAACTTCTCGATCGTCTACACCTCGCTCGGCATTCTCGTGCTGTTCGGCATCGTGAAGAAGAACTCGATTTTGCAGATCGACCACATCAAGGCGCTGCGGCGCGAGGGAATGCCGCGGCTCGAGGCCATCATCCAGGGCTGCGAGGACCGGCTGCGGCCGATCCTGATGACGACGGCGGCGCTGGTGGCCGGCATGATCCCGCTGGCGCTGGGCACGGGCGCGGGGTCGGGCTCGCGGCGCACGGTGGCAATTGTCGTCATCGGCGGTCAGTCGCTTGCGCTGCTGCTGACGTTGCTGGTGACGCCGGTCGCCTACTCGCTGTTTGACGATGTGGCGCATTCGCGCCTGTGGCGGCGGCTGTTCGCGCGCGCGCCGAAGCCGGCGCCGTCGGTGACGGCCATGCTCCTTTTGGCGGCGCTGCTGGCGCCCCCGGCGCTGAAGGCGCAGGCGAAAACCGGCGAGGAATGGGAAGCAGCCATGCGCGCGGCGCGCCGGCAGGTGCTGGAAGCGCCGCGCGTGGGCGTGGCCGCCTCGCTGCGCGAGCTCACCCTCAGCCAGGCGCTCGAGCTGGCGCTCAAAAACAACCTCGAGATCGAGATCGAGCGCACCTGGCTCGACACCGCCGCCGCCATGATCAAGAGCGCGCGCGGCGCTTTCGACCCGCTGCTGCAATACAACCCGTCCTTCGACACGCGCAACCTGCCCGTGGCCAACACGCTGGCCGCGCCGGGCGGGCGGCTGAGCGAGCACTACCTGAACCACAACATTTACCTGCGCGGCAAGACGCCGTTTTCCGGACTCGCCTGGCACATCGATTTCGAGAACCAGCGCCAGTCGACCAACAACCCGTTCACCGCGCTGACGCCGTTCCTCACCTCGCGGCTGGGCGCGGGCTTCAGCCTGCCGCTGTTGCGTTTCCGGGAAGTCGACCCCGACCGCGCGCAACTGCGGATCCGGCTGAAGCAGCGCGACCAGCAGAGAGCGGCGTTCGAGCTGAAAGTCATCGACGTCATCACGCGGACGCAATCGGCATATTGGGATCTTGCAGCGGCCATTGAAGACGCGACGGTGGCCGCCGACGGCGTGCGCCTGGCGCGCGAACAGCACGAGCGCAATCTCCGCTTCATCGAAGCCGGGACGCTCGCGCCGGTCGAGAGCGCGGCCTCGGAAGCGGAACTCCAGCGCCGCATCGACTCGTTCCAGACGGCGCTGACCGTTCTTGCAGCCGCCGAGAACCAGCTCAAGACGATTCTCACGCCCAATCCTTCCGATCCCCTGTGGAACGAGAGACTGGTTCCGGTGGATGCGAGAGCCTTGCCGCCTCCGCCCGTCACGGTGGAAGAGGCGTTGTCCACGGCGCTGGAGCGCCGGCTGGAATTGCGGTCCCTCGAGCTGAGCCTCGACCAGAACCGCACGCAGGTGCAACTGGCCAGCTCCGCGCTGAGGCCGCAGGTGGTGCTGACGGCGAATTATTTCAACAGCGGCCTGGCCGGCGTGCTTGCGCCGGGCGCCGGCGGAGGCTTCGCGAGTTTTTTCGGGCCGCTGTTTGAGCGTGTCAACACGCTGTCCGGCATCAACGGACTGCCGCCTCTGCCGCCGGTGCAGACCGGCGGCGCGGTTCCCCCGTCGCTGGTCGGCGGCTACGGCTCGACGCTGTCGAATCTGGCGACCGGCAACTTCCAGACGGTCTCCGCGGGCATTTCGTTTGAATGGAACCCGCGCAACCGCGCCGCACAGGGCCAGCTGGAGCAGGCGATTCTGAACGAGCGCCGGTTGAAGCTGACCCGGATGCAGATCGAGCAGGGCATCGCCGCCGGCGTGCGCACGGCGCTGCAAAACCTCGAAGCCGCGCGGCTGCGCATCGAGGCGGCGCGGGCCAGCGAGCGGGCCGCGCGGGAGAAGCTGGAAAGCGAAATCCGTCTGTTCCAGACGGGCGAGAGCACGAATTTCCTGGTGCTCGTCCGCCAGAACGAGCTGCTCGATTCGCGCCGGCGGGTGGTGGCGGCCGAGCTGCTGCTGAACCGCGCCGTGGCGCAGTTGCAGCAGGCGCTGGGCACGACGCTCGAGGCCAACCGGATCCGGCTGGATTGACGCGCGCGCGGCACGGCGGGCCGCGCCCAGGCGCGGCTCACATCACCAGCGCGTTGAAGAACAGCTTCAACGTCAGCCAGGACTGGCCGCGGTATTGCGGCCGGAAGCCGAACAATACGACCCGCCCCTGCCCGACCGGGATGTCGAGCAAGGCCGGCTTGCCCGCAAGGTGTTTTTCGCCGAGCAGCCAACCCGAGGCCAGCACGCCGGACGAAGCGTAGCGCAGCACGGCGCGCGCGCCGGCGTGGGCCGTCTCCCACACCGGGCTGGCCTCGTTCCAGATGGTGAACTCTTCGGGAAGCCCGAGCGTGAGCGGCGAACCGTTCTCCGCGCGCACATTCAGCAGGGAGCCGGGACAGTAGAAATCGCGCGGCGGCACGTCGGCGACGGCGTTGCGCGCATCGACGCCAAGCTGGCGCACGGCGTATTGGCCGGAGCGGTTGAAGAACAGGATCCTGCCGCCGGCGGCAAGAAATTCCTTCAATGCGGCCGCGCCTTCCGGGCCCAGCCCGCCGGTGAATTCCTCCGGCATTTCATCCCGCCCGTGCCCGTTTTCAATCACATTGGCGCTCATGTCGGCGAACACGATGACGTCGAAGCGCTCGCGCAAGCCGCCGGCGCGGATGTCGGCGTTCCACACCGAGACATACTGCCAGCCGAAATGCTCCAGAATCCAGCGGGTCCACCCCTCATCCATGGAAGGGACAAACGGTTTGTAAACGGCGACGCGCGGCTGGCGCAGCGGCAGGAACTGGTCCGAAGGAGGCGATCCGATCGCGAATTCGCCCGTGCGGGGATTGCGGAAGACGCTGCGGGAAGCGCGCCAGGCCTCGTTGACGGCGCGCCAGGAGTCGCTGTCGGAAGCAGCCAGGCCGCGGGCGGGGAAGCGGAATTCCCGCGTGCGTTCGAGTTTCCCCTCGAAGGGGGCTTCCGCCGTGAGCACGTTCACGCCAAGCAACAGGGGCAGCGTGTGCGCGGTGACGTCGTAGGGCCGCTTCGGAGGCCCGCCGGGATACTGGCGCAAATCCGGGTAATTCTGCCGCTCCAGCAGCGCCTTGGCGAAAGACGAGTATGGCTGCTGCATGCGGATGACGAACGTCCCTGCGGGGAAGCGGGCGCCGGCGGCGTCGAACGGCGCGGCGGCGCGCTCCACTTCCACCATCGCGAAATCCATCGTCTCCAGCAGCCGGCGCGCCGCGCCCGGGTCGGTTTGGTCGGCCGGAATGATAAACGCGTAAGGAGTAGTGCGCGACGCGGCGCGCCGCTGGATCTCGTAAAACGAGCGCAGGAACATCTCGCGGCGCACGGCGGCCGTGTCCAGAAGGCTCTCCATGGCGATGAGCTGGTCGTTGACAATGTCGCGCAGCGTCCAGCGCCCGCCGGGCCACGGCTCGAGATGGTTCCATGCGCTTTGCCGCGGCGAATAGCCGATCGCCTGCGGCAGGATCTTCGCCGGGTCGATGTCGACGGGCGTGGCGATGCGCACGCTGGCCGATTCGCTCAGGATCCGCAGGCCGCCGTGGTAGCTCTGGTAGTGGCGCGCCGGCGTCCAGTAGTCGTACAGCGCGTTCACCACGACGCCCTTCCGCCCGGCGGCGGTGAGGTCGGCCGCCATGTTCATGCCGACCATGTTGCACAGCTGGGCGATCAAAGGATCAATGTTCGGCTCGATCGGATCCATCCACGGCGGCACGAACATTCTCGCGCCGTACATTCCCATCTGGTGGACGTCGTAGACAATTTGCGGGCGGAAAACATTGTGCAGCTTTTCCACCACCGCGCGGTTCTCCGCCTGCGTGAAGAAATACCAGTCCCGGTTGTTGTCGTGGCCGACGTATTTCTGGTACAGCTCGGGCGGGCTGGTTCCCTCCCATGGCGTGCCGAGCGTGCGGCGGTACCAGGCTGTGACGAGGTCGAGCCCGTCCGGATTGATGGAGGGCGCGAGCACCAGAATCACGTTGTCCAGGATGCGAAGGATCTTCGGATCCTCCGACGTCGCGAGCCTGTGCGCGAACTCGACCGCCGTATGAGTGGAAGCGATCTCGGTGGCGTGGACGCTACAGGTGATCAGCACGACGGTCTTGCCGGCGCCGGCAAGCCGCGCCGCTTCCTCGGGCGGCGTGGAACGCGGGTCCGAAAGGCGGCGCTGGATTTCGAGGTATTTTTCGAGATTTTGCAACGCATCCGGCGAGGAAATCACGGCGGCGATCATCGGCCGCCCTTCGGTGGATTTGCCATACTCGAGGAACTTCACGCGCCGGGATTTCTGCTCGAGAAGCCGGAAATAGGAAACGACGTTTTTCCAGTCGAGCACGCTGCGCTCGGCGCCCATCGCATGGCCGAAGTGTTGCTCCGGCGCCGGCGGCTGCGCGCCGGCCGACATCCACAGCAGGACAAAGGAGGCGGGAAGAAGAAAACGGCGCGAGATTTTCATGGACGGTTCAACTCCTGCCAGAGGGCGCGGTAATACCGCATGAAGCGTTCGGGTTCGCGGCTTTCGGCCACTTCCATCAGCGTGTATCTCTGGTAGCCGGACTTCCGCAACAGCGTGAACAGCTCGCGCCAGGGGTAGCGCGGGTCGGCCAGCTCGTTGATGTGCACGTTCTTCACCCACGGGCGCAGCAGGTCGAAAGCGGCGCGGACGGAGCCGTTCACCACCTCGCCCGGGTTTGAATTCCAGCACAGCCCGACGGCGTCGTGCTTCGCCGCGCGCATGATGTCGGCGCACACGGGAGGCGCGGAGGTGCCGGCCCCGTGGACCTCCAGCCAGATCTCGACGCCTCGCCCGGCGGCGTAGTCGCCCGCTTCGCGCAGCGCCTCGGCAATGCGCGAGACGGTCACCTGCGGCGGGACGTCCTTCGGCAGGCCGTTCGGGCGGACCTTGACTCCCCAGGCGCCGGTGTCGTGCGCCAGGTCCACCCACATCTTCGTTTCCTCGATGTTCTTGCGGCGGACGTTCGCATCCGGGCTGTGGAATTCGCAGGTGGTGCCGAAACTCAACAGCCGGACCTTCGACTTTTCGAAGCGGGCGCGCACGCGAACCCGCTCCTGCGGCGGCAGAGACGGCTCGACGCCGTGGGCGTGCGTCGTGCGCAGCTCGACGGCTTCAAAGCCGGCCTGTTCGAGTTTCGCAATCACCGTTTCGAGGTCCCAGTCTTTCAGGACATTGTAAGTGACGGCTCCGAGCATCATGGCGAAAGTCTCCTTGTGTTCAGCTCCCGGCGCCGGGCGCTTCAGCGGCCGCCTGCTGTTCGGCGGGCGGGGTCAGGTCGTAGCCTTCCCAGCGGGCGACGACCGCGCTGGCCAGGCAGTTGCCCAGCAGGTTCACCGACGTCCGGGCCATGTCCATCAGCGTGTCAACGCCAAGCAGGACGGCCACGCCTTCCAGCGGAAGGCGGAACGTGGACAGCGTGCCTGCCAGAATGATGAGCGACGCCCGCGGCACGGCCGCCACGCCCTTCGACGTGAGCATCAGCGTGAGCATCATCATGAGCTGCTCGCCAAGGGACAGATCGACGCCGGCGGCCTGGGCGACGAAGACCGAGGCGAGCGAGAGGTAAAGCGTCGTCCCGTCGAGGTTGAACGAGTATCCGGTGGGCAGGACGAAGGCGACGATGTGGCGCGGCACGCCGAAGCGTTCCATGTTTTCGAGCGCCAGCGGCAGGGCGGCCTCGCTGGACGCCGTCGAAAAGGCCAGAAGGTAGGGCTCCTTCACCCAGTGCACAAACCGGCGCACCGGGATCCGGAAGATCAGCACCACCGCGCCCAGCACGAACACCACGAAGACCGCAAGGGCCGCGTAGAGCGTGAGAATCAGCTTGCCGAGGCCGAACAGCACGCCGATGCCTTTGGAGCCCACCACCGCGGCCATCGCGCCGCCCACGCCCACAGGCGCCAGATACATGACGTATCGCGTGTATTCGAACATCACGTCGGCCAGCGACTGGAGGAAGCGCACCACCGGCTCGGCCTTTGCGCCGATCATCGTGCAGGCGGTGCCGAACAGGAAGCAGAACACCACCATCTGGAGGACTTCGCCCTTCGCCATGGCGTCGATGATGGAGGCGGGGAAGGTATGCTCGAGAAGCGCGGAAAACGTGGCTTTCTGCTGGGGCAGCAGATTGTCGGCGGCGGTTTTTTCGAGCGAGATTCCGACGCCCGGGCGGGCCAGATTGACGGCGGCCAGCCCGAGAAACAGCGCCACCGTGGTGACGATTTCGAAGTAGATGATCGCCTTGAGGCCGATGCGCCCCATCGCCTTGGCGCTGCCCGAGCCGGCGATGCCCACCACCAGGGTGGCGAACAGCAGCGGCGCGATGATCGACTTGATCAGGCGCAGGAAAATGTTGCCCAGAAATGCCAGGTCCTTCCCCACGCCGGGGAAGAAATGGCCGATGGCGATGCCGCCGGCCATGGCGATGAAAATCCACGTGGTGAGAGAGATTCTTTTCACCTTTCCCCCCATTTCAGTTTCTGCCGCAACACGTCGAAGAAAAGCATCCTCGGCGGCCGCACAAGGGAAAGCGAATGCGGAGACGCGCGGCAAACGATGCGGTCCTCGCGGCGGAGCGGCTCGCCCACCTGGCCGTCGATGGTGAGATAGGCGTCGTTGTCCGCCGCCGAGTTGATGATCTGGATGACGCTCGCGTCGGGCACGATCACGGGCCGGTTGGTGAGCGTGTGCGGGCAGATCGGCGTGATGCACAGCGCGGAAACGCTGGGGAAGATGATCGGTCCGCCGGCGCTGAGCGAGTAGGCGGTGGAGCCGGTGGGCGTGGCCACAATCAGCCCGTCGGCCTTGTAGCGGCAGACGAAGTGCGCGTCGACGTAGGCGACGAGGTCGATCATGCGGGCGATGTGCGCCTTGGTGATGACCACGTCGTTCAGCGCCACGTAGCGCGAGACGGTCTCCTCGCTCCGGCGCACCTCGCAGGCCAGCATGCGGCGCCGGGCGATGCGGTGCTCGCCTCGCAGGGCCCGCTCGAGTTCCGGGAACAGCTCGCTGGTGGAGATGGTCGTCAGAAACCCCAGCCCGCCCAGGTTGACGGCGAACAGCGGAATGTCGCGCCCGGCGATGGCGCGCGCCGCCGCCAGCAGCGTGCCATCCCCGCCCAGCACAATGACCATCTGGCAGCCATCGGCGACCTCCTCGCGCGGGATGGCCGGGCCGCGGCCCGGCACATACGAGGCGGCGACAGGATCGAGGCGCCAGGCGATGCCGCGCTGCTCGAGCCAGTCGAGCAGCGAGGCCAGCAGGCCGGCGGCATGAGGCACGTCAGGCTTGGCGATGATGCCGACCGTGCGGATCGAATCCATACAGCAAAAACTCCTTGTTGCCCTCGGCGCCGGCGACCGGGCTTTCCATCACTTCGGTCTCAAAGCCGAGCTGTTGCGCCGCGCGGCGCACGCGCTCCACGGCGGCCTGGTGCACGGCGGGATCGCGGACAATGCCGCCCTTGCCCACCTGGCCGCGCCCGGCCTCGAACTGCGGCTTGACCAGGACGACAAACTCGCGCGGGGCGGCCAGCAGCTTTGCCATTGCCGGAAGCACGAGGGTGGCCGATATGAAGCTGACGTCGCACACGGCGAACTGGACATCTTCGCCGATGATATCCCGGCCGAGAAACCGCGCGTTCACGCCCTCGTGCAGCACGACGCGCGGGTCGTTCCGCAACCGGTAGTGGAGCTGCCCGCGGCCGACGTCGACAGCGTGCACGCGCAGGGCGCCGCGCGCGAGCAGGACTTCCGTGAAGCCCCCGGTGGACGAGCCGACGTCGAGACACACGCGCCCGGCCGGATCGATTTTCCAGTGATCGAGCGCGCCGATCAGTTTCAGGGCCCCGCGGCTGACCCAGGGAAACGGCTCGATGACTTCGACCGGGGCCTGCTCGTCCACCATGGCGCCCGGCTTGTCAACGGTCTGGCCCGCCACGCGGACCGCGCCCGCCAGCAGCAGCGCGCGCGCCTTCTCCCGCGACGGGGCGAGTCCGCGGTCGAGCAACAGAAGGTCGATGCGGCGGCGGGACACGAGAGTCAGGAAGACCGGTCGACGATGAGGTCGGCCAGCTGGCGCAGCCGCAGGCCGGCTTCGCCGAAAGCCGCCAGCGCCTCGTGCGCGAGCGCGCGCTGCTCGGCAGCCATCCGGCGCGACTGTTCCAGCCCGTAGACGGCGGGAAACGTCACCTTGTGCTGCGCGGCGTCCTTGCCGGCCGTCTTGCCGAGCTGCTCCGAAGTCTGGGTGACGTCGAGGATGTCGTCGACGATCTGGAAGGCGAGTCCGACGTGTTCGCCGTAGCGGGAAAGGGCGTCCAGCTGCCCGGCCGAGGCGCCCGCGTGCATCGCGCCAAGCCGCACCGCGCACCGCAGCAGCGCGCCTGTCTTGGCGCGGTGGATGCGTTCCAGCAGCTCCGGCGAAGGCTCCAGCTTCTCGCCCTCGATGTCGTGCACCTGCCCGGCGATCATGCCGCCGACGGTGCCGGCCGCGTGGGCCAGCTCGGCCACCAGCGCCGCCGCCGCGCTGCGCGCCAGCACCTCGAAGGCGAGGGTCAGCAGGGCGTCGCCGGCCAGGATCGCCATCGCCTCGCCGAACACCTTGTGGGAGGTGGGACGCCCGCGGCGCAGATCGTCGTTGTCGAGCGCGGGCAGATCGTCGTGAATCAGCGAATAGGTGTGCACCAGTTCGAGCGAGCAGGCCACATCGAAGATGCCGCCGGGATCGCCGCCGGCCACGGCCCGCGCCGCCTCCAGGCACAGAATGGGCCGGATGCGCTTGCCTCCGGCGAAGACCGAGTAGCGCATGGCGCGGTGGATCGTCTCCGGCGGCTCGCTCTCGGCCGGCAGCAGACGGTCGAGGGCGGCGTCGACAAGCTTCACCTGGCCCGCCAGGTACTCGCGGAGGGACAAAACAGGAGAGGTCATTTTTGTTCGGGCCCGAAGGGCTGCGGGATGACTTTCTGGCCCCGCTTCAGCAGGATTTCGATGCGGGATTCGGCTTCCACCAGCTGCTTGCGGCAGGCCTCCGACAGCCGCACGCCCTTTTCGAACAGCTCGAGCGCCCGCTCGAGCGGCACGCCCGGCTGCTCGAGCTCCTGCACGATCTGTTGCAGCTCGGCCAGAGACTGCTCAAAGGAAACCTCGCGCGGCTTTTCCTCGCCCGCTTTCGGCTTGTCGTGTTCGCCAGCCATCTGCTTCATTTTACGATTCGCGCTGCTCGGCGGCGCCGGCGGCGGAAAGCCGGCCCACGGGGCGCACGAGCAGGAACAGGACCGCGGCGGCGCCAAGCGTGAGCAGCGCCAGCGCGCGGAACAGCTCGAACGGGGGCAGGTGGCCGTAGAACGACGCCAGGCGCCCGGCCAGGTAGTTGCCCATCGAGAGGGAAAGGAACCACACGCCCATCATCAGCCCGGCGACGCGCGCGGGCGCGAGCCGCGTCATCGCGCTCAGGCCCACGGGGCTCAGCAGCAGCTCGCCGAAGGTGTGCAGCAGGTAGGTCCCCACCAGCCACAGCGGGCTCACCAGGACGCCCGAAGCAGCGCGCCGGCTGGCTTCCATCATCAGGAAGAAGCCCGCCGAGGCGCACACCATGGCCAGGGCGAACTTCGCCACCGAGGAGGGCTGGCGGTCGCCGAGCCGGATCCACAGCCACGCGAACACGGCGGCGAAGCAGATGATGAAGGCCGCATTGAGCGACTGGTACCAGCTGGCCGGGAACGCGAAGCCGAACAGCACGTTGTTGGTGTGATTCTTGGCAAAGAGGTTCAACGACGAGCCGGCCTGCTCGAAGGCCGCCCAGAACAGCGACGAGCCGCAGAACAGCACGGCGATGACCGCCAGGCGCCTCCGCTCGGCCGGCGTCCAGCCGCCGCCGAAAAACATCCACGCGAACAGGCCGAGCGTCGTCAGCGCCAGCACGGCTCCGGCGGAATTGACAAGGAATTCAATGCTGATGCGGTAAATCCCGGAAAAATGCAGCAGTAATATCGCCGCCAGAATGCAGAAAACCCCGACCACTGCATGGCGGAAATTCCGCCGCCATGCGAGGCCGGCTTCCGGCGTGGGCGGCTGCACCGGCCGGGCGCCGGCGCCGCCCAGCCGGGCCATGCCGCGCCAGAAGGTGAGCACGCCGACGAGCATTCCCAGCCCGGCAAGCCCGAAGCCCAGCCGGTAGTGAATGCGCTCCCCCACCCAGCCGCAGGCGAGCGGCGCCAGCGTGGCGCCGAGGTTGATTCCCATGTAAAAAATGGAAAAACCGGAATCGCGCCGCGGGTCGCCTGGCGAATAAATCTGGCCGACGATGGTGGAGATATTCGGCTTCAGCAGGCCGGTGCCCGCCACCACGACCGCCAGGCCGGCGTAGAACGCCGCCTCGGAGGGCAATGCCAGCGTCAGGTAGCCGGCGGCGATGAGAATGCCGCCAGACAGCACGCTGCGCTGCTGGCCGAGCAGCCGGTCGGCGATCCAGCCGCCCGGCAGGCTGGCCATGTAGACGCTGGCCGTGTACAGCCCGTAAATGGCGTAGGCGCGCGAAGGATCGAGCCCGAGGCCGCCGGCCGAGGCCGCCGCCGTCATGAACAGCACCAGGATGGCGCGCATGCCGTAATAGCCGAAGCGCTCCCAGAGCTCGGTGAAAAAAAGCGTGGAAAGCCCGGCCGGGTGGCCGAAGAAGCGCGTATCGAGGTCTTCGCGGGTCATGGCAGGAGAAGGCGGCGCGGCCGGCCGTGGCTCATTGCGCGAGCCAGCCTCCGTCGATAACGACGTCCGTGCCGGTGATGAACCGCGCCTGCTCGGAGCAGAGGTAGACGGCCAGCGCGCCAATGTCGTCGGGCCGTCCCCACTCGCCGAGCGGCAGCCGCGCGAGAAACGCGGCGTTGGCCTGCGGATCATTCATCAGCGCGGCGTTCATCTCGGTGGCGAAGGGCCCGGGGCTGATGCCGTTGACGGTAATGCGGTGCGGCGCCAGCTCGAGCGCGAGCGCGCGCGTCAACCCGAGCAGCCCGGCCTTGGACGAAGAATAGGCGGCGCGGCCCGGCAGGGAGACGTGGCTCATGATGGAGGTCAGGTTCAGGATGCGGCCGTAGCCGGACTGGATCATTTGCGGAATGAACGCTCTGGCGCAGAGAAACGCGCTGGTGAGGTTTGAGTCGATCACCCAGCGCCATTCCTCGAGGGTGAACTCGGTGACCGGTTTGCGCAGGTTGACGCCGGCGTTGTTGACGAGGATGTTCGCCGGCCCCAGGTGCTCGGCCACATGGGCCGCCAGCCGGCGCACGTCTTCTTCGGAAGTGACGTCGGCGGGAACGAGGATCGCCCCGGCGCCGCACAGGCGCGCCGTTTCATCCAGTCTTTCCACGTCGCGGCCGACGCAGGCCACGCGCGCGCCGGCCCGCGCCAGCGCCACGGCGATCGCGCGGCCGAGTCCGCGGGAGGCGCCCGTCACCACGGCGATGCGTTTGTCGAGCGGCAGTGCTTCAGGCATGGGACGACTTCAGGAGGCTTTGCCCTTTGCGGCGCGCGAGGCGGCCAGAATGCGGTCGGCAACCGATTGCGGATCGTCGATGTCTTCCACCGTCAGGCCGCCGGATTCGGCGGCTGTCTCGATCACCAGGTCGCCGATGCCCCACATCCGCTGCCACAGCGTGCGCCGCACGGAGATTTTCTCCAGCCGGTCAAGATCCACGGTGGTGACATTCTGGCTGAGCAGCCCCTCGCGAAGCCGCACGGCGCCGTTCTCGATCGTCAGCTGCGTCGACCAGGAGCGCACATAGATGCGCAGCGGAAGCAGGAACGGCAGGAGTCCTAGCAGCAACAGCGCTTTCGGGGTGTCCGGCTCAGTGAAGAAAACATAGCGGAGCAGCGCGGCGACGGGGATCGCGCACAGAAACAGCAGAGCGTGCCCCTGCCGCACGGATGGACGGATGCGGAGTTCAGTCACGTTCCGGCCTCGACTGCCCCATTGTATAGCAGAGCGCGCCGGCGGCCGCGCCCTTCCATTGTCCCGGCGGCAGGAATCGGCTACTCTGGCAGGGAAGGAGGAGTTCACAACTCATGAGAATGCTTGTACTGTCGGCGGCCCTGGCGATCAGCTCAGGACTTGCCTTCGGCGATTTCAGCTATCAGCAAAAGACCCAGGTCACGGGCGGCTCGCTCGTGAAAATGATGCGCCTGGTGCCGGGCGGCGGCAAGGCTCTGGAACCGCAATACAGCCGCCTCTATTTCCAGAGAGACCGCATGGCGACGGTCGCCGACCGCGAGGTGGACATCATCGACCTCGGCTCGGAGCGGATGATTCACGTCGATCTGGACAAGAAAACCTACTCCGTGATCACGTTCGAGGAGTTCCGCCAGGCTATGGACGCGATGGCCCAACAGATGGCCAAACAGACGGGCGCCGGACAGCAGGCGGTGATGGACATGCGGCTTTCCGTGAAAGAGGGAGGAGAGAGCAAGACCATCCAGAACATGCCCGCCAAACTGATGAAGCTGTTGCTTGAGATGGATCTCAAAGACCAGAAGAGCGGGCAGACGTTCACCTCCACCATCGAAATCGACGAGTGGCGCACGCCCGCCGTGAAAGGGTACGAGGACGTGCGCGCGTTCTACGCGCGGTACGCGGACAGGATCGGCATGAGTCCGGAAAGTCTGCGGACCATGCGCATGGCGATGGGGCAGGCGGGAACGGCCGAAGGCATGGCCAAGCTGGCGCGGGAGGCGGCGAAGCTCGAGGGCGTTCCGCTTGTGCAGGTGATGCGGATGACCGGCCTCGGCATCGACATGCCTGACATCGAGATGCCCAGCGGCGCCGAGCTGGGCGGGGCGGCCGCCGAATCCGCGGCCGGCGCGGCGCTCGGCCGCCTGGGCCGCATTGGCGGCCTCGGCGGTTTCGGCCGCCGGAAGAAGCAGGAAGAGCCTCCGCCGCCGCCGAAGAAGGCCGAGCCTGCGCAGGGCGGCCAGAAGCAAAGCGTGCTGCTGGAGGCGACGACCGAGGTCTCCGATTTCTCCACCGCCGCGGTGGACCCGGCGCGCTTCGCCGTTCCGGCCGGCTTCAAGGAAGTCGAGCATGAAATGAAAAAGATTTTGCGCGAGAGCAGAAAAAAATAGACGCGAAAAACCATCCGTATTTCAGGCGGCGGCGCGCCCCGGACAGGCGCCCGCCGCTTTCTTGTCACGGCGCGCGCCCGGCGGCGCGCGGAGGGAAAATGGAATCATGATCGTGGAAGTCGAAGGCGTTGCGCTCCACCTCAGCCACCCGGTCGAATACCCCGCCGAGTGGATCGGGCAGGAGGAGGTCCTGCGGGAGCTGCTGGCGGCGTGGATGACCCTGGGCGACGGCGACCTGCCGATGAACCCGCGCATCACCGGCAAGCCGGGCGTCGGCAAGACCACGCTGGCCTACACGGCGGCCCGGCGGCTGGGCCGCGAGGTGTACATCATGCAGGGCACCGTGGACACGCGCCCGGAAGACCTGATCGTCCAGCCCGTGGTGGAAGGCCCCGGCACGCTCCGCTACGTGGCCTCGCCGCTGGTGACGGCGATGTTGCGCGGCGGCGTGGCGATCCTCGACGAAGCCAACCGGATGCCGGAGAAGAGCTGGGCGAGCCTGGCGCCGCTGCTCGACGCGCGCCGCTACGTGGAAAGCATCGTGGCGGGCATCAAGATCCCCGCCCACCCGGACTTCCGCCTCGTCTGCACGATGAACGAGGACGCCTCCACGTTCGATTTGCCGGAATACATTTTCAGCCGCCTTCAGCCCCAAATTCACGTCGATTTCCCCGAACAGGAGCAGGAACTCGAAATCCTGCGCCAGAATTTGCCGCTCGCCGAAGAAGAGGTTCTTTACAGGATTTCCGTCTTTCTCCAGGCCGCGCACGAGCAGGACGAGCCCTACACCGTGCGGGACGGGATCAACATCGGCCGCTACGCCATGCGGCTCGTCAGCGCAGGGCGGCAGCCGGACACCGAGCGCGCCCTCCGTTTCGCCATCCGGCAGGTCCTGGGCGAGGAGGCGCTCCGCTATGTTGGCTGAGGCGCCGGTTGCCGATCTGCTCGGCCTGCGGCGCGGGAAGTGGACCTTCCTCCCGGTCGCCCCGCGCCGCATCGAGTTCGCCGCGCTGGTGCGCCGCCGGCTGCACGAGCTGCGGCCTGCGCGTGTCGCCGTAGAGGTGCCGGGCGAGTTCGGGACCCTGATAGGGGTTGCCGTGAACGCCTTGCCAAATTTCTCCGCGGTGATGATGGGCAGCCGTGATGACCCGCGGGAGGAGGTTGCAGCCATCGTGGAGCCCGGCGACGCGCTCACGGAAGCCGTCCGGACCGCTTCCGAACTGGGGATTCCCGCCACAGGGATCGGCTCGCTGGCCGCGGTGGCCTACCCCCAGAAGGACGTCTACCCGGACCCGGCGGCGCTTGCCATCATTTCGTATGAAAAGTACGTCGAGCAGTATTTTCTGAATCCGCCTCCGGCCCCGGGCGCCGACGAGCGCGCCGCCTGGGCCGCGGCGCGCCTGTCGGAGCTGGACCCGGAAGCAGAGACCGCCGTCGTGGTGACTTTGCCCGTGTTCGTCCGTCTGCTTTCCCTGCTGCCGAATGCGGAAAAGCGGGAGTGGCCCTATTGGACGGGCACGGCGCAGAACTTCCAGCTGGCCGCATCCTGCCTCGGCGATGTCACCGCCGACTGCCCATATCTCCAGGAACGCTACGAAGAGATCCGCCAGCAGCTGGTCGAGGACCCCGCCTGCCCGCTGCCGGACCGGCGGCGCTGGCTGGCCGATCTCTGGAAGGAAGCCGAAGACAATTACCGCGCGATTTACCGCGGGGAACTGGCGCCGTGGCAGCGCCGCCAGGCATCGCGGTTCCTTGAGCGGCTGGTCCGGATCGACAGCATGATCGCCCCTTCGCTGTTCGATCTGATCGCGGCCGCCCGCGGCGTGGTGGACGACAACTTCGCCTACGAGATCTGGCGGCTTGGGGTCACGCCGCGCTACCACGCGCCGCGCGGCAGCGATCTGGTGGAGCTGCGGGCCGAACAGGTCTTCGCAAGCACCCGGCTGCTGCGGCTGCGGCAGAGGTACGAGCGCGAGAAGCGCCGCCTGGTGCCCCGCGCCTGGAAGCGGCGCCCGCCGCGCGACCTCCGCGGCTGGGCCGCGCAGCTCGGCGGCGACGCCATTTGCAGCTATCCGCCGGAGGACATCGTCATCGAGGATTACGGCCGATTTCTCCGCCAGAAGGCCAGAACGATGCTCGGCGAGGAGCGCTCCCGGGTGGAGCCGTTCACCACCAGCGTGCTCGACGGCATCGACCTGCGGGAGACCATCCGCCGCTGGCACGAGGGACGGCTCTGGGTGCGGGAAACCGAGCGCGTCGCCGGCAACGCCGGCGCCGTCGTGGTCATCTTCGATGAAGACCCCCTGGACCGCTACCCGTGGCTGACCACGTGGCTGGGCGAGCACTCCAATGAAAGCGACATGGCGTTTTACTCCACGCCGCCCTTCGACAACCTGGTCGGGCCGGGTATCGGCCGCGCCGAATATGGCGGCTTCCTGATGACGCTGCCGCCGGGCCGGCTGATGGACGTCTGGACCGACCCCGACTACGATTTCGCCGAGACGAAAGCCGAGCGGCTGCTGCTGGCGGCGCTCGACTACTCGCTCGACCGGCTCGTCGTCTATGCCGCCGCCCGGCCGCCGCGGGCCATCTTCCGGCAGATCGCCGCCCGGCTGGGCCGGCAAATCGTCTACATTCCGCTGGGGGCGCTGTCGCCGGAGAAGTTGCGCAAGATCCGCGTGTTGCACGTGCTGGACAGCCATGAGCGCCGCCGCATCGCCTCGCGCTACATCTGGTGAAACCCGCGCCGCGGCAGCGCGCGTCCCACCCGCAGGCGCGCCCGCATCGGGAGGCCGTGCTCATCGCGCTGATATACTGAGAGTTTGCTCGCTTTGAACTCCCCAATGAAGTGGATCTTTGCCTTGTGTGCGCTGGCGGGTGTGTGCCAGGCGCAGGAATTCTACTCCGCCCAGGCAGCGCGGCTCGTCATCGGGCAGAAGCCTTTCACGGCCGCCTCGCCTGGCGCAAGCGACGTCCTGTTGGGTTCGGTCACGGGCGTCGCCTATGCCGCCGACACGCTGATCGTCGCCGATGGCAACAACATCGGGGGCACGCCGGTCAACCACCGCGTGCTGATCTACCGCAACGTCAGCAGCTTCATCCCGGACCGCAAGGCGGTGCTTCCGCTGAACGATCCCCGCTGCCCCGCTTGCGTGGGCAAGGCGGACGTGGTGCTCGGACAGCCGGACTTCACCACCACGGAGCTGAAGCCCGCCGCGCAGAACACGCTCCGCAACCCGCTGGGCGTCGCCTACAACGGCCGCGTTCTGGCCGTGGCTGACACGGACAACAACCGCGTGCTTGTCTGGCGCTCGCTGCCGACGGTGAATCAGCAGCCGGCCGATTTCGTGGTCGGGCAGAAGGACTTCACCTCTGTCGCCCCGGGCCTCAGCGAGACCGCACTGCGCGGCCCCAACGGCGTTTTCCTCGACGACAACGACGGCCTCTGGGTGGCCGACACGGGCAACAACCGGATCCTGTATTTCGGTCCGGTGACGCAGAACGGGCAGGCGGCGAAGCTGGTGCTCGGGCAACCCAACTTCACTACCGACCAGCAGTCCAACCGGTTCCCCGAGTACGTCTCCAAGGCGGACACCATGCTCGCTCCCACATCGGTCTGGGTGGCGGCAGGCAAGGTGTTCGTCGCCGACCTGGGCTTGAGCCGGGTGCTGATCTGGAACTCGATCCCGTCGCGCAACGGCCAGCCGGCCGACGTTGTCCTGGGCCAGCCGGATTTCACCTTCCCGGAGTTCAAAAGCGGCGGCACGCCGGCGACGCACGTCCTGTGCGAGCCCAACGGCACGGACAAGGACGGCAAGCCGACGTACCCGGACCGCTGCGCAGCCACGCTCGACATGCCGCGCGCGGTGCTGAGCGACGGCCGGCGCCTCTTCGTCGCCGATTCCGGCAACGACCGCGTGCTCATCTGGAACGAAATCCCTGCCCGCAACGGCGTCCCCGCCGACATCGTCATCGGGCAGCTCAACTTCGAGCTAAACCAGAGCTCCGATTCGGGCGAGCCGCGCCGCGTCGCCTCCACGGACTCCTTCAAGACGCCCACCGGCCTGGCTTACGACGGGCTGAACCTGTACGTCTCGGACACCTACAACCGCCGCGTTCTCGTTTATACGCCCGGCGACTTCAACCTGCCGGTCACGGCGGTGCGCAACGCGCCCAGCCCGTCCACCTATGCGCGCGGCTCGGTCGTCTTCAGCGGCACGGTGGAGAAGGAAATCGAGCTGACCATCAAGATCGGCAACGAGAACGTGAAGGACGCCGACGGCAACGTGATCACGAAGGACTACAAGATCACGACCACCGTGGACGACAATTTCCAGACGGTCATCGACCGCTTCGTCCAGCTCATCAACGATTCGCAGGATCCTTACGTCATCGCCACGCCGAACTACCTGTACAACGCGATCGTGTTCATCGCGCGCGAAGCGGACGTGCTCGGCAACTCGGTGACGCTTGGCACGGAAGTCAAGCCGGACGGCGCGAAGATCGTCATGACCACCAGCGGCTCCAAACTGTCCGGCGGGCAGGACCCGGCGCTGGTGGCGCCCTTCGCCCTGGTGGCGGTGCTCGGCGACAATCTGGCCGACCAGACCGCCAGCGTGGAGGACATCACGAAGCCGTTGCCTTACGAGCTGGGCGGCGTGCAATTCTTCGTCGACGGGCTTCCCTGCCCCATCCTGGCCGTTTCGCCGGAGCGCGTGATTGCGCAGATCCCCGTGGAAGTGGCCGGGTCGAACAGCGCCAGCGGCGTTTTGCGCGTGCGCCGCAACAACGGCGAGATCACGGTTTCCAGCGCCGTCGCGGTGCGCCTGATCGAACAGAACCCGTCGGTCTACACGCTGGACTCGCCCGCCCCGGCGCCCGGCATCGCCTATCATTACTCGAGCCATGCCACCGCGACGGTTTCCGTCGACGGGGCGGCCAACCCGGGCGACACGCCCACCATCTACATCCGCGACCGCAAGTACACCTACCGGGTGCAGGCGACCGACACGCTGAACACCATCCGCGACAACCTGATCTCCCTGATCAACGCCTTCGATCCCGAAGTGGAAGCCTTCGCCGCCGGGCCGTTCCAGCGAATCCGTCTGCGCGCCCGCATCGAGGGCCCCGCGGGCAACGGCATCCCGATCAAGGCCGAGGCCAACACCGATGCGCAGGTCATCATGACCGCGCTGAACAGCGAGCTTTGCTGCGCGAACACCGCCGGCGCGCCGGTCACCGAGGACAACCCGGCGCAGCCCGGCGAGACGATCGTGGTGCTGGCCGCCGGCCTCGGACTGGTCGGCCCCGAGCCGGCGCGGCTGGCGATGAAAACCGGCCTGCCCTACGACGGGCCGGAGATGAACGATCCGGTGGAATTCGTCTCCTCGCTCATCGGCGGCAGGACCGCCAACGTGCTGTTCGCCGGCCTGAAGCGCGGCGCAATCGGCGTCTACGAAGTCCATCTGGAGCTGAACCCGGATCTGCCCACCAACCTCAAGACGGAAGGCTGGATCGCGCAAAGTTTCCAGATTTCCAACATCTTCACCATCCCGGTGGTGAGCCGCAAGCCGCGGCAGCCATGATCGTCCATGGCAGGAAATTCCGCCCATGACGCCACGAAACAGGAGCGAAAAATGACGCGAATCATGCCGGGATTTTTCACCGCTTTTCTCGCAGCTGCGGCGGCATTCGCACAGGCGCCCCCCGTCTATACCATCGGCAACGCGGCCGGCAACGGCGCCGCCGGCTTCGCCGGCGACAGCGGCAAGGCGCAGGAGGCGCAGCTCAACTACCCGCTGGGCCTCGCCATCGACAAGTCCGGCAATATCTACATCGCCGACCACCTCAACCACCGCATCCGCCGCATCGCCCCCGACGGGACCATCACCACCGTGGCCGGCTCCGACAGCCAGGGCTCGACCGGCGACGACGGGCCCGCCACCAGCGCCCGCCTTAACTACCCGAGCGGCATCGCCGTCGACAGCTCCGGCGCCCTCTACATCACCGACACGATGAACCACGTGATCCGCAAGGTGGTGGTCGGGGGCAACATCACGCTGTTCGCCGGCCAGCGCGCGGTTTCGGGCTTCCAGGAAAAGAACGCGAAGGGCGAATCCCTCAACGCCAAGGACGCGCAGCTCAATGCGCCAACGGGCATCGCCATTGACAGCGCGGGCAACATCTACTTCTGCGACACGCGCAACCACCGCGTCCGCAAGATCGGCGCCGACGGCAAGATTTCCACCATCGCCGGCACCGGCGAGAAGGGCGAGACGGGCGACGGAGACGACGCGCTCAAAGCAAAGCTGAACTCGCCGACCGGTGTCGCGGTGGACGGCGCCGGCAACGTCTATATCGCCGACCAGATGAACCACCGCATCCGCAAGGTGGACAAGGACGGCATCATCACCACCGTGGCAGGCACCGGGCTGCCCGGCTATTCCGGCAACGGCGGCCTGGCGACGAAGGCGCAGCTGTTTTACCCGTGCTGCATCGCCCTCGACGCCGAGGGCAACCTGTTCATCGCCGACCGCACCAACAACCGCGTGCGGCGGGTCGACGCCGCCACGGGCGTCATCTCGCTGGCGGCCGGCAACGGCCGATTCGGCGATGACTACGACGACCGTCCCGCCGAACAGGCGCGCCTGCGCTTCCCGATGGGGCTGGCCGCTGATCCCCAGGGCCGCATTTATTTCAGCGACAACGCCAACAGCCGCGTGAAGCTGTTGACTCCTGCCCCGCAAGGGCCGGCAGGCGAGCTCACCGAACCACCCCTCATCCGCGCCGATGGCGGCATCGCGGGCGACCCGAACTTCGGCGCGCCGCTGGCCGTCGCGCCCGGCGCCTGGATCGAAATCTACGGCAGCAATCTCGCCGCGGGCGAGCGCGAATGGTCCGCGGCGGACTTCCAGGACAACCGCGCGCCCGTCACGCTGGAAGGAACCACGGTGTGGATCGGCGGGCGCATGGCGCCGCTTGCCTACGTCAGCCCCTCGATGATTCGCGCGCAGGCGCCGCTCGATCTCGACGCTGCCACGGTCGAGGTGGTTGTCGAAACGGCCGCGGGACGCAGCGCCCCGCGCATGCTTCGCATCGACCCTGCGGCCGCGGGCGTGCTTGCGCCGGCCCGTCTGCGCCTGGCCGGCAAGCAGTTTGCTGCCGCGGAAATCGCCGGCGAAGGCGCTTATGCGCTGCCCGAAAATGCCTTGCCGGATATCGCCTCGCGGCCTGCCAGGCCGGGCGAAGTTCTCGTTTTGTACGGCACCGGCTTCGGGCCGGTTTCGCCGCATGTCGATGCCGGCGAGGTGCCCTCCGCCGAGACGCAGTTGACCGCGCCGGTGGAGATCCGCATCGGCGGCATGCCCGCCGAAGTTGTCTACGCCGGGCTGGCGCCGGGCAAGGTAGGGCTTTACGAGCTGCGCGCCGTCGTCCCGGCCCTGCCGCAGACAGGCGCTGTGCCGCTCGAAATTCTCATCAACGGGAAGCCCTGCCCGCAGGAATTGTTCGTCGCCGTCGCGCAATAAAGCGGCTGCCGCGCGATAGGCCCGCAGGTGGCGGCGCCTCGGGCCGCAGTGCCGCTTCCCTCGCCGCGAGGCGGACCCTATACTGGAATAAAGGATATAAAGGTGCGAATCAGGGTTCGCATCACCGGCGCGGTGCAGGGCGTGGGCTTCCGGCCGCACGTCTACCGGCTTGCCCGGCGCCACGGGGTGGCGGGCTTCGTGCTGAATTCCGTGCAGGGCGTGGTGGCGGAGGCCGAAGGCAGCCAGGCGGCAGTGCGGGCTTTCGTGGAAGAGCTGCGGCGCGAGCCGCCCCCGCTGGCCGTGATCGCCGCATTTGAAACAAGCGAGATTCCGGACCGGGGGGAAACGCAGTTCCGGGTGGAGACCAGCGACACCGGAGGCGAGCCGGAAGCCTTTCTGCTTCCCGATCTCGCCCTGTGCGATGCCTGCCGCGCCGAGATTTTCGACCCGCGCAACCGCCGCTACCGCTACCCGTTCACCACCTGCACGCACTGCGGGCCGCGCTACTCCATTGTGGAATCTCTTCCCTATGACCGGCCGAGAACGTCGATGCGGGACTTCCCCATGTGCGGCGCCTGCGACGCCGAATACCACGACCCGGCCGACCGCCGCTTCCACGCGCAGACGAACTGTTGCCCGGCCTGCGGCCCGCATCTTGAGCTCTGGTCGCCGGACGGCCGCGTCGTCGCGCAGAGGGAGGAAGCGCTCCAGGGGGCTGCCCGCGCGGTGCGCGATGGGCGCATCCTCGCGCTGAAAGGCATCGGCGGCTTTCACCTGGTTTGCGACGCGCGCAACCGCGAAGCGCTCCGCGAGCTGCGCCGGCGCAAGCAGCGGCCGTCGAAGCCGTTCGCGGTCATGCTGCCGGAGCATCCGCACCCGCTGCTGCACACGCCCGCCTCGCCCATCGTGCTCGTGGAAAACACGCTGGATCTTCCCGGGGAAATCGCCCCCGGCAACCCGCTGCTCGGCGTGATGATCCCCTACTCGCCGCTGCACGCGCTGCTGATGGCCGAGCTCGGCTTTCCGGTGGTGGCGACCAGCGGGAATCTCACCGATGATCCCATCTGTTTCGACGAGCGGGAAGCGCTCGAGAGGCTCGGCGGCGTCGCCGACATTTTTCTCGTGCACAACCGGCGCATCCTGCGGCCCGTGGACGACAGCCTGGTGCGCGAGATCGACGGCGCTCCGGTGCTGCTGCGCCGGGCGCGCGGCTACGCGCCGCTGCCGCTCGAGGCCGGGCGGCCGCTGCCGGAGATGTTCGCCACCGGAGGACACATGAAAAACACGGTGGCGTTCTCGCGCGGCTGCCGGGTGTTTTTGTCGCAGCACCTCGGCGATCTTTCGACGCCTGCGGCGATCGAGAACCACCGCCGCTCAACGGAGGATTTCCGGCGGATTTACGATGTGCGGCCCGTGGCGGCGGCCTGCGACCTGCACCCGGACTACGGGTCCACGGCCACGGCGCGCGCCATGGGAGTGGCCGTGCGCCCGGTCCAGCATCACGTGGCGCACCTGTTTTCCGCGGTGCTCGAACACCGGCTGGAGCCGCCGGTCTTCGCCGCTTCCTGGGACGGCACGGGCGCCGGTGCCGATGGCGCCGTCTGGGGCGGCGAGTTTCTGCTGTGGGAAGGAGCGCGCGTGCGCCGCACGGGACATTTGCGCGCGTTCCGCCTGCCGGGCGGCGAGCAGGCGGTGCGCGAGCCGCGCCGCGCGCTGCTCGGCGCGGCCTGGGAGATGGGCAGGCCGGAGCTGGCGCGCCCGCATTTCCCCGACAATGAATGGCAGGTGCTCGTGCGGATGCTGGAGCGGAACCTGAACTGCCCGCGGACCACCAGCGCGGGCCGGCTGTTCGATGCCGCCGCCGCCCTGCTCGGCCTGTGCAGCCGGGCCACGTTCGAGGGCGAGGCGGCGATGCGGGTGGAGTTCGCGGCGCGGGGGGAGGCGCCGCCCGATCCCCTGCCGGTCGAACAGGACTGGGCGCCCCTGTTTGAAACATTGGCTTCGGATTCCGTGCCGGTGGCGCGGCGCGCCGCGCTGTTCCACGCCTCGCTGGCCGAATCCATCGTCCGCGCGGCGCGGCGGGCCGGCGTGGAGCAGGTGGCGCTGACGGGCGGCTGCTTTCAGAACGCCCTGCTCACGGAGCTGGCCGCGGGGCGGCTGCGCAAGGAGGGCTTCCGCGTCTTCACGCACCGGCTGGCGCCCCCGAACGACGGCGGGCTCGCGGCCGGACAGCTTCTGGCGGCGGCCCGGGAGGTGATCCTCGATGTGTCTGGCGATTCCCGGTGAGATCCTCGAAATCACGGGCGACGACCCGTTGACGCGCATGGCGCGCGTGTCGTTCGGCGGCGTGGTGAAGGAGGCGTCGCTGGCCTACGTGCCCGAAGCAAAACCTGGCGATTTTGTTCTGGTTCACGCGGGCTTCGCGCTGCACACCATCGACGAGGACGAGGCGCGGCGGACGCTGGAGCTGTTCGAGCAGCTCGGCGGCGCCGGCGGGGAGGACGCGCCGTGAAGCACCTCGACGAGTACCGCGATGCGGCGCGCGCCCGCGCCCTGGCGCTGGAGATCGCCCGAACGGTCAGCCGCCCGTGGCGCGTGATGGAAATCTGCGGCGGCCAGACGCACGCCATCCTGCGTTTCGGCATCGACCAGATGCTGCCTCCGGGGCTGGAACTGGTGCACGGGCCCGGCTGCCCGGTCTGCGTCACGCCGGTGGAGCTGATCGACAAGGCGATCGAGCTGGCTTTTCAGCCCGGCGTGCTGCTGGCCTCGTTCGGCGACATGCTGCGCGTGCCGGGCTCCCGCACGGACCTGCTGTCGGCGCGCGCCCGCGGCGCGCGGGTGGCCGCCGTTTACTCGCCGCTGGACGCCGTGCGCCTGGCCGAGCACAACCCGGACAGCCGCGTCGTCTTCTTCTCGGTCGGGTTTGAGACCACGGTTCCCGGCGTGGCGCTGGCCCTGCGGAGGGCGCGGGAGAAGATGGTCTTCAATTTCTCGATTCTCTCGGCTCACGTGCTGGTGCCTCCGGCGCTGCGGGCGATTCTCGGCTCGCCGGGCAACCGCATCCAGGGCGTGCTCGCCGCCGGACACGTGTGCACGGTGGAGGGCTACGAGGATTACGAGCCGATCGCCCGCGAGTTTGGCGTGCCCATCGTCGTCACCGGGTTCGAGCCCGTGGACCTGCTGCTCGGCCTGCTGACGTGCGTGCGCCAGCTCGAGCGGGGGCAGGCCAGGGTCGAAAACCAGTACGCGCGCGCCGTGCGGCGGGAAGGCAACCCGGCGGCGCGAGCGCTGGTGCGCGAGATTTTCGAGCCCGTGGACCGCAAGTGGCGGGGCATCGGCGTGATCCCCGCAAGCGGCCTGCGGCTGCGGGAGGCGTGGGCGGACTTTGACGCCGAGCGCCGCTTCCCGCTCGCAACCGGCGAGGTGGAAGAGTCCCCCGCCTGCATCGCAGGACTCGTTCTGCAAGGCGCCAGGCGGCCGGTGGAATGCCCGGCTTTCGGGCGCGAATGCACGCCGGAGCGGCCGCTGGGGGCGCCGATGGTGTCGAGCGAAGGCGCCTGCGCCGCCTATTACCGCTACGGGAGGAAGCATGTCTGATTTCGCCCTGTCCTGCCCTGCCCCGTTGCCGGAACGGGAACGCGTGCTGATGGCGCACGGCGGCGGCGGGCGGCTGATGCGGGAGCTGATCGAGAACCTGTTCGCCGCGCGCCTCCAGCCGGAGCACGAAACCGATGCCGCCACGCTGGCGCTCGGCGCCCGCCGGCTTGCGTTCACCACGGATTCCTTCGTGGTCAGCCCGGTCTTCTTTCCGGGCGGGGACATCGGCTCGCTGGCGGTGCACGGCACGGTGAACGATCTGGCGATGATGGGCGCCGAGCCGGCGGCTCTCTCCGCCGCGTTCATTCTCGAGGAGGGGCTCGAACTGGACACGCTGCGCCGCGTGGTGGATTCGATGGCGGAGGCGGCGCGGCGCGCGGGCGTCCGCATTGTGACGGGCGACACGAAGGTGGTCGAGCGCGGCCGCGCCGACAAGCTGTATATCACCACCTCGGGCGTCGGCGTCCTGATCCATGACGGCGAACTGGCGCCGTGGCGGGTCGCTGAAGGCGACGAGATCGTTCTTTCCGGGGATATCGGCCGCCACGGCATGGCGGTGATGAGCGCCCGCGAGGGTCTGGCATTCGAGTCGGAAATTGTTTCCGACTCCGCGCCCGTGCACCGCGAGGCGCTGTCGTTGCTGCGCAACGGCGTCCGCGTGCACTGCATGCGGGACCTGACGCGCGGCGGGCTGGCCTCGGCGGTGATCGAGATCGCCCGCGCGGGCAAGGCGGACATCGAGCTGGAGGAAAGCCGCATCCCCGTGCGCGAGGATGTCCGCGCCGCCTGCGAGCTTCTCGGCTTCGATCCCCTGTACGTCGCCAACGAGGGGCGCTTTGTCGCCTTTGTCGCGGCGGGCGAGGGCGAGCGGGCGGCGGCGCTGCTGCCGTCGGGCGCTGTCATCGGCAGGGTGAAGAGCAAGGGCGCCGGCGCGGTGGTGCTGCGCTCGGTGATCGGCGCCGGGCGCGTGCTGGACCTGCTGAGCGGAGAACAGCTGCCGAGGATCTGCTGATGCACGAGCTGGCCATCACGCAGGCGATGCTCGATATCGTGCTCAGGCACGCCCGCGGGGCGCGCGTGCGCAAGGTTTCCGTCACCGTGGGCGAATGGACCGGCTATGTGGGCGACTCCATCGAGCTGTTCTGGCGGGAGCTTGCGCGGGGCACGCCCGCCGAAGACGCGCAGCTCGAATTCCGGCTCGAGCCGGCCACGCTGCGCTGCCGCAGTTGCAGCGCGGTCTTCCCGGTGGACGGCTCGATGCTGGCCTGCCCCCGCTGCGGCGCGCTGGGCGGCGAGCCCGCCGGCGGGCGGGACTGCACGGTGGAATCGATCGAGATCGAAGGAGGCGAATCGCCATGAGCACAACGGTGCCCGTTGTCGAGAAAGTATTGTCTGCCAATGATGCGGTGGCGGCGGAGGTCCGTGCGCAGCTCGATGCCAGAGGAATTTTCTGCCTCAACCTGATGGCCGGCCCCGGCGCCGGAAAAACGTCCCTGATCGAGCGCACCGTGGCGGCGCTCAAGGACGAGATCCCCATCGGCATGATCAACGGCGACACCTCGGCGGCGGCCTTCGACGCCGAGCGCAGCCAGCGCGCCGGCGCCGCCTCCGTCCACATCAACACCGGCGGCAAGTGCCACCTGGAGGCGGCGATGGTGCGCGACGCGCTGGCGCTGTTGCCGCTCGAAAAGATCCGCCTGCTGCTCATCGAGAATGTCGGCAACCTCGTCTGCCCGATGAGCTGGAAGCTCGGCGCGCACGCCAACGTGCTGATCAGCTCGGCGCCGGAAGGCGATGACAAGCCGTACAAGTATCCGAAAATGTATGCCGGCGTCGATGTGCTGGTGCTGAACAAGATCGACCTGCTCCCCTATGTCGATTTCGACCGCGCGAAGTTCCTGCGGGGCGTGGAGGCGCTGAATCCGGGGCTGCGCAGCTTCGAGCTGAGCTGCCGCACGGGCGAGGGGCTGGAGGCGTGGATCGCATGGCTGAAGCAGCAGGCCGGGGCCGCACGCTGATCGCCGCTCTCGGCAACCCGCTGCGCGGAGACGATGGCCTGGGCGCGGCGCTGCTGGAAGAGTTGCGCCGACGCGGCCTCGAGCGGCGCGCGCGCTTGCTCGACCTGGGCGCCGGCGGCGTGGACCTGCTGCTGGAGCTCGAAGGCGTGGGCGCGCTGGTCCTGCTGGACGCGGTCGCGTCGGACGAGGCGCCCGGCACGCTTTGCCTGCTCGAAGGGGAAGAGATTTTCCGCTACGCGGAGGCGCGCGGCGCGGGTTCGCACCAGCCGTCGCTGGCCTCGACGCTGCGGCTGGCCCGCCAGCTCGGCCTGCTGCCCTCGCGCATCGCCGTGGTGGGCGTGGCCGCCTCGCGCTTCGACTTCGGCGAAGCCCTGTCGCCTGCCGTGGCAACGGCCTTGCCGCAAGCCGCACGCCTTGTGGAGCGGATCCTGAGCCGTTGGGAAGGGGCGGGCGAAGGGCCTGATACACTGGGACGGGAAGCATGACGGGGATGCACCGGGCTGCGGCCGGGCTGGCCTTGATTTTCCTGTCCGCGTTTCAGCCCGAAACGCGGTTGTCTCCCATCCATTTCTCCGGACGCTATCTGGATTTTTTTCTCGACAACGACGAATCCCCCCGGCGGCGCGCCCCGGAAACGATGGCCGGCGGCGTTGCCGCATTCGACTTTGACAACGACGGCGATCTCGACCTGTTCTTTTGCAACGGGGCCAATCTGTCCACCCTGAAGAAAGAAGGCCCCAAACACTGGAACCGGCTGTATGCAAACGACGGCCGCGGCAATTTCACGGATGTGACGGAGAAGGCGGGTCTGCAAGGGACCGGCTACGACACCGGCGCCGCCGCCGGCGACTTCGACAACGACGGCTTCATGGACCTTTTCGTGGCCGGCGTCCACCGCAACACGCTGTACCGCAACAACGGCGACGGAACCTTCACCGACGTGACGGAAAAGGCGGGCCTGCCGCCTGCGCGCCACCCGAAATACGGCCCTTTATGGGCCGTTTCCGCCGTCTGGACGGATGTCAACGGGGATGGATTTCTCGATTTGTTCGTAGTCAATTATCTCCTCTGGGAAGAGAAAACCGAGCCGGTCTGCCCTTATGAGGGCAGGAACGAGTACTGCCACCCGAAGTATTACAAGGAACTCCCCAACCAGCTCTTCCTCAACAACGGCGATGGGACTTTCCGGGACATTTCCGACAGCAGCGGCATCGGCCTCCAGCCGGGCAAGGGGATGGGCGCCGGGGTGGCGGACTACGATCTCGACGGCAGGCCCGACATTTTCGTCTCCAACGACAAGCTGTTCAATTTCTTTTTCCACAACCGCGGCGGGCTGAAATTCGAGGAAAAGGCCTTTGATATCGGCGTGGCGCTGGCCGAGCACGGCAACATGATCTCCGGCATGGGCGTGGATTTCCGCGACCTGGACAACGACGGCTTCCCGGACATCGTGATGGTGGCGCTCGACAACGAAACGTTCCCGATCTTCCGCAACAACGGCAAGGGCGGCTTCCGCGAGGTCACCGCCTCCACGGGGATGACCGCGATGTCCCGCTCCATGGCCGGGTACAGCCCGATTTTGGCGGACTTCGACAACGACGGCTGGAAGGACCTGCTCGTATCGCGCGGCCACGTCCAGTCCCCGCTGATGGAGCCGCGCATCGCGGTCAACCAGCACAACACGGTCTTCCGGAACCTGGGCAGCGGCAAATGGCAGGTTCTCACCGATGAAGCCGGGCTGGCCGCGCTGCCGCCGGCGCGCCACCGCGGCTCCGCGGTCGGGGACTTCAACGGCGACGGGAAGCTGGACTTTGCCGTCAGCGCCCTGAACGGGAAGGCGTCTCTGTGGCTGAACGACAGCCCGGGCGGGAATCACTGGATCGCCTTCCGGCTGCGGGGCACGCGCTCGCCGCGCGACGGGCAGGGTGTGCGCGTCAAGGTGGCGAGCCGCTCGCTGACGCAATACAACCACGCGGCCTACACGGCGGGCTACGCCAGCTCGAGCGCCGGCCCGCTGCATTTCGGCCTGGGGCCGGACGAGTCGGCCGACGTGGTGGAAATCGTCTGGCCAAGCGGCGCCCGGCAGGTGCTCAAGGGCCTGCGCGCCGGGCGCGTCTACGACATCACGGAACCCGCAGCGCAATAGCCGCCGCGCTTCAGTTCTCGTCCAGATTCACCGACAACGTGTCGACCGGCGCCGGGTGCGATTGCTCCCATGCAGTGATTTCGGCTTCGTGCTTCAGCAGGAACCCCAGCTCGTCGATGCCCTCCAGCATGCAGGTCCTGGCGAACGGGTCGACGGGAAAGGCCACCTGCGTGCCGTCCGGCAGGGTCAGCGTTTGCGAGGCCAGATCCACGCGCACTGTGCCGAGCGGGTCGGCCTCCAGCATCCGCAGCAGCCGCGCGTGCGCCTCCGGCGGGATCACGATGGGCAGCAGCCCGTTCTTCAGCGCATTGCCCTTGAAGATGTCGGCGAAGGAAGTGGAGATCACCGCCTTGAAGCCGAATTGCACCAGCGCCCACGGCGCGTGCTCGCGCGAGCTGCCGCAGCCGAAATTGTCCCCGGCCAGCAGCACCTGGGCGCGGTTGCCCGGAGGGCGGTTCAGGACGAAGTCCGGGCGCGGGTTCCCGTCGGCGTCGTAGCGCCAGTCATAGAAGAGCTGGTCGCCGAGCCCCTCCTTGGAAACAGTCTTCAGAAAGCGCGCCGGAATGATCTGGTCCGTGTCGATGTTGTCCACCGGCAGCACGGCCACCCAGGACTCGAATGCAGTGAATTTTTCCATGCCTGCAAATCCTCCTGTTCAGGCGAGCAGCGTGCGGGGGTCGGTCACCACGCCGGTGACGGCGCTGGCGGCCGCCGTCAGCGGGCTGGCGAGGAACGTTCGCCCGCCCTTGCCCTGGCGGCCCTCGAAGTTGCGGTTCGAGGTCGATACCGCGTACTCGCCTGGCGCCAGCTGGTCGCCGTTCATCGCAATGCACATCGAGCAGCCCGCCTCGCGCCACTCGGCGCCCGCCTCGCGGAAGATGCGGTCCAGTCCCTCGGCCTCCGCCTGCCGCTTGATCTGTTGGGAGCCGGGCACCACCAGCACGCGGACGTTCGGGCTTACCTTGCGTCCCTTGAGAAGCGACGCCGCGGCGCGCAGGTCCGTCATGCGCGAGTTCGTGCAGGAGCCGATGAAGACGACATTGACGGGGTGCCCGGTCAGCGGCTTGCCCGGCTCGAGCCCCATGTAGGCAAGCGCCTTGCGCCGCGTCTCTCGCTCGACCGGGTCGGCGGCCTCCGAGGGGTCCGGCACCGGCGCCGTGATCGGAATGCCAAGGCCCGGGTTCGTGCCCCAGGTGATCATCGGCTCGAGCGCACCGGCATCAATCGACACCTCGCGGTCGTAAGCCGCGCCCTCGTCGGTGGGCAGCGTCTTCCACCGCTCCACCGCGCGGTCCCATGCCTCGCCCTTCGGCGCGAACGGGCGCCCGTGCAGAAACTCGAACGTTGTGTCGTCGGGGGCGATCAGCCCCGCGCGCGCCCCGCCTTCAATCGACATGTTGCACACGGTCATGCGCTCTTCCATCGAGAGGGCGCGGATCGCCGGGCCCGTGTATTCGAACACGCAGCCTGTGCCGCCGCCCACGCCGATCTTCGAGATCAGCGCGAGGATGATGTCCTTGGCGGTGACCCCGGGGCGGAGCTGACCATCGACGCGCACGGCGAAGCTTTTCGACGGGGACTGGAGAAGGCACTGGGTGGCCAGAACGTGCTCCACCTGGCTGGTGCCGATGCCGAAGGCCAGCGCGCCGAAGGCGCCGTGCGTCGCCGTGTGCGAGTCGCCGCAGACGATGGTCATGCCCGGCTGCGTCAGGCCGTATTCGGGCCCGATGACGTGCACGATGCCCTGCCGCGGGCTGCGGTAGCCGAAAAACGGGATGCCGAATTCGCGGCAGTTCTTTTCAAACTGCTCCACCTGCGCCCGCGCCACCGGATCCATGATGGGCAGCTCGCGCGGCGTGGTGGGCGTGGAATGGTCGCACGTGCCGAACGTCTTGTCCGGGCGGCGGACCTTCAGCCCGCGGCGGCGCAACCCGTCGAAGGCCTGCGGGGAGGTCACTTCATGCACCAGGTGCAGGTCGATGTAAAGCAGCGCCGGCGCTCCCTCCGGCTGGCAGACGACGTGGGAATCCCACAGTTTCTGGATGATGGTGCGTGGCTGAGGCATGGCTGTCAAATCGCTTCGCAAACGGCGGCGCCCACTTCGCTGGTCGAGCAGGGCGCGCCCTTCGGCTTCAGGTCCGCCGTGACGCGGCCGCTGTCGAGCACCGCCTGGATGGCGCGCTGCACGGCTGCGGCTTCCTCCTTCAGCCCGAACGAGTACTCGAGCATCGCCGCCACGCTGCCGATGGCGCCGAGCGGGTTGGCCTTGTTCTGTCCGGCGATGTCCGGCGCCGATCCATGGACCGGCTCGTACAGCCCCACCCACGCCCCCGACGGGCGCTTCGGCCCGATGGAGGCCGACGGCAGCATGCCGATCGAGCCGGCCAGCACGGCGCCCTCGTCGGAAAGAATGTCGCCAAACATGTTTTCCGTCAGCACGACGTCGAACCGCACCGGGTTGAGGATCAGTTGCATGGCGCAGTTGTCCACCAGCACATGCTCGAGAGCGACATCCGGGTAGTCGCCGGCGACCTCCGTCACCACGCGGCGCCAGAGCTGCGAGCACTCGAGCACGTTCGACTTGTCGACGCTCGCGAGCTTGCGCCGCCGCTGCCGCGCCAGTTCAAACGCCATGCGGGCAATGCGCTCGATTTCCGCCCGCGTGTAGGCCATGGTGTTGACGGCGCGCTCCGCGGGGCCGGAGCCCTCGATGCCGCGCGGCGTGCCGTAGTAGATGCCGCCGGTCAGCTCGCGCACGATGATCATGTCCGTGCCGCGCACGCGCTCGTTCTTCAGCGGCGATGAATCGAGCAGCGCGTCAAAGGCGCGCACGGGGCGGAGGTTGGCGAACACGCCCAGCAGTTTGCGGATGCCCAGCAGCCCGCGTTCGGGCCGCTGCGCCGGAGGCGCGTTGTCGAATTCGGGCAGCCCCACCGCGCCGAGCAGCGTGGCGTCGGCCTCCTGCGCGAGCCGCTCCGTTTCCGCAGGCAGCGGCGTTCCGGTCTTGTGAATGGCGATGCCGCCGAGCAGCCCCTCGGCGAGCTGGAGCTCGTGGCCGTACTTTTCCGCGACGCGGCGCAGCACGCGCACGGCCTCGCGCGTCACTTCCTCGCCGATGCCGTCGCCGGGCAGAACCAGGATATTCAGCTTCATAAGTCGAAATCGCGCGCCTTGCGCAAAACGAGAGTGTACCCTGCCGCGCGGGCCTCGCGCAGCGCTAGTCGGCGGCCACGCGGTCCGCCTTCACCCGCTCGCCCGCCTTCAGCGTGTGAATCAGCGCCAGGATTTCCTGGTCGGTGACGCCCTTCTTGCGGTCGGCGATCTCGATGAAGCCGCGGTAAACCGCTTCCAGCTCGTCCTTGGTCAGCGTGTAGCCGAGGTGCTCGCACTTGGCCCGCAGCGCATGGCGGCCGGAATGCTTGCCGAGCACCAGGCGCCCCTCGGGCACGCCCACCGTTTTCGGGTCGATGATCTCGTAGGTGGTTTTCTCCTTGAGATACCCGTCCTGGTGGATGCCCGCCTCGTGCGCGAAGGCGTTCGAGCCGACGATCGCCTTGTTGGGCTGCGGACCGAAAGAGATGATCTGCGCAAGCAGCTGGCTGGCCGGGAAAATCTGTTCGGTGACGATGCCGGTCTCGAACGGGAACCGGTCCTGGCGCACCTTCATCGTCATGACGACTTCTTCCAGCGCGCAATTGCCGGCGCGCTCCCCGATGCCGTTAATGGTGCACTCAATCTGCCGCGCGCCGGCGAGCACCGCCGCCAGCGAGTTCGCCGTCGCCAGCCCGAGATCGTTGTGGCAGTGCACGCTGATAATGGCGCGGCCGTCCACGGCCCGCGCCATCCGGCCGATCAGCGCGGCATGCTCTTCGGGCACCGAGTAGCCCACCGTGTCCGGCAGATTCACCGTCTTCGCGCCCGCTTCCACCACCGCGAGAACCACCTGCTCCAGGTAGTCCGGGTCGGTGCGCGTGGCGTCTTCGGCCGAGAACTCCACGTCGTCGGTGTATTGCCGCGCCAGCTCCACCGCCGCGCAGGCTTCATCCAGCACCTGCTGGCGCGACTTCCGCAGCTTGTACTTCAGATGGATGTCGCTGGTGGCGATGAAGGTGTGAATGCGGCTCTGCCTGGCCGGCTCCAGCGCGCTGGCGGCGCGCTCGACGTCCAGACGGCAGGCGCGCGCCAGCGCCGCCACCCGCACCCACGGCAGCTCCGTGCTGATCAGGCGCACGGCCTGATAGTCGCCCTCGCTGGCGATCGGGAAACCCGCCTCCAGGATGTCCACCCCCAGCTCGGCCAGTTTCTGCGCCATCCGGAGCTTCTCCGGCACTGTCATCGAACAGCCCGGAGACTGCTCGCCATCTCTCAACGTCGTGTCGAAAATGTAGACACGCTCTCGCTGCCGTACTCCATCATCCATACGCGGCTTCAAACTCCTCAAGGTTTGAGATTCCTTCGGCGGCGCCGGCCGCCGGTCAGCGGCTGGACACCGTGCTTTCTTCCCATTGTCGGCGATCCTCTTGCATAGATCAAATTTATAATTAAAGCTAGTTGCATAATCCTGATCTATGTGATAAGTGTGGTTTATACGACTCCGAGCGAAGGAGGGCTGCCACTTTGGAATTCTATCTTCTGAAAGTCTTTCACACGGTGGCCACCGAAGGCAGCTTTTCTCGCGCAGCGGAGAAGCTCTCGCGCACGCAGCCGGCAGTTTCGCTGGCCTTGCAGAAGCTCGAGGCCGAGCTGGGCGAGAAGCTGATGGATCGCGCCGGCAGGGATCTGATCCTCACTGACGCCGGCAAAATCGTGCTCGAGTACTGCCGGCGGTTCGAGAACCTCGAGAACGAGATGATGAACGCGCTGGCCGAGCTTCGGGACCACGCGGCCGGCCGGCTTTCCATCGGGGCGAACGAATCCACCGCGCTGTATCTGCTGAAGCACATCGAGCAGTACCGCCGGCTGTATCCGAAAGTGAAGGTGCAGGTGCGGCGATGCCTGTCGAGCAAGATTCCGGCGCAACTCATCGACGGCGACCTCGAGCTGGGCGTCATCAGTTACGATCCTGAGGATGACCGCCTGGAAAGCCGGGTCATCTACATCGACCACCTGGCCTTCGTCGTCAGCCCGGAGCACCGCTTCGCCGGGCGCAAGAGCGTTTCGATCTCCGAGCTCGGCATGGAGACCTTCGTCGCGCACAACGTGCTTTCGCCCTACCGCGAAATCGTGCTGAAGGCCTTCCAGAGGGCGCGCGTCCCGCTGAACATGGACGTCGAGATGCCGACGGTGGAGACCATCCGGCGCATGGTGCAACGCAACGAAGGCGTCGCGTTCCTGCCCAAGATGTGCGTCGAGCAGGAAATCGAGCAGGGGCTGCTGTGCGAGGTCGAAGTCGAGGAGCTGCGGGTTGAACGCAAGATCCGGCTGGTGTACCCGGCGCGGCGCGCTCTCAGCCATGCGGCCCAGGCGTTTCTGGAGATCATCAGCGCAGCGGCGCCGGCGGCGGCGGCCGAAAGTGGCGAACCCCGCACGCAGCCGGGTAAACTGGAATAAAAGAGTTCTACGTCCTCAAATCCCCAGTGCCTATGTGGAGATTGCCCGCGCTGTCCCTGCTGTCTCTCGCCCTCGGGCTGGTCGCGCAAGCTTTCGCGCAACAGCCGCCCGGGCGCCGCGATACGATCGTCGTCACCGGTACGTGGGAGCCGCTGCCGATGGAGGAAGCCGACCGCGCGGTCGCCTCGCTGCCGGTGCGCGAACAATCGATTTTGTTCTCCAACGCGATCGACTTTCTCCAGCTCGACCCCTCTCTCGACTTGCGCCGCCGCGCGCCGTCCGGCGTGCAGAGCGATCTTTCCATTCGCGGCGCGACGTTCGGCCAGACACTGGTGCTCGTCAATGGCCGGAGGATGAATGACCCGCAGTCCGGGCATCATTCGCTGGACATCCCGCTGCCGCTCGATGCGATCCAATCGGTGGAGATCCTGCGCGGGGCGGGCTCCACGCTGTACGGCTCGGACGCACTGGGTGGCGCGGTCAACTTCATCACGGTCCGGCCGGAGTCCTGGCAGGCGCGCTTGCGGCTCGCCGGGGGCAGTTTCGGGACCCAACAGCAGTTCGCTTCCGTTTCCGCCCTGGCCGGCCCGGTGGCGCAGCACATTGCGGTTTCCCGCGACTTTTCCACCGGATTCATGCCGAACCGCGACTATCGCCATCTCGCCGCCAGCTCGCACACGCAATGGAAGTCTCGGCTCGGCGCCACGGGAATCGACCTGGGCTACGCCGACAAGCCGTTCGGCGCGCAGAATTTCTACGGCGCCTATCCCTCCTGGGAGCGGACCAAGACGTGGTTCGCCGGCCTGCACCACAACTTTCCCGAGCGCTGGGAGGCGGCGCTGAGCTACCGCCGCCATTCCGACCTGTTCTATCTGTTCCGCGACAACCCGCAGCGCTACCAGAATCACCACGTCGCCGACGGCTTCCACGGCTCGTTGCGCCGGCGCGATGCGCTGCGCGGCACGGTCACGCTGTTCACCGGCCTCGAGGGCTTCGCCGACCGGATCGAGTCGTCCAACCTGGGCGTGCACTCGCGCGCCCGGGGCGCCGCGTATGCCGCTCTGGACGTGCGCGCGCTGCGGCGTTTCTCGCTCTCTCTTGGCCTGCGCAACGAGAGCTACCGGGGCGCCTTCGATCAGGTGAGCCCGTCGCTGGCCGGAGGCTGGTGGGTGAATGCGCGGCTGAAGCTGCGCGCCTCGGCCAGCCGCGCCTACCGGCTGCCGACCTACACGGATCTGTACTACCGCGACCCGGTCAACCGCGGCAACCCGTCGCTGCGTCCGGAGACGGCCTGGAGCTATGAATCCGGCGCCGAATACCTCCCAGCCGAAACCTGGCGCCTCCAGGCCGCCGTTTTCCACCGCCGCGACCGCGACGGCATCGATTATGCGGGGCTTTCGCCCCAGGGCCCATGGGAAGCGCGCAACATCACGCGGCTGAATTTCACGGGAGTGGAAGCGTCGGCCGCCTGGCGGCGCCGCGCGCACCTGGTCGAATGGTCCTACACAGGGATGCGCGCTGTTTCAACGTTGCCGCCGGGAATTTACACGAAATATGTGATGAATTACCCCATTCACTCCGGCGTTTTCAGCTGGACGGGCACGGCCGGGAAACTGGCCGTCCGCACGCGCCTCGGCGCCGTGGAACGCCGCGCGCGTTCGCCGTATGCGGTATGGGACGCGTCTCTCGCCTGGCGCGGACGTCACATCTCGCCGTTCCTTCAGGCGACCAATCTCACAGGGACCCGCTACGAGGAAATCCTCGCGGTCAGAATGCCGGGCCGGGCGTTTCTCGCAGGAATTGAGCTTCATTGATCGTGGCCGGGCGGGATTGACACCGGCGCAGGATTGGGAAAAGATATCTCGCTGATGAGGTACTGGGCTTTCCTCTTTCCCGTTTTTCTGCTGGCGCAAGGTCCTTATATTGCGGAAGGGCTGCGCATCGGCGAGGTGACCGACCGTTCGGCCGCCGTGCGCTTCCGGCTGTCGCAACAGCCTTCGCAGAACAATGGCAAGTACGCGCCGCCAAAGTACGAAGGTGCGCTTCCGCCCCCTCTGGCGGAGACGGAAGACCCGTGGCTGCTGCCGGGCGGCGTGCCGGGCCTCGCCGGACGCGCGCGGTTGTGGGTGGCCACGCGGCCGGACCTGAAAGACGCCAAACCGGCAGAATGGCTCCAGTCGGAGTCAAAAGATGATTTCGTCCTGAAGACGGCGATCACCGGTTTGCGTCCGGGCCGCACCTATTACGTGGGCGTGGAAATCAATGCCAGGCCGGATAAACCGGCTGCGTCTTTCACCACCGCCCCCGAACCCGGCCGCCGCGCGCCGGTGAAATTCACCGCCGCCAGCTGCTTTTCCTGGCTGGCCCTCGACCACGACGAGGGTTTCGAAATCTTCCCCGCGATGGAAAAACTCGCGCCGAATTTCGCCGTCTTCCTTGGCGACAACGTTTACTACGACATCGACCCGCCGCGCGCCACCACCACCGAGGCCGCGCGCTACCACTGGCAGCGGCTCTGGGCCATGCCGCGCCCGCTGTCCTTCCTGGCAAAGACCCCGCAATACTGGATGAAGGACGACCACGACACCCTCTGCGATGACTGCTGGCCGGGCCGCGACCCGGACCACATGAAGCCGCTGACCTTCGCCGAGGGCCAGCGGATCTTTCTCGAGCAAACGCCAATCCAGGACAAGACTTACCGCACGTTCCGCTGGGGCAAGTCGCTTCAGATCTGGCTTCTGGAGGGACGCGATTACCGCTCGCCCAATACCGGCCCGGACGGCCCGTCGAAGACCATTCTCGGCGCGGAACAAAAAGCATGGCTCAAAAAGACAGTCGAAGAGAGCGACGCCGACTGGAAAATCATTTTGAGCCCCACGCCGTGGGTCGGCCCGGACCAGCCCTCCAACAGCGACAATCACGCCAATGCGGCCTTCGCCACGGAAGGCAGGGAGCTGCGCTCGTGGGCCGGACCGAAGAAGAACGTGATCGTGATTTGCGGCGACCGCCACTGGCAATATCATTCCGTGGACCCGGAAACCGGCCTGCACGAATTCTCGACCGGGCCTGCGTCCGACAAGAGCGCCCTGGGAAGCCCCGGCGAGGACAAGCGCTATCACCGCTTCCACCGCGTGCAGGGCGGTTTTCTCAGCGTCACAGTGGAACCTGCCGCCTCGGGCAGCCGGCTTGTGCTCCGCCATCACGACACGAAGGGCGGCGTCGTCTACGAATTCGCCCTCGGCGGTTGAGGGACGCGCTGCCTCGGCGGCAGCGCCGCTTCACACGGGCTCCTGTTTCAGCCAGGCGAGCATCCGCGGCACGCCTTCCTCATAAGGCGTCTTTTCGAGGCCTCCCAACGCCGAGCGCAGCGCGCTGTCGTCCAGCAACACCGGCGTCTCGCCCAGATATTGGAGCTCCACCAGCTCGCGGAGCAGCGGGCTGAAGATTCCGCCCAGCCGCAACGTCAGGCGTCCGGTGGCCACGACCCTCGCCGGGCGGCCCAGCTCCCTCGCGGCCAGCGCCGCAAATTCTCGCCCGCTGATGATGCCCGCGCCGGCAAGATTCCATCTGCGGCCGAAGCATTCCGGGTGCAACAGCAACTCCGCAATGACCCGGGCCGCGTCCGGCATGAAAACGAACTCGTGAGGCAAGTCCGGGTCGCCAAGCCACCGCGCCGGCTTGCCCGCCAGGAGCGAAGCAAGCATCATGGAGGCCAGACTGTTGGCTGCATAGGGCCCGTAGAAGTCCGGCAGGTGCAAAACCAGCGTGGCCAGCCCGCCGCGCCCATGGGCGTCCATGGCAGCGTCTTCCTGCTCTTTGCGGAACCGTCCCTTTCGCGTTTCCGGACCGCGCGGATGTTCCTCGCTGACACGCGCGGCCCGCGGATGCCCGTAACTGTAAACGCTGGAGACGACGATCATGCGCCGCACGCCTGCCGTGCGCGCTGCCTCCAGCGCGCGCCGCATCAGCACGGGATGCTGGTCGAACTGCGGATACGGCAGGCCGACGCAATAGACCGCGTTGGCGCATCCCTCGAGCGCCCGGGCCGCGTCTTCGATATTGGCGATGTCGGCTGCGCGGACCTCCGCGCGCGCCCCGAACAGCCGTTCAAGCCGCTGCCGGTCCCGCCCGATGACGGCCGGCCGCGCGCCGCGCCGTTCCAGTTCATCCACCAATGCCCGCCCTACGGCGCCTGCTGCGCCCACAATCGCCACCGGGTCTTGCATCCCTGTCCTTTCCGCGCGGCCTGCCTTGCGATGCCGCGTGTTCCGATTATGCCAGCCCGGGCCGGCCACGGCGGGCGTCAGGAGGCGGGTACGCCGGCGAATTCGAGCGAAATCTTCCCGTCTTCGGCCTCCGGCGGGAATTCTTCGACAAGCTGGCGGAGACTCAATTGGCGCCGAAAAATGCCGCGCACCGCGTGGTCTTTCCTTTGGAGCAGGACATGCAGGATTTCATGGGCCACGACCCGCCCCAGCGCGCGCCCCAACAGGTTTTCGCCGCCGCTCCTGTCAAGACCCGCCAGCGCGGGCCGCACCTGGCGCAACACCGACTCGCACTCCACCTCGCTGAAAGGCAACAGCACGCCATCGCTCGCATGCGTCCGCGCCATCACCTGCCCGTCCCGTGCCGGGAGCGGCTCCAGAGCGGGGCGGCACCTGCCCCGGAAGCGCACGAAAACAATGGAATCGGCTTGCAGGTTCGCCCCGGCCTCCCCCCGCAGCACCCATTCGAGCCGCAGGCCGAGCGGCGAGAACAATCTGTCCGTTTCCTGTTTCAGCGCGGCAAGAACTCCGGCGGGCAGCGCCTGCTCCGCCTCGGCGACCACCGTCAGGGCGTGCGGCCGCCTGCCCGGATCGTCAGCCCGGCAAAGGGCTGCCATCGCAACCGCCCAAAACGCTGCCGCTATGCGCATGGCGCTCGCCTCCGGGTCCCGGCCATGCGGAACCCTCGCGCGCCTTCAGAATATCGGACTGATTGGTCTGATTCAAGCCCCGCGGCCGGCGAGCTGTTCCCGCCGGGCTTCAAGGAAGCTCCTCGCCGTTTGCGCCGGCCTTCCGGCGAGCCGCTCCACGTCCTTCGTCACCACCTCGAGCAACCCCTCCGCGATGGCGCGGTCGAACCCGACCCACAGCTCGGCCAGCATCGGATCCATTCCGCCCGCCTTCAGTTCGGCGAGCCATGCCTCCGGCGCCATCGGCTCGTAGACGACTTCGCGCCCGCCGAGCTCGCTCGCGATTCTTGCGAGGTCGGCAAACGAGAGGGCTTCGGGCCCCGTGATCTCGTAGGCAGCGCGCGTGTCCCCGTGGAGCAAAGCCCCGGCCGCCGCCTGCGCGCAGTCTTCCCGGGTCACATAGGCGGCTCTCCCGTCGCCGGCGGCCGCCTTCAGCTTCCCGGTGCGGATCGCCTCCGGCAAGGAGAACAGGAGGCTGTCCGTGTAAATGTTGTTCCGTAACAGCGTGTATTCGACGCCAATTTCGCGCAGCAGGTTTTCCGTGTCGAAATGATCCTTGGCCAGCGGCACGGGCGAGGCCGGGTAAGGAAATGCCAGGGAAGTGTAAACGATGTGCTCGACGCCGGCCTGCACGGCCGCGCGAATGGCCCGCTCATGCTGCTCGAACCGCTTGCCCCAGCCTTCCAGCGTGTTCGTGCTCACCAGCAGCATCTTCCTTGCGCCGCGAAACGCGCCGGGCAGCCCGGCGCCGGTTGCGAAATCCGCCTGGCGGACATCCACGCCGCGCGCGGCCAGATCGGCGAGCGCTTCGGGATGCCGCGTGGTGGCGGCCAGCGGTCCTTTGCCCTGCTCGAGCAGAATTTCGAGCACTCGCCGCGCCAGCCTGCCGCTGCCGCCTGTGATCAGAATCATTTTCTTTGCAGCCATGCCGTGTCGGATATGGAGATATCCATTTTCTCTGATGGCGGAAGCCGCTCACCGGGGCCGCACGGACGCCAGCCCGCCGTCCACCCCGATCACCTGCCCTGTCACCCAGGAATTTTCCGGATCGAGCAGCCACGCCATGGCAGACGCAATCTCCTCGGGACGGCCGATCCGCCCCAGCGCGTGCATGGCTTCACTGGCTTTCCGCGAGGCTTCGTTCGCGGTGATGCGCGCTGTCAGCGGGGTCTCGGTCAGCCCCGGGGCAACACAATTCACCCGGATGCCGCGGGCCGCATAACTGGCGGCGGCCGCAAGCGTGAGTCCGATGATGCCAGCCTTGGCCGCGGCGATGGCTTCGTGGTTGGCGAGGCCGACGCGGGCGGCGGCGCTCGAGACCAGCACGATGGCGCCGCCCGAGTTCATCATCGCCTTCGCCGCCGCGCGCACGGTGGCGAACGCGGCGTCGACATTGGCAGCCATGGTGGCGCGGTATTCCGCCTCGGTGGTCAGGTGCGCGGGCTTCAACAGCAGCGAGCCCGAGCAGAGCGCCACGCCGTCCAGCCTGCCGTGCCGCGCGGCAGCCTCCTGCACTGCCCGCTCCACGCTTTCAAAGGACGCGGCATCGAAAACAATTCCCGCCTCTCCTGTTTCGGCCGAGACCGCGGCGAGCTTCTCCGCATTTCGCGCCGCAGGAATCACGATGCCTCCCGCGGCGCGGATGCGGCGCGCCAGCGCACCCCCGATCCCGCCCGTCGCTGCCAACACCAACGTAACTGTGCCTTCGAACGCCATCGTGCCGGCCTCCTTCCCGAACTGCACTTCCATGGATGCGCGGTTCGGCGCCCCCGCTGCAAACCTTGCTCTGTTCCGCCTCAGGTAGCATCGGGAGTATGGTTCTGTCGCGCCGCATCCTTTTTGTCTGGCTTCTGCCTCTGCTGCTGCACGCCCAGGGCAACCTCGACACGGTGGTGGAGAACGCCCTGCGCACATTCGAAGTGCCTGGCGCTGCCGTGCTGGTCGTCAAGGACGGCCAGATCACCGTGGCCCGTGGCTACGGCGTGCGCAAGCTGG
>Ga0272446_1000694_pt1 | contig 51486 bp, 42 predicted proteins | sample YNPCB0061_FD_194587 | JGI IMG/M metagenome (GOLD analysis project Ga0272446, IMG submission 194587) | Hot spring microbial mat communities from Yellowstone National Park, WY, United States - YNP-CB-006-1 | ecosystem: Environmental > Aquatic > Thermal springs > Hot (42-90C) > Sediment | place... | reverse complement strand
TCTTGAAACGATGTTGTAAAAAATAGGTTTTTGCCAAATTAAGCGGGGTGTTATCAAGCCAACAGAGCCAAACACAAAACTGATTAGCTTCTTGGGGCATTTGGTTGGTTTTTACGATTGTATCGCCGCGGCTGATGTCAATATTATCGGAAAAATGCAAAATCACATTTTCGCCTGCTTGGGCTTGGGTTACTTCTTTTTGGTGTCGTTCTATTTTGCTGATTGTAGTTTCAATGCTTGCAGGTAATATTTTTACCTTGTCGCCTACTTGATAAAAGCCACTCAATACCAAACCTGCATATCCTCTGTAATCGTGGTAGGTATCATCTTTGGGGCGAATGACCAACTGCACCTGAAATCGTGCTTGATTTTTTGCATTACTGCTAATTTCAATCTCTTCTAAGCAAGGCAAAAGGGCTTTTCCTTCGTACCAAGGCATATTTTCTGATTTTACAACAACATTATCACCCCGCAAAGCACTAATAGGAATGTAAATAATTTCGTCGTAATGGAGTTGTTTTTTCTTTTCTTCAAAATCTTGTTTGATTTCCTCAAAAATATTTTCCGAAAAATTCACCAAATCCATTTTATTGATAGCTACTACGGCTTTCTTAATACCCATCAGCGAGCCGATACTAGCGTGGCGTTTGGTTTGTTCGGTAATGCCTTTGCGAGCATCTACGAGCAGTATGATTACATCGGAATTTGATGCTCCTGTAATCATATTGCGGGTGTATTGTTCGTGTCCGGGGGCATCGGCAATGATGAATTTTCTTTTATGTGTAGAAAAATATTTGTAGGCAACGTCAATGGTAATGCCTTGTTCTCTTTCGGCTCGCAGTCCGTCTGTGATGAGCGATAAGTCTATTTCACCATTTTTGACATTTTTACTTTGTTTTTGCAAAACGCCGAGCTGGTCTGTATGAATACTATTTGAATCGTATAATAAACGCCCGATAAGCGTGCTTTTGCCGTCATCTACATTGCCTGCGGTGATGAATTTGAGGGTGTTCATAAAATTTTATTTGTTTTTTGCAGATACGCACTGCCGTGCATATCTACTCAAAAATATCCTTGTTTTTTTCTATCTTCCATTGCCGCTTCGGAGATTTGGTCGTCGAGGCGGGTTTGACCTCTCTCGCTGATGCTGGTTTCTATGATTTCATTGATAATTTCATCAACATTGGAAGCCGTAGAGGGTATTGCTGCCGTGCAAGTCATATCGCCTACGGTTCTGTAACGAACCTTTGTTTTCACTACCACCTCATTAGGCAGGGGCTGTATAAAATCGGAAACGGCAACAAATTTATCTTGATGCACAATACATTCTCTTTCGTGAGCGAAATAGAGCATTGGAAGTTCAATATTGTGTTTTTTGATATAATTCCAAACATCAAGTTCTGTCCAGTTGCTAATTGGAAAAACTCTTATATTTTGTCCTTTGTGAATTTTACCGTTCAAAATATTCCAAAGTTCAGGGCGTTGGAGTTTAGGCTCCCATTGCCCGAAGTCATCACGAACGGAAAAAATACGTTCTTTGGCTCGGGCTTTTTCTTCGTCTCGTCTTGCTCCGCCGACACAAGCGTCAAATTCGTATGTTTGTATGGTATCTAAAAGGGTATAGCTTTGTAGAGCATTTCTGGAAGGAAAGCGTCCTTGTGTTTCTTTCAGGTTGTACTTTTTGATACTATCTTCTACATAGCCTACAATCAATTTTTCGCCAATCTCGGCAACTAATTTGTCTCTAAATACAAGAGCTTCAGGAAAGTTATGACCTGTGTCAATATGTACCAAAGGAAAAGGGAATTTAGCAGGGCGGAAGGCTTTGAGAGCTAAATGTATGAGCGTAATGGAGTCTTTTCCTCCCGAAAAAAGTAGGGCAGGGCGTTCAAACTGAGCGGCTGTTTCTCTTAGAATATAAATAGCCTCGTCTTCTAATTGGGCTAAATAGTTGTTCATTATATTTCAAAATTTATAGCAAAGTAAGCATTATTTACCCAAATAAAAAAGCCTCTTTTCAGAGGCTAAATTTCATAATTGTAAGGTGAGTATCTTAAATTTTCAGAAATCTCTTTTTCCTGTAAAATTGTGCAATTTGCGTATCAAGTTGCCATTTTCTATGTACATAATGGATTTGTAATTCCCTCTGGGAATGAGAACTGCTAAGGGAGTAGCATTTTTCCAGCCCAAACAGGCATCAGTTTTTTTAGCCTCATATTCAAAATATAATTCTCCTTCATCTAACTCCACATTTTTAGGTTGCAAAGCCCAAGCCTCGTTACCATACTTTACTGTTGCTACGGCTACGTATTTGTTCCAATCTATCGGGGTAACTTCTTTTACATAATGTCCGGGAAGCGGCTTGAAATAAGTGTTCCATTCCTTTTCGCTTCTAATTACTAAAAATAGCGTCGAAGCCTCTTGGTCTTCGCCTACAAAGTTGTAACCTTTTATAGCTTGGTAAGGTACGTTATTTTGGGGTTTTAGGGTGAATGAACAAGCTACCAAGACTGCAATAAAAAGTATTTGATTTAATGCCTTCATTTTTTGTTTGATTTCTGTTGCAAAGGTAATAAAATTTACAATAATTACAAAAAATTAGTCAAAAAAAATTTAAAAAAGTGATTTATTTTTTCAGAATATTTTTTGGTAAATTGTTAATAGCGATTTTTTGGGCAGTTTTATTTTTATTTTTTTAATAAAAAATACGAAATGGTACATAAGTTTATTTTTTATATTTATATTACTTTTGGGTTCAGACAAGATTTGGTATTGAAATTTTGTCTTATTTAGAAAGCAAAAAATATGAAAATTACTTTAATGATATATTCAGGGTGATAAATGGGCAACAATGATGACAAACATAAAACTTTTGGTAGGCATAGACTATGGGGCAAAGTTAGCGGGTACTACGGCAATAGCGTTGTTAGAAAAACAGAAAATTGTAATCTTTCAAAGCTCAAAAAAACAAGATGCTGATGCTTTTGTAAAAAATTTTGCAAATGAGAGAAAGCCTCAACTGATTGCCTTAGACGCTCCGCTATCTTTACCCAAAATCTATAAGAACGAAGAGAAAGGAGGAGATTATTTTTACAGAGAGGCAGACAAACTACTTGGGGCGATGTCGCCGATGTTTTTGGGAGGGCTAACTGCTCGTGCAATGCAACTGGCGGCATATTGCAGGCAAATACAAATACCAGTCATAGAAGTTTATCCTGCGGTGTTGGCTAAAAAATGGAATTTGGAGCGATTTCACTACAAAAAGTCTTTGTCTTTGATGTATCAAGCCGCCAAAGAAATAGAAGAAAAAATAGGATACAAATTAGCACAAAAGCCTGAAAATTGGCATCAGTTTGATGCCGTACTGGCTCTTGCTTCTGCCTTGCGTTATCAAAACCACCAAGCCGAGAGTTTTGGAGAGCAAGGGGAAGGCTTGATTTGGATTTAGTAGTTGAAACTTTTTAGCATATTTTTTGTTTCTCTTTTGTCAAATACTGCAAACAATGAAATATTTTCAAGCAATAATTTTCTCTTTATTTGCTATTTATGTGCTTTCTGCCTGCGGTTTGGAAAGAGACATTGACTTAAAACTGCCCGAATATGAAAAAAAACTTGTGGTTGAATGTTACTTAGAACGTGGACAACCTATACGTTTGTTACTGACCGAATCGCAAGATTTTTTGGATAATAATTTATTGATACCTGATGTAAAAGATGCACAAGTAGTTATACGCAACAACGATAAAATAATCCCCCTTACCTATAAACTTGTGATAGACACGGTCTTTGGTAAAGTCTATAATTACACGACCGACTACGTTGTTGCTAACAACCCTACGGGAGTATTTGAATTAGAAATCACCGATACAAAAGGCAGAAAGGTTACAGGAAGTACGCAATTTTTAGAAGTTCTACCCATCACCGAAACCGTGTGGGAATTCGAGGACAAAGAGAAAGCAGAAAAAGACGACTCAGCAAAGGCATTTTTACTTACACGCCACCCCGTTTCACCTTCGGGGGACTACTATCGTCTCATCATCAACAAAAAAGAGGGTATAATATATCGAAGCCAAATTGATTTTATTTACAGAGGTATTATTACGGCAACCAACGGAGAACTTAGCATAGGCACTTCGTATCGTTTCAAAGATAAAGATACGCTACAAGTTTTGCTTTACCACATCGAAAGGCAGTTTTATACTTACATTCGTAGCGTAGAAGATGCTCGCAATGCAGCAGGAAATCCCTTTGCTCAACCCTCGCCTATTATATCTTCGGTAAAAGGTGGTTTGGGTGTTTTTACCACCGCCCAGTATGATGAAAAAAATATCATCATAAAAAAATGATAAGATTTTCAATCCGTGTTTTATCTGTTTCATCTATCTAATCCGTGTTATTTTAAGAAAAACCAAACAAAACCTTAAACTTGCCGAAAAAACAACCTACAATGAATTATTGGCTTGAATTAAGCATAGAATATGCCAATCAGAAATCTTATCTTGATGATTTGTTTCAGGTGTATCCTACTATTCCCGAAGGAATAAGGGAAATAAACCAAGAAATTTGGGGTAGAGTAGAACAAGCCTTTAAAAATCAGGATAATATTGCACTAATCAAAGAACTGTTAAGATTAGACTTATTTCCTATCAAAGATAGTTACATTGCTTTTCTGAAACGTGATAGTTCTTCCATTGAACGAAATCCTAAAACTATAAACCGAATTTGTGGTAGGTTGTACGAAATGGGACTTGATAAAATTTTTGAAAAATGCACCGAACCCAAAGAAACCAACCGACAAATCGGTCCCTTTTTTCGCAGGTGGCTCAATAAAAAAGCATTGGGCATACAACCTGTTGGATTAGAAGAATTTGCAAACTCTGATAAAGACGCTATTTTGAACGGTAGCGACAAAGAATTAGCCACTTTTGCAAGTGATGTCTTGAACTATAAACGTGATAAAGGACTTGACTTCGTAGCACGTTTCAACAAGCAGTACATCATAGGCGAAAGCAAGTTTTTGACAGACTTCGGCGGGCACCAAAACGCACAATTTGCTGATGCTATTTCTACCTTAGAAACTCCAAATGTAAATGCCATCAAGATTGCAATTCTCGACGGCGTGCTGTATATCAAAGGCAAGAATAAAATGTATAAAGACATCACGACTAAGCACCAAGATTACAATATTATGAGTGCCTTAGTCTTGCGAGAGTTTTTGTACCAACTTTAAGAATTTTTGCGTATCTTTACAGAAAAACAATGGCAATGTTTCTAAATTACCCCAACAAAAAGACAGAGCAAGAAATTTATACAAAAATTCCTGATAGCCAATTTTTTAAGCAAAATGATGTGGTTAGCCAAAATAAATTGATTTTTGGCGAGAATATGCTTGTGCTTAAAAATTTGATAGAAAAACAGGGTTTGGCAGGGAAAATAGATTTAATTTACATTGACCCACCTTTTGCCACCAACAACATTTTTACTTTTTCACAAGAAAGAACAAGTACAATAAGCAACGAAAAAAACGGAACAATTGCCTACTCAGACAAGTTGCAAGGTGCAGAATTTTTAGAATTTCTGCGTGAAAGGTTGATTTTGCTCAAAATGCTTTTATCGGAACAAGGCTCAATCTATTTGCATACTGACTACAAAATTGGGCATTATGTTAAAATCTTAATGGACGAAATTTTCGGTATTGAGAATTTCAGAAACGACATTACACGCATAAAATGCAATCCGAAAAATTTTGCAAGAACAGGTTACGGCAATATTAAAGACCTGATTTTATTTTATTCCAAAGGTGAAAAACCTATTTGGAACGAACCCAAAGCCCCTTATACGGAAGAAGATAAAATTAAACTTTTTCCCAAAACAGAAAAAAACGGAAGGAGATATACCACTATTCCTTTGCACGCCCCAGGCGAAACCCAAAACGGCAATACTTCGCAAACTTTCAAGGGAATATTGCCACCCAAAGGCAGACATTGGCGAACAGATGTTGCCACCTTAGAACTTTGGGACGAACAAGGACTTATTGAGTGGTCGGAGAGTGGCAACCCACGCAAAAAAATCTACTTAGACGAGCAGGAAGGAAAACGGGTGCAAGATATTTGGGAAATGAAAGACCCACAATATCCTTTGTACCCAACTGAAAAAAATGCAGACTTATTAGATTTAATTATTAAAACTTCTTCAAACAAAGGAAGTTATGTTTTGGATTGTTTTTGCGGTTCAGGAACAACCCTGAAATCAGCACAACTTTTAGGCAGAAATTGGATAGGCATAGACCAATCCGAACAAGCCATTAAAATAAGTGCTGAAAAGTTAGATAGTATTACAGCCAACATATTTACACCTAAACCAACTTACGAACTAATCAGGTGCGAAACAATAAAAACATCAGCCAACATTACATTTGCCAACTGAAAATCAGCGAAGCTATACCCAATCAAAAGTGGTTTTGAAGAGAATTTCAAGTTTATGACCTTAAAAAGTCCCTTTCTCCTTTGGAGAAAGGGATTTAGGGATTGAGGTTTAGAAAAACCAATTTATTTTGAGTATAAACTTTGTTGCGTGTGGAAACGGCAATGTTCTAATCCTTCTTTTCGCAAACATTTTTCCGATATATGAATAAAATATCCATTCTTGGCTCTTTAATTGGTATTTTTGCTCTCTGCAATCTATCGGCTCAGAGCAAGGTAGAAAAAGACAAAGTAATGAAGCCTATTCGCCAACTTTTTGAAGGTATGAAAAAAGGTGATAGTACTTTGGTTAGGCAAAGTTTTCATAGTACTGCAAGGATGCAGACCATAGCCTTCAATAAGGAAAAACAACCTGTCGTAATAGAAGAAAGTTTAGACAGGTTTCTTAAAGCGATTGCTACTCCGCACCCTGAAATTTATGATGAAAGAATTTTGAAATACGAAGTTCAGATAGATGACAATTTGGCTGCTGTCTGGACTGAATATGAGTTTTATGTAGGTAAAAATTTCAGCCATTGTGGGGTAAATGCTTTTCAGCTTGTCAAAAATGCTGAAAACGAATGGAAAATTATTCAGGTGATAGATACCCGCCGAAAAGAACCTTGTAAAGGACAAAAGAAAAAATAAACCCAAGAAAAGAAGGTAAAGAAACCTCCTTTTCTGTTTTTATTCACTGATTTTACTTGTTTTCTGCAAAAAATCCCTATTTTTGCAGTCTTAAATTTAATTTGCAAGCAATGAAACCCGTAAGAGTACGTTTTGCACCCAGTCCAACAGGAGGCTTACATATTGGCGGTATTCGCACAGCCCTTTACAACTATCTTTTAGCCAAGCAAACAGGCGGACAATTTCTTGTCCGTATCGAGGACACAGACCAAACTCGCTATGTAGAAGGAGCGGAAGAATATATTTTTGAAGCCTTGCGTTGGTTTGGTATAGAGGCAGACGAAAGTCCCGAGGTAGGTGGGAAGCACGCACCTTACCGTCAATCCGAAAGAAAAGAACTCGGCATTTATCAAAAATACGCCCAAGAACTTATTGAGAGTGGCAATGCCTACTATGCCTTCGACACCGAAGAAGATTTGGCTGCTATGCGGGCAAAATTGGAAGCGGCTAAGGCTAAAAATACCTCCTATAATGCAATTTCTCGTATGCAAATGAAAAACTCCCTTACTTTGCCTGCTGATGAAGTTGCCAAACGTTTGGAGGCAGGCGAACCTTACGTAATACGCCTGAAAGTACCTGTTAAGCAAAATATTCGCTTCAAAGACTTGATACGTGGTTGGGTTTCGGTAGAAAGCTCTACGATTGATGACAAGGTTTTGCTCAAATCCGATGGAATGCCTACGTATCATTTGGCTAATATCGTTGATGACCATCTGATGGAAATTACTCACGTCATTCGTGGCGAGGAATGGTTGCCTTCTGCTCCTTTTCACGTACTTTTGTACCAACTTTTCGGCTGGCAACATCCCGAATTTGCCCATTTGCCACTTATCCTCAAACCCGATTTGAAAGATGCCAAAGGCAAAATAATCCAAGAAAATCACGGAAAACTCTCCAAAAGAGATGCTGAGGCTATGGGATTTCCGATTTTTCCTCTTACTTGGCAAGGTTCTATTGGCTATCGCGAGGCAGGTTATTTGCCCGAAGCAATGATAAACTTTTTGGCACTTTTGGGCTGGAATCCGGGCACCAATCAGGAGATTTTTTCTATGCAAGAACTTATCGAGACCTTCTCAATAGAACGTATCGGTAAATCAGGTTCTAAATTTGAGATTGAAAAAGCCAAGTGGTTCAATCAGCAATATCTAAGAGCCAAAACAGGTAAAGAATTGTTGCCTTATCTGCAAAGTGGTTTAAATCAATCAGGGGTGAAGTACGATATGTACTCGGAGGCTCAATTAGAGCAAATCTGTGAGGTAATGAAAGAAAGAGCGACCTTCCCCGATGACTTATGGAAAGAAGCAACTTATTTCTTTGAACCTCCAAGAGAGTATGATGCAGGTGTAGTAAGCCAAAAATGGACAGCCCAAGCCGCCGAAGTAATAGCCGAGCTAAAGGATACTTTCCAAAAAGATACTAATTTTGATGGCACAAAAGCCAAAGAAACCTTGCACCACGAAGCAGAAGCCAGAGGACTAAAACTCGGACAAGTGATGCCTGTTTTACGTGTTGCTCTCACAGGCGTAGGGGCAGGTCCCGATTTGGCGGCAATTATGCAAATTCTTGGAAAAGAAGAAGTCGTAAAACGTTTGGAAAAAGCCTTAAATCAGTTGTCAGTGAACAATGAACAATGAACAATTATCAGTTATCAATGATTATTTAGCATTAAACCATTCAGCATTTAGCAACTTATGCAAAGATATGCGGTCATAGTGGCGGGTGGTGCGGGAACAAGAATGAAATCGGATATTCCCAAACAATTTCTTGAAATTACTGGCAGACCAATTTTATTTTACACGATTGAAAAATTTTTTATCTTAGTCCCTACGCCACAAATTATTCTGGTTTTACCCGAAAAAAGTGTTGATTTGTGGAAAAGTCTTTGCTCAAAGCATAATTTCACCTTAGCACACGAAATCGTTTTGGGGGGAGATACTCGCTATCAATCTGTAAAGAATGCTCTTAGCTTTATTGCTGAAAAACAATCGGAAGAGGCTTTGGTGGCTATTCACGATGGGGTACGCCCTTTTGTAGATTTGCGTGTGGTAGAAGAAAGTTTCCAGATTGCAGTCCAAGAAGGTTCGGCAATAGCTTCGGTGCCGCTCAAAGATTCTATCCGTGAGGCAAAAAGTCTTTTAGAAAGCAAAAATGTACCACGAAGCAATTTTAGACTTATCCAAACACCACAAACTTTTATTTTTTCGGAGATTTGGCAGGCTTTTAATCAGGTTGGCGATAGTGAAAATATTACCGACGATGCCTCGGTAATGGAAATGGCTGGTAAAAAAATCCGATTGATTGAAGGCAATTACGAAAATATCAAAATCACTACTCCCGAAGATTTGATTTTTGCAGAAGCATATATCAAATTTTCAGTACGTTGAGCGTGTTCATTGAGCGTGTTCATTGAGCGTGTTCATTGAGCGTGTTCATTGAGCGAAGCCGAAATGAGCCGAAATGAGCCGAAATGAGCCGAAATGAACCGAAACGTACTGAAAACAACAAAAGCAATTATTTTCAGCATAGTTTCTTATGTCCAAAACCTTACACGATACCATTATAGCTCCTGCTACGCCTGCAGGCGTAGGGGCGATTGCTGTGATTAGGGTTTCAGGAAAAAACGCTGTTCAGTTAGTAAATAGTGTTTTTAGGGGTAAAGATTTAAGCAAGCAAGCAAGCCATACGATACATTTTGGGACAATCAGAGATGAGAGCGGTTACATTATAGATGAAGTTTTAGTTTCAGTGTTTCACGAGCCACGTTCTTTTACGAAAGAAAATTTGGTAGAAATTTCTTGCCACGGCTCGCCTTACATTGTAGAACAAATTTTGCAATTGCTCGTAAGGAAAGGAGCAAGAATGGCAGAGGCGGGCGAATTCACGAAACGAGCTTTTCTCAATGGCAGATTCGACCTTGCCCAAGCCGAAGCCGTTGCCGACCTTATCGCTTCCGACTCACAAGCCGCTCACCAAATCGCTATCAACCAAATGCGAGGTGGATTTTCTGAGAAAATCAAAGCATTACGCCAAGAACTTATCCGTTTTGCGGCTTTGGTAGAATTAGAATTAGATTTTGCCGAAGAAGATGTAGAATTTGCCAACCGCAAGCAACTCAAACAATTTTTGCAAAATGTACTTGTCTATATCAATGAGCTTTTAGCGTCCTTTCAGTTTGGCAATGTCTTGAAAAATGGTATCCCAACGGTGATTGTTGGCAAACCTAATGCAGGCAAATCCACTTTGCTCAATGCTTTGCTTAATGAAGAAAAAGCCATTGTTTCGGACATTGCAGGCACTACACGTGATAGCATCGAAGATGAAATCGTTTTGGAGGGTATCCGTTTTCGGTTTATCGACACGGCAGGTTTGCGAGAAACACAAGACCAAATCGAGGCGATAGGCGTGGAGCGTGCTAAGAAAAAAATCCAAGAAGCCAGTCTGATTTTGTATATTTTTGATATTTCTTGTTCTCAACTCTCTGAAATACAAGAAGTTGAAAAAGAGTTGCAAGAACTTACCAAGCCATATTTTTTGATTTTCAATAAAATTGATAAACTTGCCGAAACAGAATTAGCGTTTTTTCAGAATTTTAAAAATAGCATCTGCATTGCAGCCAAAGAACAAAAGGGAATAGAGGTGCTTCAAAATGCTTTGCTTTCGGTAGTAAAAGACCGAAAAATAAAAACGGGTGATATTGTCATCAATAATTTAAGACACTTTGAGGCTCTTTCGCTTACAAAAAAATCTTTGGAAAAAGTTTTAGAGGACATTGATACCGCCCTTACCACCGATTTGCTCGCTATGGACATCAGAGAAGCCATTAGCCACTTGGGAAGTATCGTAGGCGAAGTAACAAATGAGGATTTATTGGATTATATTTTTTCAAAATTTTGTATCGGAAAGTAAAATTGAAACTAATGCTAAACTTTTGTAAAAAAACGTATGTCAGCATTTGAAGTACAGGGCGGAAGCCAACTAAAAGGAGAAATCCACCCACAAGGGGCAAAAAATGAAGCCTTACAGATTTTATGTGCTGTTTTGCTTACCTCCGAACCTGTGATTGTTCATAATGTTCCTAATATTCGTGATGTCAATAAACTTATTGAAATCTTGCAAGATTTGGGCGTGAAAGCAGATAAATTAGAGGGGGCTTCGTATCGTTTCGAGGCTCGTAATATCAATTTGGAGTATTTGGAAACACCTGCCTACATTCAGAAAGCGGCGGCTTTGCGAGGTTCTATTATGATAATGGGACCGCTTTTGGCTCGTTTCGGCAAAAGCAAAATTCCCAAACCCGGTGGCGATAAAATCGGTAGAAGGCGTTTGGATACGCATTTTCTTGGCTTTCAGGAACTTGGAGCAAAATTCAACTACAATCCCCAAACCGAATTTTACGAAATAGATGCCAGCAATTTGCAAGGCAAATACATCTTGCTCGATGAGGCTTCGGTTACGGGTACAGCTAATATCATTATGGCGGCAGTGCTTGCCAAAGGCAAAACCACTATCTACCACGCCGCCTGCGAGCCGTATATCCAACAACTCTGCAAAATGCTTGTCCGTATGGGGGCAAAAATTGAAGGAATTGGCTCAAATCTGATTACTATCGAAGGCGTAGAAGAACTGAAAGGAACAGAACACACCTTATTGCCCGATATGATTGAGGTAGGTAGCTTCATTGGGCTTGCCGCTATGACTGCCTCCGAAATTACCATAAAAAATTGTGCTATTGCCGAATTAGGTTGTATTCCGAGAGTTTTTGGAAAATTAGGAATACAAATAGAATTTAGAAATGACGATATTTTCATTCCTTCGCAAGAACATTACACCATTGAAACATTCATTGATGGCTCAATTCTGAAAGTTGATGATGCTCCTTGGCCTGGTTTTACGCCCGATTTGCTTAGCATCGTACTCGTAACTGCCATTCAAGCCGAAGGAACGGTGCTTATTCATCAGAAAATGTTTGAAAGTAGGTTGTTTTTTGTAGATAAATTGATTGATATGGGAGCTCAAATTATTCTTAACGACCCACACCGAGCCACCGTAATCGGTATCAATCGCAAGTATCCTTTGCGTGGTATCAAGATGAGTTCGCCCGACATCAGGGCAGGTGTTGCCTTGCTGATAGCGGCTCTTTCGGCAGAGGGAACAAGTATTATTGAAAATAGCGAACAAATTGACAGAGGCTACCAAAACATAGACGGCAGATTGAACGCGATTGGTGCAAATATAAGGAGAACCTAAGTGATTGGAGGCAAGAAACAAGCCGTCAGAATCGAAAGGTAGCAAAGTCAGCCAAAATAATTTTTTTTGTTGGATTCTTACAAAAATGTAGATTATGAAAAAGTTATTGTTTCCTGTGTTTTGGATTGGTAGCATTATTTTGCTTGCACAGCCTACCCGAGATTTTGAAATGGAAATTTTGCTTCCTTGTACCGACATAAAAGACCAAGCCTATTCGGGAACTTGTTGGAGTTTTGCCACTTGCTCTTTTATAGAAAGCGAATTGATACGCAAAAACAAAAAAGATAAAGTCAATATTTCAGAAATGTTTGTAGCTCGTTGGGCGTACTTGGCAAAAGTAGAGCGGTATCTTGCCAGCGGAGGGGCTACATTTTTTACGGCAGGCGGGCAGCCACACGACGTAATGAATGTGATTAGACAAAAAGGACTAATGCCTGCCGAACAATATCGTGGAAACGCCTTGTATCCTACACATTACCACCCACCTCTGGATACCTTGATGATGGGTTTTGCGAAAAGTCTACTCAAAAGTGGCAAAAATACCCTCAGCGAGGCTGATAAAGCCTTTGCTCAAACTATTTTAGACATCTTCTTAGGAAAACTTCCTTCCGAATTTACCTATCAAGGCAAAATCTATACCCCACAAGATTATTCCAAAAATTTTTTGGAAATAGATGCCAATGATTATGTAGAAATTACTTCGGTGCAAAACAAACCTTTTTATCAGCAAATCGTATTAGAAGATAAGTACAACTGGTCGGGAGATAAATATTTCAATGTGCCTCTTGAAGATTTTGTCCTGATAACCAACGAAGCTATCCGAAAAGGATTTACCGTAGTTTGGAACGGAGATAGCGTAGAGCCTACTTTTCAGGCAGAGAAGGGCTTGGCTTACCTACCCTCCGAAACCAAAGTAAATCAAGAAAGCAGACAAATAGAAATAGATAATAAAAACACGCAAATAGAACATGTGATGCACATCGTTGGGATAGCCCGAGAAAAAAGTAACACTATCACAAAAAAAGATAAAAAATCCAAAAAAGATTTAGGGAAAATTTGGTATTATGTGAAAAACTCTTGGGGTGAGATAAGCCCTTTCAAAGGATTTCTGTATATGAGCGAAGAATATTTTAAAATGAAAACATTAGCTATTATGCTACACAAAGAGGCTATTCCTATGGCAATCAGGAAGAAGTTAAAAATGTAAGTACTTAGACATTAGTTTTAGATGTTAGTAGTAAGTAGTTCCACAAAATTAAAAAGACACTTTCATTGGTATAAATGCTGATAGACAATTTTTTGTCTTGCCTCTTGTGTCTTGCCTCTTGTGTCTAATTACTTAATAGCTGAAAAAATTTTATTTTTGGAACGGAAATTGTATTATTGCATTTTGAAAATAAATAAATAACTAATCGCAGAGAAATTGCTTTTTTTTACAAAAATACAAAAAGTTTTATTTTTGTTTATAGCATACACTTTGAGTATAACAGCGATACCTGTTCTCTCTCAGGGTTTGCCTAATACGCCTTTTCATTTACATAATTTCAATAACTACTCTTTACTCAATCCTGCTGTGTTGGGCTTGCCGCCTTTGTTTGGTATTCCCGAAGACCCCCTTTTCTTTTTTACGCACCATAGACAGCAAATAGGGGCTTTTCAGAATACGCCAGTATATACCTCTTTGAGTTTCAACAAAAACTTTAATGCCGATAACCCTACACCCAACTCTTGGGGAGGTAATGTGTATAATTTTTCGCGAAGTATCTGGCAGACAACAGGAGGCTGGTTAGGTTATGCTCGCGAAATTCAGTTTCAGGCTTTTGGCTTACCTGTCAACAATTTTCGTTTGGGGCTGGCTATGGGGGCAGAGGGCGACGGTCTGCGTGTAGATGACGACCAAATCATCAATGACCCTGCCATCGCCAACCGACGCGACAAGTTTGCTCGCCCTATCGGGCAGTTTGGCTTTATGTACACCTTTGGCGGAAGGTCGGGTACAGCCGTATGGGAACTTGGTGCAGGATTGCCAAAATTATTTAAACCTTCCCGTTTAGATAACACGATACAAGGATTTTATCCTATTGCCAACTGGTTTGTTTCTCTTGCTCGCCAAATCAGTACCGAGAAGCTATTGAATTGGTATATGAAGCCAATGATAATTTACAGAACCTTTGATAACAAAACCAATTCCCTTGAAATCAATAATATGTTTAACTACTATGATGGCAAAAATCATCATTGGTTTGGTGGGAGTTGGATAAATGGTTATGGCTTTGCCGCTATTGCAGGTACAAAGTTCTATAAAGGTAAATTTGGCATTAGCTATGCCTACAAGTTTAATGGTGTAAAACAAGGCTTCAACAACAATCCTGTTCACGAAATACAACTTATCTATAATTTGCGTAGGCTCAGTAAATTAGATGCTCGCCTACAAGAGTTCCAAGAAAAAGCCCAAGATACCACCATCTACGAAGACGAAGTAGCCATAGATTCTATACGCATAGAAGATACCCTAACTATCGCAAAACAAGATACCTCAAACAGAGAAATAATGGTAAGTACCGATACACTTACCGAAGCCCAAATGAGAAAACAAAAGGAGTTGAATTACAGAAACTATGTAGTGGTTGGTTCTTTTATTGTGAAAGCCAATGCAGATAGAATGTTAAGGCGTTTGCAGTACGACTACAAAAAGTATAACATAAAAGGACGTGTTCGCTTTAATCCTAACAACAAATTTTACAATGTGTATATCTTAGAAACTGATAATTTTGACGAAGCCGTAGAAATGGAACGCAGAGCCGAAACCGAAATGGGTTTTGATGATGCGTGGCTACTGAGAGTTCCTAAGAAAGCCCCACCAGATAGATGACCTTCGCCCGTTATGCGTAATTAGCAGCAAGATAAATGTTGTTTATCAGGTTTTTAAGGAAACGTAAATATCCGTTAATTTGCTTGAATTACCTGCCTCATAATCATAATTGATAGCCGATGCTTCGGCTTCGCTCAGCACAACTAACTATAATTGATAACTGATAACTGATAACTGATAATTACCTAAATGTCCATTGTTATTCGTAGCAATTCGTTTTTGCAAGTAATCTTACATATTGGCATAGTTTTTTTAGCCTTTGCCATCATTTTGCTCTTTGTTTTTTACAATTATCTCCCTATCCTTACTAATCATAATGAAACCATAGCTGTACCCAACTTGGTAGGCGTAAGCGTAGAAGATTTGTCGAAAAAGCTACAAGAGGCTGGCTTTGAAATGGTCGTACAAGATACGGTCTATTCCAGAGACTATCGCCCTTATACAGTTTTAGAGCAAAAACCCGCCGCTGGCACAAGGGTAAAAGTAGGCAGAAAAATCTATGTAGTCATTAGCCCGAAAACACCTCCCAAAGTAAAAATGCCCGATTTGCGAGGAATGTCGTACCAAATGGCAATAGCCAAAATAAAAACCTTGCAATTAGAAGTAGGAGCTATTCGTTTTAAGCCAGATATAGCCCGCGATGCTGTACTGGGGCAGGAAATAGCAGGCGTACCTATCAAAAAAGATGAATATGTACAAGTAGGCACAAGTATTGATTTGGTAATCGGTAGCGGTGTAGGTGATGAGGAATTTGATATGCCCGAGTTAGAAGGACTTACACTTGAAGAAGCTAAAAAAGTTTTAGAAGCCAATGATTTACAATTAGGAAACGTTACCGAAGACCCCAATGCCGAAGAAATCAGTGGGATTGTAGTAAAGCAAAGCCCGCCTGCACGCTTAGAAGCTGATAAAGTTCCGCTCTACGATAAAGATGGCAAACCCCTTACAAAAGCCGAAAGGGAAAAAATACGAAAAGAAATGGAGGCAAGAGACGGAAACAAAGGCGAAGAAACTACTAAAAAGAAGAAAAAATACAAAAAAGGAGAGTTTGACCCTCGCCCTCGTAATAAAATCAGAGCAGGAGAAATAGTAGATTTGACAGTTTCCTCTAATCCGAAGGCAAAAGCCCCTGAAAAAGAAGAAAAGTGATTGCAAAAATCACAATTCGCTGATGTAGAAGGTGAGCAGTTTGAACAATTCTTTGTATTTGGTAAGTGGCAAGGTTTCAGGGCGGTCGTAGATGTCGTGATAGGCTTTGATGCCTCCCATTGTATAAATGAAAAAAGCCTTTACACCTTTTTCCGAAAAAAAGTAGTGGTCTGAATTGGCGGCTTTGCCACGCTTTACAACTTTGGATAGTAATTGATGTTTTTCGTTGAGAGCTACTATTTTTATGAAATCTTCTTCATATATACTTCCATTCACTATCGTAATGCCCTCGTCGCCTGTGCCTACTAAATCCAAATTTATCAGACACTTAATTTTTTCTAAGGGAAAGTAAGGGTTTTCGGTGTAAAAGTGTGAGCCGATAAGTCCTGCTTCTTCGGCGGCAAAAGCCATAAACGCTACCGAATAGGCAGGTGGATTTTGCTGATAGTGGTGAGCAAGTTCCAAGAGCATCGTAATACCGCTGGCGTTGTCGTTGGCACCCGGAAAGTAAGCCTCGCCTATACTGCCGAGGTGGTCGTAATGCCCCGTGAAAACCACAAAAGTATCTTTTTTAGATGTCCCCTCGAGGTAGGCTATTACGTTGCGTGTATGGTATTTTTCAATCCATTGGGCGAAAATATCGTAGCTGATTTCTTTGGCAGAGCCGTCCCAAAGGGTTTTGTCTAACATAATTTCGGCTTGTCCTTCTTGGCGTACCGAGAGACTGGCTGTAAGTTTCTGATGCAAAGATACCCAACTATTTGTTTGAGCAAGTTTTTGCATTTCTTCGAGTTTCAGTTTCAGCAAGTTGTTGGCGTATTGGGCAGGAAAAACGAGGACTTTTTTTCTGAAGTCTTGCTTGAAAAATGCTTTTCGGCGACTTTCATCTGTAAAAATTAGTGTGTCTAAAACTAAAATTTGGGCTTTGCCTTTTAGGGTAGGTGTATGAGGTCTGAGAATAAAATCTTTTCCAATTTCCAACTTCTTTTTGCCCAATTTTACTGAAACTTTTTTTGGAAACGTATTGATACTCAACTGAAAGTCTTGAAAATAAGAATTTTTAAACTTCTTCAAACCTATTTTTGCAAATTCTTGGGCTATCCATTGAGCCGCTAAGGAATCGCCTTTTCTTACGTAGCCTCTGCCATTAAACTCTTTGGAACATAAAATTTCTAAATTCCTGCGAACCCTCTGCATATCCTGAGCCAAGAGAGAGCCTGTGAAACAAAGAGTAAGTATAAGCAATGAAAAATGTAACATAAGTGATTTCGCCTTTTTATTCGTTTTTATGAATAATTGTTTAAGCAAGCGTGAAAAAAGTAGTAATCTATTCATATTGTACCCGCAGATTTCGTTGATTTTCGCAAATGTATGATTTCGTAAAGATAGCCCACGGTTTAAACTGTGGGCTATCTGGTTCTCATATCTTGATGTTTTTGGTTTTAAATAGCAAGATAAGCGATTCTTTTTTTAGTACAAAATTAATCTTTGCAAAACATTGCCTAAAAAACCGAAAAATAACATTTTGTCTCGTTACTCACTACTCAATAGTTCGGCTACGCTCACTATACTCAAAAATAAGTGGTTTTACACTTTTCTGTACGTTTCGGCAGTTCGGCAGGCTCACTGACCTCTACGCTCAACGTACAGAAAAGCAAGTTTTCTCAAAACTTTTTACAAAAACCACTTTTGAACGAGTATAACAACTCACAACTCACAACTCACAACTCACAACTCACAACTCACAACTCACAACTCACAACTCACTACTCAATACCCACTTAGCTTGCCTGCCACAAGCAAAACTTGTGTTTCGGCTACTTTGAGGTTAAAAATAGCTTGGCTTCTTCTGCCTTCGGTGCTTTCCAGCACTCTTTGAGCTTCCCGAATTTCTATGATATTGCTCTGCCCCAACTCAAAACGTTTTTGCATAAGCACAAGATACTCTTGGGCAACTTTGGCATTTTTTTCTTCGGCTTGTAGTTGTTCTTTGGCGAGCAGATATGCCTGCCATTGTCGTTCTAATTCACCGTCTAACTCTTGTTTAAGCCTTTGTAGCTCAATTTCTTGCGTTTTGGTTTGCAATTTTGCAATCTCAAACTGACGGCTATTGACACTGCCGTTGTAAAGCGGTAAAGTAAAGTTGAAACCAACAAAAGCCCCATAGTTTTGATTAAGCAATAAAAAACCTGCAGTACTGTTGTTGCGGTTGTACGAATAACCTGCGTTTAGGTTGAAAGTGGGCAAACGTTGCGAATGAATTTCTTTTTCTATATTTTTGTTGGCTTGTAGGTTGTTTTTTGCGATTTCAAGTTGAGGATTGTTAGATAGTGAGTTTCTTAACTGCTCGATATTGATATTTTCTTCAAAACTGATGTTATCCAAAACTTCTGTATTTTCTTCTGCTCTTTTTCCTATCAGAAGATTGAGATTTACCGTAGCTTGTTTGATGCCAAGATACTGATTAGCAAGGGCTTGCTTTTGTGTATTGATGTCAAGTTCGGCAAGGTACAGGTCGGTTTGGTTGGCAGTACCTGCTTCCATACGTTTTTTTATGATTTCCATTCTTTTCTCCGAAACGTCTAAACTGCTTTTCAGCACTTTCAAATTTTGTTTTTGGCGAACTATATCTGTATAAGCAATAATTACAGAGGCAATAATCATTTGCTTTTGTGCTTTTAGGGCAAGTTGTCCGTTTATTTCTTGTAATATGAGCCTTTCTTGGGTGGCGGGTATCCTGAAACCATTAAAAAGTTGCCAATCGGCACGAAGCGTAGCATTGAGGGCATTAGAAGTTGCCCCATTTCGGTTGATTTCTTGCCCACTTGCCAAAACTTGATTGATTCCAAAAATTTGATAATTGTCATTGATTACAAGGTTGATACGAGGTAATTTGCCTGTATTGCCTAAAAAATTATTGGCTTTGGCAATATGAGCGTTATTTTGGGCGGCTTGTATGTTAAAATTGTTGTTTGTTGCCATCACACAGGCTTCTTCAAGGCTAATAGTTTGTGCTATGGAGGCTTTCTTAACAAGAAACAACACAAAAATTAACAAAAACTTTTTATTCATAAAGCAAATATTTTCAGCATATCTTTTGCAATTCTAACTGAAAATTTCCAATTTTAGTGTGCCAAATGCGAAGATTTCTTGAATTTTAACCCCCCTCATATAAAGATTATGGAAGAAGAAAAACTCAATAGTACAAGGCAGAAAGCCCTGAAAATCAATTTGGATACATCTATTTATGGTTCATTTGCCGAAATTGGGGCAGGTCAAGAGACCGCCGCTATTTTTTTTAAGGCTGGTGGTGCTTCGGGAACAGTAGCCAAAACTATGTCGGCTTATGATATGACCTTTAGTGATGCCATCTATGGAAAAGAAGAAAGTGGCAGATACGTCTGTGAGCCACGTTTGCGAAAAATGCTTGCCAAAGAGTATAGTCTTTTGGAAGTGCGTTTGGGAGAACAAAGAGGAGATAAGACCACTTTTTTTGCTTTTGCCAATACGGTTACAACAATCAATTTCTCAAAAACCGTTCAAGGACAGGGCTGGCTGGGGGTTCGTTTTCAGTTACGCCCTCAAAGCCCGCCTAATGATGTTATTCTGCACGTCAGAATGAACGATAAAGACGCAGTTCTGCAACAGCAGGCTTATGGGATATTGGGCGTAAATCTCATTTATGCTTGTTTCTTTTATCATCAAGACCCTAAGACCTTCCTGCTTTCGCTTATGGATAACCTTTCGCGTGAGCGAATAGAAATTGATATGATACGCTTCGAGGGCGAAGATTTTAAACATATTGATAACAGACTTATTTCTCTCAAATTGGTGCTTTTAGGTTTGGCTGATGCGGCAATGTTCAATCCGAAAGCCGAAATTTTGCAACCTGCCGATGCTCTGTACAAAAAAAATGTAATCATTTTACGTGGACGTTTCAGACCTGTAACCCACGTCAATATGGATATGTTCAGGAAATCTAAAAGACAATTTCTCACTGATTTGCCCCCCGAAGAACACGACAAAACCGTCGTACTTGCCGAACTTACCCTCCAAGACCTGCAAGGACAAAACAGCGATATTGACATACAAGATTTTTTAGATAGAGTTGATATTCTTTGCACGCTGGGGCAAAACGTAATGATTTCTAATTTTCAAGAACCCAATCGCCTGATTGCTTACATCTCACAACTTACTCGTAAAAAAATTGCTATCGTTATCGGTAGGTTGCTCTTAGAACAACTCTGCGATACCAAACGCTACGAAAAACTACGTGGAGGCGTGTTGGAAGCGTTTAGTCGTTTGTTTATCAACGATTTGCACGTATATGTGTATCCGTATCTTGATAAAGACGGAGAACCCCAAACCTTTGAAAACTTTTACGTAGAGCCTTCGCTCAGCCCTCTGATAGAATATTTGCGTGTTAATGGTAAAATTACTGATATTATTGACTACGACGAGAGCATACTAAATATTTATTCCGAAAAAGTGCTTGCTATGATACGTGCAGGCGAACCCGGTTGGGAAGAAATGGTGCCCGAAGTAGTCGCTCAAAAAATTAAAGATAATTGCTTGTTTGGTTTTCCTTGTGTGGTGCTGGGTGAGAAAAGAAGATTTGTAGAAACATAAAGTTTTAAGCTCTTCAAGAGCTTAAAACCAAAATCAAAACCTTTTGGGTACTTGAATCTATCTTAAACTTTTCGCCGCTACGCATACCCAAGATGCCTGCTATTTCTTTGCCACTTTCAACTACAAAAATTCGTTTTTTGAGATTTTTAGGTACTTTTTCGTCAATCAGGAAATCGCTTATTTTTCTTTTGCCCTTCATTCCGAGTGGCTGGAATGTGTCGCCTTCTTGCCAAGTACGCACTACAAGCGGAAACTGCAATTTTTCGGCATCAAAATACAAAGCCTCCGTAGGGGAAGGAAAATTTGATGGATAATTTTCAGAAAATTTCATTTCCAAAGTAAAAAAATCAGTTTGTAGCGTTTCTTGCTTTGCCTCGATGTAATATTTTTCTGCAACATCTTGCCGAAACGAAATAGGCGTTATTACTAATTGCTTTCTATCCCTGACAACCCAATAATCTTCCGAAAAAAAATCACTGCCAACTTGCTCATTTTCTTGTATTTGCAAACACTGCCGAAACGAAAACCCAAAAGGCTCTAAAAAATGATGTAACACTACTGCCTCACGGTTTTCGCTAAGGTCTAAGTAATAGGCAAGTCCTTTTTTCTGCCAAATTTTCTTTGCTAATTCCTGAAAATAGGCTTCTTGTATTTTTTCGGTAAAAATCAATTTTTGAGCCGTTTCGGCGAAATTTTCTACAACATTCGGATTGATTTGCTCTGCTAAACGAGGCACAATCTGATGACGAATGAAATTCCTTTTATATTTTTCGCTGGCATTGGAGCTATCTTCAAGATATGAAATTTCATTGTTCTTAATAAAAAATTCTATTTCTTGGCGAGTAGCAAAGAGCATTGGGCGTATCAGGAAGCCATTTTTTGGTAAAATTCCTCGCAAACCTGCAATGCCTGTGCCTTTGGCTAAGTTGAAAATAGCCGTTTCCAAACTATCGTTGAGGTGGTGGGCGGTGGCAATATAGCTGAATTGATTTTCGTTTCGGATTTGCTCAAAAAAATCGTAGCGTAGCTTGCGAGCCGCCATTTGGATAGAGATTTTTTCATTTTTTGCAAAATTTTCGGTATCAAATTGTCTAAAAAAGAAAGGGATATTAAATTTTTGAGCAAGTTGGCTAACTAATTCTGCTTCTGCGTCTGCTTCCTTACGAAGTGAAAAGTGGCAATGAGCTATTGCAAATTGAAATTTCGCCTCAAAAAACAAATGACTCATCGCCACCGAGTCTATACCTCCGCTTACTGCAAGTAAAATAGGCTCCTGTGGCTGGAAAAGGTTATTCCGAGCAATAAATTTTAAGAAATTCTCGAGCATAAGCCAAGTTTGCAAACGATACTTACAAAAATGCCTCAAAATACACATTTTGAGGCATTTTTCTTGATTTATCCCAAAACTATTTTTCGGTAGTTTTCTTTTTCTTTTTTACTTTGGTGGTATCTTTATTTTCTTCATTGCTACTTTTCTTGTCAGAGGCACTGCTATCCTTAGAAGTTTTCTTTGTTCCCCGGCTTTCATTGATGATTTGCATAGCAGCATCTAATTTAATTTCTGCATCTGCAAGGCTTTTATTGGCATCTTTGATACTGACGTAGGCTTTATCTTCTGATTTTACACCTTTATTCAAAAGTTTTTCTACGCTTAGCAAACTTTCTTTTACTTCGTCATTGGCGGCGATTACGGTTTTCAGGTCGCTTTTGCTCAAATTAACATCTTTGGCGGTGATGCTGTTGGAAAGTTCCTTAGATTTTCTGCTCAGATTTTCCATTTTGGTTTCCAAAGTACCCAATTCATACACAAAGCCTTGGTTAAAGGTATAATTAGCCTCTGACATTTTCTTGATTTTTTCTTCTTCATTGCTGATACCTTGTGCTTCTTTCCATTTGGCTTCTGCATTTTTGAGTTCTTTGTCAAGCAATTCAGCAAAACTCGGATAAGAGGCTTTAAGTTTTTTGAGTTTGGTTTTGTTGCTTTCCCAAGTAGCCGTTTCGCCTTCTACGGATTTTTTGCAGGCAATCAGAGCTACAATCAAGAGCAAAAATAGTGTTAGCTTTTTCATAAGTGATTGGGTTTTAGAGTTGTTGAGTATAAAGATTTAGGGTTTAAAATGTGTTTCAAAGTCTTCTTCCACAAACTTTTCCCAAATTTGGTCGGCTTGTTTTTTTATCAGTTCGGGGGCATTTCTGAAACCTTTATCATCTTTTTCGCCGCCCATAGTATTGGTTTTATCTTTTTTATCAACTACTCGCATAGTGCCACCCATTTGGAATTTAGTTTCATCAGTAAAAGTAACCAAAGTAAGGCTACTGGGCGATACGTCTCCGCGTGTATGATGTTTTATCAAGAATGTAACTTCACCAATGTTGTTGTTATCGGCATCGGTTAGCGTGGTTGCTTCTTTGATGAATTTAGCGGTTACATCAAGCGGAGCAGTTTCAACAATAAAAAATCTTTGAATTTGTTTTTTATTTTTGAAAAAAAAAGCCTGTACTTCGGCGTGATTGACACTATCTATATCACTTTTTGAAGCCTCTGGATTAGGCTTCCGAATAACAGGAAATTCGGCTAAAACCAACAAAAAATCACCTTGTATATCTTTCCATTTTGCCCCACCAACAATTTTCACATTTTTTAATTGTTTGATATCATTGGGTACTTCGCTTTCGCTAAATGTTTCAGGAGTGAGTTTGGCAACTTTTAGGATTTCTTCTTTTTTGCTATTTTCGTTTTTTTGTGCAGTTTCGCAGGCTACCGTAGAAAAAAGCAGTGCAAAACAAAATAAATATTTATGTTTTTTCATTTTAATTTTTTTAGCCATCCCAAGGATTAGCAATTTAGGAAATAAAAGTTATTTAAAAGTAAATTTTTTTGCGAAAAGGTATATTTTTTATATGAAACAAGCTCTATACTTTACAAAAGCCTTAAAAATTTTGAAGCTACAATTTTGATTGATGCTTTTCTTTATCGGAAAAACACAAAATAAATGGGCTGATTTTTTATATTTCAACAAATTTTATTTGTAGAGAGAATTTTTACTTGTATTTTGGGGGGCTAAACCTATTAAAATCAAAAATTATGGCAAATACTACCACAAGCAAACACCCACCGGGATTGTATCTTTTATTTTTTACTGAAATGTGGGAGCGTTTCAGTTACTATGGTATGCGAGGCATATTGACTTTATACCTTTCCAAAACTGCCATTGAAGGCGGATTGGGCTTTGCCAAAGCTGATGCTACCGTTATTTATGGTTGGTTTACGGGTTTGGTTTATCTTACGCCTATTATTGGGGGCTACATCGCCGACAAGTACATAGGGCAAAGGCGAGCTATTCTGATAGGTGGCGTTACGATGATGCTGGGGCAATTTAGTTTGGCTTCTACGCCTCATCTGGGTACTTGGGCTACTTGGCTGGGCTTGGCAATGCTGATTGTGGGAAATGGTTTTTTCAAGCCAAATATTTCTACGATTGTGGGCAATCTCTATCCACAAGGCGATCCTCGGAGAGATAGTGCCTTCACGATTTTTTATATGGGCATCAATTTGGGAGCATTTTTAGCTCCTTTGGTATGTGGTTATTTTGCCGAAGACCTTTTTGCTGTAAAAAAAGTAGTAGAAGGCAAAACGGTGATAGAACGCTATGCTTTTGAATATGGTTTTTTGGCGGCAGGCGTGGGAATGTTATTGGGGCAAATAGTTTTTAATTCTATGGCTCAAAGATTTTTGGGCGATATTGGCAAATCTGTCAAGAAAATGAGTTTGGAAGAGCAAGCCGAACACAACAAACCGCTCACCCCCGAAGAACGCGACCGTATGGCTGTAATTTTGGTCATTACGATTTTTACGGTGTTCTTTTGGGCAGGTTTCGAGCAGGCGGGCAGTTCGCTTACGCTTTATACTGATAGTTACATCAATAGGCAAGTGGGCAGTTTCATTATTCCTACTTCGTGGTTTCAGTCGGTCAATCCTTTGTTTATTGTAGCTTTGGGACCAATATTTGCAGGTTTATGGCTCAATTTAGCCAAAAAAGGCAAAGACTTGAGTATTCCTATAAAAATGAGCTTGGGAATGATTTTGCTGGGTGTCGGCTTTTTCTTTATGGTAGGGGCGGTTTTGGAGCGTGGCGGAAACGTTGAAGACACTACTATTAAAGCGGGTTTGCATTGGCTTGTGCTTACTTACTTGCTGCATACTATTGGCGAGTTGTGTCTTTCCCCGATTGGGCTTTCTATGGTTACGCGTCTTGCACCTGTGAAATTGGCTTCTATGCTAATGGGCGTATGGTTTTTATCGCCTTTTTTGGCTCAAATTGTAGGAGGCTATATTGCCAGCTATGTAGAAAGATTAGGTGCTTTAGAAATTTTTGCGGCTATTGGAGGTTTTGCTATTTTGGCTGGTTTGATATTATTTGCTCTTGCTCGTAAGTTGGTGGTAATGATGCACGGAAGAGGGTAGAGCTATCCAAATTTAAGACTATTTTTCTGTCCGTTGAGCGAAGCCGAAACGAACAGAAAAATAGTTTTAAGTCTAAGATTTAGCCTTGCTCTTCGAGCTCGTCTAATTCATCAAAATCATCAAGCCACATTCCTGTATCTCTTTTGTGATTTTGTCTTCTTAGCTTTTGCCTTTGCTTTCTTTTCTCGTCGAGTTCGGTTTTGAGTTTGATGTATTCAGCTTTTTGTTTTTCGTTGAGTAGGGCGATAGTTTTTTGTTCTCTTTGTTCTTGGAGTGATTTTACTCTTTCTCGATAGAGTTTTCTATCAAAATTCTCGTTTTTTTCTTTTTTGCTTCTAATTTCTTTGCGAATAGCCTCCATTTCCAAGGCAGTTTCTTTGTTGATAGTTCCGAGTTTTTGGCTTTGCTCGGTAGAAAGTTCAAGGCGTTTGCTCAAACGTTTGGTGAGCATTTCAGCTCTTTCTTCGGGGCTTTTGGGCTTTTGTTGGGCTTTGGTAGGTCTTACTTGTGCCACAGATGCGGTAGCAAGTATCAGCAATGCTACCATAGTCATTACAATTTTTCTTTTCATTGTTTTTGAATTTTTGGTGAGTAATAATTTGCTAAAACTACAACTTTGACACCAAGCCAATCGAAAGGTTTAAGGAGATTAAAAAAAAATGGAACTTAAATCACAGGAAAATTGTAGTATGATAGAATTTTACAAAAAACATTAAAGCATTACAATAATGGGAAAAAAAACCGTAGAAATCACAGACGCTAACTTTCAAGACATTATCAATTCGGATAAGCCCGTTTTGGTAGATTTTTGGGCTGAATGGTGCGGCCCTTGCCTAATGCTCGGACCCGCCGTGGAGGAACTTGCCGAAGAAATGGACGGCAAAGCCATTGTCGGCAAGCTCAATGTAGATAACAATCCCAATGTTACAAATGAGTTTGGTATTCGTAGTATTCCTACTTTGCTTGTTTTCAAAAACGGACAAGTAGTAGGCAAACAAGTAGGGGTTGTACCCAAAGCTACACTTGCCAAAATGTTGGAAGTTTAGAGAAAACATCAAAATCCTAAAAATGAGCAGTTTGCGAAAATTGCTCATTTTTTTGTGAGTTCATTATCTTAAAATATGAATAAAATTTTATTTTTATTTTTTTCATTTACAATTTTTTTTCTGTTTTGGCTTTGGCAAAAAGATGTTGATTTTTGGCAAAATTTTATCATAGAAACCTATCAGTTAGATGCTATACAAGCTGAAAAACTCAAAAACAATTTACTCACACCAAACAAATATCTATTCGTTCAGATTTTCGTTAGTTTTTTTGTTTTGTCTTCGGCTCTATTGTTTTTTTGGCAACGAAAAAGACTTTTAGCATTTCTTGTTGATTTTTTAAACTACCTTCAAACGCAGTTTAAAGCCTTCTTGAAACCATTTCAAACCCTTTCAAAAGCCGAATTTTTTACATTCGGGCTTATTTTTTGCTTGATAAATGGCTATACCCTTTACCGATTGTATCATAAAATTCCACACATAGACGAAGCCTTCAGCTATGTTCATTTTGCCTCCAAAGGTTTTTTGGTTTCGGCTTTGTATTATCCTAATCCCAATAATCATATTTTTTACAACCTCTGTGTGGCTTTTTGGGATATTTTCTTTCCAAATAAAATTTGGGTAATGCGTCTGCCAAGTTTTTTAAGTTTTTTGCTTTTACAAATTTTAGTTTTCAGATTTCTATTGCAAAGTCATTCATTTTCAGGGGCTTTGTTTGCTTTTTTGTTTTTCAGTTTGCTTTCGCCTGTGCAGGCGTATAGCATAATGGGACGCGGATATTTGCTTCAAATGTTGTTTTTGTGGCTTGCTCTCATTTTTTTATCAAAAATCCTTGAAAATTCTTCAAAAGCAAGCGACCGTGCTTTATTTATAACTTTCAGTGTAACAGGTTTTTATACCATTCCTACGTATTTTTATTATTTCTTGGCAATGGGATTTTTAGCTTTGCTTTTGGCTTTACCAAATTACCTAAAAGTTCTTACATTAGGAAAAATTCATTTTTGGATAGTTTTTCTTGTTTTTTTACTTTATTTGCCTGTTTTTTTGCTTAATGGAAAAGAAAATTTATTTTCGGAAGGTTGGCAGGAGTTTGCCAAGCAAGAATTTCTATCAAAAAAATACGAATATTTTGCTAATTTTGGCGACTTTTGGATAGGTATAGAAAATACATACACTTTTTTTGGGGGCATTGTGGGAGTTTTGGCAGTGGGATTTTTATTTCAAAAAAATGATAAAAAAACTTTCTTGCTTGCGGCAATGCCTTTGGCGGCTTTGCTGATAATGTTTGTGCAACAAAAATTACTTCCTGAACGAATTTGGCTGGGTTTGGCGTTCAGTTGGGTAGTTTTGCTTGTTTCGGCAAGCCGAGTACTGAAAAAATATGCAAATGTTTTGATGATATTGCTAATTTTGGGAGAAATTTTTGTGCAATTTTACCAAATAAATAAAACTCAAAACGACGGATATGCTGATTTTGCAAAAGTGTATCCTACTTTGCCTTTCGCAAAAGGCGATAAAATTTTCAGCAACGATTTGATTTATCAAAATTTGCTTGCTTTTTACAATCTGCAATACCAAAAAAGTTTAGAGATTGATTATAGCCACAAAGCCAAATCTTACCAGTGGCTTATTTTGGAAAAAAACGAAAATACAGCCATACCCAAAAACTATTTTCTTTGGAAAGAAACCCCTTTCGTAACGATTTTCAAACGACAATAAAACAATTTGCAAATGGACAAACCTGTAATTATTTTGGGAGCAAAAAACTTAGGTAAAATAGCCTTAGAGATTTTCCAAAGCCATAAAATTGATGTATATGGCTTTCTTGATGATGACGAAAAACTGCACAAACAAGAGATAGGCACGGTAAGCATATTAGGAAGTACTGATGATGATGGTTTTCTTAAACTTATCGGACAAAAATGCGAGGCTTTCGTAGCTACCGATGACACCAGACTTCGCCGAAAACTTGTTGAAATGCTCAAAGAAAGAAGAAAAACTATGCCTATGAATGCCATTCACGCACAGGCAATTATTTCGCAAGTAGATTGCAGTTTAGGACACGGTAATTTGCTCGACGCAAGGGCAACGCTCAATGCAGGGGTGCATATCGGGCATCATAACATTATCAGAGCGGGGGTAATCGTAGATTACAATACGCAAATAGCTGATTTTGTACATATTGGGACAGGGGCAGTTATTGGAGATAATGTAAGCATAGCTGAAGGAGTTTTCATTGGGGCGGGGGCAGTTGTAGTTTCGGGGGTGAGTATTGGTAAAAATGCTCGTATCGGGGCTGGTTCCGTCGTGATACGTAGCGTTGAGGCAAACGAAACCGTCTTTGGAAATCCTGCCGAAAAGGTGAAATGAGGGCTAACTTTACCACTTAGCAATCATTCGCAAATTCAAGAAGCGAGCCGAAAGAGCATTAGGGACAGCATAACGCCGATTATCCAAATCGCTTATCCAAGAGTATGAAATGATGTTGTTGATGGCAAATAAGTTCAGTATATCTGCACCTATCCACAAAGATTGCAAGACCTCTTTGCCACCGAAGCGAACTTTATCAATAAACTTAGAAAAACCTACATCAACACGCCGAAATGCCTTGCCTTGAAATACATTTCGCAAATCGGGATTGTTGGGAACGTTGAAAGGCAAGCCACTGCCCCAAACTAAATTCAAATTCATTCGCCAAGTAGGATTGTTGGGTAAATAATCTTCCAAATAAATACCCAAAGTGAAGCGTTGGTCGGTAGGGCGACGGATATAGCCTTTGTTGTCAAAACTAACATCTTCTTTGGTCTGCATCAAACTCATTGATAGCCAAGATTCTGTACCTTTGATAAACTCGCCACTGATACGCATATCCCAGCCGTAGGCATACGCTCTTGCGGCATTATTGGCATAATAACGCAAGCGAACATTATCCACATCATAGGCTATTACGTCCCAAAGGTGTTTGTAGTAGAGTTCGTTAGTTATTCTGAAATTTCTGTTACCTGCCGCTTTGAAAGTATAGTCATTTCCTACAATAAAATGAAGCGATTTTTGAGCCTTTACATTTTTGTTCAGATTGCCTGTAAAATCTCTTAATTCTCTGTAAAAAGGGGGTTGCTGGTACAAGCCCAAGGCGGCTTTCCAAATAGAATTTTCGGACTTTTTGTAGGCATATTGAAGGGTAGGGGATAGTAAAAACTCCTGATTGATACTCCAGAAAGTAGCTCTAAATCCGTAGGTGAGGGTTTGAAGTGTATCAAGGACGATTTGATGTTGTGCATAACAGGCTAAACGGCTACTTAGTAGGCGGTTGTCTTGAAAATTTCGGTAGCCCACTTGCACAAAACCTGTCGAGTCGATGAAGTTATATTCTGCAAGGCGGTCATCAATATTTTCGTAGGTATAACGCAAGCCAAAATCAAATCGGTTTTTTGAATTGTACTGATATGTAGAGCGGTTTTCGAGAGCAAAAATTTGTGCCTTAAAACGATTTCGCAAATACAGATAGTCTGCCCCCACACCTACGGTGGTTACACACTCATTGAAGCCTTGCGTACCAAAATTAGGGTTGATTTCACAAAGGCGATAAATAGCTTCTACTTCTGAATATTCTCGTTCGGTGGTGAAGATTTGTGAGCCAATCCAGTGTGAGATAAATTTTTCGTTGGGCTGATAAGTAAGTTTAAAAGAATTTTGGCTAATGTCGTAATCCATTTTTTCTTGTCCTTCGAAATTTACAAACAAACGCAGTACGCGATTCACCGTGCCAAAAGTGCTTTGTTGGCTTTTGGGTTCTACAAAATAACGGTTACGTGCAAAAGAAAGCAACACTGCCGCCGACCACTTTGGAGAGAGTTTGTAAGTAAAATAACTCTGAAAATCAAAAAACTGAGGAAGGTACTGCCCCTGAATAGGTAAAGTATTGAGCAAATAACGCGAACTTTTTCGGCGAAGTCCGAGCAGATATGTAAATTTTCCGTCTTGGCTAATGCCTTCTGCGTGAGTTTGGTTATTGAGGATACCCAATGTAAGTGAGCCTCCATTGCGTATGGGTTCGCGATAATTTACGGTAAGCACCGAAGAAAGTTTGTCTCCGTACTGAGCCTGCCAGCCTCCTGAAGAAAATCCAACTTGGCTAACCATATTAGGATTGATAAAACTTAGCCCTTCTTGCTGTCCTGCTCGTATCAGAAAAGGGCGATAAATCATAATATCATTGACATAGACCAAGTTCTCGTCAAAACTGCCACCTCGTACCGAATAAGTAGAAGAAAGTTCGTTATTGCTGACAACCCCTGCCAGAGTTGCCAAAATTTTATTGAAATCTCCGAAAGCAGAGGGCATTTGCTCCAAGAGCTTGGCATCGAGCCGAACCATACTTACTTCCATTCGCCTAAGGCTATCTTCTTTTTTAGCAATTACCGAAATGGCTTCTATTTCGGTAGTTCTGAAAACAAAATTAAGTTCCACCATGCTATTTGCTTTCAGAAACAAAGTTGTATCTTTGGTTTTTGCAAGATAATTGATTTTCACTAAAATATCTTTTTCGGCAGGCACTTGTAGTTCGTAAAAACCTTGTGCGTTGGTACTTGTGGCTAAGTTGTGTGCGGGTACGAAAACAACAGCAAAGTCTATGGGCTTTTGAGTTTCATCTGTTATTTTCCCTCGTATAGTAGCTTTTTGGGCAAAAGATATTTGTAAAAAGAAAAAAAGAAAAATACACCTCAAAACTAATTGTAGAAGCATTGTCTTTGTTAAAGTTTTTAAAGGTTTGTATGAAGTTTGTATTACACTTTCGTAAAAGTTGTTTTTTCCCTCAGATGTCTTGGGTGTAAAAAAATTACTTCACGCTGGCTCTACGGAGGCGGTCGTTGATGGCTCTGCCGAGGCTTTCTTCGGGCAATAGCTCGGCAAATATAACTTTTATGGGCATTGCATCGAGTTTTCGCATCATAGAAAATAAATTTTGTGCTGCCTCTATGAAATTTCTCTCGGGCGAGAGTATGCACTGATTGACTTGTGGGATATGGGGCAAATATTCGGAAAAGCTAAGTACGCCAATTTCTTCGGGAGCAAATTTTTCTAAAATCTTTTTGTCCAAATACAATGGTTTCTTAGGAGCATAATGACTTTCTAACCTACCCGGTGCATTTGGGTTGGAGGTAGAATGAGTTTTTACAATCACTTTGCCTATTACTTGCTCGACATCCTCAACGCTTAGGCCCCCCAGACGATAAATGATAACTTCTTCATTTTCAAAACCAATAATCGTAGATTCTATGCCCACTTTGCAGCTACCACCATCAAGGATATAAGGGATTTTTTCGCCAAGCTGAGCGGCTACGTGTTGGGCGGTGGTCGGGCTGATGTAACCAAAAGGGTTGGCACTGGGAGCAGCCAAAGGAAAGGGCAAACTCTCCAACAGAGCTAAGGTAAGTTGATGTTGAGGAATACGTATAGCTACCGTAGGCAGTCCTGCTGTAACCAAATCGGGGATAATGTCTTTTTTAGGTAGGAGTAAGGTCAGGGCTCCTGCCCAAAAATGTTGGGCTAAAATTTGTGCTTTCTTAGGAAAATCGCTCACAAACTCACTTACTTTACTGAGGTGATGTGTATGCACAATAAGGGGGTCGAAGGTGGGGCGGTTCTTAACAGCAAAAATTTTGGCTACGACTTGCACGTCAAAAGCATTACCTGCCAATCCATATACTGTTTCGGTCGGAATGGCTACTAATTCTCCTTTTTCCAAAAATGATTTTGCGATATGAATGTCAGTGCCTATCAATGGATTGCGAGTTATGGTCGGTGAGCGAAGTTATCGGTGAGTGAAGCCGAACCGCAAGTGATGAATGAGATTACGATTTATGTCTAAAAAACTCACAATCTATCCAATAAATAAACAATTTGAACGACAGGTAGATACAAAAAAGAGCCGAACATAATGCGTAGAGCGGCTTTGGAGTTATTGTTTTTGAGAAGCACAAAACTCTGTGCCGCAAACAAACAGCCTGCAATAGTTACGACAACAGCCGAAGTAATACCTGTAAGCCCAAAAATAGTAGGAAGCAAACTAATTGGGACAAGAAATAGTGTATAAACCATTATTTGGACAGCCGAACTGAAACCACGACCTTCTTTGGAGGGAAGCAAATGAAATCCTGCTTTCCGATAATCTTCATCAAGTACCCAAGCAATTGCCCAAAAGTGAGGAAATTGCCAAATAAACTGCACTGCAAAAATAATTAAAGCCTCAAAGCCTATCTGATTGGTAGCGGCTGTCCAGCCTAGAAGCGGGGGCAATGCCCCAGGGATAGCTCCCACGAATACCGCTACAGAGCCTATACGCTTGAGAGGCGTATAAACAAAGCCATACAAAATCATTGAGATAATTGACAGAACCAAAGTAAGGGTATTGGTAAATGTTCCCAGCAAGCCCAAACTTAGGACAGTTACAATAATGGTGAAAATAACAGCTTCTTGCGTGCTTAGTACGCCCAAAGGCAGAGGGCGTGTCTGGGTTCTTTGCATCAATTTATCCAAATCTTTTTCTAATATCTGGTTGATAGCCACCGAAGCCCCCGAAACGAGAAAACCTCCTACGCTAAGAGCTACAAAACCTAACCAATCAAAATTCACCGATTTGCCAAAAATATAACCAAAAGAAGCCGAAAAAGCTACCAAAAAAGATAAACGAGGCTTCAATAATAGCCAATATGCTTTTATTTTTGTACTTAAACTGATTTCTTGCGAGAGTGTGAGCATACCCAAAAGTAAAACAATGCAAATTTAGAAAAAAAACTTCTAATTACACATCATTGTTTGAAAAATCAATCGGTAAAAAAAACATAAAAAATTTGAATTACTTTTATTTTTCCTTAACTTTGTAGTACAAAGAAAAAACAAAGCGATATGAAAGAACCAATTTTAATGAAAGACTTGCTTAGGCAAATAGATAAGGCTCTTGATAACAAAATACGCTTTACTATAATGGCACATCTGGTTCATAAAAAAAATGCTACCTTCAATGAAATGAAGGCTTTGCTTGGGGCAACTGATGGCAACCTTTCCTCTAATGCCAGCATCTTGCAAGAGAAAAAATATATTGAAGTCAATAAAACTTTCTCTAAGAAAAAACCACTTACCACATACGTCATCACCGATTTGGGTAAAGTCGCCTTCAAATCACACGTAGAGGCTTTGGGGAAAATTATACAAGGAAAGTATGATACAAAAGCTTGATTTGCCTCATTACGAACATACTTTGCAAAAGAAAGATGAAGAAATTTACATCTACGATACTATCCGACACAAATATCTACACCTTACACCCGAAGAGTGGGTACGTCAGCAGATTATTGCTTGGCTTAACCAAGAGCATCACTACCCTAAAAGTCTGATGCAGGTAGAAAGGGGGCATTACTACAACAACAAAGTAGCTAAAAGAACCGATATTGTCGTGTTTGATAGAAAAGGTAATCCTTTTATGCTTATAGAGTGCAAAGCTCTGGATATTGTCATTTCTGAGCAAACACTTTGGCAAGCGGCTACCTACAATCAAAGCGTTGGGGCAAAATTTATTTTACTTACCAATGGGCAGAGTTTCTGTTTGTGCAGTGTAGAAAATGGCAAACTTCAATTTCATACAGAAATCCCCGCATTGCCCCAATGAGAGATTTAGGCTTGCTTTTACAAGCCCAAATCTTTTTTGATTTGCTCTGTTTTGACTTTCAAGGTTGCCGAAAGAGCCTGCAAATCTGTCTGAAAAGCAGTTTTTAGACTTACATAAAACTTTATTTTGGGTTCTGTACCCGAAGGGCGAGCCGAAATTTTTGAACCTGTTTTGGTAATAAATTGCAGTACATTCGAGGTTTCATCAAAAGGTAAATCGCTTGTTGAGCCTGTGAGCAAATTCGTTTCTTTGAGATTTTCGTAATCTTTGATAACGATAACTTGCTCGCCTGCCAGCGTTTGAGGAGGATTTTTACGTAAATTCTGCATCATAGTACGTATTTCTGTCATTCCCGATATACCTTTTTTGGTGATAGAAATAAGCGTATCCTCGTAATAGCCAAATTTTTTGTACAAATCCAAAAGCATTTGGTACAAACTGCCGTAATGTTCTTGGGCGTAGGCGGTCATTTCGGCTATCAAGGCACAAGCCGAAACGCCATCTTTGTCGCGAACAAAGTCGCCAACAAGATAACCATAGCTTTCTTCACAGCCTGCAATGTACTTCTTCACACCTTCTTGCTCACGCATAATGGTAGCAATATACTTGAAGCCTGTATAAGTATTGTAGCACTTCACACCAAAGAAGTCAGCAATCTCATCAATTAGGTTACTGGTAACAATCGTTTTTACGATATATTCCTCACCCCCAAACCCTTTTTTTTCTTTCCAAGAATGGAGTAGATAGTACATCAGTAGGCTACCTGTTTGGTTTCCATTGAGCAAGACGAAATTTCCTTGCAAATCTTTTGTAGCAATGCCTACACGGTCGGCATCGGGGTCATTGGCAAGCACCAAGTCGGCATCAATATCTTGGGCTTTTTGTAGAGCAAGTGTAAGGGCTTCGGCTTCTTCGGGGTTGGGATAGACCACCGTAGGGAAATCGCCATTGGGCTGGGCTTGTTCCTCTACGATATGCACATTTTTAAATCCAAACTTATCAAGAACTTTCGGAACTAAAGTGATGCCTGTTCCGTGTAGGGGGGTAAAAACAATTTTAAGAGTTTGATGCTTTTGGATAAGTTCGGTATGGAGTGAAAGTTTTTGAACTTCTTGGAGATAAATTTCATCAAAATCTTCACCAACAAGATGAATACGCTGGGTTTGGGCATCAAGGCGTATATCTTGCAAAGCTACTTTTTTGACTTCTTCTATTACATTTTTGTCGTGTGGTTTTACAAGTTGCCCTCCGTCGTTCCAGTAGGCTTTATAGCCATTGTATTCTTTTGGATTGTGTGAGGCAGTGAGCATCACACCACTTTGGCAACCAAAGTATCTGATTGCAAAAGACAAAAGCGGGGTGGGGCGAAGATTGGCAAAAAAATACACATCAATATTATTAGCCGAAAATACATCGGCTACGATTTGGGCAAATTCGGGGCTGTTGTGGCGGCTATCGTACGCCACGGCTACTTTTAAATCTTGCTGAGGGAAACTTTTGTGCAGATAATTGGCAAGCCCTTGTGTGGCAAGTCCTACGGTATATTTGTTCATACGGTTGGTGCCTACTCCCATAATTCCTCTTAAACCTCCCGTACCAAACTCCAAATCTTGGAAAAAGGCTTCTTGTGCTTCCTGAGGATTGGTACTCAATAACTCTTGGATAGCTGTTTGTGTGTTTTGGTCGGTGTGGGCAAGCCAAAGCTCAATGCGTTTTTGGGTTTCTGTTTGCATCATAATTAAGTAGTTAGACATTAGTAAGTAGTTCCACAAAGTTAAACGAATATTTATATTTTGCGAAAATTTGATAGGTAATGCTTCTTGCCTAATCATTCAAACAAGTACAATTTTATATTGTCTTTTTCTGCCACTTTTTGCCAACTATCAGGCTGTTTTTCCACAAAATAAGGAAACTGAACACCTATTTGCTTAAAATAAGCTATGCTATATTGGTTGATTAGCACATATTTTTTTAGATGTAGTGCTTTATCTTTGTCCAATTCTGCAAAGTCTTTGAATACTAACGAGTTGTTTTGCTTAAATTTGAAATACCAGCGATGTCCTGTGAGAAGTTTGTCATCTGTATAAATGATACAAGGTTCTTGAAGTTTTACTACATATTTTTCAAAAATTTCCTTCTCTGCCCAATATCCTGTTTCGGTAGGTTTGAGCATAGTATAGAGCGGGTGGAGAAGCAAAATTACTGCAAAACTTACTTCCCAAATTGTTTTTCCGATTTTGATATTTACAAAATATTTCAATATCAGCCAAACAGCAAGCAACAAATACAATATAGATGTTTTGTAGCCGATACTTTTCCAAGCCCAAAGAGCCGAAAAAAGTAGTAATACAGCCGTAGTCGTACTAATTTTTTTACTTTCAAGAGCCACTGCCGAAAGCATTGCCCCCAAAGGCAACAAAAATAAGATATGGCGAGGATACAGATGTATAGGCTCATAAATGGTAAAATTCGTTGTCATTAGCCAAAACATCAGCAAGCCCGAAGCAAAAGCGGAGGCAAGATAAGAAACAAATTCTTTCTGCGTATTGGAGATGTAATACTTAGATTTTGGGTTAAAATTTCCAAAAAGTAGCCATACAATTGCCCCCGAGAACGTTATTAGGGTGGTGGTATTGATAAACATTAAAATAGGTTCATAAGTAATGCGTTGTAACAGAGCATTTCTTCCCTTATGAAAATAACTGAACTGCCCAAAATCTTGGTGTGCATCTTGTATCAGTTGAAAACGAAAAAAAAGGTTTTCTGTAAAATTTTGATAAACAATAAGATAGATGGTGGTAAGCAATACGACAATAAAAGCAGATATAATCCAGAAATGATAATTCTGTTTTTGGCGGAGGTCTTTGGCGAAAATCAGCACATAAAAAGGTAGGAGATAAATGATGAGTTCTTTACACAAAAAAGCCCAAAAATTAAAACATACAAATCCTAAACTTACTACCCAATGTTTGTTTCTGTGCCACAAACAATATAAACTTGCTAAAACAAGCGTTGTGAGCAATACATCGGGATAGATTTTGTTAGTGAAAAAAAGTGTGTAGAAATCCAACCCAAAAAATAAGATAGCATACAATCGGCTCTCCGTGGAGAGATTTTTTGAAAAAAGATACAACAAACCCAAACTACACAAGGAAGCCAAAACAGGCAAGGCACAAACTGACCATTCGCTCAGTCCGAAGATTTTTAGACTAAGAGCCAAAGGAAGAATAATCCCCCAGCGATGAGCAAAAATATCAGTATTAGCAATTTGATACTCCCCCGAAACGATTTGTTGGGCGTAGTAAATATACGTGTAGTCGTCGTAGAAGTAGAAGCCATCGAAACTCAAAAAAGCAAAAATAGCCATAAAACTGGCTATTGATACGAATACAAAGATATGATTGCTTTCTTTCACGAGATAGACATTTGTTTGTTACTTTTTTTGGTGCCTTTTTTGCAAGACAGCAATCACCTCTGCCAAAGATATGTTTTTGGCTTCTAAAAGAACTAAGTAATGGAAAAGCAGGTCGGCGGCTTCTCCTAAGAAAAGGTTTTTGTTATTGTCTTTGGCTTCAATAACCAACTCTATGGCTTCTTCGCCCACTTTTTGAGCAATTTTGTTGATGCCTTTGGCAAAAAGCGAGGCAGTATAAGAAGTTTCAGGGATTTGCTGTTTGCGTTCTTTGATAATTTTTTGTAGATGTTCTAAAAAAGTGAGTGGGTTTTGATTTTCTTCTGCAAAGCAGGTATCAGCTCCTGTATGGCACACTACTCCTTTGGGTTGAACTTTGATGAGAATAGTGTCCGAGTCGCAATCGGTTTTGATGTCTTGCACATACAAAAAGTTTCCAGAGGTTTCGCCTTTTGTCCAGAGGCGTTTTTTGCTACGACTATAGAAAGTTACGATTTTCTCGGTTTGTGTCTTTTCAAAGGCTTCTTGGTTCATATAGCCAAGCATCAGCACTTTTTGGGTAAAAGCATCTTGAATAATAGCGGGTAATAAGCCTTCGGGGCTTTTGCTAAAATTTAAAGTCATCTTTTCTTTACTCTTTACTCTTTACTCTTTATTCCTTACTCTTTATTCCAACTACAAAACCTCAATAGAAGAGGCAGTAGGGGTAATTTTTTTCTTTTTCCTGGCTTTATCAAGCACAAAATCTACTCTGCCCAGCCTAATGCCAGCCCAACCTACTTGGTTGATGAGTGTGGTGTGTCCGCTGGCGTGGGTGATTTTGTCGGGTTGGTCTAAAAAGGTGTGTGTATGTCCGCCGATAATAAGGTCAATACCTTCAACTTGTTGAGCCAAAGTTACATCAGAAATTTTGGGTTCGTTCTCGTATTTGTAGCCTAAATGCGAAAGACAAATGATTAAATGGCACTTTTGAGATTTGAGGGTTTGTACCATTTCTTTGGCAGTGCCTATGGGGTCTAAATATTTGGTTTGCCCGAAAAGTTTATCTAATACTAAGCCTTTTAGTTCTATGCCCAATCCGAAAACGCCGATTTTGATGCCTTGTTTTTCAAATATTTTGTAGGGCTGAAAAGCGTTTTTTAGTCCCGATTCGCCCGAGAAGTCGTAATTGGCTATGAGATACGGAAATTTTGCGAAAGGCAACATTTTTTCAAGTCCGTCTATGCCATTATCAAAATCGTGGTTGCCAAGCGTGGAGGCATCATAACCCATTTGGCTCATTAGTTTTAGCTCTACCTCTCCTCCAAAAAAATTAAAATAGGGCGTACCCTGAACAATATCCCCTGCATCGAAAAGTAGTACATTGCTTTCTTGTTGTCTTATTTTTTTGATAAGTGCGGCACGGCGAGCCATTCCACCCAAGCCGCCGTTTTTTCTTCCGTCATTGGGGAAAGGTTCTATCCGAGAGTGCATATCGTTGGTATGCAGAATGGTAATTTTAATGGCATCACTTGCGTCAGCCCAAAGCAAATCTGGATTTAAGGCAAAAGCCGTAGTTCCTATAAGGGTTTTTTGGATAAAATCTCGACGAGTAATCATTTGGTATTTTGATTAGGCATTTTTTAGACAGAAAAACAAGGTCTGGTGAAATAGTAAAATTTCTTGTTGTTCGGAAATACAGAGCAAAAGTATGTTTTTTGTTGTATATTCACAAAATAATAGTGCAAAACTTAATACCTACCGCATAGTGGGGGTTACGTAATACACTTTTTTGTAGCATTTCTTGTGAGTAGTACAAGCCGAAGCGAAAAGAAAGAGGAGAGCGAATAAAAAAATCTTTTTCATTGTTATAGATTTAGTGCTATAATTGTTGTTTCAATTTTCGTACCAAGTCTTTTAGCAATGCAAGCTATTCGTTTAAAGAGAGAGATACTTTGGCTTTACAGGCATATTTGGTTGCCTTTTGTTTCAGTTTTTTGGTTTTCTTTTCCTTGGCAACTGCTATTGCTCAATATTCGCAAAAATCATTTGCTTATTTTGCTGTGGTTGTTGCTTATTGGTATCGTAACTGATGCCGTAGGAAGTATGATGGGGCTTTCATATCTTTTTTTAGAACCAGAGTATATCAATCGTACTAATGCTTGGAGTTTGTTTATCGTAGGGATTACTTTGGGTGGCTTTACTATGTCGTATCATATCAGTTGTTACATTCTTGATGCTCATAGATTTGGCTTTCTAGGACATCTGAAATATCCTTTTTTTAAATTTTGTATCAATAACAGCTTTTTCCCTTTGGTTTTCCTGATTACGTATTTGTGGGAGTTTGTTGTTTTTGAGCGTGAAAGTGCCTTAGAAGAAGAAACTTCTATTTGGTTGAATGTAGCAGGGCTGTTGGGTGGATTTTTACTGATGTGTGGCTTTTTCTTTTTCTACTTCTACATTACGAATTTAGATATTTTCAAGGTTGTAAAAAAAGTAAGCGAAGGCTTAAATGTGCAAATACGAAAAACAAAAATAGCTCGTATCAATATCAAAGAACGCTATGATGCGGCACGCCGCGATAAAATTAGGGTAGATTATTATTTTGCTCACCTATTCGCTTTCCGAAAAGTAGTTGATGTAATTGGAATTGATAAAACTACTCTGATGAGGGTTTTCAGCCAAAACCATTTCAACGCGGTTGTTATCCAATCTACTATTTTTGTAGCTGTGATGATTTTGGGATATTTCGAGGAAAATCCTTACTTTCAGATACCCGCAGGGGCAAGTTTGGTACTGCTACTTACCTTGCTGGTGATGTTTGTTGGGGCTTTTACCTTTTGGCTCAAAAACTGGGTGATTACTTCTATGATTGTTTTCTTGTTGCTGCTCAATCAAATTACCAAAAAAGAGTGGTTCAATCAAGCCTACGAAGTGTATGGTATCAATTACGACACTATCCGTCCCGAATACTCTATCCAAGCTGTAAGAGATGTCGTAAATGACGAAAACTTCAAGAATGATTATCAGGAAACTCTCATTGCCTTAGAAAATTGGCGAGCTAAATTCCCTAAAAAAGAGCCTCCGAAAATGGTTTTTATTTGCACAAGTGGGGGCGGACAAAGAGCCTCCGTCTGGACTATGCGGACACTACAATATGTAGATAGCACTTTGGGAGGCAATCTGATGAACCATACCATTCTTATCACAGGAGCTTCGGGAGGTATCGTTGGGGCGGCGTATTTCCGAGAGTTGTATCTGCGTAGGCAACAAGGAGAAAAAATTGATATTTATGCCAATGAATATTTTGAAAATATCGCCCGCGATAACCTCAATGCCATTACTTTTAGTTGGGTGGTAAATGATATTTTTTTCCGCTTTCAAAAATTTCGGTACAAAAACCGAGAGTATTTCAAGGATAGAGGCTATGCCTTTGAGCAACAACTCAACGAAAATACCGATGGCGTTATGGACAAAGCCCTTTGCGAATACAAAGAACCCGAAATGCTCGGTACTATCCCGATGATGATACTTTCGCCTACGATTGTAAATGATGGACGTAAGCTAATCATTTCGCCACAAAAAATGTCGTATATGTGTACGCCAAGTATCTTTCAAACTCGCTTTCTCAACCAAAAAACGAAAGGGATTGAGTTTTTGCGTTTTTTCAAAAACCAAGACAGCCAAAATCTGCGTTTTCTGAGTGCTTTGCGAATGAGTGCTACCTTTCCGTATGTTGCCCCCAACGTAAAACTGCCCAGCGAACCCGAAATGCAAATTATGGACGCAGGCATTTCTGATAACTTTGGCGTAGAAACCGCCGCCCGTTTTATTTATGTGTTTAAAGATTGGATACAGAAAAATACATCAGGCGTAATTATTGTTTCTATTAGAGACACCCAAAAAAACAAACCTATCGAAAAGCAAATTCAGCCTTCGCTCTTTCAAAGACTTTTTACGCCTCTCGAAGGTATTTATATGAACCACGAATATATGCAAGACATCAACAACGACAACCTGCTCGAATATGTGCAGGGAAGTTTGGGAAAAACCAAAATGCACCGTGTAGAATTCGAGTACGTACCTATTTCAAAAAATCTTGACGAAATCCACAAAGCCTTAGAAAACCCTGAATTGTACCAAAAACCTCAAAAAATCATTATAGAGCGGGCTGTTTTGAGTTGGCATCTTACTAAAAAAGAAAAACAAAGCCTCCACCGAACTATTTTTGAGTTACGCAATCAGAGTTCGTTGAGATATTTGGCGGCATTGCTTGGCATACAAATTTCATAGCTACCTTCCAAAACCTACTACTTCACGCACACGAGCAAGCGTAGTCTCGGCAATTTTGCGGGCTTTGGCTTCACCTTTTTCCAAAATTTCGTTGAGATGTTTGGGATACTGCATCAGTTCGGCAAAGCGTTTGCGTTCTTGGTGATATTTGGTTTCGATGAGTTCTTGAAGGGCTTGTTTGGCGTGTCCGTAGCCGTAGCCACCTTTCAAATAATTTTCACGCATTTCTGTTATTTGCTTTTCATCAGCTATCAAAGAATACAATTTAAAGACATTGCAAGTATCAGGATTTTTAGGAGCTTCCAAAGGCGTAGCGTCTGTTACAATTCCACTGATTTGTTTTTTAAGTTCTTTACTGGGTAAGAAAATATCAATGAAATTTTTATACGATTTACTCATTTTTCTGCCATCGGTGCCGGGTATAGTCATTACTTCCTCATTGATTTTTGCTTCGGGAAGTACAAAAATTTCTTTCTGGTAATGATGATTGAATTTTTGGGCAATATCTCTTGTGATTTCTAAATGCTGTTGCTGGTCTTTGCCTACGGGTACGAAATTGGCATCATAGAGTAAAATATCTGCCGCCATCAGCACGGGGTAATCAAACAAACCTGCATTTACATCTGCCAAATTATCAGCTTTATCTTTGAACGAATGAGCATTGGCAAGCATCGGGTAGGGCGTAAAACAATTCAGATACCACGTAAGTTCGCAAACTTCGGGCAGGCGAGACTGGCGATAGAAGTAATTTTTTTCGGTATCAAAGCCAAAGGCAAGCCAAGCGGCGGCTACGGCATTGGTATTTGCAATGCGTTCTTGGGCATCTTTGATGGTCGTGAGTGAATGTAAATCGGCAATGAAGAAGAAAGATTCGTTTGCAGGATTTTTGGACATCTCAATAGCAGGAAGAATAGCCCCCAAAAGATTTCCCAAATGAGGTCTGCCTGAACTTTGAATACCTGTAAGAATACGAGCCATTTTTTTGAAGTAAGTGGTTTAACAAAATCAAACAAATATTTGCATTTCCCTAAAAATCTGACACAAATTCGCAATATTATCATTAAATCTGCAACTATGGAAAAGATTTTTTTATTTTTTCTGCTTTTGATTTTTGCACCTAAGCAATTTGGACAAAGGAGAAAAGAGTAAGGAACAAGGACAAAGCATTGTCCATCAAATTTTTGCAAAAATACAAATGTTCGTTTAAGATGCGATTGCATTTGTTTTGTAAATATGCCTATATTTTTCTAATATTGCAGGCATCTAAACAAAACCAATGCTTATTGAAGAAAATATTTCGCTGAAAAATCATCATACTTTTGGTATTGATGTGAAAGCTCGTTACTTGGTAAATTGCTCACATATTCACGATATTTGTGATGCTATACATTTTCAGAAACAACAAAATTTACCCTTGTTAATTTTAGGCGGTGGTAGCAATTTGCTTTTTACGCAAGATTTTGAGGGATTAGTGCTGAAAGTAAATCTACAAGGAAAAGGAAAAATTCAAGAAACGGAGGATTTTGTTTGGGTAAAAGTCGCTGCAGGCGAAAACTGGCACGATTTTGTACAATACTGCATTGAAAATAATTGGGGAGGGATAGAAAATTTATCGCTGATACCAGGCACCGTAGGTGCCGCTCCTATGCAAAATATTGGGGCTTATGGAGTAGAAATAAAAGATACCTTTTCGTATCTTGATGCTTATCATATTGCTACGGGGCAGATTCATCGTTTTGGCAATGCAGAATGTAAATTTGGCTACCGAGAAAGTATCTTTAAGAACGAGGTGAAAAACCAATATATTATTGTTTCTGTCGTTTTCAAACTTTCTAAAAAACCTAAGCTAAATTTTTCTTACGGAGATATTCAAAACGTGCTGAAAAATAAAAATCAAGTGCCTTCTATTGAAAGTATCAGCGAGGCAGTGATAGAAATCAGAAAGAGCAAACTGCCTAATCCTGCCGAAATAGGCAATGCAGGCAGTTTTTTCAAAAATCCGTTTGTTGCAAAAACGCATTTGCAAGAGTTGCAGAAAGAATATCCGTTTATCCCATTTTACGCTACCGAAACCGAAGATATTTTTAAAGTGCCTGCCGCTTGGCTCATTGAGCAGTGTGGCTGGAAAGGCTACCGCGAAGGTGATGCGGGCGTACATAGCAAACAAGCACTTGTACTCGTAAATTATGGAAATGCACAAGGCAAAGAAATTGCCGATTTATCCGAGAAAATCAAGAAATCGGTGCAAGAAAAATTTGGTATAACTTTGCATACGGAGGTTAATGTCGTTTGAATGTTTCTGTTGATAATTGTACGGACAAAAAATCTTTTGCCCCTACTGATAACTGATAACTGATAACTGATATGCGATACGTTTTTCTTTTACATTGTTTTTTTACGTTTTCTTTTTCGCAAGCTCAAATCAAACTGCAAAAGATGAAACCTACTCCGGGCGTAACGATGCTGATGCCCGAAGGCTTTACGCTGATGAATGATGATATGCTTGCTAAAAAATATTTCAGTCCTAAAAAGCCGACCGCTATGTATACCGATGCTTCGGGAGAGGTAGATTTGGGCATAAATTTTACTAACAATTACTGGCAAGAGCAAGATATACCTATGCTCAAAGACCTCTACAAAGGCAGTTTGAGGGCAAATTATACGAAAGTTGAGTTTTTACAAGAAAATATCACTCGTATCAACAAGCGTGATTTTGTAGTTTTAGAATTTGTAGGGATTGTAAGTGATGAAGATAGTAAAGCTAATGCTTTGGGTAGGAAAAATCAAATTTCTAAGTATAATTACTTGATGTACACTGTGGTAGAGAATAGAATTGTAGTGGTGAATTTCAACTGCCCGACGAAATACCAATCGCAGTGGCATGCTCTTGTTCCGAAAATAATGGAATCGGTGAAAATACGAAACCTTAAAGAAAATGCCCAACCAAATCCCAAAAAATGAAGATTTGAAATATATGGAACTTGCCTATAATTTGGCTCTACAAGCCTACGAAGAAGGCGAAATTCCTGTGGGAGCAGTGGTGGTGGCTCAGAACAAAATAATCGCCAAAGCCTACAACCAAACCGAAAAACTACAAGATGTAACCGCACACGCCGAAATGCTTGCTATCACGGCAGCTGCCAATTATCTGGGAAGCAAATATCTAATCAACTGCACACTCTACGTAACCTTAGAACCTTGTGTGATGTGTGCAGGGGCACTTGCGTGGTCGCAAATTGCAAAACTCGTTTTCGCAACCCCTGATTTACATAGAGGTTTTTCTAAATATGGTAATCTGCTGCACCCCAAAACGCAAATCGTTTCGGGCATAATGCAACAAGAAGCTGAAACCCTGCTCAAAAAATTCTTTGCCGAGATGAGAGAAAAAAATTAACCACACTCACTAATATCAAATATCAAGTGAGTGTGGTTGGGTCTTTCTGTAAAAAACTACTGCCTTACTAACCTTTCTACAAAAGTTTTCTCGGTAGTAATAATCTTGAAGTAATACACGCCTTGTGGCATAGTTTCCAAAATGATAGTTTCGTTGTAGCGGAGTGTATTTTTGGCAAAGGTTTTATTGACGTACATCTTGCCTAAATTATCATAGACAAGTACCTGCACATCACCTATGAATTTTCCTTGAAGTGTCATTTCAACTCTATCTCTAAACGGATTAGGCGAAAGTGTGAGCATCAGACCTTCGGGGGCTACGTAAAAAGTACGTTCCACAGGTTCGGCGGGGTGATAGACGTTATTACCTGCTTGGCTGGCTCGGATAGTTACAAACCCAATGCCATTCAAATTGACTTGCTTGCCGTTGAGCGTAGCGTTTCCATTCACTACTTCCAACGTTACAGGCAAGCCACTACTTGCCGAAACATTCAACTGAAAACCACTTTCAGTAATGATTTTATCAGGAACAGGCTCAAAATTGATAACTTGATTTCTCTTGATAACTAAAAAACTCTGCTCTACATCGGCGGCAGGCTCAAAGTAGTAGTTTCCTGCTTGTGAGGCTCTTACGGTAATGTTTCCTGCCTGATTGAACAAGACTTGATTGCCCGAAATGCTGGCACTACCCGCAATTATACTGAAACTTACAGGCAAACCTCTATCCGAAACGGCATTGAGCGTAACAGGGCTTTCATCAACAAATTTCGTGCTTATCGGTTGGAAAGTGAGCGTTTGTGTGCCTCTTTGTACCGTGATAGTGAATACATTGCTCACCGTGCCTCCTTTGCCGTCGTTGGCAGTAATGGTAATAGCAGTAGTGTTAATGTCGGTAGCGGTAAAAGTTACCTGATTACCTGCTTGGCTGATGCTCACTACGCCTGTGGGCGAAGCTGAAACGTTGTAGGTGAGTGGGTCGCCATCGGGGTCGCTGAAAATGCTTGCAATATCATCAATCACGAAAGGAGGGTCTGCATAGCGAATCGTCTGATTGCTGACAGGAGCTATCACGACAGGTGGGCGATTGACCGTTACCTGAAAACTTTGGCTACGTTTGCAACCTGCGTTATCGGTAGCTTCTACGGTTACGGTGGTTGTGCCTGCACTTACGATAGCAAACGAAAGAGTGCTACCAGAAACGCTCGGCGTAACTACCCCTGTGGGCGAAGCCGTTGCTGTATAGGTCATTGCTCCGCCTTCGGGGTCAATGAATGCTCCTGAAAGATTGATAGTAGGATTTACATCTGAAATCTGATACAACTGATTACTTATGGGTGTTCCGATATTGGGGATTTGATTGATAGTGATTGTTTGTGAAACAGCATTCAAGGCACGAGCCAACCAACGGCTGTATGGTCTGCAAGTGATGCTTCGCGTAGGTGCAGCAGGATTCCACGTTACGCTGATGCTATGGCTATACTGATAGTTTGTAGTGTTGATAGTGCCACCAACCACTTGCCAATCGTAATAAAAATTGCTGTTATTGCTTAGTGTGTAGGTTTGGGTGAGGTCGTTGCTACAAACTACGCTATTGCCGTTGAGTGTAACATCAGCGGGTTTGAGGCGAAAATCGTAGAAAAAGTCTGAGCCACGCGGAACAATATCGCTGTAAAGATTAGAGCCATCGAAATGGACACCGTGTCCGCGGCTTGTATAGCCCCAAAATCTATACGGAGCGTTCAGAGCAATAGCTCTTAAACGTAATTGATTGCTACCATACACATCAGGCAAATTGAAGCCGGGCAACCAATTAAAATTTGAAAATGGCTCGCCACTATTGTAAGGAATTACATTGTCATCAGAGCTATGGAAATAGACAGCGGGGGCATCGTTGGGTCCTTCCATAAATCCGGGAATAGTTTGCGGAAATGGGGGGTCTTGTGTTCCTAAAGCCCCTGCAAAACCCATAGCAGCATTGGCTTTACCACTGATAGGGTTTCCTCCTGCATCAGTTTTGTTGTTGCCAATATCATCTAAGCCTCCCAAATCGGGACGCGTAACCATATAGAGACGTGTAGAAGCAGGGCGTTCGCTGTCTTTATCCATATAGACATTGTGCAAGGCAATAAAAGCCCCCGCACTATGCCCCGCAATGAAAATTTGGTTAGGGTCTATTTTGTAAGTATTTGCGTTGTTTCTAAAAAATCTCACTGCCGAACGCCCATCTTGGACACCACGATACACAGCACGTTTAGAAAGTTCTTCATCAGAAATATTCATTCCTAAGCGGTAGTCAATGGTTGCTGTTACGAAGCCCCTGCGAGCAAAGGCTTGGCAGAGTTGTATCATACTTGTTTCGGTACGGCTACCTGTTACGAACCCACCTCCAAAGCAAAAAATAATTACAGGACGTTTCGTAAGGGTATCGATAGTTTGGTTAGGTTGGTAAATATCCATTCTTAGCGTTACGATTTGCCCAGCAGGAGAGGTTACATTACCATAGCGTTCTTCATTTGCTATTTGATTGCCAAATAAATTTGTTGTACTTACGTGGGGAATATTGGTGCTAAATACTACGTTATTAGTTACAACTATTTGCGGAGCAGTGAAAACATCTGTTTTGTACCTATCGGGTAATGGTTGTGCTTGCAAGATTTGGCAGGCAAAACACGCAAAGGCGAGAAGCAGTAACAATTTTTTCATAAGCATTTTGTTTTTAGGTGAAAAATAGACATTCATTTCTTGTTATTTTTAGCAAGTTCATATACTTTTTGTTGGAGTTTGGTATCTTGGTGGAATGCTTTTTTGATTTCATCAAATTTTTTTTGGCTAATTTTTTCCCGTTGCATCATTGCGGCAATCTCGGTATCATATTTTTCTTTTTCTTTTTGGATAAGTTGTTTGAGTTTTTCGCGGTCTGTTTTTTCTTTTTCCGAAAGTTCTACTTTTCTGCCTAAGGCTTCGGCTTGCAAGATTTCGGTCATTCGTTCTTCGCTGAAACAGGTTTGGGGTAATAATTTCTGCATTGCTTCCAAAGGATTGAAAGGGTGGCTAAGTATGTAGTCATACACTTTGTAAAAACTCAAAAGTTCGGCATCAGAGAATTTGGTATTTTGTCCAAAAGCCGTCAAGGAAGCACTTAGGAGAAATAATACCGCACAAATTTTGCTTTTCATAAAATAAAAAGATAAACTCAAAGTTTAGATAATTGTATGCAAACATACTAAAAAGATTGTATATTTCAAAGTTTAAGTTGGATAAAATTGTAAAAATCTGTTGCTTTTGTCGATTTTCGGTAAAAAGATAGAAAAGTACCCCTTTTTGTGAGGCTTGCTTTGACTTGCTGGCAGTGGCTTTACGGAAATTCAGAAAAAAACATCTTTCGTCAGGTGCAATTTTGAGTACAAAAATTACAAGAAGTAAAATAAAAATGCTATTTTGCAGGCAGACTGATACATATATCTTAAAATTATGAATGAGTTTTTTGATGACAATTTTGACGATGATAGCCCCAAAGATTTAGAAACTCTTTTGGCGAATTATCGCAACAATCCGACGGACTATTACGCTGTTACAGATTTGGCTTATTATTACCTTGATGAGGAGTTGTACGAGGAAGCTATCAAATATTTTGAGGAGGCTCGTAAAATAGACCCTGAAAATATTGAGCCTATTGAGCAATTGGCGTTTGCGTATCGTGAGCTAAGGGATTTTGAAAAAGCATTAGAATACTATTACCTTGCCGATAAATTAGAACCAAACGAAAACTGGATACTCAAAAATATCGGCTGGTGTTTGTCTTCGATGGGCAGGTATGCCGAAGCCTTAGAGTACCACATTCGTGTCAATCGTTCAGAGCCTGATGATGCTTGGAATCTGAGAAATTTGGGTTGGTGTTATCTGAAAATACAAGAATACGAATTAGCCTTACAATACCACCTCAAATCCGATGAGTTTGAGCCAAATAATGCTTGGAATTTGGGCAAAATAGGCTACTGCTACGGACAGCTAAGAGATTTTGAAAAAGCCTTGACTTATCACCTAAAAGTAGCCGAGTTGGACCCTACTGACGCTTGGAATTTAAGTAATGCAGGGTGGTCTTATTCTTCTCTAAATAATTTTGAGGAAGGATTGAAGTACCACCTAAAAGCCTACAATATTGATGCCACTGATGCTTGGAATATTAGTCAAATTGGTTGGTGCTTGTCTTCGATGGGTAGATATGCCGAAGCAGTAGAATACCACCTGAAAGCCTATGCACTCAATCCAAACGATACTTGGAATATAGGTAATATGGCTTGGTGTTATGGAAAAATAGCACAGCACGAAGAAGCCCTAAAATGGCATTTAGAGGTTGAAAAACTCAATCCCAACGACGACTGGAACTTAGGAAATATCGGTTGGAATTATCAGAAACTCGGACAATACGAAAAAGCCCTCTCGTATCACCAAAAAGCATATACACTCAATCCAAACGATGCTTGGAACGTAAGGCAGTTGGGTTGGTGTTATTTTATTCTCGGAAATTTAGAACAAGCAACTTTTTATTTAGAACTTGCCGAAGACCTCTCTCGTAATGGATTGGTACTCTTGATGCTCGGACATCTCTACCTCTGCAAAGGAGAAAAAGAAAAAGCAAAACTCTATTACTTGGAAAGTATCTTGCTTGCCCCCGATGAAGAAACCTTCCTGAAAGACTTTGACAACGACTGGCAATGGGTGAAAAGATTTGGCATATCCGAACAAGAGTTTCAGACTATCAGAAATACAGCCTTAGAGCATCGCAGAAGCAATCAGGCTATAATGCAAGCAGTAGAACAAAACGATATAGTTTCATTAGTCCGAATGGCAGAGGAAAATCCTAAAAACTTTACGCTTCATTACGAAATTGGTAATTATTACAAAAACAAAGAACGAAACTACGATTTGGCTTTGCAATATTATCTTCAAGCAGAGCAAATTAACCATAAACATTCAAATTTAATTGAAGAAATCGCTCTCTGCTATCGAGAAAAAGGAAATTTGAAAAAATCAGGTGAATATTACATCAAAGCCGACCTCCTCAAACCTAACAACACTTGGATATTGAAAAATATCGGCTGGTGTTTGTCTTCGCAAGATAAATACATTGAGGCTCTCGAGTATCATCTAAAAGTATTTGAACTCAACCCTGCTGATGCTTGGAATTTGAGCAATACAGGCTGGTGTTATCTCAAACTCAAAGATTTTACCAAAGCCTTAGAGTTTTTGCTCCTTGCCGAAAAAAGAAATCCTCACGACGGCTGGGCTTTGGGAAAAGTGGGCTGGTGTTATTACAAATTAGGAAATTATGAAAAATCTTTGGAGTATCACCTCAAAGCACAAGCAAACAATACCACTGAACCCTCTTGGAATTTGGGTAGGATAGCTCAATGTTATTTGGCTCTTAAAGATTTGGAGAAAGCCCGAACCTACATCGCTGACTCGCTGAATATTGAAGATGATATTTATTTCAGAATAGTAGCAGGGCATATCGAACTTTGCTCCCAAAAAATAGACGAAGCCTACAGAAACTATAAAAGTTCTTTGTATGAATATGGTACTTGGGAGGCTTTTCTAAGTGATTTTGATATAGACAGGCAGTCTATTCTAAGATACCAAATAAGCGAAGATAGACTTGCTGAAATTATCGCTGATTTGAAAAAAATGTATGAAAACAGGACAGATAATAGTTTTGAAGATACCCCCCGCTACGACCGAGACCGTTAGCGAGAATGACCATTCAAGGGTTTTGTTTTCATTAAGTAGTTGTACAAAATTAAAGGAATATTCGTATTTGGTGGTGCTTCTAATTGTACGACGGATTTCGTCGTTACGAGGTTTGCAACAGTAAATCGTAGTAGTAGATACGCACTGCAAAGTGCGTATCTACTTACAACGCAACGAAAAAATCATACATCTGCGAAAATCAGTGAAATCTGCGGGTACAATATGAACAAACTACCATTTTTTTACACTTGGTTAAACAATTATACCTGAACAAAAGTGGTTTTTTCAAAAATTTCTTTAAAAAAAACTATTTGGTTCTTCCGTATATTTAGCGTAAAATTAAGACATATACTACAATATGGATAACAAGACGATAGAAATTTTATTAGGTTTTTCAGAATTAAGCGTAACTTCAGTCAAGATGAGCAAGAGTTGTATA